>Ga0126311_10001129_pt1 | contig 12687 bp, 12 predicted proteins | sample Plot61_FD_92539 | JGI IMG/M metagenome (GOLD analysis project Ga0126311, IMG submission 92539) | Serpentine soil microbial communities from UC McLaughlin Reserve, CA, USA - Plot61 | ecosystem: Environmental > Terrestrial > Soil > Grasslands | place: USA: UC McLaughlin Reserve, Lake County...
CAATATCAAGTAAACCGCCCGCAACTATAGAACCGCAATAATTTAAATTCATATATTGTAACATTTGTTTATATAAATATTAATTTTTTTAGTGAGTTCTAGATTTTGTCAAATTACAAAAATAATATATATATATATTTGTGACTTAACTAGGGGCCAAACTCAATGTCCACATTCTCTAAACTGGCTATTAGAGCATCAATATCCGCAAATTCTATATCTATACTTGCTAAGGCTGATCTACATGCTGCTTCACTAATACTAAACCCCCTAGACTCTATCAGATTCACAGAATTGTTCTAATTTCTGTATTAAAAGAATAAATAAAATTGTTATAATGCAGTTTCTCTTCTTTTTCTTCGAATGAACCTTCTTTTTGCAGGATCTGCATTGTTGTTTTATTTAACCAATAAAATATTATAATTTCTATTATATATGGTATTATATGTTTCTATATAGTTTGTTAATAGGAATATATTAATCATAATAATGTTATTATGATCAAATATTAACTAAATTAATAAATAAGTTGTAAACTATAGTTGTTATGTCTAAAGAATCAGCTCGATGTCCATATTGTGAATCAATATTTAATAATAAGGAGGATCTTTCTAAACACATTGATAGAATTCATCTAGGTTCTGGCTTGTTAGAAGGTGATTCAAGTAAATTTTAAAGTATATTCGTGATTATTATATAAAATACAACTTTAACCTCCTTTACTTCAATAGTTAATACTCCTCTTATTATCTTTTTAAAATTTTTTTTTGATCTTGATAAGTATAAATTATATAGTTTATAATCATCGTATTAATGAAAATTTTAATATTATTTTTTTTATCTATTACTATCTTTACTTTTCTTTATATAGAACAACTAAAATTCGAATTCATTTATGCATTGACGAATAGTTCCAAGTTGTTAAATATAGAATTAATTTCTATTAATGGTTCTGTTATATCTAATGGAAAATTCCTCATCATTCCTGATCCATATCAAAAATTTTCCAGCCTAGAAGTATCTGATAATGGATTGGTGGATACAAATAAAAGTGTTGGAGTCATTTCTCTGAAAGGTATTTCAAATAATAATTATACTATTACACAAAAAGCTAGTAATAATAATTATCTACCTAATACAATTTCAAAGGTGGTTGAAATTAAAGATCAAACTCCAATTTCTTCCGTTATATTTGTAAATAATTTTAAATCTGAAAAACCTGCGAATTCTATACCTAATTCCTTCATATATAATGCTAAATTTGTATGTGGTTCTATTAGAGGAGATGAAGGACCGTTACGACCAGGCCACTATGATACCGATATTAGCATTTATAACAAACAAAATTATCCAATTACATTAAATTGGAATACAGTATTTAATAATAGTAATTCGAGTAATTCAATGCTAAATACCGTTAATCCAAAACAATCAATTGGATTAGTATGCAAAGATATAAAACAGTTAGCAAATTTAAATCCTCAAGATACAGACTTATTAGAAGGTTTTATAATAATCCAAATTGATGAAACTAACATATCTTCTGGTACTAAGCAAAGCTTTACAGATGAACCAGTTAGTATCCAGGTATTTTATAGTGCTAATGCACTTGACTCTCTTCCACAACAAACTTTAGTAGAAAAATTTGTGTTCGAAATAAGAAATGATTCAACAGGAAAAATTCCTGAATCATTTGTCAATAAGGATTTAGAAGTAGTGACCAGCACCGATCTGAACTCGATTGTTCCACAAGAAATTAAGATCCAAAAAATCTTATCATCCATTTATAATTTGACTGATATAGAAATAAAAAATATTGGAATCGTTATTAAAGAAACAGATATTGGTGTAGGAAACATGATTGATGATCATGCCATTTCATTATTGAGACTGTCTCCCGAGTAAAAATAATATCTTAATAAAATTAATTATAATTCATTCATTTATTGATTATTAATACCAATTTAGAAAAAGAAAGAAATATTTCAAATTTTAGAGGGTGAGATTATTACAATTACAATAATGCTACAATCCAGTCTAAAGTAGATGCGTCCATAGAAGGGATATTAAGGATTGATAAGATAAACGGAGTAAATGGAAATGACAAAATAAATGGTAAAGATGGAAATAATAAATTAAAAGATGGAAAAGAAGTTGTAAACTATTTGGACGACGGAGTTATGACGATTTTAATTGATGAGAAGGAAAAACCTGACTGCAAGAAGATGTGATAGTATTGATAATATGAGAGGATGTTTTAGAATAGATATTTTTGTAATCCCGTTGAGATATTTTATATATATAAAGTCCTCATTGCTATCTTAAGTCCTTTGATAAAGATTTAATGACAGAAAACTTAACAAAAACTATTTTATAATTTAATATATGGTATGACTTTTGATGTGATATTGTTAAATTATAAACTTGTATCAACCATATTTATAAGTACATTTCTTATGAATGTGTATCTACTCTCTGCTAGCGCAGAATGGAAAATACCATCAAATACTGATATAAATTCAAATTTTGCTACTTATCAAAACAATTTTCTAAAAATAGATTATCCAGAGAACTGGATATTTACAGAAACTACTGATTCAGTAACATTTGTTCCAGAGCATAATTCAATTGATAAAATAAAAATTAATGTATCTCCTCTTCCAACTGATTCTATATCAATAAAATCCATAGTAGATTCTACACTGGATGAATTTGTTAGGACATTTGATGATTTTGAATTAATTGAGTCAAGTCCTCTTTCGAATATCAAAGATCCTAGTCACAAACTTGTATATTCTTATCTAGATGAAAATAAAAATAAGCTTCAAAACATAGATGTTGGGATAATCAGAGGATCAAATCTGTATATAATTTCATCAACCGCAAATTATACCGATTATTATCGTAATTTGCCAATTTATGAAAGAATGCTTACATCTTTCAATTATTACAATGAGCAAGAGTTATTAAATCAATTTTCTTCTAATTTAATAAAACCTGTTGCTGATTTTGTGCCCATATTGGGTAACTCGTCTAATATTACAATGGTTGAATTCGGAGATTATCAATGTACATTCTGTGCAAAATTCCATAATGAAACACGCGAACAAATTATGAAAAACTTTGTGGATTCAAATAAAATTAATTTTATATTTAAAGACTATATTGTAAATGATATTCCAACAGATAAAGGTTCTAGTATGGGAGCAGTAGCATCATATTGTGCTGCGGAACAAGGCAAGTATTGGGATTATCATGCAGAATTGTACGATAATTGGAACGGAGAAGGAACGGGATGGATAACAAATGATAGTCTAAAACAATTTGCCAAAAATGTCGAGATACCCAATATGGAGCAATTTTCTAACTGCATAGGATCCAATAAATATTCTAGCCTTGTTCAAAATAATGATAATATTGCTAGATCAATGGGATTATCTGGAACTCCTTCATTTATACTGATCAAAGACAATAATATTGAAACCATAATTCCAGGAGCATTACCTTATGAAATTTTTGAACAAACACTAAATAGACTGCTTTCCAATTAAGGTTACTTTTTAATATTTTTTCAATCTAATACTTGTATTATGATATACAGTTCTTAATGAGATATAAAGGACTAATAATCTAATATCATTAGATGAATACATTTTGTAAAAATAATAGATATAATAATACCTTTCTTTTCACTTCTCTTTTGATCTTAACTATTTTTATTTCTTCATCAAATCTAAATTCTAATTTTTCTAAAAGTTTTTTAATAAACGAATTCATGTTTTCTGATATATTAACTCCAATCTTTGGAGATCAAATAGAATATTCCAAACAACAGGCTATTGAAAAATTTAAAAGTCAATTTTGTGGGATCAACTCTAAGCCTAATTTCAATCAGTATGTTAAAGAAATAAAATTGAATAATGAATGCGAAATGCCATTGGCAATAATTTATGATGACAGTGTCAAAGGGTTATGGTATATTTCTACCAAACACGGATCGCTTATTTTATACCAACCTGATAGACAAGTTTTTACAAAGTATGATATACCTATTTGGCTGTCACGCGATAAACCTATTGACTCCTCTCAAGTTTGGGATCTTAAACTTGATCCATCAAATAAAAATTTATGGTTCACTGACGAAAAACAAAATTTAATTTGGAAATTTAGCAAAGAAAAAAAGGAATTTGAACATTTTAAAATCCCCGAAACTAACTTATCTTTTGGTACTATCTATCCTGTTTCAATTGATTTTGATAACAATGGACATATTTTCTTTGCAGGAATTAGATCACAATCATTATGGAGCGGAAATTTGAATTTAATGAAAACTGGTACATCAGATGGAATTGCATCAATACCACTTCCTATTGAAGATTTTAAAGATTTCGATCCATCTCTTGTCAGTACTGGTTCAATTGCAGTAGATAAAAAAAATAATAACGTATGGGTGTCAGTCCTTGCTTTTGGGTATAAAGGCCAAATTTACAAGTATGATATTACAAATAAGTCATTTAAAAAATATGATCTCGGAGATCTTCCTTCTCCTGTTGGTATAACTATTGATGAAAAAGATAATATTTGGATAAGTGACCACGGCACTAGTATATTTGTAAAACTAAATCCTATTAATAATTCCTTAACAAAGTTTGTAACCTCTACTGCATCGCCGAAAATTTTTGCTGGAGATAAAATTAATAGTCAAGCATATACTTTACCTTATTGGATGAAAAAAGGACAAAATGACTCTATCATATTTAATGAACATACTGGTAACAAAATTGGAAAATTCTTTCCAGCTGAACTCAAACTAGTTGAATATTGGATTCCTTCACAAAATAAACAATTCGGACAGTGTAAACAAGATGTACCCGAAAATAGTTGTGGTATTGGAAATGTATTACAACTTACAGATGAAACTTACAATAAATCAATATGGTTCACTGAATGGAGTGAAAACAAGATCGGCTATGTTAATACTAGTATCCCCTTACCTTTTTCTATTAATACAAAGGAAAAGGAAATAATACTTACTCCGGGGGAAAGTAAAGAAATTAAATTTGAGATTACTGCCCATACTGATTCTTTGCTTCATCCCATATCATCATCTACATTAACTCCAAGCGGTGAGTTAGGGACATCTTATGGAATCTTTAGCGAAAACTCAATAAACTTGAAAAAGGATGAATCAAAAGAAATATCTTTTGTATTTACTCTTTCTAATGATGTTGCTATGGGAAATTATATTTTGATGTTAGGTTCTGAAGATGATCTAATATCAATTTCAAAAGCTATTCTTATCAAGGTAATATAAGTTATTAATGTAGACATATAGTAAAAAACTTTTGAACCTCCAAAAATGAAATATAATATGTAATTTTAACTTATAAGTTGAGCAAAGGATAATTCATATGCTTCAGGGTCTAAAATGTGAAAATATCTCTCTCCCCATATTCCATCTACTGGTTTATTTTTAATGGTAATTAAACGACATATATCTTGATCGTGTTTAAAATAATCATAGAGATTATCGACGTTTTTTGAATAAATAATAATTCTCCCAAAATTTGTATCACATTTTAATCCTTTTGTATACTCTAAATTAATGTAGGACTTTGAATTGCTGTCATCATCTTTTATTTCAAAAGATGTAAATGAACTAATCGGTCCTCCATAGGATAGACTTAATCCTGGAATTTTTGAATAGAATTGCCATTCATTTCTCATATTTTTAACTTTTAGGGTTACTGCTGATATTTTTTGTACGTTCATTTTTCTTATATATATTCATATGACAATTAGCACTAATTAATATAGTGAATTTTTTACTATAATTTAGAATAGGTAATTTTAAACTTAACAAATATGACTAATTATTAATATACTTATTAAATGTACTAAATAATAGTATGGGTATAATTTTATGGTTTATTGCCATAGTACTATTTCTAGCTATTATTGGTCTAGGATGGGAAACTTTTTTTACTGGGGTATTAAAGGGTGTCGACAAAATTGGTATTACCCCAGTTCTAAAAAACATCACTGATACTACTAAAGACTCACTTCAAGATATAATCTCTGAATCGTCTAGAAATACATTAGATAATAATCTCAAATTTAATTCTTAATAATTTATATATTAAAAGATTAGATAATAACCATGGTTATTGCCTAAGTAGAATTCATTCTTATACTATATCAAAGTCTGTTGAAAATTGTTAAACTCTAGTATTGTTGTTCTTTCTCTGTTAATAATACGAGTAAGTACTTCTATAGCAGCATTCTTGTGTAAATATTCATTGTTATTACCACATCGATATGAATAAGTACAACGAGGACATCCGTCATCATTTTCACATGAACATTCTATAAGGATAGAATGAGCCCTAGTAATGGCTAACTCAAATTTATCAAAGAGACTTTTACTTGCCCCATTACCGCCTATACTCCCATCATGAATTACTATCATTCCTGTATCACCTAACGAAATTCCTCCAATGTCCTGTGAAGCTCCTCCTGTTAACATACTACTTCCTTCAATAAGCACATGTTCAGTGGCATGATATCCACTTGCTTCTATTTTTTCTTTCTCTGAAGCCATTTTCAAAATTTCTTTTGGGCTTGGCACTCGAAATATAAATCCTTTGGTAGCATAAGTGTAGGTGATAGGATCATTAAAAAAAACTTTTTTCCCTTGATTTATCTCCTTTCCAATCTCAATATTAGAATATCCTAATACTTTTTTGTATATATTTAAAGAACAATACTTTAACTTAATTCCAAAAATTTCTTTTTCTTCAAAAATTTCTATTACTTGTGGATACTCTTCCCTTATAGGTTTTGTATAATATGGATAGTTAATTGGTATTGTATCTATATCAGCGAAATTTCTTTCTGTCTTTTCGTCAAGTATCAATTTTTTAACTTTATATCTTCTTCCTGAAAGAAAGTAAATTGCATCATCGTGTAGTTCCTCTAACGCATGTGGTAAGTTTCTATTTCCAACAATTTTACCATTAAAAAGGATATCTACATCATTTCCAATTCCTCTTATACTATAATTTTTTAGTACATTCTGTTTTTCGCTATTCGTCGGAGTATACTTTCCATTATTAAATATTACTAGGTCCTTTCTTTGCAATTTGCTAAGGGTTTCTAAATACTCCTTTGATTCAAGTTTTGATATAGGTCTATCAAAACACATAGCCAGAATTTGATTTTCCATTATTATGGGATTAAAAGGATCTATGTATGGTATTTCTTCGTCAACAAAATAGTCAGCAGGATGATTTTTATAATATTGGCTTATCGGATCATTTCCCAATGTCAAGAAAGCATATCCTTCTTGGCCCTTTCTTGCTGCTCTTCCTAGTCTTTGTAAAAGTCTATTTACAGGTACAAGATTAGATATTACTGCATCTACATCACCAATATCTATTCCTAATTCTAAAGTTGGGGTAGAAGAAAGAACACCTATCATTCCATTCTTAAAAGAATTTTCTACCATTTTCCTGTTTTTGGGTAGAAGACCAGCTCTATGGATACCAATTTTTATTCCTTGTTTTGATGCATTAAAGGCTATCAATTCTGCAGATAAATGAGAATTACTAAAAACCAGAGTTTTGTGGTTCTTCCTAATTTTTTTTATAAGTTCAATAACTAATGATTTATTCGACCTAAGAGAGGGATATAAAATAGCGAAATTTGTATCACCTTTTTTTCCTATACAATTCACTATTTCCATATCACGAGAAAATAATAAATCACAAAATTCTTTAACATTTGGTAATGTAGCAGAACAAGCAATTAATTGCAATTTTTTATTATTTATGATTCTTTCTAACCGTTTAATAATGTAATAGACATTAGATCCAAAAATCCCAGTATACGAATGAACTTCGTCTACAACTAAATATTCCAAATTGTTCAACAATTTTATAAGCTTTGTATTATTCAAAAGATGGTAATGTATGGAATCAAAATTTGTTAATACTATATCTGGAGGAAATTCGTAGAAATTTTGTTTTTCATTTGCACTTAAATCTCCGTCAAATATTTTTATTACAATGTCCATATTATTTGTATATTCCATTATTTTTGCTAGTTGATCCCTTGCTAATGCTTTTGTAGGATATATAAAAACAGCTTTTATTTGTCTGGAGACAAACTTATTCTGATTAGAAGAGAATTCAACAATTTTATTATTTAGTTTATTCTTTAAGTCGTATATTTTTTGTAAAATTGGAATACAGAATGCTTCTGTTTTTCCAGAGGCAGTAGGTGCAATGATTACTGTATTTTTACCTCGAAGAATATTGAAAATGGCTTCTTCTTGAAATCTATATAATGATGAGATATTTCTTGACTTTAATTGGCTTAATATAATATCATCTAGCGGTAATTCATCTAATTCTTTTCCTGCAGCTATTTTAGACTCTTTCAATTTTATAACATCAACCACATAATCCAAATCTGAAAATAATATTTCATTGATAAGGTTGTTATTGATTTTACTTTTTTCAAGCATTTTCATAATTTCTTTTCTAGGCCGCACTAATTTTTCCTTTTCAAGTACTATTTTTAAGTCTTCAAAAACAGTTACATAACCTTTATCAAACCTGTCTAAAAACTCCAAATAAGTTTCGTCTAAGTTAGTATAAAATGGTAAAACTGAACATATTTCGCATTTTTCACAGGTAAATAATAATCTGCCATCAAAAATTCTGTTTACTTTCAATGAATTTAATGATGTACAATTAGGGCATCTATACTTCTTCACATTAATAAAAATATATCAAACATAATAAATTGCTTATCTAGTCTTATCTTTTAGATTTATAAGATCGTCTTTATATTAGTTTAGGTATGATTGATAGAAATTATCAAAAAAAAAAATTCTAGTTGAAAAATTTATAAAGAAAAATAAAAAAACTGATCATAGTGTTATTTTGAATGAAATTAATGTTGATTATGATACACTTATTAGAATAATCTCAGATCTTAGAAAAGAAGGTCGAATAAAGTAAAATAGATGGCATGATTTGTTTAATAATAATATTTTTTTCAAAATAGTAATAAATATTTAGTTATAATTTTGATCTTTAAATGAAGAACTTACTATTGGATTGATTAAATATGGAAAAGTATGTTTTAACCATACAGCAGATCTAACAAAAAATGGAACAACGATTTCAATTCTTTTAGAATATGCAGCTTTAAGTATAGCCTTGGAAACAGTTTTAGGTTCAAGTACATATCCTAACCTATGAGGCATTTTACCTTTAAATGATTCATTATCAAAGAAGTTAGTTTTTACAGCAATTGGGCTAACCACTGTTACCCCTACATTTGTATGTTTTAATTCATAGGATAGAGATTCAGAAAATCCTAACATTGCAAATTTAGATCCACAATATGCAGCCATACATGGAATTCCAAAACTAGCTGCTAAAGAAGCAACATTTACTATATGGCCTCGCTTATTTTTAATCATAGCAGGTAAAAATGATTTAGTAAAGTAAATCATTCCCAAATAATTCGTTGATGTAACTTTTTCAATGTCTTCTATTGTCTGGTCAATCACCTTTCCATAAATTCCAATTCCTGCATTATTAACTAAAATATCAATGGCTCCCATTTTGTTCATAATATTTTGGCCTATATCATAAACCATTTTTTTGTTCGAAATATCGCAAGTATATATCTCTACATTGCAATCTGGGTTTAATTTCTTTTTTACTTGATTCAATTTCACGATATTTCTTGAAATTAGGATAACAGTTTTTGCTCCATTATATGAAAAATCAACTGCGGCTTGTTTTCCTATCCCAGAAGAAGCACCGGTTATGGCGATTACTTGATCTTTAAATTTCATTCATGTTATTAAATATTACACAGTTAAAAAAGTTCTAGTATTTTAGATGATTACAATATTCGTGTGTATACATTAAAATGCTGCTATAATTATTACGGATATTTTGGTTTACTTTACGTCAATATTATATTCATATTTTAAAGGTTCTGGCAAAAAAGTATTATCAAAATCTATTCCGGTTATCTCTGTAACCACTCGATATTTTCCTGGATTACTAAAAACTGATCCATCAATTTTTATGGGACTTCCAAAATCAGATACATAACTGGCTGAAAGCGAATCATAATTTGCATTTATATTATATCCTTCGATTGCTTTATTATGAAATTCTAATTTAATTTCACCATTATGTCCATGAAGGTTTGCAGTGAACATATTTTTATCTTCTTGATTATAAATACCTACAATATATGTTACATGTGAAATAGTTTTTCCTGTCTTATTATCAACCAATGCAAAATTAATTATCGCCTTTCCTGCTGCTGAATCTATTTTTGGGTTATTGAAATTTAGAGCGAGTTCTCTATCTCCTACAATTGAAGGTGGAAGATTATGGCCGTGTCCGCCTAGCATTTGTCCATATGAATCTTTAAGAATATTATAATCAATTGTTAACGATATTAAACTTAAAAATGCTATTGATAAAAAAAATCCTACCATTACCATGTGATATATTCGAGCAAGTTTCGTATCCAGTTTCATATCTGCTAAAAATTTACAAGATTCAGTATTTAAAGTTTGAATTTTTTTTATTATTTTTAGAAATATAAATAGATTTATGAATGAATTTTTCTAATGTACATAAGCGGTAATTGATACTATTCGAACAATTAAGCTTTAACAAATAATAATCATCTGATCGTTTAGCTGTAAAACTATCCCTACTTTATGTATTTAAGTTACCTTAACCTGTTCGCAATTTTATTGTCTAATATGTTCTTTTGTTGATCCTAATAAAATTAATCGAATGAATATTCAAAAAAGAGGCAAGTTTTACGCTAAAGAATGAAGAAATTTTTTTATAAATAAAATGGAAAGTATAGTATACTTGTTCTGGCAAGACAATTAATGTATTATAATCATATTAGAACCTATTAGATCTATATCCTGGGTAAATATGAATATTTCTCAAGTTGACTTTGTTAGAATTGACAATAATATTGGTAAATTCTATCTATATTGTATTTGGTATTTCTTTCAATCTGTTCCAAAAGTATGTAAAAATTATATGATAGAATTGTAAAATTTATTTGCTCAAGAAAATCTTTATAGAAAATTAATTGTAGAAAGAGGTAAAAATTGAAATGGGTTAGGCGATTTTATCGGCCTAACCCATTGTGATGACTTGGCTGGGATTGATCACAGAGAGTGAGGTTGCAAATATGTTCCCCGATATACATTAGTGATGAAAATATTTAAAATTTTTTCTCATCTGAGAATTTGAATGGTAAATAATAGATATGATAATATCATAACTTTGCGGCGCCGAAAAATTAGAAAAAAAGGAATTTTAAAAAAGCAATAAAATTAAAAATTATAATTTATAATTTTAGATTTAGATGCTAGAAATTCTCAACTAGCCCATATCTTTGTGATTATTCTGAAAGTCAAAATTCTAATTATATTTCTATTTTATTTAAAATTAAATCTCTCTTAGGAAAGTTTAACAAAGAAATTTGTATAAACAAATTGGATTAAAAAAACAATTATTGATAATAAAGTTATATTGATAATAAGAATAAAATTAGATTTTAAAATTTATTTTTCTTCTAAAATAATTTTATAATATTATACTATTAATTAGAGCAGATTCCTGCCTAATTATAAGGAACAAATTGTCATATTCCCCAACTTACTTTTTTAGTTGGAAAAATGTGGATAAATGGTGCCTCTTTTTCCCTCCAAGGATCTTTTTTAACCCATTCAAATTTATTATAAAAAGCATTAAAAAGATTTACAAACTCTTTACCACTCTCTATAATACTTGCTATTCCATTAATAGCAATTCCCTTATTTCCTTCTTTTCTATCATAAATATCAATGATGAGTGATACTCGATTATTTTCCTTCAAATTATGGAACGTTCGGGTTGTATAGTCTGTAGCAAACGAGATAACTCCATTATCATAAATAAAACATACTGGGATAACATGAGGAATATTGTTTTTAGCAGTTGCAATTCTGCATATTTCATTAGCTCTAACAAACTTTGATTCCTTTTGTGAAAAGATTTTCATAACATCAGTTGACTTGAATTAAATTTTATTTTTATTTATAGTTTAACAAAAAAATGAATTTATTATAATAATAAGAATATTTCTTTATATTTTAAATATTGTTGATACGGTAGATCCTTTATGTCCTCAAATAAAATTAAATGTTTGCATATTCTTGTAAAAAAAAATAGTGAAGCATTAATGGTACTTGATAGATTAAAAAATGGTGAAAGCTTTACAAATTTAGCAAAAGAATTATCGATTGATAAAGCAAGTGGTAAAAGAGGAGGCGACTTAGGATTTTTTAGAAAAGGAATGATGGTTAAGCCATTTGAAGATGTTGCATTTAGGTTAGAAAAAGGTCAAATTTCTGAACCTGTAAAAAGTGAATTTGGTTATCACATTATAAAAAGGATTAGTTAACAAAATCCTTAACTTCCTCTTTATTATATTGTAAATTTGTTAAATGAAAATCTTTTGTAAAAGATTTTAAATTACTATAGTAGGAATTTAAAGAGTATAAATGATAGTTTTAATGATGACTATTATCCAATCTTTATATTTTTGCTAGAAGAAATTAAAGCAATGTTATAAAAC
>Ga0126311_10001131_pt1 | contig 12678 bp, 12 predicted proteins | sample Plot61_FD_92539 | JGI IMG/M metagenome (GOLD analysis project Ga0126311, IMG submission 92539) | Serpentine soil microbial communities from UC McLaughlin Reserve, CA, USA - Plot61 | ecosystem: Environmental > Terrestrial > Soil > Grasslands | place: USA: UC McLaughlin Reserve, Lake County...
ATACTCCATAAAGGATATAGTTGGCTTTTATATGTCTGTCCTTGAACACCAATGGATAATAATCGTTAGTGCACAAAATGTACATGAAATAGAGTCTATGTGCATTGAGGCAGGGATTTCCTCCTATAATACTGTAAAAATTGTACCTCTCAACAGCTTTGATATGGTTATTAAGAAATTAAAGAACAAGAAAGAAAATCAGAATTTAGAATAACAAGACCTTTAATTTATCTAATGAACTTGCTTGCTTTATGAATGAATGAATGAATTAGTATTGTAATCTATTGAACAAAAATGATAATAATTTCACAATTCTTTCAACAATTAAATTCTGTAATCATATCCCAGTAATCTTACGGCTAACTCTAATATAATTGAAAGATTAATTATATCATGATTACATTATGGATTTCAAAATATTGAAAACAACAATACTTGTTTCTTCCACTGTAATGTTGGCAATAGTAATGGTATTAAGTGGTGCATCAAGTTTCATAACTATACAACAGAATGCAAGTGCTCAGAAGACAGCCGATCCTAGTGCTACTAATATGACTATGTCTGATACCATGATGGAACCAAGAGATATGATGATGATGCGTGGCGAAAATGTCACCAGTTCAATTAACTTGATGAATATAATAACTAATGCTCTTGGATCACAGATAAAAGTAAGCCTAAGTAATGCTACAACAATTGCAGAGAATTCTGTTGGTAATAATTCACATGCTGTAGCAGCACACCTTGGAGATGAGAATGGATATGTAGTTTACACAATCTTTGTATTAGATCCTAGCATGAACTTTAATACAGTTATAGTAGATCCAGGAAATGGTCAAGTGCTATCAAGTAAGCAGATATCGATGGAGGAGCATTTAATGATGCATAAAGGTATGATGGGTCCTGGTATGATGGGTCCTGGTATGATGGGTCCTGGTATGATGGGTCCTGGTATGATGGGATAATACAGGACAATAATAATGAAAAAGATAGAACCAAGAAGAAAGTCTCCCACATTTCTTATTAAAAAAGTCATGAAACTTTCTGTCTAGGATATGTCTTTGATGAATTATAATATCCAGAAGCTTGTAAAGCTATAGTTTATCATGCGTCACACAAATTTCAGATCATTTGATTAATAGAAGTGTATAAAAAATAAAATAACAAAAATTGATTTGACACGATCAATGTCTATCTGGATAAAAATTTCTATTGAAGATTAACTGAATTATAATATTTCTTTTATTATACTAAGTATATTAATACAATCCGTAAAACTGGCATTACTGTATCCCATGTTGGATACAGACTAAAGAGAAAAATATCTTCAGTGAATACGATATTTTTTAAGATTATATTAATATTAAACAATGGACAATTGAAGAACACTGCAATATCTGTGGTGAAAAGCAAGAAGTGATATTAACTTGCTTGCCAACAGTATTTGACATGCTTAGAAGGGATATATACATACTGTATAAAGTTTTTGTCAAACATATTTCTGTCAGATTTGTCAATGATTATTATAAAATATTTGCTGTTATGAGGCTCAGTGAAGAGCATTCACTAGAACTATAATATCTCAACAATAATTCAAGTATATCTCCTATTCTGATTATCGCATTAATTTATACCGGTAAAGATAGCTCTGATTGTCTCTGTCCATGCCTTTTTGTTATAGTTTTCATTTATTCCTAACAGTTTACTTATTGTTAATCCATCATAAAGCGCTACTAAACCTGATGCAATAGCATTTATTGTTTATATTCTTTCTAAAAAATCCCTTTTCCCTTTGGTGATTAAGGTAATTATTACTATGTCATATACTTTTATTTTGTGTTATATAATGCTCTTCGTAATTTGAGGTTATGTGAAGATTCATCTATGATCTCAAAAGATACTTTTTCGCTATCATGGGTTAAATTGATAAATTGATATATTGGTCATAGAATTTTTCAGCAGAGACAAGATCTTCTTTCTTTGAAAACAATTTGTATAATTGTTCTTTTAACTCTGTCGATACTATTTTCAGAAATGGCATAGAATAATTTTTCTTTACTCTTAAAGATATAATGTACCTTTACTTATCTTTGCACTCTCAGCAATATCATCCATTCTAGTTTTATCATATCCGTATTTAGAGAAAGTTGTTATTGCTGCTTGAATTATTTTTCTTTTACTTTATTTTTGTATTGAGCAGTTACTCTAGGACACATTTTTCTTTGTCCAACTATTTTTTCTTTTATTTAATCACAATCATTTAAAATGCCTGCCTAGTGTTGAGAAGATCGAGGAACATTAATTATCCTAAAAGATATGATGGCCCCTATCATACCCATAATTGCACCAGGAACTAATGTAATAGCCAATACTGTTGGCATAGAATTTACAAAGTTTGGAAGTATATTATTTATAGACTCAAGCGGCATATTTAAGGGCAAAGAAAATGTCCATGTCAACATTGGGTAGTTAAACACATAGAATATTGAACCGATTATCATACCTGATATTATTTCAGGTGTCGGACTTCTTATCTTAGATTTGATAATTGAACTGTTTAATACTAGATCCGCTACTAGTACAGGGATTATTGATATTATTGAATACCATGGTAACAGTGGTGTCAAAACATTACCAGTTGGAATGATATTTGCAAAGATATTCAATCCCGCTACTAATGCCACAATAGTACTTGCAGCTCCGAATCTTCCAATTGTTTTAGATGCAGTTAAGAATATCATAGAACTCAATAATGGTAAAGCGATCAATGCTATTATAGTTGAAACATTAGGATCCAAATTAAATTGGAAGTGTTCTCCGTTTGAAAATGGTAGAGCAAACATATAAACATACCATGTGGTTGTAAACCATAAAGCTGTAAATGCAGGAATCATTGTAATTTTGACTAACTTTTGTTTTAACGGTGGTACGTGTACTATTATCCTTGTAATTCCAATCACGACCCCAACGGCATTAATAAGCATACCTGTAATCAATGCCAAGTGTGGAGGACTAAGCAATCCGTCAACTCCAAATGTTTCATGCCATAAGAAGTCTGATGGGCCGGCTATTAGAGAAATTGCAGATCCTATTATAAATAATTTGAAAGATGTGGAAAAGGATTTTGTGCCTAGATCCTTATTTTTAATTAATAAAGCTCCAACTAATACAGCAGTTATAGTTAATAAACCAACACCAGTATAAAGAACAGTATGAGAGGGTGTAAAGAAAGTCTCAGGTTGATACATTAGATGAGAGGTCACATCCCAGCTCGTTCCACCGATTTGGAGGAACGCGCCTGCAGTAGCTATGACTAATACTGCTAAGGACAAATTCATCGCGTTTGATTGGAGAAGGCGGTCACTATTATTCTGCATTACTTTCATATATATTGAGAAAGGTGCAATTAATAAATATAACTGACCAGTTGGTCATATTAATATGTTATAAAAAGATTGCTGAGTCATGAATTTGTAATTATATGTTATAAATAATTAAATACGCTTTCGGATATATAATAACAGCATGTATCTATGTATTATGACTTGACATATTGAAACTCATGATAAATGATTTTCAAAAATGTAGAAATAGCAGTGAAGTGATTTTTACGTAGTTGCTTACATTGGATTACGGCAATTTCAAACTTGCTCTACAGCTACTCTATGAAAGAAGAATTAATCTCGATTTGGCGTTCGACTGTTATATAACAGCAGCAATAATCAATGCATTAAACTTGCTGAAAATAAAGAGGGGTGTTGGTTTTGCCCGCTTAAAGAATATCTGGTTTATAATTGACCATAAAACAAATGCCGATATGTATAACTTTAGGTTTTTTGATGCAACTAATGCTAATTTACCAGATGCTGTATGAGATTAAGTCAACCGCAAAACCTCCTTAAATTTGTGATTCTAGTGGTCCTGTATATAATAATTTTAAATCTGCCGATGTCATTGCAGTATTCTTCTTACTACGCAATAGCCACCACAGAGCAGCATCACCACCACTTATCAGCGTCGTCCACTACTACTACAAAAAATATGACACAAAAAGAAGATGAAAGTATTATTATGACAAAATTATTTTCAAAAAGAAAGACGACCATCATTGGAGCGTGGGATCGTTATCAAATGCCTCTAGAAGAAATTCAAGGTTCCAACCAAAAGAAAGCTATGAAAGCACTTCTTGAACAGGGTTTCCGCGAATATTATTTTGTGATGAAGGACTTTAATGATTCTAAGACCAAAAAAGCAACAGAAAGATTACTAAAGTCAGCTGATAAAACGGATCTTAAAATACTGATAATTCTGCTGCCGCCTTCTGAAGGTGGGCCTAATGGAAACTATAATTGGAAGGGCTGGATAGATTATTTTAACATTCTCAAAGAAAAGCACAAATCGTTCAAGGGATTTACTATAGATGACTTTAATTGGATAAGTACTAGGAATGATACAAAATTCTCAAACAACATTGATTATATGATATACTCAAACCTCTCTAAGGCACTATACGAAAAGAGTAAAGATTTACAGTTTTATCCTGTTATCTATTTTGAGGGTGAAGGAACTGATACTGTGGTAGCTAAGTACAGCAGATTTATAGATGGTGTGATTCTAGCCAGTGCGTGCTATTATAATATTACAAATCTAAAAAAAGATCTGTTAACATTTTCAAGAATGTTCGATAATGAACCAATTAGATATGTTGTATACCCAACAACCACATACAATTACACCAAACATAACTACAATCCGCCATCCGATCGTCTTGTGATGGCTACGCTATCCATAGCCACAAAGGTCGTTGATGGTATACTCATATGGCGTAAGACCGACAGCAAAGTTGTGGAAGATTATCTATCTAATCACGATGATCGTGAATATCTGTCAAAGATCTCTATGATTGAAAAACTACAGATTAGAGATGAGCTAATTTGGAGAAAAGCGAATCCTTCTTTAACTAATTCAATACTTTTCCAAAGACATTGTCACCTCTGATCATTAGAAAATCTCATATTTAGAATCATAAATATATTAGCATACAAAACTCAGGTCAATGTCCAGCGTTAGTTACTTCCTACCTACGGATGAAAAGAATGTCTGAAAACATCTGATTCAATTCTGATGCACAACTTATTGCCTTCAATTACAGTCAGACTTCCTCTAATTAAGACACATAGACATTGTATAGTTTTGTGTATCTAATGACAAACACTATATAAATAATTCATAATTTGAAAATGCATATTTTTGCATTACAATAGAAGACATGTGATCGTATACATATATCTATAGTTATAATAATAAATGTTAGCTAAAGATGCAAATAGCATAAAATTTCATTTTCTAAATGTGCCTTCCATAATTATTTCCTTTAATGGTTTTCGATCATTTGGATATTCTTTTTCTTGCAATTGTAATGGAAGATTTTCCTTTGATCCTTTCTTTCCAATTGCGATCATCGCCATAACATCAAAGTTATCAGGAATTTCCAAATCTATTCTAGCTTTCTCATAGTCAAATCCCTGCATTCCATGAGCTACTAATCCTCTTGATGATGCTTCTAAGGCTAAATTCTCCCAAGCAGCTCCAGTATCATATTGATGCGTTATAGAATATTTTTCATTGTATTCAAAGTTTTTCCCAGATATTACTACTACTAGCAAGGCAGCGTTTTTTGTCCATGCTTTATTGGGTTCAGCTAGCAAATTGAAAAGTTTATTCCAGTGTTGAGGAGTATTTCTTTTGGCATAGATAAATCTCCATGGTTGATTATTATAAGAAGATGGCGCCCACCTTGCAGCTTCAAAAAGACTCATTATAGTATCGTCATCCAATTCCTCGTCTGTCATCGATCTTGGAGACCATCTATTAAGAATTAATGGATTTATATTGTAAGTTGATTGTCTTGTTTGTGTTTGTATTTTATTTTCTTTTTCTTTTTCTAATGATTTTTCTATAGATATTGATGTCATATGCAGTATACTTTGTTAATAGATTTAAAAGTTATATATTGTGTGTCTACATATATGAAAAACAAAATGCTAAAGCAGTAACAAAGAACAAGGTTTCTAAAAAGACATATTTTGTCTTTTATGCAAAATACAAGAACAATTAAAAGAGAGAAAAGAAAGGAGTTGAGAGAATTAACCAACTTGTTTTCGTAGAAGAAGATTTAATGCAAAAAGATCACAAAGAAGTTAGTTAAAAAAATCTCTACCATATCATCTTTATGCTCAAAACCAGCAGAAAATCAGTGGAGGTGTATTTGGATTTGCATCTAATACCTCCATCAGAACAAATAGCTTCACTTTGAACAGAGAAAAATAGACCTAGTTTATATTTCAAAGAGCAGTTAAAATAATAATGACAGAAATGTCCAAAAAAGAAATTAGGGATTTCCTTATGGAAGGCACATTCACAGGAAAGCTTGCGACAGTTAAAAAAGATGGAAGTTCTCATATTGTTCCAATTTGGTTTGTTTTAGATGATAGTGATAGTGACAATATCAATAATATTGTTTTTACTACTAACAGTACATCAGTTAAAGCAAAGAACATTCAATATAACGATAGGGTAAGTATTTGTGTAGATGATCAAACACCACCATTTTCCTTTGTGACAGTATATGGTACTGCCAAATTACACTATTATAAACAGGATGAGCTTTTAAAATGGGCAATTAAAATAGCTCAACGATATATGGGCAAAGATAATGCAGAAGCATATGGAAGAAGAAATAGTGTTGAAGGGGAAGTGCTCGTACGAATAAAACCTACAAGAATAATTGCAGAAAAAGATATAGCTAGTTGGGATTGATGATGGTTATTAATATTATTAGTCTATGACGTCTTGTTGGCAATTTATGTAAGTATTTTATCTATTGAATAAGAAAGAAATCAAATAGACATTCATGTATAAATACTGCAAATACAAGTGGATATCACCTGTAACACCTCCATTAAAAGAAGGTCAAATTTGAGATCCTTTTGATAAAACAAGCAAAGTGGAGATGGTGGAGGTATTTTATATACGTCGTAAGAATTAACGAAGTGATCCTAGGGAATTGGATCTTGCATTATTCAAAACAATCTCGAAGGATATTATACAATCATTATAAAATTCTTTATAAAACTCAGTAACACGATGACACCAAGGTGGATTTTTGTAGGGATGTCCATAATCTGGAGTGTTGTTTTAACAACGACCATTTTCAATTTTATTCCTTAAGTTTACAATGCTACATGACATAGACATGAATGCTATCGTCCACATTATGTATTCATTATGAGGGTCATTGCATTCAATTCTACAATCTCTGTTGTACCTATAATTAAAAAATCTAGTACATATATAGATGGTATTCTTATCTGATGTCAGTCCACATATCATAGCATATTGCTCTATCTTTATCTATGGCTATTTGATTTTTTATACATATTTAATTTCTTTAACAATTCCATAGATTCGTTGCTCCATAAAATGGCGTTGAGTAGCATTATCGTCTAGACTAATACTGATTGTTCTACCTTTAGAAATAACCACTGTTGTATTTACATCATTCCATGCTTTATTACCCTGTGTTCCAACATCCAAAATACCTGAGATTGATAGACTGTTATCTGGATTAAGTTGAATAGGGCTTTGATTGTTAACTCTAAAGTTACTTAATTGATGAGTATGATTGTTGGCTCCATTAACAGGACCTGTATAAAAGTTTGCTGTAAAATTTGTTAATTTTCCTTGGTCTACACTCATACTCCAATCACCTGACAGAATGAATTTTTGTACGGTAGTCATATCCACATTCTTAGTATTTTCTGGTACTCCAAGAACTAAAGAACTTATTACACCATCCATATCAAAAGTAGATGTAGCTGCTGGTTGTGCTAATGCTCCTATTATGATAGTCTGATTTAATGCAGAAATGCTTGATATTACTATCACTAGTACAGCTATTGAAACAGCAACTCCAAAAATTGTTTTTGTTTTGAGATTTTTTATAGAAGAGTCTTTTATATAAAGAGTAGTCATTTAGTGTTACCATGCTAAGAACGAGTATTAATATTATATTCTAATAGAACAGTATCTATACAGCTAAGAGCTAAAAATCATCCATTTTGGATGTTATTCTGAATATTATTATAGTTATCATTAAACGAAATACTTAAGAAAGATCCTGCTATAGGTCTTGTTGCTATAGAATGCCAACTGCATATGTTTTGGTTAACTGTATTTTGGGTTCTGAAGAAAACATTATCAAAGAAATAGCAGAAGTACCTAACGTAAAAGAGGTAAGAGGAACATATGGTGTTCATGATATTTTTGTAAAAGTAAAATCTGACACCGTTGAGTTATTAAACCACACTGTAACAAGTAAAATAAGAAGGATATCAGGTATAACTTCAACTGTAACTTTGGTAGTTATAGAGGATCAAGGAGGAAAAGAGTAAATATTTTTTTCTAACAATATGATATCATATGTTTTAGCATTAGCATATATAATAATTCACAACAACAGTAGATATGACAACATCAACTATACCTATATATCTCAACTTGAAAAAAGTTTGATTCATACTGTGCTGTATTTGACCTAGATACTGGTGCCAGATATATTCGTAGCAAAGATTGAAGATTATTAATCTTCAATCTTATGCAAAGCCCTTTTAAACTTGTTTAATATATCTTCCTTTGGGATACTAAAATGAGTAGTCAACCAAAAGAAGAAGAAGGATTACAAGAATCAGAAGAAGAGCAGGAATTAATTGAATCATCTGATGAAGAAGAAGAGGATGAAAAACCTAGACAAGGTAGTTGATTAACAGTTAAAAAGGAAGCTTTTACTATAAAGTAAAGAAAGAACTCAATCAAATATTAGCAAAATATTTTTTATTGTCTGAAATATGAATTTTGTAAAAGCATCTCGAATATATATGATACAAGCAATAATAATAATAATATCATGGAAATAGAACCATAGCAAAATAATAAAAAAGATTTGTGACTCTCTACTGATACTTTTATTATTGAACATTATCTACATTTAAAGTTGGTTGATTATCTGAAACAGCAGGTGATATAATTTTCACAATTACTCTGTATTCAAGATGGCTAGGATTTTTATTGATATGCTGTTTTGCAAAATCTGAGTTTTGTATGTCACCATTTTCTTATACATACTTGGCATTTTACTGTATACTTTTTCTTTGTTTTATCATTCATCAAAAATTAGAGAGATTATTTTTGTAAAAATAGTAACATTATCGTCATCATCTATTGTGACTAATGTTCGCTTAATTTGTAGACATTTAATCTTATACGATTACAGATGATAGCAGTTTGATTACAACTACTCAAATAATAATTTGCTTCTGAAGGTAGTAATAATATATATGAATGATTATTTTAAATGTTGCACTATTAATATATCAGGAGTAGTAGTCTTATGAGTAATAACAAAAACACAAGGAAAATAGACAATCCAAAAGCATACAATGAGAGTGGCATAAAAGATACAATGGAAGATTTAGAAAATACTACAAAAGCTGCTTTGCATTCAGCGCCAGAGGTAGATAAAGAAGTTCAAATAGCGAGGAAACAACGAAAGAGATATTGTATGGCGGCAGTAATGACGACGACAACAACAACAAGAATAAGAAAAAAGAAAAAATTACTTAGTTGATTATCTTTGCCAACTGATAATAATGCAATGCTATCATAAAGCTATCGTGGTATCAATTATATCAGATTGCATATTTATCTAACGTACCGTCAGCCTCGGCTGCAGTTCTGATGAGGACGTCCTAATGTAATTGTGCCTGTATTGCTACAGCCCACAAAGCCACTACATTTGTTATTTTGTTGATTTGTTTTTTTGTGTGCAACATAATTTGAATATTTTGAAATATCAATATTTAATGATCAATAATATCCTAAGTTTTTTATTTTGATATTTTGTTGATTGCTTAGTATATCTATGGATAGTTATAATTATCATTCAGTTATGGATAATTACGTATGAGCAATTCTTTATGACCTACACGTTTTGAGCCTTTACAGTTGATAGACCTTAAAGTATCTATTTCTTTGGTATATTTAGAAAAATCGTGATATAGTTTTCTGATAAATGGAGTATCTGAATTGCTGAGTAGAACCTTGCATTTTCTATCATTTAACCTTCCAAAGATGTTCGCAAGGTCTTCTTGATCTTTATTATCGAACCCATAGTCCGTATAGTAAGTAAAGTTTGCAGTAGAGCTAGTCGGATTGTAGGGTGGATCCAAGTACACTAAATCGTTTCCTTTGACGTTCTCAAATAATATTTGTTTATAATCGGCTACTTTTATTATTGCTTTAGAATGGCGAAGAGCACTACTAACCTTCTTGAGCTTGCTACTATCGCAAATTACTGGATTTTTGTATTTTCCCATTGGAACATTAAATATTCCATTCTTATTTACTCTATAAAGACCATTATAGCATGTTTTGTTAAGCGTGATGAGCCTGGCGGCTCTTTCAACATCGTTAAGCGGATTATTGTAATCTCTTAATTCGTAGTAGTATCGTGAAGGATTCTTTTTATATTTATTTTCATTTTTTTTAAGAACTTCAATTAGCCTCTCTACATCATTTTGTATAACCCTGTATGTATTAATTAATTCCACATTTAAATCAGAGAGATAAGCTGTAAATCGAATATTCTTGTTAGAGATTAGATGAAAGAACATTGCACCTCCACCTAAAAAAGGTTCAAAGTATTGATTGAATCCAGAGGGAATGAATTCATCTAATCTAGATAATAATTGAGTTTTTCCACCAGCCCATTTTACAAACGGATGAATTTGAGGAAGGTCGTTATGAAGGAGTCCTCGACTGTTTTGTGTTTGTACGGCTCTACTCTGCATCGATACTCCAACGGAATATTACTGTTGTATCTTTTATTAATTACTATACTGCTATTAGGTTACTTTTAACTATCATTTCTACCATCAAATACGAACGTGTTGGTAACACAGTTCATAAATAGTTAAGAATAGACGGACAAGAGAAAACAGAGAGGGAAGAAAAGGGAATGGGGAATATGGGATATATGAAGAATCCATCAAAGCTCTTTACGATTCAATTAAACAATTACATTTTTAATCCGTTTGTTTCTAAAATTACTGCTATAATTGATTAAAGCAGTATTAAGATACGACAATGGTACTATATCGATAACAGGTAGTATTGTTCACATACCTTTTGCCACAATTGATCCAAGGACAAATCGCTTGAGAGCACAGGCATTATACTATCAAAATATTGTAGAGTATCTGAAGCAAAGTGAGATAGTATGTGATGATTATGTTTTAGATCTAATACCTTCTCCAAATATTTTGATAGGCAATACTAAAAACAATAACAATAACAACATCCACCAGCTAACTTTAAGAGACTATCAACAGAAGGCACTTGATAATTGGGCGAAAGCAAGTAAGAGAGGATGTGTAGTATTACCAACAGGCTCAGGCAAGACTGTTATTGGTGTAAAGGCAATAGAAATGGTCAATTCTGCCTCACTAATTATAGTCCCCACAATAGATCTTATGGATCAATGGACATCTGTACTTGCAAAATATTTTCTTAATGTGAAAATTGGAAATTTGGGTGGTGGGATAGATGATATTCAGGCAATAACAGTATCGACATATGATTCAGCATACATAAGAGCATCTACTCTTGGTAACAGATTTGCTTTAATTATTCTTGATGAAGTTCACCATCTGGCTGCACCAGGTTATAGAACAATAGCAGAGCAGTTTGCATCTCCATTTCGTTTGGGATTGACTGCTACAATTGAAAGGGAAGATGAGTTACATAAAGAATTTCCAAGGCTTGTTGGCGGTGTAGTGTTTCAAGCACATGCTCTCGATCTTGCCAAAAACAAACATCTTGCTCCATATGAAATTGAAAGAAGACAAGTAGATATGCTGCCAGAAGAACTTGAAGAATACAAAAAGCAATTTGGCATATATCAAGTTTGTTTGAAGAAGGTAGGATTAAGAATGAACTATGCTGGTGCCTTTAGACGATTGATAATGATCTCTGGAAGAAGCAGTGTTGCAAGAGAGGCTGTGTTAGCAAGGAATAAGGCTATGGATATTGCATTAAACAGCAGATCTAAAATAGAAGAATTAAGGAAAATATTGGCAGAAAACATGGGTCTTAGGACAATAATATTTACTCAACATAACAAATTAGTATATGAAATAGCCGATAGATTTCTAATACCATTTATAACTCATAAATCCGGCAAGGAAGAAAGACAGGACACTTTAAGTGGATTTAAGGATGGAAGGTACAGCGCAATAGTAACATCCAAAGTTTTAGATGAAGGAGTAGATGTTCCAGATGCACAACTGGGAATAATCGTTAGTGGAACAGGCAGCAGCAGAGAATTTATCCAGCGATTAGGAAGATTGCTGAGACCCAAATCTGATTCAAATAGAAAAGCAAAGCTAATTGAAATTATATCCTCAGAAACCCGAGAGACAGGAACCAGTGCTAAAAGGAAAAAGGCATTGAACAAGATGGATAGTAGTAGTAGTAATAATAATAATAATAATAATAATAATAATAATAGATAAAAAGAAGCCGATGATAGCAAAAGATTATTAAGATTAATTGTAACATAAA
>Ga0126311_10001132_pt1 | contig 12678 bp, 9 predicted proteins | sample Plot61_FD_92539 | JGI IMG/M metagenome (GOLD analysis project Ga0126311, IMG submission 92539) | Serpentine soil microbial communities from UC McLaughlin Reserve, CA, USA - Plot61 | ecosystem: Environmental > Terrestrial > Soil > Grasslands | place: USA: UC McLaughlin Reserve, Lake County...
GAGGCTGACCGCGGGCGTCCAGGCCGTCTGGGCCGGCTCCTTGGCGTAGGCCTTCTTGGCCGCCGTCCAGTCGAAGTAGTAGCGGGGCATCGTGGACGCCTCGTGCGCCCGCATCGCACGCTCGGAGACGCTAACGAACCCGAGGCCGGGGGGCGTCATGAGCGCCTTCTGGCTGCCAGCCACCACCACATCCACGCCCCACTCATCCGTCCGCAGGGGGCACGCTCCCAGCCCGGAGACGGCGTCGACGATCGAGATCACGTTCTTCGTAGCCCTGGCGAAACCCTCGATGTCGTTGACGGTGCCCGTCGAGGTCTCGGAGAGGACGCAGATGGCGGCCTTTATCTCGGGATCGTCGGCGAGAGCCTGGGCGACCTCTTGGTTGTCCGCCTTCGCACCCCAGTCATAGACGAGCTCGATGACCCTGAGGCCGAAGGCCCTGCCCATCTTGACCCAGCGGTTGCCGAAGTTCCCGTTGTTCACCGCGAGCACCTTGTCGCCAGGTGAGAAGAGGTTCTGGATCGCCCCCTCAAACGCCCCCGTCCCGCTCGCGGCACATGTGAAGACGTCGTTATCGGTCAGAAAGACTTTCTTCAGGTTTTCGTTCACCCGCGTGAACACCTCGCCGAACTCCGGCGTCCGGTGGTGGATGATCGGCAACGCCCCAGCCGCCGAGACCTCCGGCGGTATAGGCGTCGGGCCGGGCGACATAAGACGGTACTTGTGCATCATGGGTAAACGACGTTCCTCTCTCAGCGCGTGCAACTCGCGCCTATTCTATTCACTATAGCTCCATATGGCTACATGATGGCGCAGGCAATTTACAAAGTGTTGCTTTCTCGTCCGTGCGAGCGGTCGGCGCCGCTAGGTCTACCGGCCTTGAATGACCTCTACGGGGTTGCCCGCGCGCAAGACGCCCTTCCCGTCGTGAACCAAGTTTTGTCCGAAGAGAACCTTGTTCCCTTCCCGCCGGAACGTCGCCAGCGTGCGCAGGGGCTCCTTGGTTTTGGTCGCGGTTCTCTGATCGACGGTGGTGATCGCGCACCTCGCGCACGGCTTGATCACGCGGAGGGTTATGGGACCGATGCGCACCATCTTCCAGTTGTCCTCGGCGAAGGGTTCGCAGCCTCCCAAGACCAGGTTCGGACGGAAGCGGTTCATCGGCACGGTCTGCTCCAACCGGGTGTTCAGCTCGGCGAGGGAGGCCTCGGAGATCAAGAGAAACGGGAAGGCGTCAGCGAGGCTGACCTGATCCCCCATCCTCCCGTAATCCGGGTCCACCGGACGCGGCGATCTGTCCGGCAGATAGACGAGCTTGCAGCGCACGCCCAGGAACTCTCCGAACCAGCGGTCCGCCTCGCCGCCGAGCGGCGAGACCTCCACGAGGTCGTCCCACAATTGTGCGAGGCGGAGCTCACCGTCCGGAGGCCGAAACGGCACCTCCAGGGAGGGCATACCGGGTGCGTCCACAATGAGGCCGTCCGGCGCGAACCGGACCCTGATCTGGGCCATGCGCGGAAGTTGGCGCTGCGACATAAATCGGCCGGTCTCGTCGACGAGCATCCAGCGACGGTCGTGGCGCAGGCCACGCTCGTCCACCTCCCACTCCTCTACGACTACGCCGCCGCAGGACTTGATGGGGTACACGTAGAGACCACTCAAGCGGATCCCCGACCCGTCGGCGCGGGAGACCTCGAGGTTCGGCGAAGCGTCAGCCAAACCCAGCTCCCTCGAGCGCGGGCAGCGCCGAGCGGGCGTAGCGGGCGGCGTAGCTGGCGCCGGTTGGCCTGGGCAGTTCGTACGGCTTCCTGCCTTCGAGCTCGCCGGCCTTGACACCGGTGCGGATACGGCCCTCCAGCAGGTCCATCCGGAGGGAGTCGCCGCTGCGGAGACGCCCGATGACGCTCTCTCTCGCGGCCTCGGGCGAGACGAGTGAGATCCAAGTTTCTCGCGTCTCCCTGGGGGGTAGCCCATCGGTCATCACCGGGATGCTCCCTTCGAGCCCGCTCTCGCGCAGGGCCTCGGCGAGGCGGTCCAGACGCGAGAGGCCCGGTGCCCCACGCGGCCCGCAACCGCCGACGACGAGCAGGGAGCCGGGGGCGATGGATCCCTCCTCCACCGCTCGGGCGGCTGAATCCTCGGAGTAGTGGACCCGGCACTCCCCGGTGATCTCCTCGTCCGAGGCGGTTACCCGGCACAGGGCCTCCGTCCCGCTCGCCCGGCCTCGGACGAAGATCAGGCGCGACTCGTCCGACGTTGGAGGTGCGGGCGGCGCTGACGGCAGCACTTCCCGGAGCCCGCCTTCGACGGTCCAGGTTTCGTGGAGCGTCTGGCCTAGGTGCGCGAGTAGGCCGGCCACGCCGTGCTCCTCGAACCAGGGAGAGCCCGGCTCCGCGAGTAGCGTTGTCTCCGGCACGAGGACCCGGAGCATCTGGTCGAACCCCAGGGAGCCCAACTCCCGGGCGATGGCCGCGAGGTGGACCATCGTCTGCGGCCCGGCGCCCAAGGAGTAGGCCGCTCGCAAGGCGTTGGCTAAAGAGAAGTCCTCCACCAGTTTCCGGGGGCGCGCTCCGTCGTTCTCGGCGACCTCGACGACGAGCTCCGCGGGGTCCGCAGCGAGTGGCGCGAGGCCGAGAGCGGCGAGCGCGGCGAAGAGGCTGGCGTCCGGGGGAGGGTGCGCGACCGTCGGTAAGTTCAGCCGCAGCGAGGCGAGCACGAGCCCGGCGAGATCCTCAGGCTCCTCGTCGGCTACGAGCAGGGCGTCGAGGCGCTCGTGGGAGCAGGAGATGTGGGCGGCGTCCGCGACCCACTCGCGCGCGAGGGCGATGCCACCCTTTGGGCGCGCGGAGGGAAGGATCGGCGGCACCGGCTCTCCGCCCATCTCGCGGATCCGGTCCGCGAGGTCCGAGACGTCGGTGCTGAGGACGCCGATGCGCGGCGCGGGCACGGGCCCTTAAGTATCCAGCTTCTGCAGGATGAGCTCGCGTACCCGCCCGCCGTCGGCATTACCACGGGTCGCCCGCATGACCTGGCCGATGAGGAACCCGATCACCTTCTGGTCGCCAGCGCGTACGCGCGCGGCCTCGTCGGGGTTGGCGGAGATGACCTCGTCCACGACCCCGCCGAGCTCGTCGGAGCCAACGGCGGCGAGCCCCTCGCGCTCGACGACAGCGGAGGGAGACTCGCCGGTATCGACGACGCGGTCGAGGACGTCTTTGGCCGCAGAGCGGGAGATGGTGCCCTCTCCGAGGAGCCCGATCAGGTCCGCCATCCGCTCCGGCGTCACCTTCGACTCGGAGATCCCGACCCCCGTCTCGTTCAGCCGGCCGCGCAGCTCGACCGTGATCCAGTTGGCCGCCTGTTTGGGATCGACGCCGGGCGCGCCGGCCACGTTCTCGTAGAAACGGGCCAGGTCCCCGTCGGCGACGAGCACTCCGGCGTCGTAGTCGGAGAGGCCGTACTGCTCAATGAAGCGCGCACGTATCTGGTCCGGAAGCTCGGGGAGGCGGCCCCCTATCTCGCGGACCCAGGCCGCGGTGATCTCCAGCGGCAGGAGGTCTGGCTCGGGGAAGTAGCGGTAGTCGTGGGCGTACTCCTTGCTCCTGAGCTCATGCACCTCGTCGTCGTCCGGGTCGTAGTGCAGCGTCGTCTGCTCAACGCGTCCTCCCGACTCCAGGATCCAGCGCTGGCGCTCGAGCTCGCGCGCGAGCCCCCGCTCGACGAACCGGAAGGAGTTCATGTTCTTGAGCTCGGTCTTGGTGCCTAAAGAACCGTCGGGGTTACGGATGCTGACGTTGGCGTCGCAGCGGAGCTGTCCCTTCTCCATGTCGGCCTCGGAGACGCCGATGGCCCGCAGGATGTTCTTGAGGTGGTTGGCCGTGGCACGGGCCGCCTCGGGCGAAGGGATGTCCGGCTCGGTAACGATCTCCATGAGGGGCGTCCCGCCCCGGTTGAAGTCCACGAGCGAGCCGACCGAGCCGTGCATCCTGCCCGACTCCCCGACGTGGACGTTCTTGGCCGCGTCCTCCTCGAGGTGGAGCCTGGTGATGCCGACCCTGACGGTCTCCCCGTCGCCAAAGGGCACGTCGAGGTAGCCACCGGTGCAGATCGGGGCGTCGTACTGGGAGATCTGGTACCCCTTGGGTAGGTCCGGGTAGAAGTAGTTCTTTCGGGCGAAGATAGCGCGCTCCGCGATGTCGCAGTTGAGCGCGAGCCCCGCCATCACGCCGAGCTCAATAGCCTTCTCGTTGGTGGCCGGCAACGCCCCCGGGTGCCCGAGGCAGACCGGGCACGTATGCGTGTTCGGCGGCTCGCCGTAGGTAACCCGGCAGCCGCAGAACATCTTGGTCGTGGTCGCCAGGTGGGCGTGAAACTCCAGCCCTATGACCGCCTGGTAGGCCCGCTTCTCCTGCACTTCCAAGTGATAAGCCCCTCGCGTCCGACGCCTTCCATAACTATTCTAGCATCGCTCTATGCCCCCGCCGGATGCTAGAATGTTTTGAAACTATTATGCCAATTATGGAGAGAGAAGACGCTATCCTCGCGGATGAGAGGCCGCACCTGATCGTGTTGCGCGGTCCGAGCCTCGGGGACTTCTTCGCGCTCGAAGGGGATGCCCTGGTATTGGGGAGCGACCCGTTCCGGGCGGACGTGGTGGTCCGGGACGTCGAGGTCTCGCCCAAGCACGCCTGGATCGTCCGCGAGCCCGAGCGCGGGAGCTATGTCCTCAGAGACCTCGGCGTCGGCGAGGACACCGCCGTCAACGGGGAGGCCCTGGCGGGCGAGCGCCCGCCCTCGGACGGAGACAGGATCTTCGTGGGTGACTCGGTGCTCGAGTATTCCCACGGCGACCCGGTGAGGGCAAATTTCCACGGCGCCCTGCACCGCCTGGTCAGCCGGGACTACCTGACCGGCCTCCTCGTCAAGAACCGCTTCGACGTGGAGTTCGAGCACTCCCTGGAGGCGGCGTCCTCCGCTCGGCAACCGTTGAGCGTTCTCATGGCCGACATAGACAACCTGAAGAAGGTCAACGACGCCCACGGCCACCTCCTCGGCGAGTACGCCGTCGGCGAGATCGGGCGCATCATCGGCGAGCTGCACGACGATGAGAGTCGCCAGGCCACTCGCTTTGGCGGGGACGAGTACCAGACCATCCTGCCCGGCCTCTCTAAGGAGGAGGCCCTCGAGGTCGCCGAGGAGATACGACGCCGCGTTGAAGCCCACGTCTTCGAGGAGAGGAGCGTGTCCGTCCACCCGACGCTCTCTTTAGGCGTCGCGGCCTACCCCGAAGACGGCGAGACGCGCGCCGCCCTCACCCGCGCCGCCGACGAGGCCCTCTACCGTGCCAAGCGAGCTGGCGGGAACTCCGTCTGCGAGTAGCCATAGGTTTCAAGTGACAAGCTAGTATACTTTTTCTAGCAGCTGCTCTATGGTGTGTAAGTCTCTCGCTTTAATCTTCGATAACTCTGTTCTTGTTAGGGAGACGAGTTTTACGCCTGCCTTCCCATAGGCGGTCAAAGGGTCTATGAACTTATCTGTCCTTTGGTAGCGCATCAATGCTCTGTTTTCACGAGATGTAATGTAGTTAGATCTTCCGTATCTACTCAGATACAAATGGAGCAGTTGCTCTCGTAAGTTTGTGTCTGCGCTCAAGTATCTTGCAAATAGATCGGCTGCAGCAAATTTTCTTGGATATTCATGATCCGCTGTGAGCTTTGGGGCTTGATCTCCAGAGTTCGGATGATGACTGTTTATCGCCTCGACAGATACTTTTTGGTCCAACATTCGTTGGGGACGGGCAGGTACCATAACGCGGCACCGATCATGGTTTCAATAAATTTTCAATAAATCGTTTCTGATCTTCGGTAGTAATCACGCTACGGTAGATAGGAGCGACGCTTTCGACGATATCTGCCAGTATGTCACAACGTTCTTTAAGTTTGGCTTCGCGCTGTTGTGCTCTACTACTCATACTGAAAGCGTCATTAATTCTACTAGACGGTAGGCTTGAGCTCGAAGCGGAAGTCGGCGAGCTCCTCGACGGCGCGGGCTGCCCGCAGCAGCATGCTTTCGGTGAAGACGTCGCCCATGAGCTGGATGCCGACCGGGAGACCCTCGGAGAGGCCGCCGGGGACGCTTATCGCGGGTATGCCCGCGAGGCTCGCCGGGACGGCGCAGATGTCCTGCAAGTACATCGCGAGCGGGTCGCCCGTCTTGGCGCCCAGCTCGAACGCCACCGAGGGCGAGGTCGGTGAGAGCAGGACGTCGTAGCGCGAGAAGGCGGCCCGGAAGTCCTCGATCAACTTCGTGCGCACCTTCTGGGCCTGGGCGTAGTAGGCGTCGTAGTAGCCGGAGGAGAGGGCATAGGTGCCGAGCATAATCCTGCGCTTCGCTTCCGCCCCGAAGCCCGCCTCGCGCGTCCTGCGGTACATCTCGTGCACGCCGTCCGCCGGAACGCGGAGTCCGTAGCGCACGCCGTCGAAGCGCGCCAGGTTGGAGGAGACCTCGGCCGGGGCGATGATGTAGTAGGCCTCCAGCGCGTAGTAGGCGTGCGGCAGGTTGACCTCCCCCACCTCGGCCCCGGTGTCTTCGAGCCCCTGCGCTGCCCGGGCCGTCACCTCGCGTACGCCGGCGTCGATCCGCTCGTCCATGAGCTCCGTCACCACGCCGACGCGCAGCCCGGAGACGCCGTCCTCCAGGTTCGCGAGGTAGTCTGGAACCTCGACGTTGGCGCTAGTAGAGTCGTGGGGGTCGTGGCCGGCGATGGCCTGCAGGAGGAGCGCTGCGTCGCGCACGTCGCGGGTCATCGGCCCGATCTGGTCCAGGGAAGACCCGAAGGCTATTAGCCCGTGGCGCGAAACCCGCCCGTAGGTCGGCTTGAGTCCCACGATGCCGCACAGCGCCGCCGGCTGCCTGACGGAGCCACCAGTGTCGGTGCCCAGAGCCCACCAGCCCTCACCCGCCGCAACCGCGGCCGCGGAGCCGCCCGAGGAGCCACCCGGCACGCGGCTCAAGTCCCAGGGATTGCGGGTCGGCCCGTAGGACGAGTTCTCCGTCGAGGAGCCCATCGCGAACTCGTCCATGTTGGACTTGCCCACCATGATGAGGTCCTCACCGAAGCTCATGAGCGCCGAGGCGTCGTAGAGGGGCTCGAAGTTCTCCAGGATCTTCGAGCCGCACGTCGTTCTCACCTCGCGGGTCGAGAGCACGTCCTTGACGACCAAAGGTACGCCCTCCCACGGCTTGATCCCGCCGTTGCCCAGCCGTTCGTCGATAACCTCCGCCCGCCTGATGGCGAGCTTGGGGGTCGGGGTGACGAAGGCGTTGATCTCCTCCTCGACCTCTTCGATGCGCGCGTTGGCCGCCTCTGCGGCCTCGCGGGCGGAGACTTCACGAGCCTCCATCTTCTCCGCCACCTCGTGGGCGGTGAGATCGAGCAGTTCCCTCATCTCAGTCGATCCTCGGGACCGCGAAAAGGCCGTCCACCGGTTCGGGGGCCTGCGAGAGCGCCTCCTCGCGCGTTAGCTCGCCGCGTGGCTCGTCCGGGCGGAAGACGTTCGTCAGGCTAAGCGGGTTCGCCGTCGGCGGCACGCCCTTCAGGTCGAGCTCCTGGATCTTCTCTATGCTGTCCAGGATCGCGCCTAGCTGCTCGCCCATCCTCTTTACCTCTTCGTCAGTGAGCCCCAATCGGGCCAGATCGGCCACGTGGCGTACCTGCTCTTCGGATATCATCCTTCACCGTCTCCTGCTCTCGCGTACACCGTACCTATCTTAGCGCAGCTTCCGCCGTCGTCCGCGCAGCCTGGAGGGTGTTGTGCAGCAACATTGCCCGGGTCATCGGGCCGACGCCGCCGGGGACGGGCGAGATCCAGGCCGCGACCGGCTCTACCTCCTCGAACCTCACGTCCCCTACTAGTCCTCCCTCCTCCCGCCTGTGGATACCGACGTCGACCACGGCCGCACCCTCTTTGACGTGCTCCGCGCCGACCATCTCGCGCCGACCGGCGGCGACGACGAGCACGTCGGCCCTACGGGTTACCGACGGTAGATCTCGCGTCCGGGAGTGACAGACGGTCACGGTGGCGTTGTCGCGCAGGAGCAGCTGCGCGAGGGGCTTGCCGACGAGGTTCGAGCGGCCGACGACTACAGCCTCCGCGCCCGAAAGCTCGACACCGTTGGCCTTCAGCAGCCGGACAATCCCGTGCGGGGTGCACGGCAGGAGACTGGGCAGGCCGACGGCGAGGCGTCCGACGCTCTCGGGGCTTAGGCCGTCCACGTCCTTGGCGGGGTCTATGCGCGAGATCAGGGGCACGGGGTCCAGACCGTCGGGCAGCGGGAGCTGCATAAAGAAGCCGGAGACGGCGGGGTCGCCGTTGAGATCTCCGACGAGCGCCGCCAGCTCTTCCTGCGGGACGTCGTCGGGGAAGCGATGGACCCTCGAGTCGATGCCGACCTCGGCGGAGTCGCGCTGCTTCATAGCGACGTAGGTCACAGAGGCGGGATCTTCGCCGGCCAGGATCACGTCGAGGCGCACGGGGACGCCCCTTACTTTGAGCTCCGGCAGCCCGGTCGCGACCTCGGCGCGCACCTCGGCTGCGACGGCCTTGCCGTCCAGGATCTGAGCCACGGACGCCTCCTTAAAGGACCGCGAGGAGCTTCGGGGCGACCTGCTTCTTGCGGCTCATCACGCCGGGGAGGTCTATGACGCCGTTCTCGGCCCGGGAGTCGAAGGCGCGCTCGACCGGGGTGCAGTCGCCGGCGCACAGGAGCTCGGTGCCGCCCTCGATGATGTCCGTGACCATGAGCGCCGAGAAGACGTAGCCGTTCTGCGCGCGTAGGTCCTCCAGAGCGCCGAGCAACTCGTCCTTGCGCTCCAGGAGGTCGATCCCGACGGTCTCCACCTGGGAGACACTCATCTTCTCCCCCGAGCTAATCCCGTACTCCTTGGCGTCGCGGTTCACGATCTCCTCCACCGAGAGGTCCGAGACGTCCGAGGAGGCCTCGAACATCCCCGTACCAAACTCCTGGGCGTCCAGGTCGAGCATCCCCTCCAAGTACGTGACGACCTCGCGATCGCGCTCGGTCGTGGTCGGCGAGTTGAGGATGACCGTGTCCGAGAGTACGGCCGCGAGCAGCATAGTGGCCGTGGATCTCTCCGGCTTCAGCCCGCTCGCCTTGAAGCGCTCGACTATCAGGGTCGCCGTAGATCCTACGGGATCAAAGGTGGCGGGGATCGGGGTATTGGTTTCGATGTCGCCGATGTGGTGGTGGTCCAGGATCTCGACTATCCGCGCCTTCTCCACGCCCTTGATGCTCTGCCCGACCTCGGCGTGATCCACGAGGATCACGCGCCGGGGGTCGGGGTTGAGCAGATCTGTCCGGGATACCACGCCTATGGGCACCTTGTCGTCGTCCACGGCTATGGCCGCCCTGTAGTGGACCTCCATCACGCTCTGGGTTATCTCGGTGATCAGGTCGTCCGGATCCACAGTCAGAGGGTTCTCGCTCATGATCTCCCAGCAGGGGACGGAGAGCTGTATCAGGCGGCTCGTCACATAGGAGTCTAGGGGACTGAGCATGACCGACGTTCCCGCCTCCTCGGCCATCTCAAGGACCTCTTTCTCCGGGCGGACCCCATTCGAGACGACGAGCACCCCAGCTCCGAGCTCTATGGCCCGCCGCTGGCCTTTAGGCCTGTCGCCTATGACCACGATGTCGCCGGGGTTCATGGATTGTCCCATGGTATCAACGCTCATCGAGACGACCCAGAGCTGGCCCGAAAACTGGCGGTGCTCCTCCCCCACAAGGAGCTCTCCCTCAAGCACCTCGACCATCGCCCCAACGGAGACGGGGCTCTCGGCGAACGTGGAGGCCTCCCGCGACTCCCGGATGTACATACGCGCCAGGTCCCGCTCGGTAACTATCCCGACCAAGGCGCCGTCGTCGTCCACTATCGGGACCTGGCCGATGTTCCTCTTGGACATCGCGATACCGACGTTGCGCAGTGGGTCGTCCCTGTGGGCGGTCAGCAGGTCCGTATGCATCACGTCCTTGACCCGGAGCATGATGTGCCTGAGGCGCTTCGGGGGTTTCGCCCCGCTCTTTTTCAGGGCCCACTCAGTCTGGGTGTTCGTCTCCCCCAGCCGGGCTGGCGCGTAGGAGTTCTCCGGGTCCACGAGGTTTTTGTACTCAGCGTAAGCGATGGCCGATGCTATGGTGTCCGTGTCCGGGTTCTTATGACCCGTTACGTAGACGTGAGGCATACCGCCCTCCTTTGCAAGCCCTTCAGCGCCCCGCGCTGATGAGGGAACCTACCACACCCGTCCCCGACGCGTTCGTGTCGCGCCGGGCGGTCACTATACCTTGCTTAGGGGCGCGATCTCGGGCACGAAGACCCTCTCCTGCGCCCCGAACCTGACGACGACCTTCCCATCCCCGGCCTCGACGACCTCCCCCACGCCGAACCTGGCGTGCCTAACCCTCTCCCCTGCGCGGTAAGGCACCGACCCTGAGACGACCCTCTCGGGTCCTCCCCGGCTCCGCCCCGGCAGCGCCATCCCCCATCCCCCGGGGCCACCTACCCGGGGGCCGGCTATCGTGCCGGCCTTGAGCCCCTCGGGGATCTCCGAGAGAAAGCGCGAGGGCATCTGGTATTCGCGTTCGCCCCAGTTGGAGCGCAGCTTCGCGTAGGTGAGGGTGAGCGACTTCCTCGCGCGCGTGATGCCGACGTAGGCGAGCCTCCGTTCCTCTTCGAGGTTCTGCTCGTCGAGCGAGCGGGCGTGCGGGAAGGTCCCCTCTTCCATCCCGACTACGAAGACGTAGTCGTATTCCAGCCCCTTGGCGTTGTGGAGCGTCATCAGCGCAACCCGCCCGCCCTCGCCCGAGAGCGCGTCCTGCTCGGAGTAGAGCGCCTGCTCCTGCAGGAAACCCGCGAGGGTGGGTTCCGGCTCGACGCGCTCGTACTCGCGGGCGGCGTTTAGCAGCTCCTCAAGGTTCTCCAGGCGCGACTCGGCCTCGACGGTGTTCTCGGACTCAAGCTCCGCGCGGTAGCCCGACTCCTCGAGGACAGCCCCGATCAACTCCGCAGGGGGCACCTCTTGCGCGGCGACCCGCCAGCCTTCGAAGAGCTCCCTCACCGCCCTGCACGCCTTCTTCGCGGCCCCCGTGAGGTCCACAGCGTCGGCCTCGGCGAGCGCGCCGTAGAGCGAGACGCCGTTCCTGCGGGCGTGCTCCTGCAGCCGCGCGATCGAGGTCGCGCCAAGCCCTCTTTTAGGGACGTTGATGATCCGCTCCAGGGCGCCGGAGTCGCTCGGGTTGGAGATCACGGCGAGGTAGGCCATGGCGTCCTTGATCTCCGCCCGCTCGTAGAAGCGCACCCCCCCGACGACCTGGTACGGGACCCTCTCGCGCACCAGCACGTCCTCCAGAGCGCGGCTCTGGGCGTTGGTCCGGTAGAAGACCGCGACGTCCGCGGGCCGCTCTCCGGCGTCTATGAGCCGTTCGATCTCCGAGACCACGAACCGCGCCTCGGCGTACTCGTCGCTCGCCGTAAAGATCCGGATGCGCTCCCCTTGAGGTCCCGCCGTCCACAGCTCCTTTGGCTTGCGCGAGGCGTTGTTCGACACCACCGCGTTCGCCGCGTCCAGGATGGTCTGGGTCGAGCGGTAGTTCTGCTCCAGCTTGACGACCTTCGCCTCCGGATAATCGCGCTCGAAGTCCAGGATGTTCCTTATGTCCGCTCCTCGCCATGAGTACACCGACTGATCGTCATCACCGACCACACACAGGTTGCGGTGCGCAGCGGCCAGGATGTTCACCAGACGATACTGGGCGTGGTTGGTGTCCTGGTACTCGTCCACGTGGATGTACTTGAAGCGGGTCTGGTAGCGCTCTCGGACCTCGGGGAAGACCTCCAGCAGCGCGACGGTCTGCATGATGAGGTCGTCGAAGTCCATCGCGTTGTTCTCGTAGAGGCGCCTCTGGTAGAGGTCGTAGACCTCGGCCACGTTCTCGGCGATGTAGCCCTCGGTGGAGCGCAGGTAGTCATCAGGGGTCATGAGCACGTTCTTTGCCGCGGAGATCTGGGCCGCGAAAGAGCGCGGGTTGAAGCGCTTCGGGTCTTTCCCGAGCTCGACGATGCAGCGCTTGACGAGCCGGACTTGGTCCGCCCCATCGTAGATCGTGAACTCGCGCTTGTACCCCAGCTTCTCGGCGTGGACCCTAAGAAGGCGGGCGCAGAAGGCGTGGAAGGTCGAGACCCACATCCTGCGCGAGCCGGGACCCACCAGCAGCGCGACCCGGTCCTTCATCTCCCCTGCAGCCTTATTGGTAAAGGTGATCGCCAGTACCTCTTCAGGTGCGGCGAGGCCCCGGTCGAGGATGTAGGCGATCCGGTGCGTGAGCACGCGCGTCTTCCCGCTCCCCGCCCCCGCGAGGATGAGTAGCGGGCCCTCGGTGTGCTCTACGGCGTCAAGCTGGGTCGGGTTTAACGATTCCAGAAGCACCAGAGAAGGAGTATACCAGCAGCGGGCTCTAGGACTTGCGCCTGAACCTGTGTAACAGCACCTTCCCCTCTCTCCCGCCCTGCTCTACGGTCGAGCCTTCCGTAAAGACCCGGAACCCACGTGCCCTCATCGTCTCGAGAAACGACGGCGCCGGAGGACGGCGAGGATCGGCGAA
>Ga0126311_10001133_pt1 | contig 12677 bp, 13 predicted proteins | sample Plot61_FD_92539 | JGI IMG/M metagenome (GOLD analysis project Ga0126311, IMG submission 92539) | Serpentine soil microbial communities from UC McLaughlin Reserve, CA, USA - Plot61 | ecosystem: Environmental > Terrestrial > Soil > Grasslands | place: USA: UC McLaughlin Reserve, Lake County...
ACCCATCTCCGTTGCCAGTGTCGGCTGATAACCGACCGCACTCGGCATACGTCCGAGAAGCGCGGACACTTCTGAGCCTGCCTGCGTGAAGCGGAAGATGTTGTCGATAAAGAGCAGCACGTCGAGACCTTGATCGCGGAAATACTCCGCCACCGTTAGTCCTGACAGTGCGACGCGCAGGCGCGCTCCGGGCGGTTCGGTCATCTGACCGTAAATGAGCGCCACTTTCGACTGTCCGATGGTGTTCATGTCGACCTTCGTCAGATCGAACTTGCCGGTGTCGTGGAAATTCTTATTGAATACGTCGCCAAACTGAATAACCTGCGACTCGACCATTTCGCGCAGCAGGTCGTTTCCTTCGCGAGTGCGCTCGCCAACGCCCGCAAACACCGAGAAACCGGAACGCGCTTTCGCAATGTTGTTGATCAACTCCATCACGATAACGGTCTTGCCGACGCCCGCGCCGCCGAACAGACCAATCTTGCCGCCGCGCAGGAACGGTTGAATCAGGTCAATTACCTTGATGCCCGTTTCAAACATCTGCAACTCGGTCGACTGTTCTTCAAAGGTCGGCGCGTGACGGTGAATCGGATAACGCTTGTCGTGCTTCACCGGTCCGAGCGTGTCGACCGGTTCGCCGATGACGTTGAGCACGCGACCGAGCGTTCCCTCTCCTACTGGCATCGTGATCGGACCGCCGGTATCGATTGCCATCATGCCGCGCACCATGCCGTCAGTCGGCGTCATCGAAACCGTTCGCACGCGACCTTCACCGAGGTGCTGCTGCACTTCCGCGATCACGTCGATCGGTGTCGGGACATCGAATCCTTCCGAGACAACTCGCAGCGCCTGGTAAATCGGCGGCAGGTAACCTCCCTGAAACTCGACGTCGAGCACGGGACCGATGATCTGAACGACTTTACCGACCGGGCGACCGTCGGCGCTCATGTTTCCGTTAGGCGTAGACATACTGTCTCTGAACTCCTCTTCGACCTATAAGGGCGAACAAAACTGGCAGGATTGAAAGCCAGACAAGATAACATTGCCGATTGCTGATTGCCAATTGCCAATTGCCAATTGCACCGATTGACGAGTTTTCCGGGAAATCGGCAATCGGAAATTGGCAATCGGCAATATTCTGAAACCTTACTTGTACTACTGTCGTAGTACAATTCGAGATGAGTCAGATTTTCTCATTGAGCCCTTCGCATCCTATGCCGCTCTATGCGCAGTTAACGCGGGCGATTCGCTTCGCCATCGCGACCGGGCGGCTCAGGGACGGGGAACAACTGCCAACCGTGCGACAGTTGGCGGTGGAGCTACGCGTCAACGCCAACACGGTGGCCAAGGTCTACGCCGAGTTGGAGCGCTCCGGAATCCTCGAAACCAGAAGAGGCGTGGGAACGTTTGTCAGCGCCCGCCATCTCGACACGAGTCATCGCGAGGACCATGAAAAGCACCTGACGGAACTGGTCGATCGGTTCCTGGAAGAAGCGGGTGCGATGGGTTTTTCGCTCGACGACTTGCTGGACCAACTTCAGAGCCGGCGCAAAAAGGAGATTGAGAATGTCTAGTTCTACGAGTTTGACCCAAACCCGAAGTAACTTGCCCTCGACTGACGTGGCGCGTATCAACATCATATCGGCGGTGGCTTTTCTCACGCCGCTAATTATCGGCGCACTCACTACGTGGTTAACGTTCAATCCCGCTGGCGTCATCGTGGGTCTGCTATTGGGACTGCTGTTGGCCCAGGCGCCGAAGATCGCGCGCCAGTGGGAACGTGCTGTGGTTTTGAGACTGGGTAGATATGTTGGTTTGCGTGGTCCAGGTCTATTCTGGATCGTGCCTTTTGTTGACACTGTTTCAGCCTGGGTGGACCAGCGGGTCATCACTACAAGCTTTGCGGCTGAAGAGACGCTTACGTCCGATACAGTTCCCGTAAACGTCGACGCAGTGCTCTTCTGGATGGTTTACGATCCCGAGAAGGCCGCATTGGAAGTGCAAGACTATCCGCAGGCGGTGAGCTGGGCGGCGCAGACGGGGCTGCGCGACATCATCGGCCGAACTTCGCTGACGGATCTGTTGCGTGGACGTGAACGGATCGAAGAAGAGTTGCAGAAACTGATTGACCAGCGTTCGAACCCGTGGGGCGTGACTGTGCAATCGGTTGAGATGCGCGATGTGATCATTCCGGCGGCGTTGCAGGATGCGATGTCACGAGAGGCGCAGGCTGCGAGAGAGAAACAGGCGCGCATAATCCTGGGCCAGGCTGAAGTCGAAATTGCCCACTCGTTTGAAAAGGCTGCTCAGAGTTATCAAAACAATCCGACAGCGCTCCACCTGCGAGCGATGAACATGTTGTATGAAGGCTTGAAGGAGAAGGGCGCGTTGATGCTCGTGCCGAGCAGTGCGGTTGAATCAATGGGTATGGGTGGATTGCTCGGTGCGGCAGCACTTCGACAGCAAACTCTGACCGGGAGTGATGAGGTGCCGGAGTAAATCTTTAACCACGGATGACACGGATAAAATCCGATTTTAAATCCGTGTCATCTGCGGCTTATATTTCGGGATCGATCCGGATCTTCATTCGCTGTAAAACCTGAAGATCCTCTTCTGTTAAATCAAGCGTGGCGTCTTCGTTTTCGCTCTCATCTTCACCAGCGTGAGGCCTTAAACCTATCTCGAGCCGAAGCGTCAATTCCATCTCGTATCCGGCTTCGCGCAGTCGTTCAATGGCTTCCGCAACCTTCGTCGAATTCTCGACTGACTCGTTGATCGCGCTGCCAATCTCGCGAACTATCTCTTTTGCGTCGTCATCGATTTCCATTTATTGGTATGCTACGACAGTCAATGCAAATTGCCAATTGTCAGTGGTAGACTGAGCCTTATGTTTGGAACCATCGGGATCCTGACTGGCGGTGGTGATGCACCGGGACTGAACGCCGTCATCCGCGCAGTCGTGAAAACTGCTACATGCGAGCACGGCATGCGCGTGATCGGCATCGAAGACGGCTTCGAAGGTCTACTCGGCGCCACTCGCACGCGCCTGCTTTCCGCGGGCGACGTGCGCGGTTTGCTTCCGCGTGGTGGAACGATTCTCGGCACTCGCAACCGCGGACAGTTTGTCGAACGCGCGTGCGAGGGCAGCGATAGAGACGTCGAAAGCGTTTACCAGGAAGCGATCGCGAACATGAAGGTCGTTGGTATTGACGCGCTCGTGGTTCTTGGTGGCGAAGGCACGCTCACTATCGCGAACGAGTTTGACAAGCGTGGTGTTCCGGTGTGCGGCGTGCCGAAGACGATCGATAACGATCTCGCGTGCACGGAGCTCACGTTCGGTTTCGTCACTGCGCTGGATATCGCGACTGAAGCTCTCGATCGTTTGCACACCACTGCCGAGTCGCATGATCGCGTGATGATCCTCGAAGTGATGGGCCGTCACGCCGGTTGGATTGCACTGCATTCGGGCATCGCCGGTGGCGCTGACGTTATTTTGATCCCGGAGATTCCCTTCTCGCTGGACGCCGTCGCCAATAAGATTCATGCGCGTGATATGACTGGGTCGAATTTCAGCATCATCGTCGTCGCTGAAGGCGCTTTGGAGATCGGGCACGAGTTGGTTTATCAAGACAAGGGTGATGGACATCGTGCACCCCGTTTGGGCGGCATTGGCCAACACCTGCAACAGGATCTCGAACAGGTCACGGGCCGCGAAACGCGTTGCGTAGTGCTGGGCCACTTGCAACGTGGCGGCCGTCCGAACGCGTTTGACCGCATGCTGGCGACCAATTTTGGTTCGTCCGCCGTGCGCGCACTCGCTGGAGGTAAGAGTGGCGTGATGGTTGCCTTACAAGCCGGCGATGTGGTGACTGTGCCGCTGACTGAGGCCATCAAAGGTATCAAGACGGTGCCGCCCAATGGGCAGTTGGTCCAGACCGCGCGAGATACCGGTATTTCTTTTGGCGCTCCTGACGAGGGCAGTTATCATAAGCAACTGTAGTTAGTGGATAAGGGATGAAGCCGTGTCACAGGTAATTAAAGAAAAACTCCAGGGCGAACTAGACGAGCTGGAGGCCGAACTGCGAATTCATTTGCCGAAAGAGATCAAGCGCGCGCTGGAATTCGGCGATCTGCGTGAGAACTCCGAATACCGCGCGGCGCTCGATCGACAGAACGTCGTCAAGGCGCGAATCGTGGAGTTGCGCCAGCGCATCAGCGAGATAGCGTCCATCGATCCTAATAAAGTGCCGCGCGACAAAGCGTCGTACGGATCGACGCTCGTGCTGTACGACGGGGAGAAGGACGAGGAGGTGACTTATCGTCTGGTGACTCCGGAAGAGAGCGATCCGGCGCAGGGGTTAATTTCGACCACCTCGCCTGTCGGCAAGAGTTTGATGGGTAAGCAGGAAGGCGACGAAGTGCTGGTACGGACTCCAGCGGGCGCGCGCAACTTCGAGATCAGGCAGATGCGTACGCTACATGACGATCTCGAGGCTGGAAACAGCTAAACGACATATTTTCTTGAGAGTTTCTTTTAACCCGGCCGCCGCTTTTGAGGCATAATGCGGCGAGGAGAAACGAACCTTACAGATGTTTGGTGCAAGCATCGGACGCGCAGCTCAGCGAATCATTGACGCGATAGTACGCTGGCTCGCTATCGGCCATATCAATCCAAATATACTGACCGTCATCGGCGTCTCTTTAAACGTCGGTTGCGGTCTTCTTTTTGGGTTGGGCTGGTTTTTCGCTGCCGGTGTCGCGCTGATTGTCGCTAATCTTTTTGACATGCTCGACGGGCAGGTGGCGCGGCTTTCAGGCCGTGTCACGCGCTTTGGCGGGTTTCTGGATTCCTCGCTGGATCGCCTGTCAGACATGGTGGTTTTCGTGGGCCTGATGGTCTATTACGCCCGCGACACCCCGGCTCATTCAACTCTTAACGTTTTTCTCGCGGGCGCCGGACTAATGGGTTCGGTTATGGTAAGCTACGCCAGCGCCCGGGCGGAGAGCCTGATTCCCAAGTGTGACGTGGGCTTTCTGCGGCGCCCAGAACGCGTTGTACTCTTTATTATCGGGGCGCTTAGCACTCATCCAGGTTCGACGAATTACTTTGCCAATCGGATGCCGGCGGTGCTTTGGGTACTGGCAGTCGGCTCTTATTGGACCTTCGCGCACCGCATGTATCACACGTGGCGCGAACTGACGAAGGTAGAAGAAAAAACAGCGAACGTTGACGCTGAGGCTTCGTATGCTCAATCCAGTGGAAGCAAAGAGCGTCCAAAGCGTGCTGAAGTACCGATTTAATGGGTCCTGTAGGACCGATTTGACCTATTTGATTTCACAGAGGTAACCGCTTGACTATCTGTCCGTGCTGCGGCTTTAAATTCCACGGCGCTCTGACCAGTGGGTGTAAACGGTGTGGCGCCCGCGCCATTGGTGAGCCACTCCCCAAACCAGCTTACGAACTTCCATCTTATGGCCGCGCTCTCGTGCTGGCTGTCAGCGGCGCTCTAGTGGCCCTGGTGTTCATGGTTCAGACCATCACCGCTTTCGTACAGCTCTACTCCGGCTCATTCGGATTCTGGCACTGGGTTGCCGCCGGCGAGACTGCTGCGTGGCGCTTGAAATGGATCTCGATCCCGGTCCTGTTCGCCGTGCTCTGGCTCGGAGGAAAGTTGTATCGATCGATTCTGGTCCGGCCCGAACGTTTCTGTGGCGTGAAGTATGCGCGGCATGGTTTGGTCGCGTCCGCGACTGTCGCCATGTTGATCGCGTTGCTGATCGGTATTACCGTGCCGGCCCGTTTGCGGCAGCGACAACTCTCAAAGGACGCCGCACTCCGCGCACAGGGTTATGTTATTGAAGAAGCCCTGACCGCATACCGGATCAAATACAAAACCTATCCGGCCGAAATGAAGGACCTGGTGAAACGCATCCCTGATCCGGACGGCTCACTTGCAGCCGCGATCAGAAATCTCGATCCGACCGCCTACTTGCCCAGTGCTGACGTAGCTGCTAACGGCACTCTCGAAAAATCGCGCACGCTGCGTGGCGCCGTCATTCGCAAAGCCTCCCTTTCATCCGCCACTGACGACACGCCGTCTGGTGGATTGTCGTTCACAAACTACCGGTTGCTGCTTCCCGGTGAAGACAAGATCACGGGAACCGACGACGACTGGATCGTCCGCGACGGCATGGTCATGAGACTCTCCGAAGTCGCCAAAGGCGGAGTCGGACGCTCAGTGTCGGCGGGAGCCCTGCAACCATAGCGACTTCAATGTCGTTTCTCGATCGCTTTCGCAAAAAAACCGAAGACGAAGCCTCACGAATCGAGCGTCTATCAAAGACGGGCCGCATGGGCGACGGCAGAATCATCGACGCAGTCTCAGATAACGACGGCCGCATCACCGAGGTATCCTACACCTACGTGCTCGCCGGGGTTCAATATGAATCCTCGCAGGCACTCAGCGCCCAACAACAAGCGTGCTCCAACGACTACGCCCCCGGCAACCAAATCGTTGTGCGGTATGATCCGAGGCGGCCCGCAAATTCGATCGTGGTTTGAGCTTCGTGCTTTGTATTTTGTATTTTGTACTTTTCACTAAGTACCAAGCACCAAATACAAAGCTCGACACATATGTTTCGCAAAGTCCTGATTGCCAATCGAGGCGAAATCGCCGTTCGCATCATTCGCACTTGCCGCGAGCTCGGCGTTCGTGCGGTCGCGATCTATTCCGACGCTGACGTCGAGAGTCTGCACGTACGCATCGCGGATGAAGCAGTTTGGGTTGGACCGGCGTCGTCGAGCCAAAGTTATTTGAAGATCGACGCGATCATCGCTGCGGCAAAACAGGTGAATGCTGAAGCGATTCATCCGGGTTACGGTTTCCTCGCCGAGAGTGCCGAATTTGCGCGTGCTGTTAAGGCAGCGGGGTTGACGTTCATTGGTCCAACTCCCGAAGCGATGGAGATCATGGGATCGAAGACGAGTGCGCGTCGTGCTGCGGTTGAAGCGGGCGTGCCGATCGTTCCGGGGACTGTTGAGCCGTTGCAATCATTGGACGAAGCAAGCGCGACCGCGGAGAAGTTTGGCTATCCGGTGATGTTAAAAGCGGCTGCGGGTGGTGGTGGCAAGGGCATGCGACTCGTCACCGACACCGCCGACCTGCGTTCTGCATTTGAAACTGCGCAGACTGAGGCTGCGGCAGCTTTTGGCGACTCGTCGCTCTATCTCGAAAAGGCCATCGAGCGTCCGCGACACATAGAGATACAGATCTTCGGCGACACGCACGGCAACCTGGGCCATCTCGGCGAACGCGAGTGCTCAATTCAGCGCCGGCATCAGAAAGTGATCGAAGAATGTCCGTCACCGATTAACGATCCTGAGTTGCGACAGCGAATGGGTGAAGCTGCCGTGAAGATTGGGCGCGCGGTTAATTACACCGGCGCTGGAACGGTCGAGTTTTTACTCGCTGACGCCACACGCGATTTTTATTTTCTCGAGATGAACACTCGTCTCCAGGTTGAACATCCAGTGACCGAACTGGTTACAGGACGCGATCTCGTGCGCGAGCAATTCCTCGTCGCGACCGGTGCTCCGTTGTCGTTCACGCAGGAGGATGTTAGTTGGCAGGGGCATGCGATTGAATGTCGCATCTATGCGGAAGATCCGGCGAACAACTTCTTTCCGAGTCCTGGTACGATCAATGACCTTCGCGAACCGGCGGGGCCGGGCGTCAGAATCGACAGCGGCGTCACGCGGCTGTCGGAAGTTTCGATTCACTACGATCCGATGATCGCGAAGCTCGCTGTTTGGGGTCGCACGCGCTACGAAGCGATCGAGCGTTTGCGGCGCGCGCTGGCTGAGTATGAGGTTTCGGGAATCACGACCACGCTGCCCTTCTTTCGTGAAGTTGCGGAAGACGAAGAGTTTGTGTCCGGACAGCTCGACACGGGTTTCATCAGTCGTTTCAATGAGCGTCGCGCTGTGAGAAAGCAAAAGTCTAATCAGGTCGAAAGTGATCTCGCCGCGATCGCGGCCGCACTGAGTTACGCGCTTCGGAAGCAACAGAAATCAGTTGTCACTCCCGCTAATACGAGTCGTTGGAAAATGGCCGGGAGGAAGCTGTGAAACTCAAAACCCTAATCGGAGAGCTCGAGGAAGATCTGCTGTTCAAACTCGAAGAAGGACAGATCTCCGCTGAGATCGGAGGTCGTGCCTACACGCTCCAGGTGCGTGACTTACAAGCTGACAGCTATCTCTTTTTTCTCGGCGCCAACGTGCACGAGTGTCGCGTCAGCGAGCGTGCAGGTGCGAAAGATATTTTTGATGTAACGATTCACGGACGCAGTCATGAAGTGACGATCGTCGATCCGAAACGTTTGCGCAGCGGGCAGAACTCGGATCGACATCATCACGGCGTCGCTGAGATTCTTGCGCCGATGCCGGGCAAGGTTGTACGCGTGCAAACGGAAGCGGGCGCGAGTGTCGAAAAAGGGACGGGCATCGTAGTGGTGGAAGCGATGAAGATGCAAAACGAAATGAAATCGCCGCGCGCTGGTGTCGTCGTGTCGGTTAACGTGAAACCCGGCGACACGGTGAACGCCGGCCAGGTGCTGGCGGTGATTGAGTGATGCGCATACTGCTGTGGGACATTGACGGCACGCTCATTCATTCGGCGAGAGTGGGCGGGTATAAGGAGTACACGATTCCCGTGCTCGAGGAGATCTTCGGCACTGCGGGCCGGCTTGCTGATATGCATGTTTCCGGTATGACTGACTTGCAGATCGTGATTGAAGCGCTGCGTGATGCAGGCTTCAGTCAGGATGAAATTCTGGCGCGTGCGGAAGTGCTGGTTTCGCGTTTGACTGAAGAAGCGAGAAGAGTGACGGGCAATGGAGAGAAGTTTTTTGTACTACTACCGGGCGTTCGAGGAACGTTGGAAGCTCTCGCTGCGCATCCGCGATACGAGTCGGCTCTTGTAACGGGCAACATCAAGCCGATGGCCCAACTCAAGATGGAGCTGGTCGGGCTCGATCACTTCTTCACACTGCCCGGCGCGTTTGGTGACGAGTCACACAATCGTCGCGACCTTCCGGCACGCGCTGCGGAACGCATTCGCAAACACCTGCAAATGGATCTCGCACCCGAGCAGTTCATCGTCATCGGCGACACCCCAAACGATATCGACTGTGCGCGTCACTTCGGCGCACGCGCAGTCGCCGTTGGCACTGGACGGATGTTTTCCGAGGCCGAGATCCTCGAATGCAAACCGGACGCGTTGCTACCGGATTTGAGTGATGTGGATCTAGTTCTCCGAACCCTCGATGAGTTATAAGCCGATGATTTCAGTGCGTCATGCAAACTACATCTGATTTTGGCATCGTGATGTAGATCCTATCTACTCTCAAAAAATACTGATCTCCAACCTTGGAAAGAACCTCTACACCGCATAAGGCGTTCGTGCCGCATATCTGCACATTCATGCCCTTGGCAACGTCACGGCCGTGATCAGTTAGGAGCACATTAAACTTTTGGTCGCCTCCGATACCGTAATGACTCATGAGTCTTACTGACAATGACGAGAAGCTATCAGCGGTAAACAACAGCAGTCCGGCAACTACGAGAGCGGCAACAACTGCCTGCTTCGGAGAATGGTGATAACAAAATGCAACTACGTGGTTGGAAAGCCAAACTCCCGCGGTGCAGAGAGCAGTCAGGGCCATAAAACGAAGTGACCAGGGTAAGCTACCGGACAAACGATAAATGATGTACATCGCTATTTGACTCAACAGGACTGATAGCGTAAACCAGAATGAGTATTTGAAAGTTTGACGAGCGTCACTCTTCCTGAATGGCCAGAATAATTTCAAGATTTCTATTAGACCCCGCTCTCGGGCAGATCTCCTTGACAAGATAAATTCAAAAAGGAGCCGCATCAGCCAGAATGTCAGTAACAGAAGACCTGCTGCTGCTACCCAAAAATGAAGTGCCCGTCCGAAAAGTAGAAAAGCGTGTGACAGCAAAAGGAGCAGCAGAAAAGGCAGGCCTAAAGTGACGATGATCGATCGCATGCACGGCTCTCTACTTTTCACATCATAGGAAAAATGGTTCTCAATATCCGGATCGAAAATTATAAATTCAGACCAGAGAACTCCTGGGAGGAAGACGGAGATGGTCAGTAACAAACCGATCGCTCCACCAACAACTGATCCAATGAACAGGTATATGAGAACCGCTTTCCATTCGATGTCAGGTAAATAACCAATTCGGGCATAGTAGAGTGCAAGTATCCCGCCGCCGACAGACAAAAAGATTAGCCAAACAGCGAGCGTGGTATTCGCTATCAATAGTTTATTAATCTCACTGAATTGCTGTTGCGGTTTGGTTCCAGCGGTTCCATTATCAGAAACAATTAATCTTCTAGGAGCAGAGATGGTAATGGTGGACATGTGAATTCACCTTCAGGAGGTCGGAGGACCTGTTTGCAGAGTTGAGACTGGCAGACGATATTACAACTAATACCGAGCGTCAATGTTTTCGATGCTTATATTTTCGATGCTTAAATCCGGTGGAAGCCTTTAAGAATGTCGCGGGTTCGCAGGCGCAGGATTACGGGGCGGCCGTGCGGGCAGGTCGTTGGTGAAGAGGTTTGCAGGAGTCGATCGATTAGCCAGCGCATCTTCTCGGGCGCGAGCGGCATGTTGACCTTGATAGCGGCGTGACACGCGAGCGATGCTGCGATCTCGTCGCGCAGAGTTTCACGTGCGCTGCTCTTCTTCTCCGCGTCAACCGTCTCCAGTAACTCGAAGAGCATGTTGCGTGCTTCGCTGCCTGGAAGATCCGCGGGCACGGCTTTAATTGCGACGGTCCGTCCGGAAAGTCTCATCAACTCAAAGCCATAGTTCTCCAACTCCGGTGCGAGATCATCGAACACCGCCGCCTGCGCGGGTGTGAGATCGAACGTCTCCGGCACCAGCAACTGCTGCGACTCGCTGCGACGCTCCGCTTCCAGCGCGCGATACTTGTCGAAGAGTACGCGCTCGTGCGCCACGTGCTGATCGATCAGCAGCAAGCCGTCGTCGTCAGTCGCGATGATGAAGCTTTCCTCGAGTTGGCCCAGGGGACGGATATTTGCGTTGAGCGATTCGGGTGTGACTTCGCGCGCAAGCTTCTCCGCGGAGTTCAACGGGGGAAGAGCCGCGGATGACACGGATCTAATTACGGATTGGATCATCACCTCGATGTCGCGCGCGATCTCTTCGCCGGATGATTCGGCAGGTACCCGCGGCGGAGGAGGTGGTGGCATCGGCGGCGGCGTGAATTCGATTCGCGGTTGCGGAGCGATCGAACTGACAGCAGCAGTCGCAGTCATGATCGGCTCCGGAATTCGTGGCTGCTCCTGCGGCGGAACATAACTGGCGCTTGCAAGCGCGACTCGCACCGCTTCGCGCACGGCATCAACCACCGCGGCCTGTCGTCTAAAGCGCACTTCCGTCTTCGCGGGATGCACGTTGACGTCAACTTCTTCGAGCGGTGTTTCGATAAACAGCAACGCCGCCGGATAAACGCCGTGCGGCAGGATCGATCGATATCCTTCCGACAACGCGCGCCCAATCATTCGATCGCGCACGAACCTTCGATTCACAAAAAGATACTGCGAATCGCGCGACGTGCGCCGGTCGCGCGGCGCGGAAACATAACCACTCACGCGCGCCACCTGCACATCACCCGAATTCACTTCCAACAGATTTTCGAGAAACTCCGCGCCGAAGATCTGGTAAGCGCGCTCGCGTAGATCTTTCGCCGGCGCCGCACGCACGACCTCTCGTCCGTTGTTAACGAAAGTGAAGGCAATCTCCGGATGGGCCAACGCATAATGCGTCACGAGATTCGTGAGATGGTAAGTTTCAGTCGCTTCCGATCGGAGAAACTTGCGTCGCGCCGGAATGTTAAAAAACAGATCGCGCACGGCGATCGTCGTGCCACGCGGGTGGGCAGCGTCCTTAACATCGCGCATACGACCGCCTTCGATCGTCACGCGTGTCGCTGCTTTCGCGTCTTCAGTACAGGTCGTCAACTCAACCTTCGCCACCGACGCGATCGACGCGAGCGCTTCACCACGAAAGCCGAGTGTGCCGATCGCTGCGAGATCTTCCGTAACGCGAATCTTCGACGTGGCGTGACGTTCAAAAGCGAGCACGGCATCGTCGCGCACCATACCTTCACCGTCGTCCGAAACCTTCAGCAAACGGCGGCCGCCGGCTTCGATCTCGATCGTGATTCGTTTAGCGCCCGCATCGATCGAATTCTCGACCAGCTCTTTGGCGACGGAAGCCGGACGCTCAACAACTTCACCGGCAGCGATTTGATTGGCGACGTGATCTGCGAGGACGCGGATTTTAGACATTGGCTTGTGCTTGGTTCTTTGTGCTTTGTACTTGGTTTGCAAACAAAATACAAAGAACAAAGCTCAAAGTTCAAAGCTTGACGATTTGATGCTCACTCGATCCCAGGTTGATCGCATTGAAGATCCAGTCAATCACGTAAGTGCCGTGGCGGGCGAGCAGCGAAGTGATGTTGATGTGACGTTCCTGCAGATCTTTGTTCGGATAAAGCTGATCGAACGCTCGTTGCAACTGCCGGTGCGCGGCTTCGTCGCGACCCATCTGTGCGCGAA
>Ga0126311_10001134_pt1 | contig 12674 bp, 14 predicted proteins | sample Plot61_FD_92539 | JGI IMG/M metagenome (GOLD analysis project Ga0126311, IMG submission 92539) | Serpentine soil microbial communities from UC McLaughlin Reserve, CA, USA - Plot61 | ecosystem: Environmental > Terrestrial > Soil > Grasslands | place: USA: UC McLaughlin Reserve, Lake County...
GGCCTGGACCGCGACGAGGCCCGGAAGGCCGTCGCTGAGAGGTTGGAGGAGGAGTGTCTGCTCGGCGAGGTACGCGACTACCCGCACAGGGTCGGGCATTGCGACAGGTGCGGGGCCGTCATAGAACCGTGGCTCTCCGAGCAATGGTGGTGCTCGATGAAGGAATTGGCCGAGCCCGCCATACAGGCGCTCAAGAACGAAGAGATCACCGTCTACCCGGATTCCTGGCGCCGGGAGACGATACGTTGGCTCGAGAACATCCACGACTGGAACGTCTCGCGCCAGCTCTGGTGGGGACACCGCATCCCCGTCTGGTACGGCCCCGAAGGGGAGGTCGTCGCCGGCAAGGAGTCGCCCGGCGAGGGCTGGGAGCAGGACGCGGACATCCTGGATACCTGGTTTTCCAGCGGTCTCTGGCCGTTTGCTACGCTCGGTTGGCCTGAAGAGAATGAAGATCTCACCTACTTCTATCCGACGACCCTGCTCTCGACGGCGCGTGAGATCATGTACCTCTGGGTGGCGCGGATGATCATGATGGGCCAGCGCTTTAAAGGGGACATGCCTTTCGGGAAGGTCAACGTGCACTCGATCGTTCTGGCCGAAGACGGCACCAAGATGAGCAAGTCCAAGGGCAACACCATAAACCCCCTCGACCTCTTCGACCAGTACGGCACGGATGCGGTGCGCTTCGGCCTCCTGTACCAGTCCTCGACCCAGGACTTCGCCTACTCATACGAGCGGGCGGAGATGGGCCGGGCCTTCGTCACCAAGCTGTGGAACGCGACCCGCTTCGTGCTCGCGTATCCGGAGGAAGAGGATGGGGTGGACCTTTCGCCTTCAGACCGTTGGATCCTCTCCGAGTGCAACCGTACTGTCAAAGACTATGATGCGTTTCTCGAAGAGTGCGAGTTCTCGGAGGCGATGCGTCGGATCTACTCGTTCGCCTGGAACCAGTTCGCCGACTGGTACATAGAGATAGCGAAGGCGGCACCCTCACCGGCCACCCCCCGCGTCCTGCGCGACGTTTTTCGCGGCATCCTGAAGCTCCTCCACCCTGTCATGCCCTTCGCGACGGAGGAGATGGCATCGATCATGGGTGAAGAGACGCTACTCGCAACGCAGCGCTTCCCCGAGTACGACCCTGCCCTCGAAGACGAGGAGGCGGACAGGCTGCTCGACCGTACCAGGAGGGCCGTATCCGCTGTGCGCTCGTTCCGGGCCGAGTCGAAGGTCGAGGGCGAACTGGAAGGGCTGTTGCCACAGGGCGTCGACGAGGACGTTTTCGTGACGCTTGCAAAGGTCAAGCCTGTCGAGATTCCCGATGGCGCGAACCGCGCGTCGTTGCCGGCGGGAGACGTGGTGGTAGAGATCCTGCTCTCCGACGAGATGCGTCGCGGCGAGATAGAGCGTCTGCGGCGTGAGATCTCACGCGCCGAGCAGGAGGTGAAGCGCTCGGAAGGCAAGCTGGCGAACGAGAGGTTCCTCCAGAACGCCCCCGAGAACATCGTCGCGGGCGAACGCGAGAAGCTGGAAGTCAACGCCAGGATGCTCGAGACGCTTACGCGCCGTCTCGACGAATACCTGTAGGAGGACATATTCCTACGCTAACGTCTTATGCCCAGGTCTGTTCCGAGTTGGACCGGCGCAGGCACGTCACGCTCGGCTTCGAACGGATCGAAGCCCTCCTCGAGGCGATTGGCCACCCGGAACGTGAAATTCACGGTATCGTGCAGGTCGTAGGAACCAACGGCAAGGGAACCACTGCCCTCGCCCTCGCCAGTGCCCTGGACGAGATGGGTCGTCCTTCGGGCGCGTACCTCTCGCCGCACGTCCTCTCTTACACCGAACGCGTCGTACTGCGTGGCAGGCAAGCATCGGAGGAAGAGTTCGCCTCTACTATGGGGAAGACTATAGAGCTTGCGGATAAGCACGGCATTCCTGTTTCTCAGTTCGAGATCCTGACCGCGGGCGCCCTGAGAATGTTCGCTGAAGCGGACCTCTCCTGGGCCATTCTTGAAGCTGGCCTCGGGGCGCGCTACGACGCGACCTCCGTCGCCCGGCCCGACGCCGTCGTGCTCACGAACGTCGCCCTCGATCACACCGAGTACCTGGGCGACACGATCGAAGAGATAGCCGAAGAGAAGCTCGCCAGCCTTAGAGGGGGTACAACCCTTTTCCTCGGCACCGACGAGGGACGGGTCGTCGGTCTCGCACGCAGCGCGTGCCGCCGGCTCGGTGTGGATCTGGTCGAAGTTGCGGGTGTCGAGAACACCTCTACAGCCGGACTCGCCCCTTACGCGGCCCGCGACGTGGACCTGGGGCTCGCGGTCGCCGCGTCTTTGCTAGAAACCGACCTCCCTGAGGAGGTCGAAGAGAAAGTTGCGTTGGGTCTGAGGAAGGTGCTTCCGGGGCGGTTCGAGGAGCGCGAGGTCGACGGGGTGCCCGTCGTGCTCGATGGGGGGCACAACGCGGCCGGGGTATCGGCGGTACTCGAGGCCGTGCGTGAGGCTTACCCCGAGCGTCCCCTCGGAGTGGTCTTCGGGGTGTTGCGGGAGAAGGACGTCGCGGGTATGCTCTCCGGGTTCGCGGGAGAGGCCCACGTCATCGTGCTAACGCGTCCTGAGGGCGAGAGGGCCTCCGACCCGGCCCAGGTTGGGCGCGAGCATGACCTTCGTGACCGTGAAGAGAGGAGAGCCTGGGTGGTGCCTGACCCTGTGGAAGCGCTCGATGTGGCCACCGGGGCGATGAAGGACGTGGCCGGGGTGGTGCTTGTCACGGGGTCGCTCTCGACCGTCGCGCCCGTTTTGCGGTGGTTGCGTGAAGCGTAAGGGCGCCTGGCAGTTGGCGGCACTTCTAATCGTTGTCGCCGTGGTGTCCTTTGTTCTCGGCTACGTCGTGATGATAAGGTTTATCCTATGATCTCGTCCCTCGCGTTGTTGCAGGATCCGTTTCAGGTTGTCTCAGACTTTCTGGCGAGCCCGATCCTTAAGATCTCCGGCCAGCTCGTGCTGCTTCTCTTCGTCGTGTTATGGCTCGCCCTCGTCTACTGGACGTTCGCGGACGCAACCCGGCGCGGGGCCATGCGTCTGTTATGGGGCCTCGTGGCGGTCGTCTTCCCTTACGTGGGAACCCTGATCTACCTCATCGTCCGCCCCCACGAGTACCTCGACGAATCCCGCGAACGCGAGCTGGAGACGGCCGTGCTCGAACGCGAACTAAGGAACAGTGTCCTCCTTTGCCCGAACTGCCGCAACATGATCGAGAGGGACTACCTGATCTGCCCTTCTTGCACCTGGGAGCTGAAGAAATCCTGTGTAAACTGCGACAGGCCGCTGAAAATGGAGTGGGAGACGTGCCCATACTGCGGCACGGACCAGCGTAGCGACAAAACAGTCATCAGATAAGGAGAAGGTAATGGAAGAGACCCTGATACTGATAAAAGGCGACGGCGTGCGCCGTAAGCTCGTAGGTGAGATAATCCACCGCATCGAAGCGAAGGACCTCGACCTCGCCGACGTTCAGCTGATGGACGTGAGCCGCGAGCTGGCCGAGGAGCACTACGCTGAGCACCGCGAGAAGCCCTTCTTCGACGAGCTCGTAGACTTCATCACCGCGACGCCCGTCGTCGCAATGCGGGTCAGGGGCGAAGGCGTCATAAAGGTCATGAGATCCCTCATGGGCGCCACCAACCCGGCCGAAGCCGCCCCGGGCACGATCCGGGGCGACCTCGCCGTGAGCATGCCAGACAACCTCGTCCACGGCTCCGATTCCTCGGAGAGCGCGCAGCGAGAACTGGGCCTCTTCTTCGGCACCTGAGCAAGGGATGAGCTTCGTCTTGGCCTCCGAATCCGCCCGGCGGGTGAACCTGCTCCGCACCGCCGGCTACGACTTCGAGCCCCGCAAGAGCGGCTTCCCCGAAGTAACCCTCGACGACCCCGTACAGACCGTCAGAGCCAACGCAGAAGGCAAAGCGCTAGCCGTCGAACGCGACCCCGAAACCGTCGTGCTCGCATCCGACACAATCGTCTACCTGACCGACCTCCCCGCCGGCGAACGCGTCCTAGGCCAGGCAAAGAGCGGCGAGGAGGTCGAATGGTTCGTCAACCTCATGCAAGGCCGCGCTCACGAGGTCTACTCTGGCGTCGCCATCACCAAGGGTGACGACCTCGCCGTGCGCCACGCGGCCACCACGGTAAAGATGCGAAAGCTCGACGCCGCGGAAATACAATCCTACGTCCGTCACGGCGAGGGCGTCGGTAAGGCCGGAGGATACGCCATCCAGGGACGGGCCGGGTCCTTCGTAGAGTGGATCGGGGGCGACTACACCAACGTTGTCGGTCTTCCTCTAGCCCTTACAGGCCGAATGCTCGCCCACTTCGGCATCCCATACCCTTGAGCACGCTGCGGTCCCGTGTGCTCCGCTTGTCAGCACAGCGGCTCCGCCACCCTGTCAGTATTTCAGTACGCTCCGGCTTCGCCCTCGCTTTCAGCCATCCAGCGGACGTCCTCCCCACTTCATCCCCGCGAAAGCGGGAATCCACGGTGTTAGCAGTAGGTCCGTGGGCTGTGGCAGGGCCCGTCGTGCTGTTCGAGTCCACGCGGACCCGGTACCAAACTCTGCTGAAGCCTGTAGCCTGCTGCCAACGGTGCAATGTATGAAACCATCGTTTAACATATAATACGAACGTGGATCGGCGCAGGTACACTATCAAGGAGCTTCCGCCCGAGCTACGGCCGCGGGAGCGGCTCCTGGCCGAGGGGCCCGAGGCGCTTTCCAGTGCAGAGTTGTTAGGGATTTTGCTTGGGATCGGCACCAAAGAGCGGACGGCGGTTGAGCTCGCGCAGCAGGTAATCTCGGAGAGTGGGGGGCTCTTCGCGTTGCACGGGGTTGGGGTGCACGATCTGCAGGGAGTGCATGGGGTCGGGGAGGCTAAGGCGTGCATAATTCTGGCTGCGGTCGAGTTTGGCAAGCGGCTTGGGAGGGTTCGCAACCCCGGACGGCCCGTGATATCATCGCCCGAGGACGTTGACGGTCTTTTGAGGGGTCGGATAGCCAATCTCGACCGGGAGAATTTCGTCGTCGTGCTCTTGAACACCAAGAACGAGGTCCTAGGATTTCCCACGGTCTCGGTTGGCACGCTTTCGGCGTCTCTGGTTCATCCCAGGGAGGTATTCAAACCGGCGATCCGGGCTAGCGCGGCGGGCATAGTCCTCGCCCACAACCACCCCAGTGGCAGGGTCGGGCCTAGTCGTGAGGACCGCGAAGTCACCCGGAGGCTCAAGGAGGCCTCCGAGATAATCGGTATCGAGGTCTTGGATCACGTGATTCTGGGCGCTGGGTACTTTAGTATGAAGGAACACGGGATACTCTAGGGCCGAGGCAGCGGCGCCTAAGGGTCGTTCGTAACAGAGGATGGGTAGGGTATGTTCGGAGGACTGTTCGGGCGGGATATCGCGATAGACCTTGGTACGGCGAACACGCTTGTGTTCGTGAAGGGTCAGGGAATAGTGCTCTCAGAGCCCTCCGTTGTCGCGATAGATACCAAGACGGACAAGGTGGTGGCCGTGGGCTCCGCGGCGAAGCGCATGCTCGGCCGCACGCCCGGCAATATCGTCGCGATGAGACCCTTAAAAGACGGCGTGATAGCCGACTTCGAGGTCACCGAGAAGATGCTCGCCTATTTTATCTGCAAGGTTCAGCCGCAGCGCCTGCTCCTCAGATCGCTCGTCGGCCCGCGCGTTGTCGTGTGCGTCCCATCGGGCGTGACTGGCGTCGAGTTGAGGGCAGTAAAAGAGGCGACCGAGTCGGCGGGGGCGAGGCAAGCCTACACCATCGAGGAGCCGCTCGCCGCGGCCATCGGGTCAGGTTTGCCGGTCAACGAGGCGCAGGGGTCCATGGTGGTCGACGTCGGTGGTGGAACGAGCGAGGTTGCCGTCATCTCCCTCGGCGGGATAGTGACCAAATCTTCCATTCGTATAGCCGGTGACGACATAGACGATGCTATTTCCACCTACATCCAGAAGGAGTACAAGCTCGTTATCGGTACCCAGACCGCTGAGCAGCTCAAGATAGAGCTTGGCAGTGCCTTCAGGCTGGAGGAAGAGGAGTCGGCCGAGATCCGGGGCCGGGACCTGGTGACCGGGTTGCCCAAGACCGTCGTTACCATGAGTGAGGAGATCAGGGAGGCGATAAGCATCCCCGTGGACGCGATCCTCGCGGCCGTGAGGGACACCCTGGAGCGCACGCCACCCGAGCTCGCCTCGGACATCATGGACAGGGGTATGATCCTCGCGGGTGGCGGGGCGCTGCTCCGTCACCTCGACGAGCGTCTCAGGCGGGAGACGGGCATACCGGTGCACGTCTCAGACGACGCGCTGATGTGCGTCGCCATCGGCAGCGGGAAGTCGCTAGAAGAGATCAACTCCTACCGCAGCGCGCTTTCCTCGGCCTAGAGGTTTCGACGTGGGTCGGAAGAAGTCAAGCGCCGCAAGCGGCCTCGCCGCCCTGATCATCCTTTGCGTGGCGAGCCTCTCGCTGTTTACCGTCTACGTGAAGGAAGGTGACTGCGAGCGGGAAGGAGATTGTGGACCACTGCACACCGTCCAGCTCGGGGCCGCCGAGGTCTTGCAGCCGGTACGGAGCGTCTTCGCGACCGTCTTCGCGCCGGTGACGAACACGAGCGAGAGGGTCATGAGTGCCTTAGACAACGGCAGGGAACAGGAGCTCGAGCGCGAACTTCAGAAGACCGAGGAGCTCGCGGCCCAGGCTTCGCGCCTGGAGCGAGAAAACGCAGAGCTCCGCGAGCTGTTGAAGGGTCAGAGGTCGGCCTACGAGTACGGACCTCTAGCGCAGGTCGTCGCTCCGGTAGGGGATCAGTTCACCCAGAGGATGGTGATCAACGTCGGTACCGAGGACGGCGTCGAGCCGAACAGGCCGGTGGTAATAGGGGAGAGCACGCTCGTCGGGCGCACCACCGAGGTCTCCAGGCACACCGCCCAGGTCATGCTCATAACCGACCAGATGTTCGCGGCTGGCGTCAGGATAGTGCCCCCGGCCAGCTTCGACCCGGCTTCCAGCGAGATCAGCCCGGACGTTACGGCGGAGGACGGCCCCTACGGTCAGGGCCTGCTAGGTACGGACCTCGAAGGATACCTCGGCGTCGACCTTATCAGCACGAGCGCCCGTGCTGAGGAAGGCGATTTTATCGTGACCAGCGGGCGGGCCGGAGACCAGGAGCTCCTGTTCCCGCCCGGCCTGTACGTTGGCAAGGTCGAGTCGGTGAGCTCGCAGGATATAGACCAATTCAAAAAGATAGTGGTCGAGCCCGCCATGAACCCGCAGGACCTTGAAGAGGTCAGGGTCATCACCGACTGGGCCGGCAGGAACGGCTGAGGGCAACCCCAGTGGAGCATACCTCGGTCGTCCGTGCCGCCCTCGTCGTGGCGGTCGCCGCGCTTCTCGACGCCGTCGTGGTGCCCTACCTGACTTTCGGCTTCTTCTCGCCGAGGCTCACCCTTATAGCCGTGGTCTTCGCCGCCGCTCCCCTACGTGACCTGCAAGCCGTACTACTCGGTTTCTTCGGCGGCGTACTCCTCGACGCCCTCGGAGGAGAACTCTTCGGCGTCGGTGCGCTAGGCGGCCTGCTAGCCGTCGCCCTCTCCGCCCGAGCCAGCGCCGTCCGCCGCAAAGGCACCGAAAGGGTCCTGCTCGCCCAGGTCGCCGGCCTGGCCGTTGCCGGCTACGATCTACTCGGCTACACTGCCCGCTGTCTGGCCGGCCTCGGCGTACCACAACTAAGCGAGTACACCGTCTGGGGCATCCTCCCCGACGCCCTCATAAACGCCCTGATCGCCTTCCTGATTGGCGGCTGGCTGCTTCAGATCGTAAACGTCAAAACGCCTCACAGCTAGGAAAGCTGACAAGCGCAGGCCGAAGGCCGAAGCGTGCTGTTACGCGCGAGGGCTATCTTCGGACTTGAGCCTCGCCTGTATCACGATGCTCTGGACGAGGCCGACGGACATCATGCTGACGAGAAGGTTGCTTCGGCCGTAGCTTACGAAGGGGAGGGGGAGGCCCGTTACTGGCATCATGCCCATAGCCATGCCGACGTTTATGAGGGCGTGGAAGGTCAGCATCATCGCCACGCCGACCGCGATCAGGACCCCGAAGCGGTCCCGTGAGACCGAGGCCGCGTGTAGCACGCGCCAGACGAGCACGAAGAAAACGACAAGCACGAGCATGGCGCCCACGAAGCCGACCTTCTCGGCGAGGTTAGAGAAGATAAAGTCCGTGCGGTCCTCGGGCAGGTAGCCGAGGTCGCCGAGCGTGCCCGAGGAGTTGAGGCCCTTGCCAGTGAACCCCCCCGAGCCTATGGCCATCTTGGAGTTCTCGACCTGGTAGCTCACCTGGGGGTCGCTCTGGGGGTCGAGGAACGAGGTGAGACGCGCTATCTGGTAGTTCTCGAGGATGTGGAGTTTGATCGCGAGGTACACCGCCACGCACGCGGCGAGGAACAGGGCCGCGAGCTGACGCCACCTGGCGCCGCCCACGTAGACCACCGCAACGAAGATGGCCGCGAACACCATCGCGGTCCCGAGGTCGGGTTGCGCTAGGACCAGCAAGATGGGCACGGCAAGAATAACCATGGCCTTCACGAACGTCATGTTGTACGCGAAGCTGTTGTCCGCGATAAAGCCCGCAAGCACCACGATCGCGAGCGGCTTCGCGAACTCGGACGGCTGCACCTCAACGGGACCGATGCTGATCCAGCTCTGCGACCCGTTGACGGTCAGGCCCATGAGCAGAACGGCAACAAGCATCACGATCATCACCCCGTAGACGAGCCTGAGGTGTCGTCCCAGCCACCTGTAGTCGAGGAGCGCAAGTATCACGGCGCCAACAAACCCGACCGAGAGCCCCATGGCCTGGTTGATAGCGTAGAGCTGCCTGTAGTCGGCCTCGGCCGCGTAGATGGCGAGGACCCCGATACCACCCAGCGCAAGCGCCGCTAGAAACAGAAGCAGATCCAAGCGGCGCAACCGGTGCGCGATGCTTATCTTCTCCTGCTTCTTGCTCCGGACGGCGGGGCTCGGCGAAGTTGTCCTTACGGATTGCACCACCCAAAGATACCCAATCGCCCCGCATAAGGCAACGCCCGCGAGGAGATTGACCGCCCAGGATACGAAAACAAGCCTGAGCACCCTCACACGGATGCCCGCCCACACCTCTCGTTCCCGCGAAGCTTGTCCCCGCGAAAGCGGGGAGCGGGAGTCTACAGAGAAGGCAGGTAGATTGGAGACTGTGATGCCCATGCTTGCTGGTCGTAACAGAAGATGGCGGTTATACTGTTGGCCCGTAGGGTGCGTTTCGTGCGCCTGTCGAGGCTTGATAAATCTTAGGAGAACTTGATGTTTGCGGTTATGAAAAGCGGTGGAAAGCAGTACAGGGTTACGGAGGGCCAGGAGCTGGTCGTCGACCGCATAGCGGGCAACGTGGGTGACTCCGTGGAGTTGCCGGTCGGCTTCTCCGTCGATGACGGTGGGATCGACCTCGGCGAGAGGACGGCCACGGTGGAGATCCTCGAGCACTTGCGGGGGAACAAGATCCACGTCTACAAGTACAAGCCGAAGAAGGATTACAGGAAGAAGACCGGGCACAGGCAAGAGCTGACCCGGGTGAGGGTTCTGGAGGTATCTGATGGCTCATAAGAAGGGCGGAGGCTCCTCGCGCAACGGCCGCGACTCCGAGGGCAGGAGGCTAGGCATAAAGGCTTACGGCGGCCAGACGGTCACCGCTGGCAGCATCATCGTGCGCCAGCGCGGCTCGAAGGTTCACGCCGGGCAGAACGTCGGCAAGGGCTCCGACGATACCCTCTTCGCCAAAACGGACGGCAGGGTCGATTTCGGACGCCGCCGCGGCAAGAGCGTCGTCAGCGTGGTTGAGGAGCCCGTTCTAGAGGAGGCCACGGCCTGACCATCGTCCGTATCGGGGGGCTCTAGCCCCTTTGCAGTTCGTCGATGAAGCCAGCTTCGTCGTCCGCGGAGGCCGCGGGGGCGACGGCAGCGTCTCTTTCAACCGCGAGAAGTACAAGCCACGCGGCGGTCCGGACGGAGGCCGCGGCGGCGACGGTGGTTCCATTATTCTTCGCGCCACGGAAGACCTCGCCACCCTGGAACCCCACGCCTACCGCAACGTCGTGAAAGCGGGCCACGGCGCCCACGGCTCCGGAAACAACCGGGCCGGCGAACGGGGCAAAGACGCCACGCTAGAAGTGCCTGTCGGGACGCAAATATTCGACGGGGACGGCCTGCTCGCGGATCTCTCCGAACCAGGAGAGACCCACGTCGTCGCCGCGGGCGGCGAGGGCGGACGGGGCAACGGCTCCTTCGCCACCTCCACCCGCAGGGCGCCAGCCTTCAGGGAAATGGGACTGCCAGGGGAGGAACGTGAGATCCAGTTGGAGCTCAAGGTCCTCTCCGACGTCGGGCTCGTCGGCCTGCCCAACGCCGGAAAATCCTCGCTGCTCCGCGCCCTCAGCGCCGCACGTCCCAGGGTGGGTGACTACCCGTTTACTACCCTCGCGCCGCAGCTTGGGGTTGTTGACGAAAGGATCTACCGCGGCCCCTTCGTGGTAGCGGATATCCCCGGGCTCATCTCGGGAGCCAGCGAAGGAAAAGGCCTCGGCAACCGCTTTCTCAGGCACGTGGCGCGCGCGCGGCTACTCGCTCTCGTCCTTGACGCGAGCGAGGACCCTGAAGGGGCGGAAGGCACGCTGCGGGCCGAACTTCACGCCGCTAGGCTCTCCGATAAGCCTACGATTATTGTGCTCAATAAGGTGGACCTTCTCGACGAGGAGCTAAGGGCCTATCTTAAGGATGCGTTCCCGGATGCCTCTCTGGTCTCGGCGGCTACGGGAGAAGGGGTCGTCGGGCTGCGCGACCGGTTCGAGGAGACGCTGCGCGGGATGGGGGAGGAGGCTGTTCACGAGATGACGGAGCGTCGACATCACGTCTACAGGCCGACGTGGAAGGGCGTGAGGGTGGAGCAGGAGAACGGCGGGTACGTCGTCTCCGGGGAGGGCGTCGAGCGGCTAGCGCTCAAGACCGACTGGGGAAATCAGGAGGGAGTCGAGAGGTTCCAGTACGAGTTGGAGAAGGCCGGGATCGTGGGGGCCCTGCGGCGCGCCGGTGCGGAGCCGGGCGACGAGGTCAGGATCGGCGAGACGGTGTTCGACTTCCAGTGAGGTGCACGTGAAGATAGGGATCTTCGGCGGGACCTTCGACCCCGTGCATCAGGGGCATATGATCATCGCCGAACAGGTGATGGCCGAGCTAGACCTCGCGCGGGTCCTGTTCGTGCCCAGCGGCATCCCGCCCCACAAAGCGGCTTCGAGCGTCAGGGCTACCGCGAAAGACAGGTTCGCCATGGTCGAGGCGGCGGTCGAGGGCAACGAGTATTTTGCGGTTGACAGGGTCGAGATAGACGCGGGGCGCGCGATGCACAGCGTCGAGACCGTCGGCATCCTCAAGGAGCGCTCGCCCAAGGACGACTGGTACTTTATTACCGGTGCGGATGAGGTGTCCAATTTGCTCGCCTGGCGGGAGCCTGACCGTTTGCTCGAGCAGGTAGTAATGGTCGCCGCCACGCGGCCCGGTTACGATCTTTCGAAGCTCGACCACCTCGAAGCCGCGCTCAGGAACTTCGACAGGATATTCCCGGTCGAGTGTACGAGGGTCGATATTTCGGCCACGGGAATAAGGCGCAGGATGTTGCAGAGAAAAAGCATCAGGTATCTCGTACCCGATGGGGTGCGTGAGATCATCGAGAGCAGGAGGTTGTATGAGCGAGACGGAAAGCGTGCGGAAGGAGGGCTTTTGAGGGAGGAGGTCCGGTGAGGCGCGACGAGTCGGTCGCAAGGCAGGAGAAGTTCGGGGCCGAGGGCGAGGCCATCACCCACGAGATGGCCGCCACGGCCGCAAGGGCGGCGAGCGAGATGTTTGCGAAAGACGTGATCCTTATAGACCTCAAGGGCCTCGTCTCCTACGCGGATTACTTCGTCATAGCCAGCGCAGAGACCGAGCGCCAGACGCGCCGCATCGCCCAGGAGATCATAGAGCGGATGATCGAGAAGGGCCACCGGCCGCGCACCAAGCGCCTCGACGAGGGTACCGCCTGGATCAGCCTCGACTTCATCGACGTGGTGGTCCACATCTTCACCGACGAAGCCCGCGACTACTACCGCCTCGAATCCCTTTGGCGCAGCGCCCCCCAACAGCACTGGGAGGAGTAGCCACGTTGACACCCCCCGGTACGCTGCATATACTCTGACGGCTTTTACGGGGCCGTAGCTCAGCTGGGAGAGCGCCGCGCTGGCAGCGCGGAGGTCAGGGGTTCGATCCCCCTCGGCTCCACTCGCGAAAACCGCTTACCTATCGGCAATACTCGGCAATAGAAAAGCCCCCGGCGCGAAACGCGGGGGCTGCTACACCAATTCCTACACCAACGCGTTACGAAAATGCCTCTTCCATAGCGGCGACGGCGCTATCCTGCTTGTTCGGCAAGACGTGGCTATAGGTATCCAGCGTTATCGCTATGGATGCGTGGCCCAGCATCTCGGAGACGATTTTCGGGTTCACGTTCTTGAGCAGGAGAATAGTTGCGGCGGTGTGGCGTA
>Ga0126311_10001135_pt1 | contig 12668 bp, 12 predicted proteins | sample Plot61_FD_92539 | JGI IMG/M metagenome (GOLD analysis project Ga0126311, IMG submission 92539) | Serpentine soil microbial communities from UC McLaughlin Reserve, CA, USA - Plot61 | ecosystem: Environmental > Terrestrial > Soil > Grasslands | place: USA: UC McLaughlin Reserve, Lake County...
CGATGCCCAGCGGCAGCGCGGGCACCAGGACCCAGAACAGCCGAGGGTCGCGCACGGCGTCGTACTGCACGGTGGGGAACAGGACGCAGAACGTCGTGAAGCCCAGCAGCAGCGCCCCCGGCACGTCCAGCCGGCGGCGCGGTCCGGCGTCCGGGCGGGGCGGCGGCAGCCATCGCCAGCCCAGGACCATGGCCACGACCCCGACCGGGACGTTGACGAAGAAGACCAGCCGCCAGCCCCATTCCTCGCCCCCAAGGCCGATCAGGGCACCACCCAGCACCGGCCCGATCGCCGTCGCGGTGCCCACGACCGCGCCGATCGCGCCGAAGGCACGGCCCCGCTCGGCCCCTCCGAACAGCTGTTGCACCAGCCCGGACACCTGCGGGTTGATCAGTCCGCCGAACAGGCCCTGCAGCACCCGGGCGGCCACCAGGAGACCCGGGCCCGGAGCGACGCCCACGAGCGCGCTCGTGATCGTGAAGCCGCCGACCCCGACGAGGAACATCGTCCGGCGTCCCCGGTCGTCGCCGAGCCGGCCGCCGATCACCGGAACCAGCCCAAAGGCGAGCACGTAGCCGCTGACCACCCACTGCAGCTGGGACGGGCCGGCTCCGGTGGCTGCACCGATCGCGGGCAGCGCCACGTTGGTGACGCTGACGTCGAGCAGGGTGGCGAAGAGCGCGACCAGGCAGACCGAGAGGGCACGCCAGCGATGGGGGGCCGCTGGGTCCGTGGGGGCCGGGGTGCGCAGTGGCGCGCTCACCCGCGACCCCGTGCCACCCGCCCAGTCTGGCCGCGCGGTTCCGACGCCGCGAGCGCGGAGCATGCCGACCAGGCCAGGGGGTAGCGTCCCGGCATGGCGCAACAGAACGAGGCGGTGGGGCGGCCGGTCCACGGTCCGCACGGCGAGGAGATCGGGGTCGTCACCCGGGTCTACCGCGACGACGAGACCGGGTACCCGGAGTGGGTGGCGGTCCGGACCCGGCGGCACGAGCGTGTGGTGCCCGTCGGCCCGGTGCAGCTGGACGCCGAGCGGGTGGCCATCGCCTTCGACGCGGATGCCGTCAACGGTGCGCCCGAGGTCGCGACGGGCGAGCACCTGTCCGTGGAGGAGCACCGCGTGCTGGTGCGGCACTACGGGTTGGACCGCAGCAACGAGGCGGCTCCTCGTGTCCTCGACGTCGAGGGCGAGCCCGGCGCCGGTCACCTGCCGAGCGACCGGCTGGAGCGCGGGTCGTCGGCTGACTGACCGTGTTCGGGCCGCGACACGCGGTCGCTAATGCGGGGCCGGGACGAGTCGGGCAGCGACCATGGGAGGCGCGATGAGCCTCCTGGACCGCCTGCGCCCCGACCTGACCACCCCGACGACCGCGAAGGGGCACCCGACGTCAACCTCACGCACCGCGCCGGACCGCCCGGCCATCCCGGTGACGACCCGGGCGGCCGCCCGTGCGGCCGAGGCCACCGGCGTCGTCATGGCCGCGCTCACCGGCGTCTGGACCGCGGCGCTCTCGTGGCTCTGCCTGGCCCTCCCGGTGCTGCTGGTCTGGGCCGCGTCGGCGCAGACCACCGCACCGTGGGGGCAGGCGGTCCGGGTGGCCACCGACGGCTGGCTGCTGCTGCACCGGATCGCGGTCGACGTGCCCGGCGGCCGGCTGGGCCTGGTGCCGCTCGCGCTGGCCGCCTTGCCGCTCGGGCTGTGCTGGGCGGCCGGACGTCGGATCGGCGCCGGGCTGGCGGCAGGGCTGGGCGCACGGCTGGGGGGAGCGCCGCCGGGACTGACGGCGGGGCCGAGCGAGAGTGGTGCCCGTGGCAGTTCCCGGGGTCTGGCCGCCCGCACTCTCGCCGCTCGCAGCCTGGCCCGGGCCCTGGCCGCGCCCCTCGGCGGCTTCGCGCTCGGGTACGCCGTGGTCACCTGGGCGGCCGCGCTGCTCGCCCGCGGCGACGGTGTGGCGCCGGTGCTGTGGCAGGCCCTCGTTCTCGCGCCCCTCGTGCCGCTGCTGGGCGCGGTACCTGCGGCGCTGCGCGCGGTGGGAGCGCCCGTGGCCGGGACGCTGGCCGAGCTCGTGCGGCTGCCCGCGCGGGTCCGCCGTGCCGCACGGGCCGCGGGCTGTGCCGTCGCGGCGCTGGTGGGGGGCGGAGCGCTGCTGGTCGCCGCCGCGGTCGTCGTGAACCACGAGCGGGTCGCTGCCTTGCATACCGCGCTTGCGCCGGGGGTGGTCGGCGGCACCGTGCTGCTGCTGGCGCAGGCCGCGCTGGTGCCCAACTTCGCCGTCTGGGGAGTGTCGTTCCTCGCCGGGCCGGGGTTCGTCATCGGTGCCGGGAGCCTGGTGACCCCCGCCGCCTCCCAGCTCACGCTGCTGCCCCTCGTGCCGGTACTGGGGGCCGTGCCGCCGCCGGGACCGATGCCCGGGCCGCTCAGCGCGGTGCTGGCGCTCCCTGTCCTCGCCGGGGCAGCCGCCGGTTGGCTGCTGGCCCGCCGCGGCTGCCGGGACGGCGCCGGTCTGGTGGACGTCCTCTGCGACGCCCTGACCGCGGCCGCGCTCGCCGCCGGAGCCCTCACGGTGCTCATCGCGCTGTCGAGCGGCCCGGCGGGTCCCGGGGCGCTGGCCAGCGTCGGGGCCTCGCCCTGGCGGGCCGGGCTGGCGCTCGCCGGCGAGCTGGCGGCCGGCGCCGCGGCCGCGGCCTGGCTCACCCACCGGCGACGCCACGTCTGAGCCGCCGATACCCTCGTCGTCCGTGACCACCCGCGCCGCCGCCCCGGGCGACCGCCGCAGCCCGGCGCGGCTGGTGGTCCTGGTGTCCGGAGCCGGCACCAACCTGCAGGCCCTGCTGGACGCCTGCGCGGACCCGGCCTTCGGCGCCCGGGTGGTCGCGGTGGGCGCCGACCGGCATGGCATCGAGGGCCTGGCCCGCGCCGAGCGCGCCGGGGTGCCGACGTTCGTCCGCCGCGTCGCCGACGCGCCTGACCGGGCCACCTGGGACCGGGAGATGACCGAGCTCGTCGCCGCGCACGACCCGGACCTGGTCGTGAGCGCCGGGTTCCTGAAGCTCGCCGGTCCGGCCTTCTTGGCCCGGTTCGGCGGACGCTACGTCAACACGCACCCGGCGCTGCTGCCGGCCTTCCCCGGCATGCACGGCGCCGCCGACGCCCTCGCCTACGGCGTCAAGGTCACCGGTGCGACCCTGTTCGTCGTCGACGAGGGGATCGACACCGGCGCGATCATCGCGCAGCGCGCAGTCGAGGTGGCGGACGACGACGACGTCGAGTCACTGCACGAGCGCATCAAGACCGTCGAGCGGGCCATGCTCGTCGACGTGGTGGGCCGGATGGCCCGCCTCGGCTGGACCATCCGCGACAGAAGGGTCACCATCCCGTGAGCGAGCAGGTTGCCCCGCAGATGGGCCAGCAGCGCCGAGCCATCCGCCGCGCCCTGGTGTCGGTGTACGACAAGACCGGCCTGGAGGAGCTCGCCGTCGGCCTGAACGAGGCTGGCGTGGCCATCGTCTCCACCGGCTCGACCGCCGCCCGGATCGCCGCGGCAGGAGTGCCGGTCACGGCGGTGGAGGAGCTCACCGGGTTCCCGGAGTGCCTGGACGGCCGGGTCAAGACGCTGCACCCGAAGGTGCACGCCGGCATCCTGGCCGACCGTCGCAACGCCGACCACGAGCGCCAGCTCGACGAGCTCGGTGTTGAGCCGTTCGACCTCGTGGTGGGCAACCTTTACCCCTTCCGGAAGACGGTGGCCTCCGGCGCCTCGCCGGACGAGGTGGTGGAGCAGATCGACATCGGCGGCCCGTCGATGGTGCGCGGCGCCGCCAAGAACCACGCGAGCGTGGCCGTCGTCACGGACCCCGCGGACTATCCGCTGGTGCTGGAGGCGGTGCGCGCGGGCGGGTTCGACCTGCAGGCCAGGCGCCGGTTGGCGGCGCGGGCCTTCGCCCACACCGCGGCGTACGACAAGGCCGTCGCCGAGTGGTGCGCCATGGAGCTCGCCGCGGATCCCGAGTGGTGGCCGGCGTACGCCGGGCTCGCGCTGGAGCGCGCGGCCGTGCTGCGTTACGGGGAGAACCCGCACCAGAGGGGAGCACTGTACGTCGACCCCGACGCCGCGCCGGGGATCGCGCAGGCGACGCCGTTGCACGGCAAGGAGATGTCGTACAACAACTACGTCGACGCCGACGCGGCACTGCGCGCGGCCTTCGACCTCGACGGACCCGCAGTCGCCATCATCAAGCACGCGAACCCGTGCGGCATCGCCGTCGGCTCGGACATCGCCGAGGCGCACGCCCGGGCCCACGCCTGCGACCCGGTGTCAGCGTTCGGTGGCGTCATCGCGGCGAACCGCCCGGTGACGCTCGCCATGGCGCAGCAGGTCGCGGAGGTCTTCACCGAGGTCGTCGTCGCTCCGGCCTTCGAGCCCGACGCCTACGCTCTGCTGACCCAGAAGAAGAACGTGCGGCTGCTGGAGCTGCCAGACGGCTACGCGCGCGACAGTGTGGAGTGGCGGCAGATCAGCGGTGGCGTGCTGGTGCAGACGGGTGACCGGATCGACGCGCCGGGCGACGACCCGGCGTCCTGGACGCTCGCGGCAGGTCCCGCCGCCGATGCGGCCACGCTCGCGGACCTGGCGTTCGCGTGGCGGACGGTGCGGGCGGTCCGCTCCAACGCCATCCTGCTCGCCCGGGACGGCGCCAGCGTGGGCGTCGGCATGGGACAGGTGAACCGGGTCGACTCCTGCCGGCTGGCCGTCGAGCGGGCGGGTGCGGGCCGTGCGCGCGGCGCGGTGGCGGCGTCCGACGCCTTCTTCCCGTTCGCGGACGGCCTGCAGGTGCTGCTCGACGCGGGCGTCCGCGCGGTCGTCCAGCCCGGCGGCTCGATCCGCGACGCCGAGGTGGTGGCCGCCGCGGAGGCCGCCGGGGCGACGCTCTACCTGACCGGTACCCGTCACTTCGCCCACTGACGCACCGCCCCACCGACAGGAGCTCTTTGATGACCGCACGGCTGCTGGACGGCGCCGCCACCCTCGCGACGATCAAGGGCGAGCTCGCCGTTCGCGTGGCCGCCCTGCGCGAGCGCGGCGTGGTGCCCGGCCTGGGGACGATCCTGGTCGGCGACGACCCGGCCAGCCACTGGTACGTGCGGGCCAAGCACCGGGACTGCGCCGAGATCGGGATCGAGAGCATCCAGCGCGAGCTGCCGGCGGGCACGTCGCAGGCGGAGGTCGAGGCGGTCGTCGACGAGCTCAACGCCGACCCCGCCTGCACCGCCTTCCTGGTGCAGCAGCCCACCGGCCTGGACGAGTTCGCGATCCTCGGCCGGGTCGACCCGGTCAAGGACGTCGACGGGCTGCACCCCACCAACCTCGGCTGGCTGGTGCTGGGCAAGCCGGCGCCGGTGCCGTGCACGCCGGCCGGCGTCATCGAGCTGCTGCGCAGGCACGGCGTCGAGATCCGGGGCGCGAACGTCTGCGTGATCGGGCGCGGGCTGACCGTGGGACGCCCACTCGGCCTGATGCTGACCCGGCGCAGCGAGAACGCCACGGTCACGTTGTGCCACACCGGGACCCGCGACCTCGCGGGGCATGTGCGCCAGGCCGACATCGTGGTGGCGGCGGCCGGCGTGCCGGGCATCGTCCGGGGGGACATGGTGCGACCCGGGGCGGCGGTCCTGGACGTCGGCGTCAGTCGGGTGACCGGCGAGGACGGCAAGGCGCGGATCGCGGGCGACGTCGCACCGGACGTCGTGGAGGTGGCCGGGTGGGTCAGCCCCAACCCCGGCGGCGTCGGGCCGATGACCCGCGCCATGCTGCTGGCCAACGTCGTCGAGGCGGCCGAGCGGTCCCTCGCGTGAGCCCAGCGCCCCTCGGCTCACGCCTGCTGGGGCCCTGGCTGCTGCTGGCGACGGGGACGGCGGTGGCGGTGGCCCTCGTCGTCACCGGGCACCTCAAGGCCGGCGCCAACGTGCTCGGCGGGACGCTCGCGCTCACGGCACTGTTGCGGGCCGCGCTCCCGCTGCGGCTGGCCGGCGCCGTCGCCGCGCGATCGCGCGTCGTCGACGTCCTCATGCTCTCTGCCGCCGCGGTTGCGGCGTTGGTGCTGGCGGCCACCCTCCCGACCCCGTGACGGCGGCCGCCAGCAACAGTTGTCTTACTTGATCAGACCCAGCGTCTTGACGGCGTCCCGCTCGTCGGCGAGCTCGGCCGCGCTCGTGTCGATCCGCGACCGGGAGAAGTCGTCGATGTCCAGGCGCTGCACGATCTCGTAGCGGCCGTCCCGGACGGTCACCGGGAAGGAGGAGATCAGGCCCTCCTCGACGCCGTACGACCCGTCCGACGGCACAGCCATCGACACCCAGTCGCCCTCGGGCGTGCCGAGCACCCAGTCGCGGGCGTGGTCGATGGTGGCGTTGGCAGCGCTGGCCGCGGAGGACGAGCCCCGCGCGGCGATGATCTCGGCGCCGCGTTGCTGCACCTTGGGGATGAACTCGTTCTCCAGCCAGGCCTGGTCGCCGACCAGCTCGGCGGCGTTCTGGCCGCGCACCTCGGCGTGGAAGATGTCGGGGTACTGCGTCGCGGAGTGGTTGCCCCAGATCGTCATCTTCTTGATGTCGGTCACCGGGGCGCCGGTCTTGGCCGCCAGCTGGGCGATGGCCCGGTTGTGATCCAGCCGGGTCAGCGCGGTGAAGCGCTCCGCGGGGACGTCCGGTGCGTTCCGCTGCGCGATCAGGGCGTTGGTGTTGGCCGGGTTGCCGGTGACCAGGACCTTGACGTCGTCCGCTGCCACGTCGTTGATCGCGCGGCCCTGGCCGGTGAAGATGGCGCCGTTCGCCTCGAGCAGGTCCCCGCGCTCCATGCCCTTGGTCCGCGGCCGCGCGCCCACGAGCAGCGCCAGGCTGATGCCGTCGAAGACCTTCGTCGGGTCGTCACCGATCTCGACCTTCGACAGCAGCGGGAAGGCGCAGTCGTCGAGCTCCATGACCACTCCCTGCAGCGTCTTCAGCGCCGGCGTGATCTCCAACAGCCGCAGCTCGACCGGGGTGTCCGGGCCGAGCAGCGCACCGCTGGCGATGCGGAACAGCAGGCTGTAGCCGATCTGGCCGGCCGCTCCGGTGACGGCGACCTTGACGGGAGTGGGGCTCACGACGTGCTCCTTGGGGGGACGGCGGCGGCGTCGGCCCGGACGGCACCGACGCGCTGCCGACGCTAGCAAGGTCCCGGCCGGTCGCACCTGCCCGTCGTCCGGGCGTCCACTGGGCGCCGTTGCTACACCCGTTCGGTGTCGCGGGGTTCCCCCGCTACGGACCTATTGCAGTAGGGGCGCCCCGCGGACTTATCGGGGCCGAAAGCGGGTCTGGCTGTAGTGCCCCTTGCGGAACGCGAACACCGTCGTCGGCGCGATCCGGAAGACCAGGGCCCGGTTGCCGACCGGACCGACGAACACGCCGTCGCGCACGTCGAAGTGCCACTCGTGGCCGTACTTCTCGACGTACGCCTCGGCCACCCGCCGCAGCCGCTCCTCGTCCACGACCCGCTCGGCATCGCCTTCCACCACGACATCGAGGCCGTCGCCGAGGCCGTTCCCGCCGGTGGTCAGGACGCACTGCCGGTTCACCGCCAGGTTCCTGCCCTTCCGCTCGTCGGCGCCGGTGCAGAACCAGGGCGCCTCCTGCTCCCACACGGTGAGCAGCGGGGTCACGTGTGGGCGGCCGTCCGGGCGGATGGTGGTGAGCCAGGACGTCGGCGCCTCGCGCAGCACCTGCCTGGCCTCCTGCCAGGTCGCGGGTGTCGCGCCCTCCTCGCTGTAGCGGGCGTCCAGCTCGGCGGTGGGGTCGGTGTCGGAGGTCATGGGGGTAGGACCGAGGATGGTGCCGCGACTCATCGCCGCACGGCTGGCACCGGTCCAGCCGGGACGATATCTTGACGTCAAGAGGTCAGACGCAGCGCAGCGGACAGGAGTGGGACACCCATGGCGAAGATCAAGGTGGCGGGCCCCGTCGTCGAGCTCGACGGCGACGAGATGACCCGGATCATCTGGCAGTTCATCAAGGACCGGCTGATCCACCCTTACCTGGACGTGGACCTGCGCTACTACGACCTGAGCATCGAGCACCGCGACGGCACCGAGGACCAGGTGACGGTCGACGCCGCCAACGCCATCAAGGAGCACGGGGTCGGCGTCAAGTGCGCCACGATCACGCCGGACGAGGCGCGGGTCGAGGAGTTCGGCCTGAAGAAGATGTGGCTGTCGCCGAACGGGACGATCCGCAACATCCTCGGCGGCGTGGTCTTCCGCGAGCCGATCATCATCAGCAACATCCCCCGGCTGGTGCCCGGCTGGACCAAGCCGATCGTCATCGGCCGCCACGCCCACGGCGACCAGTACAAGGCCACGAACTTCAAGGTGCCCGGCGCGGGCCAGCTGACCATCACCTTCACGCCTGAGGACGGCTCCGAGCCGATCCAGCACGTCGTCGCCAACTACGGCGAGGACGGCGGCGTAGCGATGGGCATGTACAACTACAACCGGTCCATCGAGGACTTCGCCCGGGCCTCGTTCTCCTATGGCCTTCAACGCGGCTACCCGGTGTACCTCTCCACCAAGAACACGATCCTCAAGAGCTACGACGGCGCCTTCAAGGACATCTTCGCCGACGTCTTCGAGCGGGAGTTCAAGGCCGAGTTCGAGACCGCAGGGCTCACCTACGAGCACCGGCTGATCGACGACATGGTCGCCGCCGCGCTCAAGTGGGAGGGCGGCTACGTCTGGGCCTGCAAGAACTACGACGGCGACGTGCAGTCGGACACCGTGGCGCAGGGCTTCGGCTCGCTGGGCCTGATGACCTCGGTACTGATGACTCCGGACGGCCGGACGGTGGAAGCCGAGGCCGCCCACGGCACCGTCACCCGGCACTTCCGCCAGCACCAGCAGGGCAAGCCGACGTCGACCAACCCGATCGCGTCGATCTTCGCCTGGACCGGCGGGCTGAAGCACCGCGGCAAGCTCGACGGCACTCCCGAGGTCACGAAGTTCGCCGAGACGCTCGAGCGGGTCTGCGTGGAGACGGTCGAGAGCGGCAAGATGACCAAGGACCTGGCGCTGCTCGTCGGGCCGGACCAGGGCTGGCTCACCACCGAGGAGTTCCTCGCGGCTCTGGACGAGAACCTCGCGGCCGCGCAGGCCTGACGCCGGCGCGCACCGCGCCGACAGGAGCAACCGGGCCTGACGGGTCCTGAACCCCCCGCACCCCTGGTTGCTCCTGTCGGTGCGGCTCCCGAAAGACACCACCGTGCTGAGGATCATCACCGCGAACGTCAACGGCGTCCGCGCGGCCGCCCGGCGCGGCGGGCTGGACTGGCTGGCCGCCCAAGAGCCGGACGTCCTGTGCCTGCAGGAGGTCCGGGCGAGCGACGACCAGCTGGCGCAGGTGCTCGACGACGCCGGGCTGGGGGACTGGGCCGTCGCCCACACCGAGGCCGCCGCCAAGGGCCGGGCCGGCGTCGCGGTCCTCACCCGGGACCGACCGCTGGCGGCGCGCTACGGCCTCGGGCACGCCGAGTTCGAGGGCAGCGGCCGCTGGGCCGAGGTCGACCTGGCGACGGCGGCCGGACCCCTCACTGTGGTGTCGGCCTACGTGCCCACCGGCGAGACGGACACGCCCCGTCAGGAGCACAAGTACCGTTTCCTGGACGCCATGGGCGCCCGGATGCGGTCGCTACGCGGCGCCGGCGACGCCCTGGCCGTGGTGATGGGCGACCTCAACGTGGCCCACCGCGAGGCGGACCTGAAGAACTGGAAGGGCAACCTGAAGAAGTCTGGTTCCCTGCCGGACGAGCGCGCATACCTGGACCGGTGGCTCTCTGACGACGGCGGCTGGGTCGACGTGCAGCGCGCGCTCGCGGGCGAGGGCCCGGGCCCGTACACGTGGTGGTCCTGGCGCGGCCAGGCGTTCGACCGCGACACGGGTTGGCGGATCGACTACCAGCTCGCGACCCGGCCTCTGGCCGAGCGCGCCGTCAAGGCCGTGGCCGGACGGGCGCCTACCTACGCCGAGCGGTGGAGCGACCACGCCGCCGTTGTGGCGGACTACGACCTGTAGCGGGCGGCGTCCCCGCTCGGCTGCCTACTTCCGGTCGTCCGGACAGTAGTAGCGCGGCGACGTGATCCCGCGTCCGTGCCATACGAGCAGAGCGCGGTACCAGCCCCGGTAGTAGTCCTCGTCGTACGGGCGGGCGCACCCGTACTGGAAGGTCTCCGTCCCGTTGAGCAGCTGCAGGTCGCTACGGCAGGCGACGACCGAGTGCCAGCTGTCGCGGCCGTACTGCTTCTGCAGGCACAGCTTGTCGCCGTTGTGGGGCTTGCACTGGCGCATCGGTTTGGAGTACTTGAGCCCGGCGGCGATCCCGCCGAAGACGCGCTCGACGATCCGCGCCCTTGGGTGGCAGGCTGCGCTCGCCTCCTGCGCCGTGGTGACGATTCCCAGCGACGTCAGGAGCGAGATGAGGCACAAGACAATGGTAAACCGGCGCATGTCGCGCACCCCTCCGAAGGGTTGCCTCTCGGGTGCCCAGCATCCAATTCTTGCCGCGCGTCAAGGCAATACCAACGTAGCGGGATGGGGCGGGAAGTCAAGGCCCTCCCCGGGCACTCAGACCACCCGACGGGCCGATGGCGAGGGCTCGGCGAGCAGGAAGCGCGGGGCGTGTAGCCCGGAGCTGCCGAACGCGGCGTCGACCGCCGCGGCGACCTCCTGCACGGAGTCGGCGGGCACCAGCGCGACGACCGAGCCACCGAAGCCGCCGCCGGTCATCCGGGCGCCGACCGCGCCGGCCGAGCGCGCTGCCTCGACCGCGACGTCGAGCTCGCGCGAGGAGACCCGGTAGTCGTCCCGCAGGGACGCGTGCGAGGCGTCGAGCAGCAGGCCGATGTCCGCGAGCCGGCCACTGCCGGAGGAGGCTGCGTCCAGCAGCGCGACCGTCTCGCGGACCCGGCTGATCTCGGTCAGGACGTGCCGGGCCACGGCGTGCAGGGCCTGGTCGGTCAGCCGACCGAGCACCTTGTCCACCGGCTCTTCCGCGACCTCGCGCAGGGTGGCGACGCCAAGCGCGCGGGCCGCCTCCTCGGTGGCCGCCCGGCGCTGCGCGTACTCGCCCCCGGCGTGCGTGTGCTCCGCCCGCGTGTCGATGACCAGCAGGGCCATGCCGCCACCACGGGGATCCAGCGGCACCTGCCGGGTGGACCCGTCCCGGGTGTCGAGCAGCAGGGCGTGGCCGGAGGTGCAGCGCAGCACCGCCGCCTGGTCCATCCCGCCGGTCGGAGCCTGCGCGACCTCGTTCTCCGCGCGCACGCACACCTGTGCGAGCCGAGCGCGCCCGGCGTCGTCGGCCGCCAGGCCCAAGCCGGCCAGGTCGTCCAGCGCCAGGGCCGTGGCGCAGGACAGCGCCGCGGACGACGACAGCCCCGATCCCACCGGAACCTCGCTGTCGACGAGCGCGTCGATCGAGAACGCCTCTCCCGGCAGGTCCTCGGTCTCGGTCAGCACGGCCGCGACGCCGGCGACGTAGGCCCCCCAGCCGCCCGGCGTGCCTGGCCCGACCTCGGCCAGGGCCACCCGCACCGGCTCCTGCGGACGCTGTACCGAGCGCGCGACGACGTGCCCGTCCCGACGGTGCGACGCCGCCACGAGCGTCGTGTGCGGCAGTGCGAACGGCAGGCAGAGCCCGTCGGCGTAGTCGACGTGCTCGCCGATCAGGTTCACCCGCCCGGGGGCGGCCCACACGCCGTCGGGTGGATGTCCCACCTCGGCGGCGAAGCGCTCCGCGAGCTCGGCGGCCCGCTCCCCGAGGTCCTGCGACGGCGACCAGTCCGGCCCGCTCACGCGCCCGCCTCTCGTAGCCGGTCGGCGATCCGCTCCGGCGTCGTGTCGTAACTGAAGGCACCCATGCCGGTCTCGGAACCGGCCAGGTAGGTGAGCCTGCCAGGCGCGCGGCGCACCGTCATGTCGGACACGTCGACGAGGTCTACCAGGTCCGCGACCCGGGCGCCGCCGTACCGGCGCTCCGGCGTCCTCCTGGACGTGAGCCACCCGGCCCTGGGTAGGCAGCGGAGGTCGGTCCGGCAGCCGGGCACGCCGTCGGACCGGTGCTGGACGCCGCGACGAAGGGACGACCCGGTGAGTGACCTCAGGCTGCTGCGCGCTGGCGGTACCGCTCTGCTGCTGGACGCCCGTGGCGACGGACCGCCGTTGGTGCTGCACTGGGGCGCCGACCCGGGGCCGCTGGACGACGAAGCGCTGGCCGAGCTGGCGCTCGCCCTGGTCCCCGACGTCGCGGGGAGCGCCTTCGACGAGGTCACCCGGCCCAGCATCGTGCCCGGCGAGGCCGAGGGGTGGTCCGGCCGGCCCGGCCTGGCGGGCCAGCGACCCGGTGGCGGGCCGCCCCTGCGGCTGCTGAGAACCGCGCCGGTGGAGGTCGACGCGCGCCCGGACGGCGGCTGCGAGCTGGTCGTGGGCCTCGCCGACGAGGAGGCGGGCGTGCGGATCGTCGTCCAGCTGCGGTTGGAGGCGTCCGGAGTGCTGCGGATGCGGCAGGTCGTCACCGCCACGGCGGCCCAGGGCTGGTCGCTCGCCGGTGCCCTGAGCCTGCTGCCGGTGCCCTCGCGCGCCGCCG
>Ga0126311_10001136_pt1 | contig 12665 bp, 8 predicted proteins | sample Plot61_FD_92539 | JGI IMG/M metagenome (GOLD analysis project Ga0126311, IMG submission 92539) | Serpentine soil microbial communities from UC McLaughlin Reserve, CA, USA - Plot61 | ecosystem: Environmental > Terrestrial > Soil > Grasslands | place: USA: UC McLaughlin Reserve, Lake County...
GCGTCCCGTGAAAATCGTTGCTGCCGGCGCGGGTCGCTACGTTAACGATCCCGCCCGCCGCGCGGCCGTATTCCGCCGTAAAGTTGCTCGTGATTACGCGGAACTCCTGGACCGAATCGAGAGGCACTCTCTGCCCGACTGAGGCCGTAAAAACGTCGTTATTGTCCGCGCCGTCGAGCAGAATATTAGTGCTCGCGGAGCGCTGCCCGTTGATTGCAAACCCCGTCCCGCGCGCCGACTGGTCTGCGTCCGATACGTTAGCCGACAGCCCCACGAAACCGTAAGGGTCGCGCGTGAGGTTCGGCAGCTCGCGCAGTTGAGTCCCCGAAACTACGCTCGAAAGCTCCTGCGTTTGAGTATTCACCTCGACGCCGCCTTCGGCGACTATCGTCACAGTTTCGCCCGCCGCGCCGCCCACGGTGAGCGGCACCTCTACGGTGGGCCTCGACCCGACCGTCACCTGTACTCGCTGAGTGGCATCGGCGAATCCCGAAGCCGTCACGGTGACTTCATAGAAGCCGGGCTGCAGGTTGGGGAAGACCGCGATACCTTCCTCGCTGGTGGTGCCGGACAGCGCCGTCCCTCTATCAACCGACCTGACCGCCACCGTGGCCCCCGTGACCACCGCGCCTTGCGGGTCAAGCGATTTGACTGTGAGCTGCCCCGTCTCGGTCTGGGCAGAGACGAGGCTCCAGGGTTGGTAAGCCAGTACGAAAACCATAAGAAAGGTGATCGCCGAGGGTAGTGCTTTTGCCTTGCGGAATGGGTACATAGTTGAACCTCCTCGGATCGGCGCGAACAGGACACTTGTACATCCACACACCGCATCCTGCCGCGCTTACGATTTCGATTGGATTTATGAAATCACCGGGCGGCCTCGGTTGCCATGAAAGGACATATGACTCGATTTGACGGGCACCCGGAACGAAGAAATACCTCTCCCTTTGTTCGATAATAAGAGCGAATTCTCAGGCAACATGTATGCCAGTTGTTAACCCGGTGTTGCCGCCCTCAAGAGTGCCGGAAGATCACAAGCTCTGACATGAGTACCTCATCCATGACTTAACTCTGCATCTCAGCACGAGGGCCGCGCTCTCGAACTCGCTGAGCTTTGAGGCGCGGCCGGTGCAGCCTGACACCGGCCTAATTCGTCGGAGTTTCCGGGCCCGCGAGCTTGCCCGCTCGCTTCGCTTCATACTCCCGGCCGGCGATGGCATTAATGTAAGCGAGGAACTTCTGAAACAACACTTCGCTCTGAGTGTCGGGAAGGTCCTTGCTCGATTTGTTCCTGACGAACCCTGCCGTGGCAAGCCGCAGGCCCGGGTCACGCGTCAGCAGTTGTATTACAAAATTGGATACGACGAACTTCAACGCGCGCGCGCCGGGAGCGGCCCCCTCGGTTCGCGCCGACAGCCGCAAGCCGAGTACCTCTTGCGCGACGGGCGAGAGCTCTGACGTTTCACCTTCGTTGGTCGCCTCAATCTCACTGTCCGCGCGCCTCGCCATTATGACGTTGGGATTGGGCGAGTAGGAGCTCCTAAGTGAATTGATTATCCCTAGCGTTGCGGGCTTAAACAGCGGGTCGCCCGGCCTCGGGTTGAGCCGGTGATATACCTCCGGCCGGAATAACCTGCCGGAATTGCAGGCCGCGACGAAACAGAACCGCACGCCCGCAGTCTGGAGCCTGCCCCGGAGCGCGCCGACGGATATATATGAGCGTGCGCTCTTGAGCTTGTCGCCCGTTTGCAGTTTTAGCCCGTGCCCATTAGTCCCATGCGTCTCAAGGATAACCGCATCGATCTTGTCGGCGCGCTGCGCATTATGAGCATGAATCTGGTCGAGGACATTCTTCCAGCTCGCGTCTTCAAAATAGGCGAAGCCGAGCTTGTTATAAAACTCGCGATTACCGGGGGCGCTGAAATCGGGGCTGAAAACGATCGCCTTGCCCAGGCCGACCTCCGATAGCCGGTTGATCTGCTCGGCCCCCGGAAAGAGTTGTATCAGGTTATCGGGTGTGAGCCCGGCGGGCTTTGCCTCGGCGCTCGTCACCGGCGTGTGCTGGGCGACGAGTGTCTGACTCATTCCGCAGACGGCCGCGATCACAACCGTCAAATGTACGGCTCGCCGGCAGAACTCCGCCGGGCGACCCCGGCCGTTCACTTTGTCGGAGCACGTTTTCACTGTAAGTACTCGTTTGTATATTTAATGTCTGCCGCTCAACTGCGCGACCCGGCCGCCAGCCGGGGCGACGATTGCTCAAAGAGAGAAGCGGGCCGGCGAGTTCTCGGCCGCCGGCCCGCACGCAGCCCTGCTCCCGGCAGAAGAGGTCCTTAGAGTTTTCTTGCGCGTCGGCGCACTCTCGCCCCGGCAACGCCGCCAGCGGACGTATCGGAGGTCATAGACTGATCTCCCGTATTTGTCGTTCCGCCCGTCGCCGTATCGCGATTGCTCTGGCCCGTACCCGAAGTGCCGGTCCCCGTAGTCCCTGTGCCGGTCTGAGTTCCTGTCGTGCCTGTTCTGTCCTGGGTAGAACTCCCGGTATTTTGATTCTGCATGGTGCCGGTCGTGTCTTGATTAGTGCGATCAGAGTCTGTGCTCTGGGTGCTCCCGTTGTTCTGGGTCCCTTGATTGTTCTGGGTCCCTTGATTGTTCTGGGTCCCTTGATTGTTCTGGTTGTTCTGCGTGTTCCTATTTTTTCGCGTGTTCTGGTTGCTCTGCGTGGTGTTGCCGGTGTTCCCGCTCTGGGTATTGCCGGTCGTTCTGTTCTGCGTGTTTTGCGTGCCGTTGCCAGTCTGGCCCGTATTGCCGGTGTTTTGCTGGCCTGAATTACTCGTATTCTGCGCCGCGATTATCGAAGTTGCGGACAGAGCTAATGTCATGGCTATTGAAAGTACTGTGCGTTTCATTTCTACTCCCCCTTGTAATTTCAAATCGCAGACCGTTGCCCCGGCCCGCGAGAACGGTTCTGGGCTCTCGCGAGGCCGAAAACATAGTCATGCAAACTCGATACAACCTGAGTTGCAAACATCGTGCCCGCCGGTCCGCAGAATGATTACAGAAGAGCAGAACGGGCATGAAGCCCGCCTTGACTTCTAAAGCTGAAAAATTCCCGAGGGTTGATCGCGCGGCCTGGGTAAGACGTGTTTCCGAAAATACAAAGTGGTCACAATGATTCTCGGCGTCGATGCCACATGGAAGTAACGGCCGCTTTAAAGCCTTGAAAGGTGTCACATCATGCCGCGCAGCATGAGGGCCACGACGGGGGTGAGAAGTTATATGATCGCGCAGGCGAAATGTCGAGATGAGCAAGCGCCGGCTGCCTAAAACTGCGCTCGGCGGCAAGAGCCTATCGAGGCTCATTCCGGTGGGAGGTATTGATCGTCTGCTATGTGATCCGCCGCCTGGGAAAAGCAGGCTCATTCAGATCGAGCGAGCTGCGCTGTAGGCCTTCTCGCACTCACCGCCTGATTGAGGACGCTCTTGAACCTGGCGTAAGGGCTCCACCGCTCGTTACTATAGCGGTTAAGGGCGTCTTCCAGAGACGGGAGAAACTGACCCCGCTCGCTGCCCAGAACGCTGTAAAGCGGGCGCGCCGCGGCAAGGCCGAGCAACTCCGTGGGGCGCGCATCTACGAGGGACGGCTTTATGCCGTGTATTCCCGCGACCGTGCGCGCAAGGTCCGCCCAGGTCACCTGTCCCGCGTTGGCCAGGTGCCAGATTCCGCTTTCGCCATCTATCAACAGGTCGAGGCTCGCTTGCACGAGGTCCGGCACGTAAGTCGGCGATACGTACGCGTCATCGGCGGCGATGAATTTCAGGCCTTGGGTCATCACCGAGAGCGCGAGACTGACGAAGTTATGCTCGTCCCAGGGCCCGAAGAAGGCGCTGGTCCGTATCACCAGAGCTGATGGTAGAGCTTCGAGGACTCTCTGTTCCGCCTCCGCCTTGCTCTTCCCATAAACATTCAAGGGGCCCACAGGGTCGCTCTCTACGTAAGGCTCCCGCTTCGTCCCATCGAAGACGAGGTCGGACGAGAAGGTGAGCAGCTGCGCGCTATGGCGCGCGCACGTGGCGGCCAGTATTTCAGGCCCTTCGCTATTCTCGCGGTAGCAGGCCGTCGCTTCCTGCTCGGCCTGGTCGACTCTGACGTACCCGGCGGCGTTGACTACGGCCCACGGTTTCAGCCCGCGCATGGCCGCTTCGACGGAGTCGCGTTCGGCTATATCCATCTCTCTGCGGCTCATGAGCCGGTATGGGATGCCGCGAAAATGGCATATGCGCGCGAACGCATAGCCGAGAGTCCCGGTAGCGCCCGTTATTAGCAGAGGAGGCGTGGCACCCCTGCCCATCTCTCGCCCCGGCCGTTTTGAAGTTTGAGCGTAGGGCCTTTCGGGATTCGGCAAATAATGCAACCTGTCGAGCCTGTGCCACCAGCCGGGCGCTTCGAGCAGAGGATGGTCGTGCGCTCCTTTCGTAGCAAGGTCTCTCGCCATTCGGGCCAGCGCGGTGGGCCGGGGACTCGGCCCCCGCACGTCGAAAGCCCCGGGCTCGTAATGCCCATTCGCGCAGGTCAGGAGCTGATTCCAATCATGCGAGCCGAGCAGAGACCAGATCGTGACCGCGCGGATGTCCGCGCCCCCTTCCTTCACTTCGCAGGCGGCCGTCCATACTTCGTTCAACCATCTCAACTGTTCTTCGCTAGTACAGCCCAGGTGCGCCTCGGTGATGGCAAGAGGCAGCTTGTACCGTTCCCACGCTTCTTCCAGTAATTTACGCGGGCCTGAAAGCCCTTCTGCAAGCACCCTCACCGCTTCAACGTCGGCGTACCTGTGCTTCCCGTTGCCGCCATGTGTGGCTGCCGGGTAGCGATCAAGCCGCTCGTCAAGGAAGCGCTCGCTCGTGATGTAGTGGTTTATTCCCATCACGCTCGGGGGGCATGGGTTCTCCAAAAACCAGTTCAATTCACTCTCGGAAGCCCCCGCCTGTTCGAGGTAGTCCCGGAGAACATGGTCCTCGCCCACCCGGCCCGAGAGCAGGTCAAAAGAGAGCCACCGCCGCTCGTTCTCGAATTTCACCTGGTAGGCGAGCCTCGGGGTGCCGAAGCATTTGCCCAGGTCTTCGGTCTGTATAAGCTGCGCGGCCGGGTTGATCTCGCGGATAGCGCGCATCGCGAGCACGACGGCTTTACACTGCGTGAGTAACGCGCGCATGAAGGTGACATCGTCCTGCCCGTGAGGATACCAGTGCCCATACAACCCGCTGAACCGCGCCGTGGTCAGAGGCTCGTTGATCGGAGTGTAGCTGCGCACCCACGGATAACGACGGGCGACGGACGCGGCGAACGTCGCGAGCTTTTCCGGGAATCCCGGGTCGATCAAACTCGTGTGACGCGGCCCGCTCCCGTGATGGACCAGCCCGACTATCGGGTCGAGGCGCAACTCGCGCAAGCGCCCGAGCCGCGCATCCGCCCAGGACCAATCGGGCTCACCCGCCTCCGTCGGAGCGACCCGCTCCCATAGCACAGGGTAGCGGATCGCCTGAATGCCCAGGCCCGCGAACAGGTCCAGATCATCTGACCTCTTAGCATGCCCGCTCGATTCGAGCTGATCGTAGTAATCATCCCTCACGCGGACAGTGCTGCCCTCTACCCCGGCCCATAGCGCCGGCCGGGATTTAATAAGACCGGATTGTTTGACTCTCATTTATTACCCGTCGTTGAATCTTTCGCTCTAATCGCGGAGCGTCCCTGCTCAACATCAGCAACAGAGACCCAGGTCACCTTATTAAAGTTCCCTGGTATTAGTTGCTATAGCAATCTTGATTCCAGGCTTCTCTCCTTCTTATTCCAATATTAACTACGTACCCGCTTGTGGCTAAAAAGATTGACATCTTTGCAGCCTGGCCTGCGAAACTTTCCCAATCGCAGGATGCGAGAGTCGGGGTTGATTGAAGGACCAGCCTGTCTAATCTATGAAATAACGAGGCGTGAGGCTGACCCCGGCCCGTAGACCCGCTTTAGGATCGTTTCATATGTGAGAACCCGATCCGGTTCATCGAGCGGGGGTCTCAAAAAATTTAAATGTGGACAAGGATGCAACCGCAGTGAGAAAAAAAAGTCGCAAGCCACTTTCGTTACGCGACTCCTGAGGCGAAAACGAAGCTGCATATCGATTGCATTACTCTAAACCGAAGGCTGTCGTTCACACGCCGAAAGCGAGGGGGTTCTGAAAGGATTATGATAACGCTGGTTGAAAGCGGCGAGGTCTACGCACCGGAGCCTCTGGGACGACGTGACGTCCTGATAGTTAATGACCGCATCGTAATGATCGGCGAGGTAGACAGGCGAGGCCTGAAGGCGCTCGGCCATGAACACAAAGTAATAGATGCGATTGGCTGCGTTGTAACGCCAGGTTTTATCGACCCTCACGAACACCTCCTGGGCGGGAGCGGGGAGGACGGATTCAGCACTCAAACGCCCGAGATCAACCTCGGCGAGATCGTCACCGCCGGCATTACCACGGTCGTCGGCGCTCTGGGCGTCGATACGACTATGAAGACTATGTCCGGGTTGCTCGCGAAGGCGAAGGCCCTCAGAGAAGAGGGCATGACGGCTTTCGCATGGACGGGAGGCTATAACGTTCCCCCGAGCTCGATCACCGATTCGGTCCGCAATGACATTATGTATATTGCGGAAGTAATCGGCGCGGGCGAGATCGCTATCTCTGACGAGCGCTCGACTGACCCGGCGCCGCGCGAGCTCGCCCGTCTGGTCAGCGATGCTAATGTCGGCGGCATGTTGAGCAATAAGGCATGCGTTACGCATTTTCACGTCGGCGATAAAGAAGAGCGGTTGAGGCCGCTGAAGACATTGGTCGAGGAGTTCGGAGTTCAGCCCGGCCTGCTCTACCCGACTCACGTCGAGCGTAGCGAGGCTTTGATGCGGGAAGCGATCGATTTAGGCAAGCGCGGCATGTTCGTCGACATAGATACGGTCGAGGAAGACCTGCCGAAGTGGCTGCGGTTTTATCTCGATAACGGCGGCGACCCGAAGAGACTGACCGCCTCATCCGACGCTTCCGTCACCGCCACGTATAACCTCTTCGGCCAGATCAGAGCGTGCGTCATCGAGCACGGCTTCGCGATCGAGCAGGTGTTGCCGCTCGTCACTCGGAACACATCAGAGGTCCTCAAGCTCGACTCGAAAGGGCGGCTCGAAGTGGGCAAAGACGCGGACGTGCTCGTGCTCCGCAAGAATGCATTCGAGATCAAAGATGTAATCGTCAGAGGGAAGCACATGGTAGAAGATGGGCGCTTTATCACAGGCGAAAGGTTCCTCGAACGCAGCCATCGGCGGAATTCGCTGCATAGGAAACGGATTCAGTAAGAGTTTTGCCACCGGCGCGTTCATTGCGCGGAGGCGGCGAGGCGCGCGGCGATTGATCCGAGGATGGCTGTTCGATCTCTACGGTCCAGGCGTCAAGGAGAAACTGGCATGGCAAGTAAGAGCGACCGGACTCTAATCGTTATCGGCGGGCATGAAGACAAAGCCGGCAACAAGCTCATCTTGAAAGAGGTAGCTCGAAGAGTAGGATCGGGCAGGCTGGTGGTGACGACGGTTGCCTCCAACCAGCCTCGCGGGCTGTTTGAAGAGTACGAGCGCATCTTCCGCAGCATAGGCATAAAACACCTCGCGAAGCTTGAGATCAAGGACCGCTCCGAAGCGACTGACGAGAGAAAGGTCCGCATCCTGGATGACGCTGACGCCGTCTTCTTCACCGGCGGGGACCAGCTCAAGATCACGAGCCAGATCGGCGACTCTCTCGTCTACAGGCGGGTGGTGGAGATTTACGAGTCGGGCGGAGTCATCGCGGGGACGAGCGCCGGCGCGTCCGTCATGTGCGAGACGATGATCGTGAGCGGCGCGTCCGAAGAGTCGCACCGCGTAGAAGATTCGCTGAAGCTCGCGCCGGGGCTGGGCCTGATCGTAGGGGTCATCATAGACCAGCATTTCGCGGAGCGCGGGCGGATGGGCCGCCTTCTCGGGGCGATTGCTCAGAACCCTAAGAACGTCGGCGTGGGTATAGACGAGGACACGGCAATAGTAATCGAGCGAGAACAGGGCTTTTACGTGATGGGGGCCGGCGCGGCCTACGTGGTCGACGGCGAGGGCATCACCTATTCAAACATCACTGAAGAGGAATCCGAAAAGACCGTCTCCATGTACGACGTGAGGCTGCACGTACTCGCCCAGGGGGACAGATTCGACTTTTCAACGCGCAGGCCCGAGAAGCTTAAGGGCCGCGCGGCAAAGGCGCTCGCAGAGAAGTGAGGCTGGTGCAAAAAGGGTCGAGCCGGTGCGACGTGCAAGAGGGGTGAGTGAATGAAAATTCTTGATTTTCGAACTCTGCCGGGGCCGAACGTTTACAACCACGAGCCCATGCTCGTGATGAGGCTCGACCTCGAAGAGCTGACGGAGAAGGAGAGCTATGAGCTCGCGGGCTTCATAGACCGGCTGCTCGACCTGCTGCCGGGCCTGCGCGATCACCACTGCTCGAAGGGAAAGCCGGGCGGGTTCGTCGAGCGATTACACGAAGGGACGTACTTCGGCCACACTGTCGAGCACGCGGCCCTTGAGCTTACCGTGCTCGCCGACATAGCGACCGTCCACGGTAAGACCAGGATGGCCGGAGCGCCCAACATCTACAACATCGCTATTGAGTACAGGGCCGAGCAGGCCACGCGCTACCTGCTCGCGACCGCCGTCGAGCTTGTCGACGCTCTTGCGAGAGGCGAGTCCTTCCCGCTCGAAGAAAGGATCGAAGAGGCGAAGGCCATCGCCGCCGATACGGAGCTGGGCCCGAGCACTCGCAGCATTGTCGAAGCCGCCGCTCGTCGCGGCATCCCCTGGACGCGCGTGAATGGGGATAACCTCGTGCAGCTCGGATACGGGAAAAATCGCCACCTGATCCAGGCCGCGATGACCGACCGCACGAGCGTGGTCGGCGTGGAGGTTGCCGGCGACAAAGACCTGACTAAATCGCTCATGGAGCGAGCCTCGATCCCGGTCCCGAGGGGCGTAATCGTCAGGACGGCGGACGAAGCCGTCGCCGCTATGGCAGAGATCGGCCCGCCCGTCGTCGTCAAGCCCCTCGACGGGAGACAGGGCAAAGGGGTGTCGCTCAACCTGACGACTGACGACGAGGTGATAAGCGCTTTTCAAGCCGCCATCGAGTTTTCGCGAGACATTCTCGTCGAGGAACTGTTCGAGGGCAACAACTACCGGGTGCTGGTGGTGAATGGGAAGGTGGTCGCCGCGAGCGAACGCGTGCCTTGTCACGTGGTCGGCGACGGGGAGCATAGCGTAGCGGAACTGATTGAGCTTGAAAATAAAAATCCGCTACGAGGTGAGGGGCACGAAAAGCCCCTCACCCAAATCAAGGTTGACCCGATCCTGCAAGCCTTCATGCGCAAGGAAGGCATAGCGCTCCACGACGTGCCCGAGGCGGGCGCGCGCGTGATGCTCTGCGCCGGGATGAACCTCTCCACGGGCGGCACCGCAAGAGACGTGACCGGCGAAGTCCACCCGTCCATCCGCCGCCTGTCGGAGAGGGCGGCGCGAGCCATCGGCCTCGACATCTGCGGGGTCGATCTCGTAGCGAAAGACATATCGAGGCCGCTCGGCGACAGGGGCGAAGGGGTCATCGAGGCCAATGCCGCGCCGGGACTCAGGATGCACCTGTTTCCAAACGAGGGTGAGCCTCGCGATGTAGGCGCGGCAATAGTCGAGGGGATTTACCCCGAGGGCTCTCCGGCGAGGATACCGATCATCTCCATCACAGGCACCAACGGGAAGACCACGGTCACTCGGATGATCGGCCACGCGCTCCAGGAAGCGGGGCTCACGGTGGGGATGACCACGACCGACGGGATATGGCTCGGCGGCGAGCCCATAATCGAAGGCGACACGACGGGGCCGATCTCGGCGAGGACCGTGCTGTCGGATTCGTCCGTCGAAGTCGCCGTGCTCGAAACGGCGCGCGGCGGCATCGTCAGGCGGGGGCTGGGGTACGACTGGTCCGATATTTCGATCATGACAAACGTCAGGCCGGATCACATCGGGCAAGACGGCATTGAAGATGTCGAGGACCTGGTCCACATAAAGTCGCTCGTGGCCGAGCGAGTAAAGGAGGGCGGAACGCTCATCCTCAACGCCGATGACGAGAGGCTCGTGAGATTAACCGGGCGTGAACGGATCAAGCGCGTGCCGAAAAAGATCGTCTACTTTTCTACAGGCGCCGAGAGCCCGGGCGTGAAAGACCACACCGCCGCCGGGCACACGGCTTACTTCGTGAGAGGCGGCTCTATAGTCGAGGCGGCAGGCCGTGACGAGACGGAGATGGTCGGGGTTGTCGATCTGCCCGTGACGATGCAGGGCACGGCGGGGTATCAGATCGCCAACGTCCTGGCGGCCGTCGCCGCGTGTCGGGCTTACGGTTTGCCGGGCGAAGGGGTTATTGCCTCGATGAAGTCCTTCAACAACGCCGAGCATAATCCCGGCAGGAGCAACCTGTACCGCGTCCGGGACGGTTACGTGCTCGTCGACTACGGACACAATCCCGATGCGTTTGACGCGGTGGCCCGCGCGGCGGCGCTCTGGAACGGGAGGCGAGTGACCGCGATCGCCGGCGTGCCCGGCGACAGAAGCGACGAATTGATCGAAGAATCCGGGCGCGCGGCGGCGAGAGGTTTTCAGCGCCTGATCATCAAGGAAGATAAAGACCTCAGGGGCCGGCATAAAGGCGAAGTGGCGGGGCTGCTGTGCAGGGCCGTGAACGAGCAAGCGCCCGACCACGAGTGCCGCATCGTGGCCGATGAAGTCGAGGCGCTCGATGGCGAGCTTCAGCGCATCCAGTGTGGAGATATAATCGTTGTCTTCTACGACAAGATAGGCCCCGTTCTGGCAGTGCTTGAAAAGCATGGCGCTTCCGCCGTCCCGGCCATCGAAGGCTTACAGCAATCGAGCCTGACGGGCGCGGCCCACGGCCACGCGGGAGATTCGTAGCGCCCGCGTCCGAGACCATAATTCAACCGGGGTTCACCATGCCAGCGAGCGAAGACGAGCGAACAAGGCCGAGCGAGCCGAGAGAAACGGGCGCGGCGAGGATATTGAGAAGGCCCGGGAGGCTTGCATGGATCATATCGCTTTGCCTGCTTCTATTTTTCTTCGCCCTTTTCATTGCGATTTTTAACAGGTAGGAGGCTCCGCTTGAAGTCGTGCCGGACCGCTTCGCCGGCCGGAAGAAGGGGGCCTGCCGCAAGTTCCCACCGGCAGGCTACGCCCTTCTTCCGGCTTTGCGCCGGAGAGAATCCGTAATCTCGGATCGGTTCCCGCTACGCGGCATCTCCTCCAATTCCGGGCGCCAGCCCCGCGCCGATCTGCGCCATAAGCGTTCGTTTCAAAGTCTGCTGTGCCCATCGGACGTGCTCGTCTTCCTGATCTTCGACCTCCGAGACGGCCTGCTCGATGGCTTGCCTCGCGGGCGAGTCGGTCATTTGACTCGCGAGCGTCTTCAGCAGCTCCCAGTTCGCATGGCATTTCTGTTCGGCGAGGAAGACGGCTTCCAGCGTCGTAAGCTCCAACGTCAAGGTATCGACGGAACCGGCAAAAAGAATCGACTCCATCAGCTTCGCGTCGCTGAACTCGGTCATGCGCGCCTGCGGGCTGACGTACATCGGGTCGCCCCCGAGCCGGGTGGTCAGCTCGGCGAGAATGCGAACGTGTTCGGCGGTCTGGGCTCCGAACTCCTCGTATTTGGCGCGCCACTCTTCGAACCGGGTCATCCCGGCGGCGGTACGATACAGGTGCAAGCCACACCGCTCGTGCGCTGAGAACGCGCTCACAAGGTTCGCCAGGAAGAGGCTGTTGCCCCTCACCTCATCGGCGAACGTCATCAAATCCCCGCCGGTCATCTGGCAGGACGGGTCGGCAAAAGTCATGCCCAGCGGCATCGTCTTCGCGCCCGTTTCCTTCGTGACAATCATAGGGTTCATAATCTCCTCCTCTACCGCTTCTGGGTCGCGGCCTGTTCCAACTGCTTGACCGGGTGCGGCCCTTCCGTCTGGTGGCGGTAATCGCTGCCCTGCGCGCGGACGTGTTCTTCTATCACTTGCTCGCTCGGCACCGGGCCGCCGCCGTGGACCTGCTGCTGGTAGCTGAAATAACGGGCGTCCTTCGGCAACTGGTCGAGCGGTATGAACTGCGTGCCCCGCGAGCGCAGGTTGATCTGGCTGGCGAGCACGTCGCGCACGTACTGCTTGTTCTCTTGAAAGCGCGTCGGTTCCGGCAAAGCTTTCGGCAGGATCTCTTCCGCCTCCACGCCTTCGTAGAGGCGCATCATCTCGCAGGCGAGGCGCAGTTGCTCGATCTCTTGATTGAGGTGCAGCTCCCAGAGCGCCTTGATGCGCGGGTCGGTCTCTTCGGTCATGAACGAGTAATAGAGGTAGCACTCGTTGTACTGGTGAAAGACTTCCTGCTGGAACCAGGATTCGAGCGGGTCGAGCAGCGATTCGTACTGCGTGACGTGCTGCTCTTCGATCATGGCGATCTCCACGTAAAGCGAGCGCGCGATGGGTTCGATGTAGCGGTTGCCGATATTCATGTAAAA
>Ga0126311_10001138_pt1 | contig 12660 bp, 9 predicted proteins | sample Plot61_FD_92539 | JGI IMG/M metagenome (GOLD analysis project Ga0126311, IMG submission 92539) | Serpentine soil microbial communities from UC McLaughlin Reserve, CA, USA - Plot61 | ecosystem: Environmental > Terrestrial > Soil > Grasslands | place: USA: UC McLaughlin Reserve, Lake County...
CACCGGCCAGCAGCCCCGCACGATGACCATGGCCCCGGACGGCCGGACGCTCTACGTCGTCAACTACGCCTCCTCCACGGTCAGCGCGGTGCGGACCTCGGACCTCACCGTCGTGCAGACCGTCCCTACCGCCGTCCACCCGATCGGAATCAGCTACGACACCGGGACGAACCAGGTGTGGGTCGCCTGCTACCGAGGCGAGCTGATGGTGTTCCGCGTCCGTTGATCCGTTGCATCCGGACGCCAGGCGCCGTCGGCCCCGTGCCGGTCAGGTGCACTCCACCAGCCGGCTCTCCAGCACTGCGACCGAACGCCGCCACCCCGGGGGACGGTCCAGCGTGATCCAGGTCCGCTCCGCGAGGGCGTGCAGCACCTCGTAGACGTCCAGCCGCTGCAGCTCGGCCTGCTCCTCGACGCCGTAGGCGCGGGTGAGAACCTCGGCGGCGGCCGCGTCGTGGTGCCGGACGTGCAGCCTCGTCTTCGCGAGGTCCCAGAGCGGGTCGTCCCACGAGGCCCCCTCGAGGTCCACGACGCCGCGGACGGCGGGGTCGCCGCTCTCGGTCACCAGGATGTTGCCGCCATTGAAGTCGTTGTGGCACAGCACCGGCGGGCCGCTGGAGTCGAACGCCACGCGGCGCCGGTCGACCAGCCGACGGATCCGCCCCGTGAGCTCCCTGGACCCGTCCGCCCGCAGGTCCTGGCGCACCAGCTCGTCGCACCGGACGTCGACGCGCTGCCATGCGTCCGACCACGAGGGTCCGTCCAGCTCCAGGGGCCCGAACCGCCGGCCCGGCAGCTGGTGCAGGCGGCGCAGCAGTCGGCCGACCTCCGCGATGAGGCCCCAGGACTGGGCCCGCGAGAGCCCGCTGCGCCGGTCCGCCCAGCGGACGCCGGGCAGGCGCGACGTCAGCAGGTACGAGACCGGATCGGGTCCGCCGAGCCGTCCGCTGAGCACGACCGCCGGGACGGGCACGCCGGGGACCTTGCGGAGGCGGTCCAGCGCCAGCGACTCGGTGGCTGCTGCCGCCGCCGCATGCGGCGGGTAGGTCTTCAGCACGTACCGCGTGCCGTCGAGCCCGCGAAGACCCAGGACCTGCCCGACGGCGCCCTGGACCGTCGGAACCCATCCGTCCACCTGCACGGGAACCGCGCGACTCACTGCCTCCAGGACCTCAGAAGTCACCTCGGTCACGGTCTGCGCCACCTCTACGCCGACTCCGGAGAAAGCAGAACGGGCGCCGCAGCGCACCGAAGAGGGTATGGCGTCCAGACCGAGCGGCCCCGGATACTCCAGAGGTGGGCCGATGGCGGCCCGGGGGTGGCGGTGTTGGGTGGTGCTACGGGACCGGCGGATCGAGCGGGCGGCAATCGACCGCCTGCTCGATGCCGTTCGGGCCGGTGAGAGCCGGGCGCTGGTTCTGCGCGGAGACCCGGGCGTGGGCAAGTCGGCCCTGCTGGACTACCTGCTCGGACGCGCGGCAGGGTGTCGCGTGGCGCACGGTGCCGGTGTGCAGTCCGAGATGGAGCTGGCCTTCGCCGGGCTGCACCAGCTGTGCGCTCCGATGCTGCACCTTGCGGACCGGCTTCCGGAACCGCAGCGCGGCGCGCTCGGCACGGCGTTCGGGCTGAGCCCTGGCAAGAAGCCGCCGGATCGCTTCCTCGTCGGCCTGGCGGTGCTGGGGCTGTTCGCCGAGGTGGCCCGGGAACAGCCGCTGGTCTGCGTCGTGGACGACGCGCAGTGGCTCGACCGTGCCTCCGCCCAGGCGCTGGCCTTCGTGGCGCGCCGGCTCCGGGCGGAGTCGGTGGCGCTCGTCTTCGCGGCGCGCGGGGCCGAGGAGGTGGCCGAGCTGACCGGTCTGGCGGAGCTGGCGGTGGCCGGGCTGCCGGACGACGAGGCGCGGGCGCTGCTGTCGACGGCGCTGCGCGGTCCGGTCGACGAGCGGGTGCTCGATCGGATCGTCGCAGAGACGCGAGGCAACCCGCTGGCCCTGCTGGAGCTGACGCGGGGGCTGACGCCGGCAGAGCTGGCGGTCGGGTTCGGGCCGGCGGGCGCGACCGAGCTGCCGCGCCGGATCGAGGAGAGCTTCCGGGAGCGCCTGGCGCCTCTCGAGCTGGGAACGCGCAGGCTGTTGCTCGTCGCGGCAGCCGAGCCGGTCGGTGACCCGGCGCTCGTCTGGCGGGCGGCCGGGCGGCTCGGGATCCCGCTCCAGGCCGCGGCGCCGGCCGCCGCCGCTGGACTGCTGGAGATCGGCGTGAGGGTGCGGTTCCGGCACCCCCTGGTGCGCTCGGTCGTCTACCGGGCGGCGTCCCCCCAGGACCGGCGCGACGCGCACCGCGTGCTCGCGGAGGCCACGGATCGCGAGGCGGATCCCGACCGGAGGACCTGGCACGCCGCGCAGGCGACCACCGGCCCGGACGAGGACGTCGCCGATGCCCTCGAGCGCTGCGCCGGGCGGGCCGGCGCGCGCGGCGGTCTGGCCGCGGCGGCGGCGTTCCTGGAGCGTGCGGCGGAGCTGACCGCCCATCCGGAGCGCCGGGCCGCCCGCACGCTCGCCGCGGCCCAGGCCACGCACCGGGCCGGCGTCCCCGACGCGGCCCTGCGGTTGCTGGCCATCGCCGAGGCCGGCCCGCTGGACCGCCTGCAGGAGGCCCGGCTGGAGCTGCTGCGCGCCGAGATCGCCTTCACCGTGAACCGCGGGAGGCAGGCTCCGGCGCTGCTGCTGAAGGCGGCTCTGCAGCTGGAGCCGCTGGACGTCCGGCTGGCTCGCGAGACCCACCTGGAGGGGTTGCAGGCGGCGATGTTCGCCGGTGCGCTGTCCGACGGCGGCGGTGTGCGTGAGGCCGCCGTGGCCGCACGGGCTGCGCCTACGCCGGAACGCCCGCCGCGCGCGGCCGACCTGCTGCTCGACGGCCTGGCGGTGCGGCTGACGGACGGGTACGCCCCTGGCGTCCCGCTGCTGCGCAAGTCGCTGAGCGCCTTCCGCAGCCCGGACCTGTCCGCCGACGACGGGCTGCGCTGGCTCTGGCTCGCCTGCACGGTTGCCACGCACCTGTGGGACGACGAGAGCTGGGAGCCCCTCGCCACCAGGTTCCACAGCCTCGCGCGTGACACGGGCGCGTTGACGACGTTGCCGGCCGCCCTCAACGCACGAATTCTCGCGCACGTCTTCACCGGGGAGCTTCCGGCGGCGGCGGCGCTCGTCGAGGAGCTGCGTGCGGCCACCGAGGCCACCACCGCGCGTCCCTTCGTACCCGTGGGCGCCCTCCTGCTGAACGCATGGCAGGGCGCCGGCCCCGAGGCCTTCGACCTGATCGAGGCCACCAGACGTGAGGCGCTGGAGCAGGGCGAGGGCGAGGGGCTGACCGTCGCCGGCTGGGCCCAGGCCCTGCTCTGCAACGGCCTCCGCCGGTACGACGAGGCGCTGGCGGCGGCGGTGCAGGCCAGCAAGGACGCACCGGTGATGGGGCTGCCACCCGGGGGCGCGCTGGTCGAACTGATCGAGGCCGCCGCCCGCACCGGCGAGGGCCGGCGTGCCGAGGACGCGCTCCAGCGGCTCACCGAGACGACCCGGGCGAGCGGCACCGACTGGGCGGTGGGCATCGAGGCCCGCTCCCGCGCGCTGCTGAGCTCCGGACCGGCAGCCGAGAGCGCTTATCGCGAGGCGATCGACCGGCTGCGCCGGACTCGGATTCGCGGCGGGCTGGCGCGCGCTCACCTCCTCTACGGCGAGTGGCTGCGCCGTGGCCGCCGTCGGCTGGACGCGCGGGAGCAGCTACGCAGAGCCCACGCGCTGTTCGCCGAGATGGGCATGGAGGGGTTCGCCCAGCGCGCTGCCGGCGAGCTGCACGCCACCGGCGAGGTCGCTCGCAGGCGCAGCGTCGAGACGAGCAGCGAGCTCACCGGACAGGAGGCGCAGATCGTCCGGCTGGTCCGGGAGGGCCTGTCGAACCCGGAAATCGGCGCCCGGCTGTTCCTCAGTCCACGGACCGTGGAGTGGCATCTCAGCAAGATCTTCAGCAAGCTCGACATCACCTCGCGCCGACAGCTGCGCCACTGACCGGGACGCAGGGGCTCCGCCGCGCCATCCGCGGAGCCGACCCGGTCCGCCCGCTGGAGCGGCGCGACGAAGCCGGACATGGTGTGATGCGGTCAGCCCGACTCCGAGCCCGGGCATGGGGGCGGGCCAGGCCCCGCACGTCAAGACGCTCGCGTGCGGGGCCGTCCCGCGTCGGTTGCGGCGGGCACGGCACACCCACGTCTCCTCATGCGGGGGACGTCACCGGTCCTGCGCCGGAGCGCGCTGGGGCCGAAGGGATCCGTAGCCACTGCGCGCGGCGCTCAACCGGACCGTGTACCCGTCGTCGGAACGGCGATGCGCAACGTCGACCAGCTGCTGGCTGAACCACATGCCAAACCCGCTCGGCGAGGGTGCCATTCCGACCAGGGGGTCCGCCGGCCCTGGGCCGGTGTCCGTGACGGTGGCCACGATCCGGTTCGGCGCCGCCCACAGCCGCATCCGGACCGGTGGGCAGCCGTGGAGCAGGGCGTTGGTCACCACCTCGTTGACCGCGAACACCAGCCCCTCGACGTCCTCGTCGGGCAGTCGCGCATGGCGGCCGGCGAACCCGTGGACGGCGGCCCGGGCGGCCGCCGGGGACGGGTTCGCGAGGTCCACGGCTGGCTCGGTCCGCTCCACCGGGTCCGGCGGGGCGTCGAAGTGGGAGCGCGCGAAGCCCAACGGATCCTGGTACCGGCCGTTGACCTCGCAGCGCAGGCCCTGCCCGGTGACGGGATGCGTCGCGTGCAGGTCGTGCTCCATCTCCGCGCTCAGGGCGTGCCGGTCGTAGACGCACACGCCCCAGATGTCGAAGTCGGCGAGCACGACATTCACCGCTGCCTCGTAGCGTCGCCACTGGTACCAGTCCAGGTACAGCTCCGGCGGTATCTCGTTGACCGCTCGCACCCGCGTCCCGGCGGCACGGGAATCCTCGGCGATCCGCCGGAACATCATCAGGTCGGCGTTCGCCCGCCGACGCTCCGGGTCGTAGGGGAGAAAGGTGACGCCGGGGGACGTCTCGAACAGGTCTCGCAGAATGTCGCCGGGCTGCGGTGACAGGCACAGTACGACGGGGTCACCGACAGCAAGGGCGTCCAGCACGAACGGCGTGACCGCGGCGACGACCTCGTCCTCGCACCCCGTGAGCAGAAGCTCATGCACCAGGCCGGAGCGTCCGGGCCCAGGCTCGGGCATCATGGACTCCCTCCGACACGGTGTACCCCGGACAGCGCCCCGACCTGCATCAGATCCAGTGTGCGCCCGACGGCTTGACGCGGCGCGGCGAGCACGGGTCCTGCGAACAGGGCCCCGAGAGCACGGGCCCCGAGAGCACGGCCCCGCGAGCGCTAGTCCCCCGGCACTGCCAGCGCGGGCACGGGATGGACCTCCAGGGTCACGCGCGTCCCGATCCCGAGCTGCGGGACCTCGCTGGTGGGGACCTGCGCGAGGACCAGCCCGCCGTCCGGCGTCCGTATCTGAACGCGGCCCACCGAGCCCAGGAAGCTCGAGGTCAAGACCTCGCCCGTACCCGCAGGGTCGGCCCGGACGCCGATCGACTCCGGGCGCAGCAGCACGGTCACCAGGCCACGGTCCGGCGAGCCGTCGAGCAGCGGCACCCGCCCGCCCAGCACCTGAGCCGCACCGTCCGCCGCGATCCCCGGCACCTTGTTGGTCAGGCCGACGAAGTCGGCGACGAAAGCCGTGGTCGGGCGGGAGTACACCTCGTCCGGTGGCGCGATCTGCTCCAGTCGACCGGCGCGCATCACCCCCACGCGGTCGGCCACGGCCAGCGCCTCCTCCTGGTCGTGCGTCACGAACAGCGTGGTCGTTCCGACCTCCAGCTGGATCCGCCGGATCTCGTCGCGCAGCTGCGCGCGGACCTTCGCGTCCAGTGCGGACAGCGGTTCGTCCAGCAGCAGCACGGTGGGCCGGATGGCCAGGGCGCGGGCCAGGGCCACCCGTTGCTGCTGACCGCCGGACATCTGGTGGGCGTAGCGGTCCGCCTGCGCGGACAGGCCGACGAGCTCGAGCATCTCACCCGCACGCGACCGCGCCTGCGCCGTCGGGACGCCCCGCAGCCGGAGCCCGAAGCCCACGTTGTCCCGGGCCGTCAGGTGTGGGAAGAGGCTGTAGGCCTGGAACACCATGCCCATGTCGCGCTTGTTGGCGGGCACGCTGGTGACCTCCCGGTCACCGACCACCACTCGCCCGGCGTCCGCGTCCTCCAGGCCGGCCAGCAGCCGCAGCGCGGTGGTCTTGCCGCACCCGGAGGGGCCCAGCAACGCCACCAGCTCGCCGGGGGACAGGTGCAGGTCGAGGCCGTCGAGCGCGTGCACCGGACCGTAGTGGCGGTGCAGTCCCTCCAGCCGGACGGCGACGCCCGCACGGGTCGGGACGGTGGTGCTCACGAGGTCTCCTCGACGTGGACAGGGTACGCGCTGACTCGGCGCTGCCGACGTCCGCCGACCAGCGTCAGCAGCACGAGCAGCAGGAAGCAGAGCAGCAGCGCGGCCAGTGACACGGCCACCGACATCGCTGGTGTGCGCTGGCTCAGCTGGAAGATCCCCACCTGAAGGTTGTTGCGGCTCATCAGGGACGCGATCGTGTACTCGCCCAGGACGAGCGCCACAGCGAGGAACGACGCCGACATCAGGGCGGTGCGGATGTTCGGTGTGATGACCGACCAGAAGATCCTGGGCCAGGACGCACCCAGGCCGCGCGCGGCCTCCGCGAGCGTCCGGACGTCGATGGCGGACAGCCCGGCATCGATCGCCCGGTACGCATACGGCAGCACCAGCACGGTGTAGGCGAAGAACAACCAGACGCTGGACGGCCCGAAGAAGTAGGTGACCCAGGCGTACACGGGCGCGAGCCCGACGACCAGCACGATGGCCGGGATGATCAGCGGAAGCAGGCAGAGGAACTCCATCGGACGACGCAGCGCGGGCAGCCGCAGCCGCACCCACGTCATCGTCGGCACGAGCAGCACGAGCATCAGCACCACGGTCAGCACGGCGAGCGCAGCCGATACCCGGACCCCCTCGACGAAGCTGGGGTAGGTGCGGGACAGCGCATCGACGTCCAGGAGCTGGCGCCAGGTCGCGCCGGTGACGCCGGTCGGTGAGGACGTACTGAAGACGACCATGGCCCATAACGGGCCGCCGAAGAACAGCGCAGCCACGGCGAGGACGGCCCAGCGCATGCGTCGCTGCACCCGTTCGCGCCGCACACCGCTCCCGGCCATCAGCCCAGCCACCGCTCGGCTCGCCGCTGCAGCCACGCGTACGCGGTCATGATGACCGCGACCAGCACCACCATTTCCAGGGCGAGAGCCTTCGCGACGTTCTGCCGGCCGAGCACGACCTCGCTGCCGATGGCGTTCCCGATCTGCAGCGGCAGGATGAACGTGCTTTGCGCGTTGAGCGCTGCCGCGGTCGCATACGCCGACAGGGCGTTGGCGAAGAGCAGCAGCGCGGAGCTCGCGAAGGCGGGCGCGAGCACCGGACCCGCCACGTGCCGCCAGTACTGCCAGGTGGAACCGCCGAGGCTCTCGGCTGCCTCGCGCCACTGGGGCCGCAGCCCGTCGATCGACGGGAGGAAGACGATCACCATCAACGGGATCTGGAAGTACAGGTACACCAGAACGAAGCCGCGAAGCCCGTACAACCACGAGGTGTCGACGTCGGCGCCGAGGTGGTCACGCAAGAACGTCGGGACCAGGCCGGACAGTCCGAGCGTTGCGATCCAGGCGAAGGCAAGCATGACGCCGCCGAACTGGGCGAGCACGCCGGAAGCGGCGCTGACCACGCGTCGCAGCGCGCCGTCCGGTGACGCCGTCGACACCGCGTACGCGACCACTGCGCCGAACACCGCGCCGAGCAGCGCCGTCACCGCGGAGAGCACGACGCTGTTCAGCAGCGCGCGCAGGATGTCGCCACCGCCCAGCGCGCGCAGGTTGTCCAGCGTGGGCAGGCCGGCGTCGCTGAGGAAGGCCTGGACGACGACGACCCCGGTCGGCACCAGAAGAAAGACCGAGACGAACGCGAAGAACGGGACCGTCCCGAGCGCGGCGGCCGCCGAACGACGACGGTTGATCAGCCCATCTCCTTCTGCCAGTTCTGGTTCAGGTAGTCGGTGATCTTGGCGCGCTGCTCTTCGGTGATGAAGATCGGCGTTCCGCTGACCGCAGGCAGCGCCGAGTACGCCGCCTTGTCGATGGTGCCGGCCTTGGCCATCTCCTCGCCCCGAACCGGACGGGCGCCACCCTTGAGCCAGAGGTTCTGGCCCTCGTCGGAGTACAGGAACTCCTCCCACAGCCGAGCGGCGGCGGGGTGCGGCGCGTCCTTGTTGACGGCCTGCACGTAGTAGGCGCCGGTCACCGCGCCCTGCGGGACCACGGTCTTCCAGTTGACCTTGCCGGCGAGGGCCTTGGTCTGACCGGCGTTGTTGTAGTCCCAGTCGATGACGACGGCCGTCTGCCCGGACTGGATCGTTGCGGGCGTGGGATCGACGGGAACAAGGTTGCCGGCCTCCTTCAGCTTGACGAAGTAGTCGACGCCAGGGGCCACGTCGTCCGCCGAGCCGCCGTTGCCCAGGGCGGCGGCGACGACGCCGGAGAAGGCCGCTCCAGCCTTCGTGGGGTTGCCGTTCAGGGCAACCTTTCCCTTGTACTCAGGTTTGAGCAGATCGGCAAATGATTTCGGTGCGGGAACCTTCTTGGCGTCGAACCCGATCGAGATGTAGCCGCCATAGTCGTTGACCCACTTGCCATCCGGGTCCTTGAGGTCAGCGGGGATCGCGTCAAAGCCCTGCGCCTTGTAGGGCGCGTAGAGGTCGGTGTTGGCGAGGGCGACCGCCTGGCCGAGGTCGAAGACGTCGGGAGCGTTGCCTTGGCCCTTGAGGTTCTTCGCGGTCGAGATCTCGGTGGCGCTGTCGGCGTCCGGCTGGGCGGAGACCACCTTGATGCCGTACTTGGTCTGGAAGGCAGAGATCATCTCGCCGTAGTTGGCCCAGTCCGGTGGCAGGGCGATGACGTTGAGCGTGCCCTCCTTCTTGGCGGCGGCCACGAGCGCGTCCATGCCGCCGAAGGCCTGGGCGCTGGTCGCGGTGCTGCTCTTCTTCGCCTCGCCGCTGGCCTCCTTGGCCGGCGGGGCGCAGGCGGCCAGGCCGACGAGCGCCAGCGCGACGGCGCACGCCGTGGCGCCGCGCACGGAACGGGTACGCACAGGAGCCTCCTCGATCCTCAGGCCCCGGAGGTTTCCGGCCGCCTGAGGCGCAGGCTACCTGCACCGAACAAGATCGGCCACGACCCTGCCGGAGCGGCGAGGGCCGTCCGCTCCGGGTCGCGGGCGGCGCTCTCGGGCGCTAAGTCTGAGGTCCGTGTCGATGCCGGGGAGGTCGGATGCCGACATGGTTGGCCGCGGGATTCTGGGGACTCGTGGCGGGTGGGGCGCTCGTCCTCGGCGCCGCCGTCGCGTGGCGGGCCACGGTGCCACAGCAGGTCATCGCCTGGGTGATGGCCTTCGGGGCCGGTGTGCTGATCTCCGCGCTGGCGTTCGACCTGGTGGGTGAGGCGAGTGAGTCGGCCGGGCTGCTCCCGGTTGCGGGTGGCTTCCTGCTGGGCGCGGTCGTCTACGTGGCGGCAAACGCGTTGCTGGCCCGCCACGGCGCTCGGCACCGCAAGCGGTCGGGCCGGCAGCAGCCGTCCGAGGAGGAGCACCCGGGTAGCGGCACGGCGATAGCCCTCGGGGCCCTGCTTGACGGCATTCCCGAGTCGGTCGTCCTCGGGCTCGGCCTGGTCGGTGGCGGAACGGTCAGCCCCGCGATGCTTGCGGCGATCTTCATCTCGAACGTCCCGGAGGGGCTGTCCAGCTCGGCCGGGATGAAGGCCAGCGGACGCAGCGCCGGGTACGTGTTCGGCGTCTGGGGTGGGATCGCTGTGGTCAGCGGCCAGTCCGCCCTCGTCGGCTACCTGGCGCTGCGGGATGCCTCGCCCGCGTCCGTGGCCTTCCTCACCACCGTCGCCGCCGGTGCGATCCTTGCCATGGTCACTGACACGATGATCCCGGAGGCGTTCGAGCGTGCGCACCTCGTGACCGGGCTGGTGACCACGGTCGGGTTCCTCGCCGCCTTTGCGATTCACGACCTGGGCGGCTAGCTCGGGGCTGCACTCGGCGTGCGCGCGCTGGACGGGTTTGTCCCGCACCGTGCGTGAAAGGCCGCATTGACGCCGCAGCATATGGCAGAAACTTGCCATCATGAAGGGGTTGCCGCACGGCGATGAAACGCGACAGGCTCGTGCGCACAGGGGAAACGCACTCAAACAGAGGGGCCCCACATGAGACTCGGAATCGCCCGGACGGCTGTGGCCGTGGCGAGCAGCGCAGGACTCGTCGTCGGCGCGGCCACGTCGGCCGGCGCAGCCGGCTTCGACCGCGACCGCGACAGGCACCGCGGCTGGGTGAACGTCTGCCAGGACATCAACGAGCACCACGGAAGCCAGGGCAAGAATCGGGACCGCGACAGACCGCGCTACCACGGCGCATACAAGGTCGAGGACAGCTCGTACCGCGCAAAGTACGTCGACCTCTACGGCAGGTATGACTGCCACCAGGTCGAGGTTCGCGCGGGCAGGGTCCATGTGTCGGTTAGCTATGTGCCGGACCGCACCAGGCTCCGCAGCCGCTATGACAAGTGGGTCTACGTCGACAGGGGCGAGTACAAGAGGGTCGTCTTCAACTACGACGCCAGAGGGCACGACAAGGACGGCCACTCGCGCGCCGCGTAAGCACCGAGCGTGGCCCGTTGCCGTCAAGGCAGCGGGCCACTTCGCTTCCGCCATGGTGCGAGCGCCGTGGCGGGGTGCGTCGTTGCCGAAGCTCAGGCCAGCGCGGTCCAGCCGTCGAGCGACACCCACGGGCGGCCGGCCGTGCCCTCGACCACGAGGCGCACCGTGTGCCTGCCGTTGCGGCTGAACGCGTGGGTCCACACCACGTGCCGGGTGCTCTTGTCCATGGTGCGCAGGTCGACGGTTCCGGCCCGCCGACCGTCGACGTAGACGCGGACGCGCCCCTGCGTCGGCCCGGTGAACGCCACCAGCCCGATGTCACGGCCGGTCGTTGTCAGCGTCGCAGAGGCGCCGCGTGATCTGCTCCGGAGCGCCTGTCCGCCCAGGCCGCCCTGGCCGCGCTGCACCGCCCAGGGACCGGCGTACCGGGTGCTCTTGCGCTCGGAGATCAGCCGCACCTTCGTCCGCCAGGTGGCGGTCCGGGAGTTGCCGGCCGCGTCCTTGGCGGTGAGCTTGCGCGACACCGTCGTGCCTGGACGCTGGGTGAGGGCGAGGCTGCGCGACGTCGGCCGCAGCTCCTGACCCGAGCTCGCGGTCAGGCCGGCCAGCCGGACGCCGTCGGACGCGGCGTACCGCATCACCAGCGGCACGCCGTCGCCGACGTCGCCCTTGCGCAGCCGCAGGGTCGGCTTGGTGCTGAAGGTCGGCGGGGTTCGGTCGACGCGGATGCGCGTGGCGGTCGAGGTCACGGTCCGGCTCGGGTCGACGGCACGGACGGCGACCGTGTGGCTTCCGGACGTGAGGCCGGTGACCCTGGCGAAGCGGGCCGTCGGTGCCGCGGTCGCCCGGGTCCTGCCGTCCACCAGGATCTCGAAACCCTTGCTCGGCGTGCGGGGGCTGGCGGCGAAGGCCACCGTCAGCGACGAGGACTTGTGGTACGCCGTGCCGCCGACTCGCTGGCCGGAGGTGTACGCGACCGTCCGCACCGACGTCAGCGGCGCGCTGCCCTCCACCAGCACCTGCGCGGAGGTCGCGGACACGCGGGTCACCCGAATGACCCGGTGGCCTGCAGTCTCCATCGCCTGGCCGGCGGTCAGCGTCCACTGTGGTGCGCTGGAGGCGGACCTCGGCATGCCGCGCGGGCGCAGCAGCACGCGGGAGTCGTAGTACGAGCTCAGCGGGTTGGTCGCCGACCCGGCGCGTCGGACCAGGACGCCCGGGGTGTACCCGGCGTTGAGGGCGGTCCTGCGGGTCCAGGCGTCGTAGCCGATCGCGCCGCGGTACTCCACCCAGTACCGCACGCCGCGGTCGACGAAGGTCAGGCTCTGCAACCCCTGGTGGCCGCCGACCGGCCGCAGGTCCGCAACGGCCGACACCGACCTGGTGACGTCGCGCTGAGTGCTCGAGGTCATCAGGCCGAGCTCGTCCAGGTGGGCCGTCGACAGCGAGCCGGTGTTCCACCACGAGATGCCCATGACGTCGTACGCGTCCTCGTAGCCCTGCTCGGTGCAGCCGAGGAGCCGGTCGGCCGCGCTGCCGCAGTTCAACGCGTTGGCGTGGCCCAGGCTGAAGTTGTGCCCGAGCTCGTGTGCGATGACGGCCCAGTCGGCGTACGACGTCCAGGTGGTCCCGCCGTCACCGAGGTAGCGTCCCACGGTGCCCAGGCCCGCCCCGCACCCTCCGGTGTCGGCGGCCTCCGGGAGCTGCACCAAGAGGTGGCGTCCCATGGCCTCGGTCCAGCCCACCTTCTTCGCGGCCTCGGCCCACAGCTGGTCCGGGTCGTCGCAGGTCGCGGCGAGCCTGGTCCAGCCGACC
>Ga0126311_10001139_pt1 | contig 12658 bp, 12 predicted proteins | sample Plot61_FD_92539 | JGI IMG/M metagenome (GOLD analysis project Ga0126311, IMG submission 92539) | Serpentine soil microbial communities from UC McLaughlin Reserve, CA, USA - Plot61 | ecosystem: Environmental > Terrestrial > Soil > Grasslands | place: USA: UC McLaughlin Reserve, Lake County...
CCGCCGCGCCGATGACGGGAGGCGCTTGCCCCCAGGCTTCGCAGGCGAGGAGCAGACCGAGGAGCGCGGTGAGCGCGAGCACGGGTGTCGCACGAGACATTTCGGCGAGTATAGCGGGGCTCGGGATCTTCCGCCTAGAACGGCAGCCAGTCCAGTCCGGCCCAATGCGAGAGCGCCAGGGCGGCGGCCATGAACAGCAGGGTGCCACAGCCAAACGGAATTCCGAAGCAGCACCCCACGACCTGAGTTTTGAGCATCGATCAAGCCTCCGCCGGGGCTCCCTGCAATCCCTCTTCCAGGACCTTTCAGGACGGCGCGCTTTTCTCTGCGGCAGGCACATACCTTTGCGAGGGATCCCTGCAGGAGGAGGAGGCGCTCTGCGAGCGCCATCGAGCTGGTGTCTTCTTTTATCAGTAAGGAGATCATGATGAGTAAGCGTTGGATCCGTTCCTTCGGAATGGCGGCTGTGCTCGGTCTTCTCGCCGCCTCGGCTCATGCAGGTGATGCACTCTTTTCCCGCTTCGAGTCCTCCGCTCCCAACCGGCAGGCCCTGGCGCTGGACCCGTCCTACCACGCGCTGGCCGACAACCCCGCCACCGCATCCCTGGAGCTCGTGCAGGCCAATGCCAATCTGATCAACGTGAAGACTGCGACCCTGGACCTCAATCTGGAGAGAGGGTTGGATCTGCGGGCGCACCGTGTCAATTCCTACCTGATGAACACGGGCTCGACGGTCTGGTACGGCATCATCGAGAACCCCGGGTTGCTGAACGTCCCCTTCTCTCCGGATTCTCTCGAGTTCGATCCCATCAACACCGTGATGCTGGTGAAGAATGGGAAGACGATCACCGGCAACGTGCACTTCAACGGCGAGTGGTACAAGATCCGCCCGCTCAAGACCGGCGGCCATGCCATCGTCGCGGTGAACCACGCGGCCATGCCTTCCGATCACCCGAAGGAGTATGCCCGGCTGCCCAATATCCCGATGCAGGAGACGCCGGCCGGTAAGGCCGCGGGTGACACGGTCATCCGCGTCATGGTCCACTACACCTCGTCGGCCGCCACGGCGTCGGGCAACATCAGCGCCCTGATCGATCTCGCCGTGGCCGAGTCCAACCAGGGCTATGACAACAGCGGCGTGCTGATCGACCTCGTCCTGGCCCACAAGTCGCAGGTCACCTATACGCAGAGCGGCAGCTTCAGCACCGATCTGAGCCGCTATCGTGGGACCAGCGACGGCTTCATGGACTCGATCCACACGACGCGCAACTCGGTCGCGGCGGACGTCGGGCTCCTGGTGATCAACAACAGCTCGTCCTGCGGCCTCGCATCGGGCATCGGCTCCACGGCGAGCACGGCCTTCTCCGACGCCCATTGGGACTGCATCACCGGCTACTACTCCTTCGCGCACGAGATCGGGCATCTGCAGTCCGCCCGGCACGATCCCGCGAACGACCCGTCCACCTCGCCGTACGCCTACGGCCATGGCTACCAGTACAACGGCAACCCAAAGTGGCGCACGATCATGGCTTATGCCTGCTCGGGCGGCTGCCCGCGCCTCAACTACTGGTCGAACCCGAACAAGCTCTACAACGGCCTGCCCATGGGCACGACCTCGACGAGCGACAACACCCGCGTGCTGAACAACACGCGCGGCACCGTGGCCGCCTTCCGATAGCCGGCCACCCCTGTTCGGAATCGCTTCGAGGGCGGGGGCTCCGGCTCCCGCCCGTCGTCTTTTGAGGGGCGACAAACTGTGTAGAATTTACAGGCCTCCAGCGGAATTCTCATATGCTCCAGAGGGTTATAACCCTTGAACTCGTTGCCGTACCTGTGAAAACAGGGTGTACAATCCGCGGATCTGACGCGACCGACTCTGGAGGCCATGCTCCAACGATGTTGAACCGATCTCTGACCCCAGCTGTCCTGCTCGCCCTTCTCGTCACCCTGATCGCCGCCAGCCCGCGGACCGCCGCCGAGGCGCCCAAGATCGCCACCACCCCGGCCGTCGCGACGGAAGCCATTCCGGCCACCCTGCCCGCTGCCCTGCCTTAATCTGCTGCCAGCGTACAGCCGGTGCCTGCTGTCGCCGCGGTGTCCGCCCCGTCGGCCGTTGCGGTTCCGGCGGTCGCCACGCCGGCCACGATGGCCTTCGCCAAAGGCGCCGAGGGCCTCTCGCCGAAAGTCCTTGCGATGGCGCTCGACGCGGTCGCCTGCGCCAAGGCCCGCGGCGTCTCCGGGCGGGACGACCTGCTGACGGTCATCGATTATTCCCTCCCCTCGACCACGCCGCGGCTCTGGGTTCTCGATCTCGAGCGTGGCGAGGTGCTCTTCCACGAGCTGGTGGCGCACGGGTCTGGCACTGGCGACAACTACGCTACGCGCTTCTCCAACGTCATGGACAGCCGGCAGACCAGCCTCGGCCTGTTCCGGACCGCAGGGACCTACGAGGGGGGCAACGGCTACTCGCTCAAGCTCCAGGGGCTGGACGAAGGGTTCAATGACCGTGCCGAAGAGCGCCACATCGTGATGCACGGTGCCTGGTACGTCAGCCCCGAGCACGCCCGCAGCCAGGGCCGGCTCGGACGGAGCTGGGGCTGCCCGGCGCTGTCCGAGGCGAGCGCCCGGCCGGTGATCGACACCATCAAGGGTGGAACCTTCGTCTTCTCCTACTCCGGCACGGGGGAGTGGTACCAGAAGGCATCCTCGTCCCTCAACGCCTGCGCGGCCCCGAGCCAGGGCGGCGGCGGTCCGGTGACGGTCGCCCGGTGACTTGCACCCGATAGACCGGCAATCACGATCCCGATGGAGCAGAGGCCGCCGCGACCCGGCGGCCTTTTCCTTTTCCCCCTCTCCCGGCGCGCGTTTTCTTCTCGAATACGTACACCACCTGCCGGTTCCCCTTCCACCAGTCGGGTGTGGCGGTCGTGGTGCCCTCGCCGAAGCGGGCGCGCAGCTCGTAGCCCCGGCGGACCGCCGGGTGCTGCGCTGCGTCGAGGACCCCTCCTTCCTTCTGATCGAGCTGTCCGAGAACCAGGAGCTGCGGGCGCCGGCTGCGGATCGCCACCTCGGAGAGCGGCCAGCGCCGCTGTACCACCTTTCCCTTCAGCCGGCGGAGGTCGCTTTGGACGAACGCGAGCTCCCGCAGGACCAGAAAGGAGCGATCCGGCCCGCTGTGCGCCACCAGCCAGTCGACCGCCTGCCGGCGCGAGTCGGCGAGCTCCGCCCGCTTCCACGACCAGTCGAGGACCGGCGCTCCGAACAAGGCGAGGACCACCAGGACCGCACCGGTATCGGCCCAGACCGGACGGGCGAGCCGCTCGCGGATCCGCGCATGGAGCACCGCCACCAGAAGGCAGAGCAGCGGTACATGGGGAAGGAGATTGCGGAACGCCTGGAAGTTTTTCGGCAGATAGAGGGCGATGGATACGCCCAGGAAGAGCAGCCAGCCCAGCACGGTCTTCGCAAGGCGGCGGTCGCGCAGGGCGACCCAGGTGCCTGCCGCGGCGAGGAGAAGGAAGGGGATGCCGAGCTCGGGGTGCTCGTAGGGGAGGTCCCATTCCGCCCGCAGGATCGCCTGCTCCCAGAGCCGGGGAGTCTGCGCGAGGTGGGTGTAGAGCTCGTTCTGGTTCCGCATGGCCAGCGCCACCTCCTTCGGGTGGAGGAGGAGCGCCGGCATGCCCACGAGCATCCCGGCGAGAGTGCCGGCTCCGCCGATCGTCAGGAGGCGGAGCCTCTCCCGGAAAGGACGCTCGTCCAGGAAGAGCGTCAGCCCGGCACCGAGCGCCGCGAGCACGGCCGGGTACTTGGAGGCGAAGGCGAGGCCGGCCATGGTCCCCGCGAGGAAGACCTCACGGCCAGGCCGCCCGGAGGTATTCATGCGGTCGGCGAAGATGAAGCAGGCCAGAGCGAACAGGGCGGCCCAGGGATCGACCGTAGCGATGCTGCCGCGGATCACCAGGCAGGGCAGCCAGGCGGCCAGGAACGCCGCGAACAGGCCCGAGGGGGTCCCGAGCAGCCGCCGTCCATAGAGTCCGGTCAGGGCCACCACGCCGAGACCCGCCAGGAAGCTCAGGAACCGGCCGGCGAGCAGGAGCTCGAACGGCTCCAGCAGGTCGTACGTCGTGCGGCCGACCGAAAGATCCTCCTGGAACGTCCGCCCGCCGTGGCGAAGGGGGTGAAACGGCGCATAGAGCCGGGCCGTGACCGCGGCCAGGGTCGTCGGAAGCTGCGGATACATGTACCAGCGGGGATCCCACTCCCCGGCCCGCAGCATCTTGGCCACCGGATGGAGGTAGTTCCCCTCGTCGACGTAGTTGATGTACGGCCTGGCCGCGGTCAGCGACGACGCGCGGAGACAGGCCGCTAGGAGAAGGATGACGAGGCCGGCGAGAAGGGAGAGACGGCGGGAAGTCGTCATCTTGCAGGAGCTTATTCGATCTTTCTGTACGTGCGATCGGGAGGGAGCGTCTACGCGGCGATCTGGGGTAAAGTTATGCGGCTTTTTGCCAAGACCAGGCCAGATCAGGATTAGAGGAGGACGGATGGACGCTCCAGAGACCAAGTCCCTGCCCGAAAACGCCTATCGGCCACTGGTCGAAGGCGAGACCTATGCCCCGATGATCCCGGCGGCCGTTTCCTTGCAGGAGGCCACCGCGCGGTCCATCGGCTGGGGTCTGTTTCTCTGCGTGATCTTCACCATCGCCTCGGCTTATTCGGGTCTCAAGGTGGGGCAGGTGATGGAGGCCTCGATCCCGATCTCGATCCTGGCGATCGGCCTCGCGCGCACCTATCGGCGGCGCTCGACGCTCCTCGAGAACGTCATCCTCACCAACATCGGCGGCACGTCCGGGGCCATCGTCGCAGGCGCCATCTTCACCTTGCCGGCCCTGTATATTCTGAATCTGAGCCCGCACCCGGTGCAAACGACCCTGATCCTGGTGGCCGGCGGCTGCTTAGGAGTCCTCTTCCTCATTCCTCTGCGGCGCTTCTTCGTGCGCGAGATGCACGGCCAGTTCCCATATCCCGAGGCCACGGCCATCACGGAGGTGCTGGTGACGGGCGAGAAGGGCGGCTCGCAGGCCAAGCTCCTCCTCCAGGCCACGGCGATCTCCGGGATCTACGACTTCTTCGTGACCACCTTTCACGTCTGGCGCGAGGTGATCGACTTCCAGTTCATCCCGGCCATGCGGGACCTGGCCGACCGCTGGCGGATGGTGGTCCGGTTCGACGCGATCTCGTTCATCCTGGGTCTCGGCTACGTCATGGGCCTGCGCTCCTCGATGATCCTGTGCGCGGGCGGCTTCCTCTCGAACTTCGTGCTCGTGCCCCTGATCTGGATGATCGGCCAGGGTGCGCCCGACATGATGGTCTATCCCGGCACGGCGCCGATCTCGGCGATGGATGCCGCGACCATCTTCCGTACCTATGTCCGCTTCATCGGTGTCGGTGCCATCGCCACCGCCGGCATCTTCGGCATCATCAAGTCGCTCCGCATCGTCGCCGGCTCGTTCGCCATCGCGGCCAAGGCCTTCCGCCACGGTGAGGACGAGGGGCTGGTGCGCACGGACCGCGACGTCCCGGTGATGACCATCCTGATCGGCGTGGTGGCGGCCACGGTGGTCACGGGGATCTTCTTCACCACGCTCCAGGGGGCGAGCTTCCTGGTTGCCATGGTCGGCCTCCTGCTCACCCTGGTCTTCTCGTTCTTCTTCGCCTCGGTCGCGGCGAACGCGATCGCCACCACGGCGCGCAACCCGGTCTCCGGCATGACGATGCTGACGATCATCGTCTCGTCCGTCGTGCTGCTGGAGTTCGGTCTCTCGGGCACGACCGGCATGTTCTTCGTCATGGCGATCGCCGGCATGGTCTGCACGGCGCTCTCGGTCTCGGGGCAGACGATCACCGACTTGAAGGCCGGGTATTGGCTGGGCTCGACGCCGGCCACCCAGGAGCGGGTGAAGTTCCTCGGCGTGCTCGCTTCGGCGGTGGCGGCGGCCTTGACCATCGTGCTGCTCGCCAAGGCGTTCCAGTTCGGCGAATCGGTGCCGGGAGACGCGCGGGAGGTGCTGGCCGCGCCGCAGGCCTCAATCATGAAAGCCCTGGTCGAGAGCTTCATGAGCCGGGCGCCGGTGGCCTACGTCCTGTTCGCGGCCGGCGGGGTGATCGCGCTGATCCTGGAGATGCTGGGAGCGCCGGCGCTGATCTTCGCCCTCGGCATGTACCTGCCGCTGGAGCTCAACACGCCGGCCCTGGTCGGCGGCTTCCTGGCGCACTACGTCGGGAAACGGGCGAATCGGGTGGGCGGCGAGGAGGGGCGGAGCATGATGGAGCGAGGCGTGATCATCGCCTCGGGCCTGATGGCGGGCGGCGCCCTGGGCGGTGTTTTCGGCGCGAGCCTGCGTCTCTTCCCCTGGTATAACGAAGAGCTGATCACGACGCCGTTCTTCACCAACGAGCCGATCTCCCAGACCATCTCGGCCGCGCTGTTCGTCGGGCTGTGCGTGTATCTGTGGCGGGGGTCGGTGAAGAAGGCGAGGCCGTAGAAGTCATCGACAGGGGGACTGCTTTGGGGATTAGAATCCACGTATGGCGTCTGATCCCCTCGTCATCGTGCTCCGCCAGATCGCCCGGGTCGTCGCCGGGACGCTCGAGCTCCGGGAGGTCTTCGCCTACGTGGCCGAGGTCGCGGCGAGCGTCGTGCCCTTCGACTCGATGAGCGTCGTCCGGTATCGAGCCGACGGGACTCTGGAGCGCTACTCGTTCACCGGTCAGGAAGGCAAGAAGCAGGACGCCCACGCCACGGTCCGCCTCGACGACTTCTCTCCGGCCATCCGGCCGTTCCCCTGTAAGGTGCGGCGCTTCGACGACCTCGACGCCGTGCTGGACCCGCGCTTCGCCATGGATCGCAAGTTCCAGCAAGGCGGCGTGCGCTCCGGCCTCATGGTGCCGCTGGTGCGTTGCGAGGCGCAGAGCGGCTACGTCGCCGCGGTCTCCCGGCGGCCGCATGCCTTCACCGACGAGCACGAGCTGGCCCTCCAGGCGATCGCCGACCTGCTGGGCCTCGCGCTGGAGCACGAGCGCCTGTGGAACCTCGACACCGAGCGCCGGCGCCGTCTCGACGCGGTCGACGCCCTGCTCCCCCTGCTGGCCAACGTGCTCGACGTGCGGGAGGTCTTCCACCAGGTCTCTGAGGTGTTGAAGCCCGTCCTGGCGCACGACCTTCTGGTCCTCTCGTCGCTCAACGCCGACCGCTCGGCCTTCACGGTCGACGCCCTCTCCGGCGAGCCGGCGCCCGAGCTCTGGGCGCCCATGCCCGTGAGCGAGGCCGACCTGCAGAATCACGCCTATGACCCCGTGCTGATCGCGGACGTGGAGGCCGAGCCCGAGGAGAATTCCGAGCGCTGCCGCAAGTGCCGCGCCCTCGGCGTCCGCGCCCTGCTCAAGATTCCGCTGCGCCTCGACGGCGGCTACATCGGCTCGCTGATCTTCCTGTCCCAGACGCCGGGCCAGTATTCCGCGGAGGACATCCCCGTGGCCCGCCGGGTGGCCGACCATGTGAGCCTCGTCCTCTCGCACCAGCGGCTGGCCGAGGAGGAGCGCCGCGCCGCGGAGGCGCGGGAGCGCGCCGCGCTGCTCGAGGAGCGCGTGCAGGCGCTGCGGGAAGAGCTCGCGAGCACGCGGGGCTACCGCCGTGTCCTCGGCGAGTCGAAGAAGTGGAAGGACGTCCTCAACCAGGCGGCCAAGGTGGCACCCACCGAGACCACGGTGCTCCTCACCGGGGAGTCGGGCACGGGCAAGGAGGTCGCGGCCCGTTTCATCCACCGCGCCTCGCGCCGCAGCAACGGTCCCTTCGTGGCGCTCAACTGTGCCGCTCTGCCGGAGACGCTCCTCGAATCGGAGCTGTTCGGTCACGAGCGTGGGGCGTTCACCGGGGCGCTCAACACTCGCCCGGGGCGTATCGAGCAGGCCGCCGGGGGCGTGCTCTTCCTCGACGAGGTGGGGGAGATGAGCCCGGCCGTGCAGGCCAAGCTGCTCCGCGTCCTGCAGGAGCGGGAGTTCCAGCGCCTCGGCGGCACGCGTCCGATCCGCGCCGACGTCCGCATCATCGCGGCCACCAACCGCGACCTCGAAACCGCCCTCGCCCGTGGAGAGTTCCGGGAGGACCTCTACTATCGGCTGCGCGTCTTCGAGATCCGGCTGCCCCCCCTGCGCGAGCGCCGGGAAGACATCCTCCCGATGGCCGAGGCCTTTCTGGAGGAGCTCGGCCTGGACGTCGGCCGTCCTGCCGCCGGCATCTCGCGCCAGGCGCACGAAGCCCTCCTCTCCTACCCCTGGCCGGGCAATGTCCGCGAGCTGCGCAATGCGCTGGAGCGCGCAACGATCCTCTGTGACGGCGGACTGATCACGCTGGAGCACCTGCCGATCGATATCCGGATGCCCGCCGCGTCTCCCGTGGTGGAGGACGATTCCGATTTTCCGCCCGGCGGCGTCAACCTGCAGAACGTGGAGCGCGACCTGATCGCCAAGGCCCTCGAAGAGGCGCGCAACAACCGCTCCCGCGCCGCCCGCCTCCTCGGCATCACCCGCTCACAGCTCTACTACCGGATGCAGAAGCACGGGTTGGATCTGTCGGCAGGGCAGACGGCGAACTGAATCCGAGAGACTGGCCGCGGTATCTCCGGACGGCTGCCGATTTTTCCGGACTTGCAAATCGGAGCTGACCTCAGGTCTGGCCGCCAAGCTGGCGGGTGTCCCGCGAGTGGCCTTCCTCTTCCTTCTGAGCCAGCACGGCCTCTCCCGCCCCTTGCTGGAAGCGCGGCGCTCGTAGATCAGGCTACTCGATCACCACTCCCGTGAGGTCCTCCTCGGGCTCGGGTTGGCTGACGCCGAGCTTCTCCAGCGTCTCGACGAGGACGGTGGCGATCACCAGGTTGCGATACCACTTCTTGTCCGCCGGGACGACGTACCAGGGGGCCTCGCGGGTGCTGGTGCGGGCGAGGAGCTCCTCGTAGGCCTTCATGTAATCGTCCCAGAGAGCTCGGTCCTCCAGGTCCCCCTTGCGGAACTTCCAGCGCTTCTCCGGGTTGTCGAGCCGCTCCTGGAGACGCTCTTTCTGTTCCTTCTTGCTGATGTGGAGGAAGAACTTGAGGATGGTGGTGCCCGTACCGGCGAGCAGCCGCTCGAAGTCGTTGATCTCGTCGTAGCGAGGCCGCCAGACCTTCTCGGGGACGAGCCGCCGCACGCGCGGGACCAGGACGTCCTCATAGTGGCTGCGGTTGAAGATCACGATCTCGCCGCGGCCGGGGACCCGCGAGTGGATACGCCAGAGGAAGTCGTGGTCGAGCTCCTCCTCGCTCGGCGCCTTGAACGCGGACACCCCCACGCCCAGCGGGTTGACCCCCTCGAAGACCTTGCGGATGGTCCCGTCCTTGCCGCTCGTGTCCATCCCCTGGAGGACCACCAGCACCTTGTGCTTGTGCTCGGCCCAGAGGCGCTCCTGAATCAGCTCCAGCCGCCCGTTGAGCTCGGCGAACACCGCCTCGGTGTCGGTCTTCTTCGCCGCCGAGGTGTCCGCGGGATCGTACTTCGCGAGATGGACCTTGCTGCCGGGCGCGATCCGGTACTGCTTCAGCTTCATGGCACCTCCCTTGGAGAGGACCCGAAACTACCACACCCCGGCCTTGGAATCCCCTGTCGGAGAGGGCCTGTTCTTGCAAGTGGACGAAGGGACGAAGGAGGGTGTTGCCATGAGCAACGGAATCGTGCGGGTCTGTCCATTCTGTGGCAAGAAGAACCGGGTGCTGTGGTCCCGGCTGGGAGATGGCGCGCGCTGCGGCGCCTGCGGGGCCGAGCTGCCGGCGCCGGCCGAGCCGGTCGAGGTGGATCAGGGGAGCGAGCTCGACGGAGTGCTCCGCGAGAGCGGCGTGCCCGTGCTGGTCGACTTCTGGGCCCCCTGGTGCGGCCCCTGCCGCACCGTAGCCCCCGAGATCGCCAAGGTCGCCGGGAGCAACGCCGGCAAGCTCCTCGTCGTGAAGGTCAACACCGACGTCGATCCGGCAGTCGGCGCACGCCACAAGATCCAGGGGATCCCGACCATGGCCATCTTCCAGCGCGGCCAGGAGGTCGCCCGCACGAGCGGCGCTCGCCCGGCGGCGCAGATCGAGGGGTTCTTGCGGCAGGCGCTGGGGTGGTGACCTCACCCCCCGACCGGGAGAGGGGGAGAAAGAACCGCGATCTGCAATTTTCCCCCTCTCCCGGGGGCTGGGTGGGCGATGGGAGAGGGGGGCCAGGGGGGTGGGTCCTACTCGCCCGCCGGCGCCTCGTACTTCGCCAGCGTCTCCGCGCTCTCGAAGTACAGCACCTTCCCATCCGGCAATACGCCGATCACCGCCGTGGCCTTGTCCACGGTCTTGCCGGTCACCGGGTCGACCGCCTGGCGCGACGCCGGGTCCTTCGTGAGCCGCTCCTTGCACATCTCGCAGCAGCCGTAATAGGTCTTCCCCTCGACCTCGACCGGGATCTGGTCCTTCTCGAAGACCTGGTTGTTGATCATGCAGACCTTCTGGGTCTCGACCCGCTTCAGGGTCGCATGGGCTTTGCCCTCAGCTTTACCCTCCCCTTGGGCGAAGGCGAGGCCCGCCACCAGGGCGGCGACGAGGAGGACGAGGGCGGCCACGCCGAGGCGGCGCGGGGTGCGGTCAGCCAGGATATTGGGCATAAATGCTCTCCTTCGGAGGTTGCATGATATTGAGTCTTGTGCGACCTGGATCTTCTGGTATCCTCGATGGGCCTTCGGCAGATTCAGGGAGCGCGGCCCCCCATCGCCCGGGGGCTGAACAGAGAACATCGGCCGGCGCGCCGATCATTTCACGGAGAGCATTGTGTCCGAAACGAAGCCCCGCATCAACGTGTTCAGCACGATCTTTCTCCTGGGGACCCTTGCGATTGCCCTCGTCGGAACGCCGTGGTACATCCTCACGCACGGCCTCGGCTGGCCGGAGACCCTGACGTTCCTGGGCATCTGGTTCGCGGTGGGGCTCTCGGTCACAGCCGGCTACCACCGGCTGTTCGCGCACAAGACCTACCAGGCGGCCTGGCCGGTGCGCCTGTTCTTCCTGATCTTCGGCGCTGCCGCCCTCGAGAACTCCGTTCTCAACTGGGCCGCCGACCACCGCGTCCACCACACCCATGTGGACGAGCCGCGCGATCCCTACAACATCACGAAGGGCTTCTGGTGGGCCCACATCGGCTGGATCTTCTTTGAAAACGAGCCGCCGAGCCCGACGATCGTCCGCGACCTCGCGAGCGACCCGCTCGTCGCCTGGCAGGCCCGCTGGTATGGGCTGATCGGCCTCGGCGTGGCCTTCGGCATCCCGCTTCTCGTCGGCCTGCTCACGGGCAACGTCCTCGGCTGCCTGCTCATCGGCGGCGTGCTCCGTGTCGTGGTCAGCCACCATACGACCTTCTTCATCAACAGCCTCTGCCACATGATCGGCCAGCAGCCTTACAGCAAGGAGCACAGCGCCCGCGACAGCGGCGTGATGGCGGTCCTGGCGTTCGGTGAGGGCTACCACAACTATCACCACAGCTTCCCGTTCGACTACCGGAACGGCGTGAAGCCCTGGCACTTCGATCCCGCCAAGTGGGTGATCTTCCTCCTCTCCAAGGTGGGGCTGGTCCAGGACCTCCGGCGCGCTCCCGAGGCGGCGGTGCTCAAGGCCAAAGTCGAGCTGCAGTTCGAGGCGGCCCAGGAGCGGGTCCAGCAGGTGGTGGACCACCTCCGCGAGGTCCACGAGCCGCGTCTCTACGAGACCTACGAGAGGCTCCAGACCGCGCTCCACGAGCTGCTCCACCTGCAGCGCCGCTCGACGAAGAAGACCGATGACAGCCATCTGCCCTTCGAGACCCGCCTCGGCCTCTGCTACCACGCGGTGGAGAAGGCTCTCGCCGACTGGAAGCAGACCCTGCGGCAGATGAACCGGCTGCCGGTCGCCGCTGCCGCTTGACGCAGAAAGACAGGCTCATGCGCCGCGTTCTTTCCGGATCGCTGCTCTCCGTCTGCCTCCTCTCCGCCGCCGCGGCCTGTCTGACTTCAGACAGTGCGGCGGCGGTGCCGTCTCTGCCCGACACCCTGCGCTCGACCGCAGCCTCCCTGCGCGACGAAGCGCTCCAGGGGACCCGGGCTTTCGACATCGTCCGTTCCCTGACCGTCGAAGTGGGACCGCGGCCGGCCGGCTCCGAGGGAGACCGCCGGGCCGTCGCCTGGGGGCTGCGGACGATGCGCGAGCTCGGCTTCGCGAACGTCCGCGCCGAGGCGGTCAAGGTCCCACACTGGGAACCCGGCGTCTCGACTGGAGAGATCACCTCCCCCTGGGCGCAACCGATGGTCCTCCTGCCGCTCGGCGGCAGCGTCGCGACTCCCGACGGCGGGATCGAAGCCGAGGTCGTGGCCGTGCCCTCGCTCCAGGACCTGGAGCAGACCGCTCCGGAGAAGGTCCGGGGCAAGATCGTCTTCATCAACAAGAGGATGGAGAGGGCGCGGGACGGATCGGGCTACGGCGAGACCGTTCCCGGTCGCGGCAGGGGAGCCGTCGTTGCCGGCAAGCTCGGTGCCGTGGCGCTCCTCCTGCGCTCCGTGGGAACGGACAACAACCGC
>Ga0126311_10001140_pt1 | contig 12646 bp, 5 predicted proteins | sample Plot61_FD_92539 | JGI IMG/M metagenome (GOLD analysis project Ga0126311, IMG submission 92539) | Serpentine soil microbial communities from UC McLaughlin Reserve, CA, USA - Plot61 | ecosystem: Environmental > Terrestrial > Soil > Grasslands | place: USA: UC McLaughlin Reserve, Lake County...
ACGCGCTGGACGAAGGTCACGCCGTCGAAGATGCCGGGGCCTTCGGTCGAGACCTTCTCAAGCTTCAGCCACGCGATGGCGGACGCGTCCGGGGAGCAGCCCTCCAGACGCCTGGCTACGACCTTGCTGCCGCTGTTGCTCTCCCAGGTGGGGCCCGCGTAGTGGGTGCCGACCTGCCCGTGGTAGTTGCGGTCGGCGAAGAGATTCGCGACCGGCTCCACGAAGACCCACGCCGTCCCGCTCCACCTGTAGACCTGCACGCCGAGCGCGTAGGCGTGGAAGGCGACTTCATTCCCCGCGTCCACCCGCACTTTTCCGCAGATGTCGGCCGGCAGGTCGGGGGCGCGGTTGTCGTCGTCGGCGGGCTGCGCGGCGCGTGCTTGCGCGAGCCCCGCGACGGTGAAGAGGATGGCGAGCGCTATGAAGCGTTTTATTTTCGTATCCATTGCGTTTCTCCTTACGGTTAAAGTGGCGGGGAGAGTCGGCCCTCCCCGCGTGTGTTGTCGGCCGCCGTAAGAGTCCAACCCGGCGGCGGCCGAACAGTCGGCCTGACCGCCGACTTAATCGAGCCGGCGCGGCCGCATGAAAGTAATAATGACGGAGTCGAAATCCGGCGCTACAATGGGCGCGATCTCGCCTCACCCGAACGGCCGCGACGTTCCGCAGTCTCGACGGGCGGCGGAACCTAACCCGTAAGTGGTTCGGGTGTACTTAGAGTTCCGCTGAATTCTTCTGAAAGAATTTCTGAAAGAAGTTATGTCCGGGCAGGAAAAGCATTTATACGACTTCGGGCCGTTTCGCCTCGACCCCGTCAAGCGCCGACTGCTGCGCGACGGCGAGCCGGTCGCGCTCACCCCGAAGGCGTTCGAGACCCTCCTCACACTCGTCCAGCAGAGCGGGAAGACGGTCGAGAAGGACGACCTGATGCGGAGGGTCTGGCCCGACGCGGCGGTGGAGGAGAACAACCTCAACCAGAACATCACGGCCCTTCGGAAGTGTCTGGGCGACAGCCGACAGGCGAGCCGTTACATCGCGACCATCCCCGGCCTCGGCTACCGCTTCGTCGCGGAGGTTCAAACCGTACCCGTCGTCGAGACGCAGCAGGCCGGGGACTCGCAAGGGCAGACGCCGCCCGCCGTCGTGCGGGGCGAGAACGGGCGGGCCGAGTCGGCGAGCCTGTACGCGAACGGGGAGGAGAACGCAGCGCACGCAACGACGGCGCACGCGCCCGACGAAGCCGACCACGTCTCCACGAAACCCAAAAGCATGGTCGCGCTGTCGGCGTTCGCGCTGCTCATCGTCGCGGCCACGGCTTACGCGTTCTGGGGTTACAGGAAGGCGGTCGTGCCCGCCCCCGCGGCGTCGGCCGCGAGCGAGATAGAAGTGACCGCGCTGACGCGCACGGGCACGACGGGGCGCGCGGCCATCTCGCCGGACGGCCGTTACATCATCTACTCGGTCGCCGAGGGGGGGCGCGAGAGCCTCTGGCTCAGGCAGTCGTCGGCCTCAAGCGCGCAGCAGATAGTGCTGCCCTCGAAGGTCGAGTACACGGGGCTGACCTTCTCGCGCGACGGCGACCACCTCTACTTCGTCAGGGCCGAGACGAACGGCTCTGTGCGCTCTCTCTACCGCATACCCGCGCTCGGCGGCGTGCCGACGAAACTTCTCGACGACGTGCATTCGCGCGTCACCTTGTCGCCCGACGGCGGCCGCATGGCCTTCGTGCGCAACTCCGGCGGCCGGAGCGCGTTGCTGATAGCCGACGTGAACGGAGGCAATGCGCGCCCGCTCGCCTCGCGCCCGATGGCCGACAGCTTCAAAGTCCCCGCGTGGTCGCCCGACGGCAAGGTCATCGCCTGTTCCGCGGGCAATCGCGAACGCTATGACTTTCACAACAGCGTCGTCGCCGTGCGGGTCGAGGACGGGGAACAGAGTCCCGCTTCGCCAAAAGAGTGGGCGTGGACGAGCTATGTCGAGTGGCTTGCCGACGGCAGCGGCCTTCTGCTCACGGCGAGCGAGCAGCCCGAAGGCTTGGAGCAGATTTGGCACGTCTCTTACCCCGACGGCTCGCCGCGCCGAATCACCAGCGACTCGAAGAGGTATCGCGACATCAGCATCACGTCGGACTCGCGGACTCTCATCGCCGTGCTCACCGACTTTAGCTCCGACATCTGGGTCGCGCCCGAAGCCGACGCCGCGCGCGCTCACAAGATAACCTTCGGAACCGGCGCGTACCTCGACGTGTGCTACACGCCCGACGGCCGCATCGTTTACGCCTCGCAGGCCGGGGGCGGTTGGGACATCTGGGTGATGAACGCCGACGGCGGCGGCCAGCAACAACTGACCGCGGACACCGGCGTCAACGCGCACCCGTCGGTGTCGCCCGACGGCCGTCACATCGTCTTCGCTTCAAACCGCGCAGGCACCTTTAACATCTGGCGCATGGACGGCGACGGCGGCAACCCCGTGCGACTGACCGCGGGCGGCGGCGAGAAGTTTCCGAGCTGGTCGGCCGACGGCCGTTGGGTGGTCTACAACTCCGTCAGCCCCGACGAGAGCTTGTACTCGCTCTGGAAGGTTTCGGTTGACGGCGGCGAGCCGGTGCGTTTGACGGACTCGGATTCCGAACGCCCGGCCGTGTCGCACGACGGCAGGCGCGTCGCGAGTTTTCACCGCGACGCCTCGGCGGGCAACGAGTACAGCGTCGTCGTCACGCCCTTCGACGGCGGGCCGCCCGAGCGTGCGTTCGCCGTCCCGCAGGACATCGTCCCCCTGCCCTTCGTGCGCTGGTCGCCCGACGGGCAGTCGCTCACATACACCGCACACCGCGACGGCATCTCGAACATCTGGGCGCAGCCGCTCGCGGGAGGCCCCGCGAAGCAACTGACCGACTTCAAATCCGAAGGCAGGCTCCGCTTCGACTGGTCGCGCGACGGCAAACAGCTCGTGCTCTCGCGCCACGTCTGGACATCCGACCTCGTGCTCATTCGAAACTTCAGTCCGGGTAAGACCTGATAGGCGCCGCCGCAGCTCAAGGAGTGCCCGGCGGCGGCGGCAGAGGCTCCAACACTTTCTCGATTGAGAGGCCGATGCCGAGCACCGTCTCGTCGCTCCCTTCGAGTCCGTCCACCTCAAGGCCGACCGGCAGGCCCGAGTTCGTCTAACCCAACGGGAGACTGAGCCCCGCGAGGCCCGCGTAGGAAGCGGGGACGACGTTCTGCGAGTACAGGAGCGTCGCGGGCACCGGATTGCCGGACGGGTCTGGCAAGACCTCCTGCCCGATGGTAGAAGCCGCGCGGACGGTCGTGGGGAAGACCATCCCGCCGAGCGCGTTCTCCGCCATCACTGCCATGGTACGCGTCGCGTAGTCTTGCGCGCGCGGCGAGCCCCGCCTGATAAGCCTGCGGCGTGACGGCCAGAGGCGCGGCGGGGACGCGTACCGAGCCCGCGGTGTCCGTGCCCAGTCCCAACGGCACTATGCGCGCGGCGATTGCCGCGGCCGTCCCGCCGCTGCTGCCGCCCGGTATTCTCGTCAGGTCGTAAGGGTTGCGGACGGGGCCGTAGAAGGCGTTGTTGCTCGTCGCGCCGAAGGCAAGCTCGTGCATGTTCGACTTGCCGAGGAGGATTGCGCCCTCGTCCAACAACCTCTGTAGAAGAGTTCTTCCGAGCCGGGACGAGGCACGATAGTCCGCGGCCCGCGGGCTTGTCAACGTTCGCCTTCCCGCGCGGCCGCGGGCTGTCTTATACTCCGCTCGCCCACAAAAACCTCTCCGACGGGCCGACCCGACCGGCCCTGCACGCCTACGACTTGAACGACGCGGGCGCGCGCCGCAAGCCGCCGCGGGCGGGCCTACTACGACGCGCGAAGGTTAAAGCCGCGAGGAGAATCGACAGATGAAGAACAGACGAACCGCCGCCCTACTCTCACTCTTCCTGTTGTTATCAACCGCCACGCTTCCCTGCCGCGCGCAGACCGTGAGCGTCTGGCTGACGACCGGCAACCAGCGTACGAAGATGCAGCAGCAGCCCTCCGTGACGTTCACGACGGGCGCGGGCGGCGCAAACCCGCTCGTCATAGACGAGGCGCAAACTTACCAGCAGGTCGAAGGCTTCGGCGCGTCGTTCACCGACTCGGCCGCGTACCTTCTCAACCGCGTCGCCAGCCCTTCGGGCCGCGCCGCCGCCATGAACAACCTTTTCACGCGCACGGGGACGGGCATCGGCGTCAGCTTCGTGCGCAACCCCATGGGCGCGTCCGACCTCGCGCGCTCGCACTACTCCTACGACGACCTGCCCGCGGGGCAGACAGACACGGGCCTGCTCAACTTCTCCATAGCGCACGACCAGCAGGACATCATCCCGCTCATGCTTCAGGCGCGGCAGCTCAACCCGCAGCTCACGGTCATGGCGTCGCCTTGGAGCCCGCCCGGCTGGATGAAGGACTCGGGCTCGCTCATCGGCGGCTCGCTCCTGCCGTCGATGTACGGGCCGTTCGCAAACTACTTCGTACGCTACATTCAGGCTTACCAGTCGGCGGGCATTCCCATAAATTACATCTCGCTTCAGAACGAGCCGCTCTACGTCCCGGCAGACTACCCCGGCATGTCGATGGACGCGGCGACGCAAAAGACAGTCCTGCGCGACCACGTGCTGCCCGCGCTCGCCTCGAACAACCTCACGACGAAGGTGCTCGTCTACGACCACAACTGGGACAGGCCCGACTACCCCGACGCGGTCTTCTCCGACCCGACGCTCCTCGGCTCGACGCAGGTCGCGGGCACAGCGTGGCACGGCTACGGCGGCACGCCCGGCGCGATGTGGACGCTCAACACCAAGTACCCCTCGAAGGGTAACTATCAAACGGAGCACTCGGGCGGTACGTGGGTGAGCGATCAGGTGCGCGCGGACTTTCAGGAGATAACGCAGGTGATGCGCAACTGGGGCCGGGCGTACGTCAAGTGGAGCCTCGCGCTCGACCAGAACCGCGGGCCGCACGCGGGCGGCTGCGGGACGTGCATCCCGCTCGTCTTCGTCAACACGTCGGGCGCGGTCTCCTACGCGATAGACTTCTACACGCTCGGCCACTTCTCGAAGTTCGTGCTGCCGGGAGCGCGCCGCGTCTACTCCTCGAACCCTTCGGGCGTCGTCGGCGTCGCCTTCCGCAACCCCGACGGCTCGAAGGCGCTCGTCGCATACAACGACACCAAGACGAGCAAGACCTTTCAGGTTCAGTGGGGCGCGCAAGTATTCGGCTACACGCTGGCCGGGCTCTCGGGCGCGACCTTCACTTGGGGCGGCACGCAGGCGGGCGGCTACACGCTGAGCGCGGCGACGCAGGTGCAGGCTTCGAGCTTCAACGACACGCGCGGGCTACAGACCGAGGTGACGGCCGACACGGTCGGCGGCTACGACGTGGGCTTCGCCGACGACGGCGATTACGCCGTCTACAAGAACGTGACGTTCCCCGCGGGACTGAGCGCGGTTGACGTGCGCGTGGCTTCGGCGGGCAACGGCGGCGTCATGGAGTTCCGGCTCGACGGCACGGCGGGGCCGCTCGTCGGCACCGTAAACGTCCCCGTCACGGGCGGCTGGCAGAAGTGGGCGACCGTCTCGGGCGCGGTCTCGGGCGCTTCGGGGCAGCACGACCTCTACGTCGTATTCCGCGGCACGACCGACATCGGGAACGTCAACTGGTTCAAGTTCAGGTGAGAAACCGCGGGTTTACTGTCGGCGGGTGTATTTCTCCGAGAGGTTCCGGCACTGTTCGTCGTTCGTCGTAAGACCTTCGGCACAGGACGTAACCAAATGAACCTCGCTCGCCCTCGTAAACCCGCCCGCATCTTTTCGAGACTCGCGTCGGCCTTCGCCGCGGTTCTTCTCACGGCCTCCGCGGCCGGCGCGCAGACGGCCTACTTCTCCGGCAGGGACTACCCCATCGTCGGCAACAACCACGTGGCCGCAGACCTCAACGGCGACGGCCGGGCGGACATCGCGGGCGCAGGCGCCGCGGGCATCCGCGTGATGCTCAACAACGGCGACGGCACGTTCCGCGCGTTCACAGAGTACCCGGCGGGGGCCAGGTACACGGAGGACATCGCCGCGGGCGACCTCAACGGCGACGGCAAACCCGACCTCGTCGCGACGGGCCTCGACGAGCAGACCGGCCTCTCCGTGTTCCTCAACAAAGGCGACGGCACGTTCGGCGCGTCCACGGACTACGCCAACGACACGCGTTCGGACTCGCCCTCAATCGTCCTCGCGGACTTCGACCACGACGGCCGCCTCGACGCCGTCGTCGCGCACCAGATGCGGTGCTTCTCCGCGCCCTGCGTCGTCGCCGACTCTGTCTCGCTCTGGCGCGGCGTCGGCGACGGCACGTTCCAGCCGCCGCGGCAGCTCACGGTCGGCCCCGCAATCTCCGAACTCGCCCCGGCCGACTTCAACAACGACGGCCACACAGACCTCGCCGCCGCCGGGATGGGCGGCAAGGTTCACGTGCTACTCGGCAACGGCGACGGGACTTTCCGCCAACTGCCCGACATGACGCTCGTGGCGAACTACAGCAACACGGACGTGGACGCCGCCGATTTCAACGGCGACCGGATACAGGATTTGGTGGTGGCCGTTGACGCCGACAGCAGGACTATCGTCGCGCTCGGCAACGGCGACGGCACCTTCCGCGTCTCGGCCTCAGTCTCCGACGCCTTTCTCGAACGCCCCGGCCAGCAGACCGTGGCGGACTTCAACGGCGACACCTTTCAGGACGTAGCCATCGGCATGGCCAACTGCTGCGCGCAGAACGGCGACGGCGCGCTCGGCATCCTCTACGGCAACGGCAACGGGACGTTCAAGCCGGTCGTGCGCCTCCTCGCCCCCGGCTTCGTGATTCCGTACGGCGGCGGCATGGTTGAAGCGGCGGACGTTAACGGCGACGGCGGGAAGGACATTCTTCTTCAGATAAGGGGCAACAACCCCGGCACCGCAGTCCTGCTCAACACCGCGGGCACGCCCGCGCCGACATCCTCGACCCTCGGCGGAGTTCAGGTCACGCCTTCGAGCGTGGTCGGCTCGACGCAGGCCGAGGTGAACGTCACGCTCGCGCCCGGCACGGTCGCCCCTGCGGGCAGCGTCGCGCTCACGCTTTCGAGCAGCAACACCTCGGTCGCCACGGCGCCCTCGGGCGTCCGCATCATCGCGGGCGTGGCCAACGCAAGGTTCAAGGTGGACACTTCGCGCGTCACGAGTGTGCAGTCCGTCACCATCAGCGTGAGGACGGCGAGCGGCAGCAGCCGCAGCGCCACGCTGACCGTCACGCCGCCCACCGAGCCGCTCGCGCTCGGCTCCGTGCAGATGCAGCCCGCGGCCGTCTACGGCGGAGGCAGCACGACGGGCATCGTCAACCTGACGACGGGCAACGTCGCGCCCGCGGGCGGCGCGGTCGTCTCCGTCACGAACGACAACCCGAGCCTCGTCACGACGCCCCTCAACGTCACCATACCCGCCGGACAGTCTTCGGCGAGTTTCCCCGTCGGCACGCAGCAGACCGGCCTCACGACTTCCGTAAACGTCACGGGCAGCTACGGCGGCGCGAGCCGCAGCGCCTCTCTCATAGTCTCCGCCCCGTCCAACTCGGCGGCGCTCGCCTCGGCCGCGCTCACGCCCTCGATTGTCGTCGGCGGCTCGGCGCAGGGCGTGAGGTTGCAGGTGACTCTGGACAGGGCGGCCCCGGTAGAAGGTGCGTTGGTGAGTCTTTCGAGCGACAACCCCGGCCTCGTGAACCTGCCCGCGTCGCTGACCGTTCAGAGCGGTCTGACGGGCGGCTTCGCGGACTTCGCGACCAGGCCCGTCTCGACGCCGACGCAGGTAACGATTCGCGCCACTTACGGCGGCTCGACGCAGAGCGCGGTGCTGAGCATCACGCCGCCCGCGACCACCGCGCCTGCTCTATCGTCGCTCACGCTAAACCCGTCCGCGGTCACGGGCGGCGCGAGCGCGCAGGGCACTGTAACCTTGAGCGCGCCCGCGCAGGCGGCCACGGTCGTAAACCTTTCGACCGGCAGCACGCTCGCGAGCGTGCCCGCCAGCGTCACCGTCGCGGCGGGCTCCACGTCCGCGACCTTCGGCGTCAACACGAGTCCCGTCACCTCGCCCTCGGCCGTGACCGTCAGCGCCGTCTCGGGCGGCGTGACGCGCACAGCGACGTTGACGGTCAACCCGCCGCAGGCGAGCGCCGACACCGTCTCCGTGCAGAGGGCCGAATACGACTCGTCGAAGCGCACGCTGCGCGTCGAGGCGAGCGGCTCGCGCGCCGACGCGACGCTTCGGGCCTTCGTAACCTCCAGCGGGCAACTGCTCGGCACCCTGACGAATAACGGCGGCGGCAAGTTCAGCGGGCAGTTCACTGCTGCCGCCAACCCGCAGAACATAACGGTGCGTAGCAGCCTCGGCGGCTCCGCCACGAGGGCAGTGTCCGCGAAGTGAGTCGCGCGACACTTTACAGCGGCGTTCAGTCGGGCGCGACCTTCTGCCGGGAGCGCGGGCATCCCTGCCCGCCATGAGCGCTAAAGCGCGAAGACCGAGAAGCGCCTTCACTCAAGATTGAATGAAGGCGCTTCTGTGCTAAGCGTGCTGGCGCACGCTTGGGCGGGCAGGGATGCCCGCGCTCCCGGCTTTAAGTCGCGTTCTAGTGAGCGCCGCCGTAGGTCGCGCCGTCCGCGTGCATTGTCTGAAAACTTACGGCGAGCTTGATCCCTTCCGCGGTCTTGTCACGCGTTATGGACGAGGGGCCAGGCACATACCCTTACCGAGTCCGGGCCGTCCCGCCTCTCTTGCCGCTGAAATATCGAGTTCACGGCGTGGTGCTTCTCGCGCCGCGGGGTGTGGGCTCGACCTAATTTTTTGGTGCTTCATACGGAGAGGGGTAACTCATGAAGAACATTTCCAGACGCGATTTGATGAAGGGCATTTTCGCCGCCTCGGTCGTCGTAGGCTTCGACGTAGTCGGGCGTTCGTGGGTGACGAAGGCGAGCACGGGCGGCGACTTCTCGCAGCTTCCGCCGCTCGACGGGACGCTCGCCGTTGACGCGGCCTCGCTCGCCGCAGCCGCCGACGACTTCGGCCACATCATTCACCGCACGCCCGCCGCGGTGCTGCGGCCGGGCTCGGTCGAGGACGTAGTCAAGGTGGTGCGCTTCGCGCGCGAGCACGGGATACGCGTCGCGGGCCGCGGCAAGGGGCACACCGCGTTCGGGCAATCTCAGGCCGCCGCGGGCGTCGTTATAGACATGACGACGCTCAACCAGATTCACTCAATCGGGCAAGACCGCGCCGTCGTTGACGCGGGCGTCGTCTGGCGCGACCTCCTGCAAACGACCGTCCCCGCGGGCCTGACGCCGCCGGTGCTCACCGACTACACGCGGCTCACCGTCGGCGGGACGCTCTCGGTGGGCGGCGTCAGCGGCAGGAGCTACCTGCACGGCGCGCAGGCCGATAACGTCCTCGAACTTCAGGTGGTCACGGGCGAGGGAGACCTCGTCACGTGCTCGGCGTCGGAGAACAAAAGTCTCTTCGAGGCCGCGCTCGCGGGGCTAGGGCTGTGCGCCGTCATCGTCCGCGCGACGATTCGCCTCATCCCCGTGGGGGAGAGCGCGCGGACGCTGCGCGTCTTCTACCCGAACGTGCAGGCGATGCTCGCAGACCTGCGGTTCCTCATCGGCGCGGAGCGCTTCGACCACATACGCGGCATGAGCGTCGCGACGCCCGCGGGCTTCGCCTTCTTCATAGAGGCCACGTCGTTCTACACGTCGGCCGCGGAGCTACCCGCGAACCCGACGCAAGGGCTCAGCTTCATCCCCGGCTCGCAGCAGACCGAAGACCTGACTTACTTCGAGTACACAGACCTCGTCGTCAAGCTCATCGACTCGCTGAACGCGGCGGGCTTAGGCGGCTTCCCGCACCCCTGGCTCGACCTGTTCGTCCCCGACTCGAAGATAGACGACTTCGCCTCGCGCACCATCGCGTCGCTCGACCCGTCACTCTTCCTGCCGGGCTCGCTCATACTCTTCTACCCGTTCGTCAAATCGAGGCTCACGCGCCCGATGCTCCGCGTGCCCGACGAGGAGGTCTTCTTCCTCTTCGACATACTGCGCACCGTGCCGCACGAGGCGGTGGACTCTGTCATAGCGGAGAACCGTAGGCTCTACGAAGAGAATCGCGACCTCGGCGGCAAGTTCTACACCATCAGCGCCGCGCCCCTGGAGTCGCACGACTGGGTGGAGCACTTCCAGCCCTTCTGGGGCCGACTCGTCAGCGAGAAGCACAAGCACGACCCGGACAACGTGCTCGGGCCGGGGCCGGGCGTGTTCGCATAAAGCATTGTTCGCTTGAGCGCGTCAGGGAAAGAATAACCACAGGGGCACGGGGGCGCGGCCGGATTCAACCAGCCGCGCCCCCGTGCCTCTGTGGTTACTTCCTGATCGCCTACACTCAAACCTCGCGCGTGAGCGCGGCTAACGGCCGCGCGGGACTGTCACGGCGACGGCGCTCGCCGAAGTGTTACCGGCGGCGTCCGCGCACGTGATAGTGATGGTGTAGACGCGGCCCGTACCCGTGCCCGACCTCTCGGCGCGAAGCTGCAAGTGGTGCGCGTCGAGCACGAGCCAGTCGGGCGCGGTGTCGCCGTCGTCCGTACCGTCGACGGGCTCGTTACTCGCGACTCCGAGCGAGCACGTCGTCACGCCGCTGAGGTTGTCCGAGGCGTTATAGCTGACGAGCACGTCGCGCATCTTGTGATTAGCGGGCGAGAGCACGGACGGGCTCGCGGACGCGGCCGTGATGACGGGGCCCGCCGTGTCTATCTTTACGACGAGAGTCGCGACGGCACTCGCGTTCCCCGCGTTGTCTATTGCGCGCAGGTAGACCGTGTAGACGCCCTGCTGCGTGAGCTGGAAGCTCGCGGTCGAGCCTTGCGCGACGACGGGGGCGCCGTCGCCGACCCAGTAGCGCAACTCCCTGACGCCGCTGCCCGAGTCCGTGGCGCTCAGGCCGACGGTGACGGGAATCGTGTTGTTCCACCCTCCCGCGTTCGGCGCGGGAGTGATGGCTATGGAAGCGTCTGGCGCGGTCGTGTCCACAAACGCGGGCGCGGGGAGCAGGACGACGCCGCCCCGGCCCGCGAGCGTGACGCCGACGTGGCCGCCGCCGACCGTGTAACTCGCGCCGCTCAGCACGTCCACGAGCGACGTGCCGTCCGCGAAGAGTCCCGCGACGGGGACGCTCGCGGTGTTCGTGCCGGTGCCGTTGTTGAGCGCGACGACGGCCTTGCTCGCGCCGCTCACGCGCGCGAATGCGTACGTGTTGTCGTCGGCGTTTGAAGGCGTCGTGTCGCCCGTGAGCAGCGTCTCGAAGGAGCCCTCGCGCAGCGCCGCGAACTGCTTACGCATGTGCGCGAGCTTCGTGTAGTAGTCGCGCACCGAGCCGTCCACGGGGCCGTAGACCGAGGCGTCGCCCGCCTCATCACTCCAAGGGTAGGGCGCGCGGTTGTACGGGTCGTCCTCGGGGCCGTTCGGGCCGCCGGCGAGCGAGGGCGAGTTGAGCGCGCCCTCGTCGCCGTAGTAGACCATCGGCGCGCCCATGTAAGTGAACTGGAAGAGCGCGGAGAGCTTGAGCCGCTGCTTGGCCTCGTCGAGCCCCGAGTCGCCGAGGAGCGTGAGGGTGTAGAGCGAGCGGTTCGTGTCGTGCGAGTCGAGCAGGTTGAGCATCGCGGCGGTCGCCTGCGCCGGGTAGTCTTCGCGCACCGAGCGAAGCGCGCGGTCGAACTGGCTCGGGCCGAGTCCCACTATCTGATTTGAGCCGAAGTTGTCGTTGTCCTGCCAGCCGACGCCGCGCGCGAAGCCGAGCACGTTCTTGCGGAAGCGGTAGTTCATCACGGAGTCGAGCTGGTCGCCCGCGAGGAACTGGCTCGCGTCCTCCCAGATTTCTCCGACGAGCGGGCCGTCCGACTTGTAGCCCTTCGCGTACGGCCTGTACTCGTGCCACCAGTCGTGGCCGAGGTCGCCCGCCACGTCGAAGCGCCAGCCCGACGCGCCGCGGTCGTACCAGTGCTTAGTCACGTTGTCGGCCGCGCCCCGGAAGAAGAAGTCGCGCACCGAGCCGTTGCTCTTGACGAACGTGGGGAGGCTGTCGAAGCCGAACCACGAAGCGTAGTCGGCGTAGGTGCACGGGACGTTCGAGTTGAAGAAGGTGTACCAGGTGCGGTAGGGCGAAGAGAGCGACTCGCAGCCGCCGTCGGACGCGTAGCGTTGGAAGCGGTCGAAGTAGACGCTGTCGGACGAAGAGTGGTTGAAGACGCCGTCGAATATCAACCGCATGCCGCGCCGCTCCGCCTCGGACGCGAGCGAGGCGAGCGCCGCGTCGCCGCCGAGCGCCGGGTCAACTTCGAGGAAGTCGTCCGTGTCGTAGCGGTGGTTCGAGCGCGCCTTGAAGATGGGGTTGAGGTAGATGGTGTCGATGCCGAGCGACTGCAAGTAGTCGAGCTTCTGCTCGATGCCCTTGAGGTCGCCGCCGTAGAACTGCGTGCCGTACTGCCCCTGGAAGGGGCCGGGCTGGCGCGGGTCGCCGATGGCCGTGTTCCAGGGCTCGCGCAGGA
>Ga0126311_10001141_pt1 | contig 12642 bp, 7 predicted proteins | sample Plot61_FD_92539 | JGI IMG/M metagenome (GOLD analysis project Ga0126311, IMG submission 92539) | Serpentine soil microbial communities from UC McLaughlin Reserve, CA, USA - Plot61 | ecosystem: Environmental > Terrestrial > Soil > Grasslands | place: USA: UC McLaughlin Reserve, Lake County...
GCCTGATGAATCAGGTAGCCGTCGCCCAGGGGAATCTTGACCTTGCCGAGCGGGTTGCGCGGGTCGCTCGCCTTAATCACCTCGCCGGGGCGCACGCCCTTGTGCCCCTTCACCCAGTCGCTCGAAGGCGGAATCCACGCCGGGTTCCAGATTATCTGGCGCGCCTCGCGCTCGCCTATGTAGATGGGGTACGCCTTCATGCCGACGCCGACGTTGTAGGACTTGACCTCACGCCCGTTCTGCCAAAGCGTCAGGCGGAACGAGGGCACGTTGAGCGTCAGCCTTATGTCGGGCTGCCCCGCCTCGAACTCCCCGCGCTCTATGCGCCCGCCCGTCACCTTGTCCTCGCGCTCCGACTCGAAGCGGTCGTACCGTATGTAGTCATCCTGCGCGCGCACGCCGACGCCCGCGCACACGAGCAGCGCGATGATGAAAGCGACCCTTTTAAAAATCCGAACTGCGAACATCAATGCTCTTCTCCCTCCTCGAATGAAAACTTACGCGCGCACGGTCAGCACCGCGCGCCGTCAATCCGCTCTATTCGGGGAAAGTCTTGCGTCGAGTTTATCACCGCGCGGCCCGCGCACGTTAACGCGTTGCCGGATTCGAGAGCGAGGGCGGGCGGGCGGCGCTGCCCCACGCGGACGGTCGCGGCCCCATGTTCAGGACGAGCACCGGGCCGCGCGCGAGTTCCGTGTGCGTGAGCCACGCGCGCGTGAGCGCGCGCCCGTCGAGCGTGGCGGACTGGACGTAGGGGTTTTCGTGGGAGGCCCGGCGCGCGAGGATTGTGAAGACGCGGCCCGCGCCGAGGTTTATGCGCGCGCGCGCGAAGACGGGGCTGCCGATGTAGTAGAAGTCCTGCCCCGCGTTCGGGTATAGGCCGACGGCGTTCCATACGTACCACGAAGACATCGTGCCCGAGTCGTCGTTGCCGGGGAGGCCCGCGCGCCCCGTCCCGTACTCCCTGCCCAACAGTTGGCGTACGCGCGCCTGCGTCTTGTCGGCGCGGCCCGCGTGCGTGTAGAGGAAGGGCGCGAGTAAGTCCGGCTCGTTGTTGTGAGTGTACAGACCTTCGGGGCGCAGGGCCTCGTCCTTCGACTCGCCGAAGAACGCGTCGAGCCAACGGACGAAAGCCTCGTCGCCGCCGACGCGGTCGATTAACCCTCGGGCGTCGTGCGGGACGAAAGTCGAGTACTGGTATGCGGAGCCCTCGTAGTAGGGCGCGCCCAGCCAGGTGAAGCGCGGGTAGTCGAGCATGTAGAGCCGCGTCTTGTCGAACGGAGTCATCCACGCGCCGCCCCACTCGCGCGGCCGGATAGATTTCGTCTCCGCGTCCCAGAGGTTCTCCCAGGCGCGCGAGCGCGCGAGGTACGCGCGCCCGTCGGCGGCGCGGCCCAGACGCCCCGCGACCTGCGCGAGGCAGAAGTCGTCGTAGGCGTATTCGAGCGTGCGCGAGGCGGAGCGCTCGTGCAGCGTCGAGAGGTAGCCGCGCGCTTTGTACTCCGCGACTTCGCGTCCCTCATAGAGGGGGCGCGGGCTGTCCTCCTCCGCGTTCCGACGCATAGCGCGGTACGCGGTCTCGTAGTCCACGCCGCGCAAGCCTTTGACGATTGCGTCGGCGACGAGCACGTCGGAGTTTGAGCCGCCCTGCGTCATGCCGTTCGCGCCCGCGATGCGCGCGTCGGGCATCCAGCCCGTGTGCCTGTACGTGTCCACGAGCGAGCGGAGCATGTCGCGCTGTCGCGCGGGCTGTATGAGCGTGAGCAGCGGGTGTAACGTTCGGAACGTGTCCCAGACGGCGTAGAAGTCTTCGTAGTGCGGCTCGCCCGACTTCCACCACGCGTTCTCGCCCGTCAGGTCGTGCGGCATGTAGTGCGACCGGTAGAGCGCCGTGTAGAAGATTCGGCGCTCGTCCTCAGTCCCGCCTTCGACGGCCATCTTCGAGAGCGCGCCCTCCCAAAGTCTCGACGCGCGGCGTCGCACTTCGTCGAAGCCCGCGCCTCGCGCCTCGCTCTCTACGTTCGCGCAAGCCTTCTCGGGGCTGACGAAGGAGACGCCCATCTTCAACTCGACGGCGCGCCCGGGCGTCTGGTTGAAGGTGACGAAAGCGCCCGCGGAAGTCTGCTCGCCGGAGACCGTGCTCTCGCCCGCGTGGACTTCTTCGCCGCGCCACGTGCCGTGCGAGGCGAAGGGGCGCGAGAAGCGCGCGCAGAAGTGCAGGGTGTACGGCGAGGGGTTCCAGCCGCCGACGAAGCTGCCGCTGCCCTCGATTCGGTCGGGCGCTTTGACGACGACGCGCGTGGCTACCGGTCTTTGTCGTCGGCCCGCGCCGCCGCCCGTGAAAACGACCGAGCCCGCGTCAATCAGAAGGTGTGAACGTGAAGACGAGTTGAAGGTGTAACGATGCACGGCGACGAGCCGCGTGGCCGTTAGCTCGGCGCGAACGTCGGGCTTCGTCAAAGTCACGGCGTAGTAGCCGGGCTCCGCGCGCTCGCCCGACTTCGGCGAGGCGAGGTCTTCGGGCGCGACTTCGCCGGCGAGCGGCGTCACGCGGAAGTTGCCGTACTTGCCCTCGCCGCCCGTGCCCGAGACGTGCGTCTGCGAGAAGCCGATTATGTTTTTGTCGGACTCGTAGCCGGACGTGTCCCAGTGGTTCGGGTCAGGGTTCGGCACCGTGTCCGGGCTCGGGTTCGCGAAGCCGAACGGCACTTTCGCGCCGGGCACGGTGTTCCCGCCCGCGTCCGCTCCGACGAACGGGTCAACGTAAGAGGTCAACGTCTGCGCCGACTGACCGCGCGCCGAGCCTTGAAGGAACAAGGTCAGGCACAGAAGCGCCGCCGCCGTCGTCCGATGAAGCAGTCGCCTCATACTCGTCCGTCTCTTTATTGCCACGGAGACACGGAGATAAGGATTTGAAATTCTTAATCTAATCTCCGTGTCTCCGTGGCAACCCCTCCGGTCTTGAAACTTCTTCAGTCAACGCGCTCGAAGATAATCTTGTAGAGGTCGAAGCCGAGCGACGTGGACTGCGGGTTCTTGCCCGTCAGCTTGAACATGAGCTTGTTGTCGCCCTCCTTCATGTCTAGCTCGCCCAGCGGTCTCACGGCCCCCTTGCGGCGCTCGGGCGCGTAGAGGTCTGCCGCGTCGCCTATCGCGACCTCGTTTCGGAATATCTGCACGACGGCCTGCGCCGGGCCTTCGATTGCCTGAATGGAGACGCGATACTTTCCGGCCGCGGGCAGCTCGCAGAGGAAAGTTATGTAGTGGTCGCCGAAGACTTCGCGCCCTTCGGCCTTCATGGAGAGGTGCCGGAGCTGCTCGCCGCCGACGAGGTCGTCCCGTTTCGCCAGCACCGCGTTCGACCAGGAGAACGCCTGCACGGGCGTCGTCCAACCCGGCGTGAAGACTATGCGCTCGGGGTCGTTGACCTTCCTCTCGGCAGGCGCGGGCGTCGAGGGGAGCGTCGGGTTGTGCTCGGAATAAAAATAAGTGACGGCGGTGTAGTCGGCGGCGACGTTGTTGTCGTGCGGCCCGTGCTCGATTGTGGAGACGATGCCACGCCTGTATGCGTACGCGTCCGCGAGCAGGAAGCGGTAGCCGCCCGTGCGCCCGACGTAGCGCTTGAACTCAAGGCAGCCGCTCAAGGGTAGAGAGAGCCTGTCCTCCCAGCGGCCCGGCGCGTCGTACCAGCCGCCGTTGAAGAAGTCCTCCGAGCCAGTGCCGTGTACGGCGAGCGCGCCGTCGATGTCCGTGCGGTCGTCGCCCTCGAAGAACTCCGGAATGGCTCCCGGCTCCGCGCCCTGCGCCTGCAAGACGAAGCCCACGACGTGGCCGCGGCCTTTCACGTCGAGGAAGGTGAAGGGGCGGCCCGCGGTCGTCGGGTTCTCTCTATGCCAGAGCGCGTAGAACTTGCCCTCGTCTTTAGACCTGCCGACTTCGGTGTACATGACTTCGGCTTCGACGCCGACGGGCGCGCCCTCGGCCTTCTGCGAGACGAGTTCGATTCGCGCCGACTTGTCGAAGGGCATCGGGACGTAGACGTAATTCTTATCTTCCGAAGTTCCGACAAGAAGTGACTTCACGGCGGGCTGGCCGAAGCTGTAGCCGAAGAAGTCGCCGACGGGGCACTCGACCGCGGGCGCGCTCTCGCCGTCCCAGAGGATTCTCAGCAGCACGTCGCGCCCCTTGCCCGCGAACGCCTGCGCGGGGCCGAGTCTCAAGCCGACGACGCGGCCGGGCCGGTTCGACTCGAAGAGCGTGACGGTCTTTCCGGGCGCGAGCGGGCCGCTGAAGCGCCGCGTCTGAACCTTTGACGACGAGAAAGAATCGGCCGCGCCGTACGCGCTCAAGTCCGCTCCCGCGGAGGCGAAGAACTTGCGCGCCTTCTCAAGACTCTGCCTGAACTCTTCCGGCGCTTCCGCTTTGTAGGACTCGACGCCCGCGTCCGCCGCGTAGGTCGCGTAGTTGATTTGATAGAACTGGATGCCCTCGGCCTTGACGACGACCTTGCACGACTCCTTGTAGGGGAGCGGCACGTAGGAGTAGAAGCCGCCCGCGCCGAAGGCCGCGACCGGGGGCAGGAATGGAAAACGTCGGCCGCTGAAGAGGTCTCTGAACGGGAGGCTTATGCGCGGCGTCGTCTCGCCGTCGAAGTAGAACTCGACCGTGTCGTCGGTCGGCGTCGGAGTCCATATGCGGTAGATGACGCCGGGGCCTTTGAGGTCTGCGATGACGAGGCCGCCCGGCTCTTTCCTCACGAACGAATACGTGCCGCGGAAGCCGTCGTCGTTGCCGCCCGTCCTGTCATAGCTCGACACGGAGCCGACGGCGATTGAGCGCTTGAACGCGGGCAAGGCGTCCAACCTGTAAAGCTCTTCGACGCCGGGGCGCGGCGGCGGCGGGATGATGACGGCCTGCGCGAGTGCCGTCGCGGCGCACGCGAAAGAGAGCGCGGCCGGCGCGACGAAAGTTAGAAGGATTCTCTTCATGCGGGGCGTCTCAAGTCCTTCGGAGTTTTCAGAGTATGCGAAGTCGGCCACCGAGACGCAGAGACACAGAGGACTTAAAGATTTGGAATTTCAAATCTGTCGTTCTTAAACCCCGTGTCTCCGTGTCTCTGTGGCCGACTTAAGTTTTCGCGGCGCGGGCCTTCACTGCCAGAAGAGGCGTATGTATAGGTAGGTGGCCTGCACGACGCCGATGAAGAAGCCTATGAGCAGGCCGAAGAGCTCGATGGTGCGGAGGTGCTGCTTTGCGACCGAGAGGACGAGGTCTTCGAGCTTCGTGATGGGGTAGCCCGAGACCTTCTCGCGCACGATGCCGCCGATGTCGAACTCCGCTATCGCGTGCGGCAGACGCTCGCGCGCGGCCGCCTCGATGCGATCCGTGAGGAGCGCGACCGCGCTCCGAACCTTCTCCTCGGGCAAGAGGTCGCCGACGCGCCCGATGGGCACGACGAGCAGCTTGTCCACCTGCGCGGTCAGTATCGCGTTGATGGTGCGCGCGGTCTCCTCGCGCGAGAGCACGCCCATCAGCCCGCGCGTGAGAAAGCTCTTGAGCTTCGCGTCGGAGTCGGGCCGCGCGTGTTCGAGCAGTGCGCGCAGCGTGTGCGGCTTCAGGCGCTCCATCGCGTCGGTCGCGTACGCCGAGACGGAGGTGGAAAGCTCGCCGCTCTGCGCGAGCGAGAGTATGCGCGAGGCTATCTGGTCTTTGACCATCTCAAGCCTGTCGGGCGAGACGTTGCCGACGAGTTCGTTGACGGGGCGCGCGAGCACGCCGTCGATGGTCGAGTTCAAAAACTCCTCCGCCTGGTGCTCGAACGCCTCGCCCCCGAGGAACTCTTCGACGCGGCGCGGCAGGGTCTTGTTCACAAGCTCGTCGACCTCGCCGTGTATGCGCTCGCGCGAGATGAAGATTTTTTTGAAGAAGTTTAGCTGCTGGTAGTAGTCGTCAACCTCGCGCTTGATGAGCGCGCCTATCTGCTTTCGCGTGCCCTTGTTCGTGGCGATGTCCGTGAGGTGGCGGACGATGGGCGGAACCTGCGAGTCGATGCGCTCCTTGATGACGGCGACCGTGTCGGGCGTGAACATCTCGGCGAGCGTGGCTTTGCTCCCGGCGAGCTCGTCCACGCGCGCCGAGACGAACTCGCGCACCTTCGACTCGAAGCCGCGCTCGGTGACGACGCCGCGGAAGCGGTTCTCGACGAAGCCGAGCACCTGCTCGAAGGTCTCGGGGCCGACCGCTTCGCCGAGGCGCTGCGAGAGTATCTCGTCCACGCGCCGGTCTATGAAGCTTGAGACGGCCTCGGCCGTCTCCTCGCTCTTGAGGACGCCCGCGATGTGTTCGGCGATGCGGAACTGGAGGGCGGAGAGCGCGTCGAGCACGGGCGCGCGCACGGCTTTTGGGAGCGCGTCGAGGAACGTGTCGTAGTTCTTCTCAAGTAGCTCGTCCGTGTAAGAGTTGACGAACGTCTCGACCTTGCGGCGGAAGAAGCCCGTCTCGAAGAGCGCGTGGACTACCGTGTCCTGCGAGACGAGCTCGTTGCCGACGGCGTTGCCGATGGTCTGCGCGAGGCGCTCGCGGTGGCGCGGTATCATGCCCTGCGGCCAGACCGTGAGCCCGAAGATTTTTACGGGCCTGTGGGGGCGGAAGAGCATCCGCACGGCGAGCCACGCCGCGCCGTAGCCGTGGAAGGTCGCCACGAAGACGATCAGGAACAACTCGAACCACTTGCTGTGGATGACCCCGTTAACCCACTCGATGGCGAGCACTCCTCGACGCGCGCTCTGCGAAGATTGAAAAGGGGAACAGCCCTGATGCTAAACAAAAGGAGTGACGGGTGACAAGTGAAGAGTGAAGAGTTTTAAGAACGGGCCGGGGAATGACGGAAGGGGCGCGGGCGGCCTCAGCGCCGCCACCGCAACGCGGCGGAGGGTATTCCGGCCCCGAGAGCGTCGCACACCCTAGTGACAGTGCGGGCGCGCGGGGCCGAAACTTTTACTCAGCGTGTCCCGGTGGCGGCGCTCAGTCGCTCGCGCTCCTTCGTCGCGCCGACGGGTATCAACTCCCGGCCCGTCGCTTCGCGAGCCGCGGCTCGCGGCTTACTGACAAACTCGTCGGCGCGCGGTTGGAGCAGGTCTGCGAGCGCGCTTTCGAGGTTCGTGTAGATGAACTTGAAGTTCATCTCGACGAGCCGGTCGGGGATGCAGCGCCGGCCCGTGAGCGCGAGTTCGGCTTCAGTCCTGAGAATGAACGCGCCGAGGCGCACGAGCCAGGCGGGCGTGCGCGGGCCCCACGGGCGCTTGAGCGCGCAGCGTAGCTCGCACATAAACTCCGCGTTGGTGACGGGGCAGGGGCCGGTCGCGTTGAAGACTCCGGAGGCGTCCGGCCGCCCGACGCACCAGAGGACGAGTCGGCAGAAGTCGCGGACGTGGAGCCAGCTTATGTATTGACGGCCGTCGCCCGCCGGGCCGCCGAGGTAGAAGCGCGCGAGCCGCGCGAGCGTCGGGAGCGCGCCGCCGTCGCCGCCGAGGACGAAGCCTATGCGCAGAAAAACCTTCCTCGTACGGGGAAGCTCAAGCGAGTCGAACGCGCCCTCCCACCGAAGACAAACGTCAACCGGAAACCCCTTCCCCGCGGGCGCGTGCTCGTCGCAGACGCGCGTCCCGGCGTCGCCGTAGACGGCGAGCGAGCCCGCCTGCACGAGCACGCGCGGCGGCTCGGCGCACGCGCGTATCGCCCGGCCCACGGCCTCGACGGAGAGGACGCGCGACTCAAGAATCTCCCGGCGGTTCGCGGCCGTGTGGCGGCAGTCCACGCTCCGGCCGGTTAAGTTGACGACCGCGGCCGCGCCTTCCAACTCGCGCGCCCACGACGCGCAGACGTTGCGGCCGTCCCACGCGACTTCGCGTACGCGCGTCCGCGAAGACTTTGACGGCCTGCGCGTCAGCACGACGACCTCGTAGCCCTCTCGCACGAACTCTTCGGCGAGCGCGCGGCCTAGAAAACCGCTGCCGCCCGCTAGAACCACGCGACCTTTTGACGCACGCACTTCAGACATGAGCTTTAAGCCTCCTCGCCGCGCCCCGTTGGAAGAGCGCCTTCGCCGTTGACTTCTTCAAGCCCCATGCCGCGCACGTCGGACGTTTATATTCTGAGTTTTTAAGGCGTGCGGGCGCGCGCGTCTTGCAAATGGCGAGAGCCGCGCGGCGTGTTAGCAGTTTGCGAATCGGTCGAAGACTGACGAGGGCGGACGTTATCGAGCGCCGGGGTCGTCGTCTCGCTTGAGGAGAGTGAAGAAGAGCGCGGCGACGCAGAGCAGCCAGCCCGTGCCGATGAGCGCGGTGAGCCAGACGTGCGGGATGGGCGCGGGGTCTGGCCGCGCCGGGTCGAAGAATGCCTGTTGCAGGTGACTGAAGAAGCTCGCGTAGCCCTGTCCGCACGCGAAGGCCCAAGCGGCGGCGAGCCACGGTCGCCCGCGCCGCTCGTCGCGCGCCGAGGCCCAAGCGCCGTAGAAGAGGAACGCGCCGATGAGGTAGTCGTCGAAGAAGTACGGCGGCCACTCGCGCCAGGTGTGCCAGCGCCGCACCGTCTCGCCGACGACGCAGAACGCGCCTATGAAGACCGCGAAGCGGCGTATGAACTTTAGAGACATCGTCGCTTACTGATTGTTAAGCAGGATGGCCACGGAGACACGGAGACACAGAGGGTTTGAAGGTTTGAGATTTGAAATCTGGAATTGAGAATTTAAGTCTCCGTGTCTCCGTGTCTCCGTGGCGTAAATCTTCTCAGATGTCGGCGGCGGGCTTCTCGACGGGGTAGCCCGCGGCGAGCCATGCGCTCGTGCCGCCTTCGACGTTGTAGAGGCGCCGGAAGCCGAGCGGGCGCAAGATGCTGGTCGCGGCGCTCGAACGGTACCCGCCCGCGCAAATGACCGCGACGGGGCGCGTGGAGTCCAGTTGTTTAGCCTCGTCTCTGACGCCCGGCCCGAGCGGCGCGCTGACCGCGCGCGGCGCGTGGCCCGCGGCGTACTCCGCGGGGCGTCGAACGTCGAGGACTTGAAGGTCTTCGCGCTCTTCGAGCATGCGCCGGAGGTCTGCGGGCGAAATCTGTTCGACCGACGAGACTTCGAAGCCCGCCTCGCGCCAGGCGTCCATGCCGCCGCGCAGGTAGCCGCGCACGGAGTCGTGGCCGACGCGCGCGAGCCGCGTGACGGCCTCGTCCACCTGCGCATCCGTGTCCGCGACGAGGATGAGCGCCGCGCCGAGGGGGACGAGCGCGCCCGCCCAGCTCGCGAACTGCCCGCCCAAACCTATGTTGAGCGCGCCGGGCACGTGGCCCGCGCCGAACGCGTCGGCCGCGCGCACGTCGAGCACGACGTAGCCGAGGTTCGCGTAGCCGACGACCTGCTGCGGCAGAAGCGCCGCGGGGCGTCGAATGTCCGCGAGCGGGCGCGCGCCGTCGCGGTTAAGCTCGGCGTCCTTCGGGAAGTACGCGGGCGGTTCGGCGAGGTCTGTCGTCAGTATCCGCACGAACTCGTCTTTCGACATCGGCGCGAGCGCGTAGTTGAAGCGGCGCTGGCTGCCGATGGTCGAGGAGGTCTCCTTCGAGATGTTGCGCCCGCACATGCTTCCCGCGCCGTGCGCGGGCCAGACTTCGACGCCGTCGTCGAGCTTGAGGAGCTTGCCGTGAAGGCTCTCGTACATCATCGCGGCCATGTCCGCGGGCGTATAGCCGCGCGCGCCCGCGAGGTCTGGTCGCCCAACGTCTCCGACGAAGAGCGTGTCGCCCGTCAGAACCTTCTGCGGCTCCGTCGAGACTTCCGTGTCGATGACGAGCACGGAGATGCTTTCGGGCGTGTGGCCGGGGGTCTCTAAAATTCGCAGGACGACGCGGCCCACCTTCAACTCGTCGCCGTCGCGCACGGCGCGGTGCGGGAAGCGCGCGGCGGCACGCTCGCCGAAGACTATCTCCGCGCCCGTTCGCGCGGCCAGCTCTCGGTGGCCGCTGACGAAGTCGGCGTGAAGGTGCGTCTCGACGACGTACTTAATCTTGAGCCCCTCGGCCGCGGCCTCCTCGACGTACTGGTCAACGTCGCGCTGCGGGTCAACGACCGCGGCCTCGCCGTCAGAGCCGACCAGGTACGACGCGTGCGCGAGACAGCCGAGGTAGAACTGCTTGAAGAACATTCCTGAAGACTCCTGTGTTTTTCCGCGCACGGATTCTATTCCGCCCGGCCCGTAAGGGCAATTTCGGAATGCGGATTTCGGATTGCGGATTAAGGGAAGATTTCAAACAGCGCGACTCTCATCCGTCTTCCAATCCGCAATCCGAAATACCAAACCCGCAATCGAATGTGCCGTTCGCAAGTATCTGCGTTACAATGGCACCAACCCCCGAGAGACGAAACGAACCGGAGATAAGATTAATGCTTAAGGGGAATCCGCGTCTGTCGTCCGCGCTGCTCGCGCTCGCCCTTTCGATGTTAGCGTCGCAGGCGGCGCGCGCGCAGGAGAGTTCGGGCGCGACGACGACGGCCGCGGCGTCAACTTCGCCCGTCGCCGAAGCGGCGCAGGACAAGCCCGCGGGTCAGCAGACTCGGCAGCCGACGCAGACGGGCGGCACGACGAAGCAGAGCCCTGACTTGCCCGCGCCTCTAACGGCACGCGAGAAGGTCGGCCGCGCGTTCCGCGGGGCGCTCCTGAGCCCCGTGCCCTACGCCGTGAGCGCCTTCAACGCGGGCATAACGCAGCTCGGCGAAGACAGGCTGCCGCACAAGGACAACGGCGACGAGGTCGCAGACTGGGGCTCGCGCACGGCGCGCGTCTTCGCCACGCGCACGACCTCCACGGTCTTCATACGCGGCATATACCCCGCGCTCTTCAAGCAAGACCCGCGCTACGAGCCCTCGCGCAGTAAGAAGCTCGGCCCGCGCGTCGCGCACGCGATAGGCCGCGTCTTCGTCACGCGCGACGACGACGGCAACCTCGAACCCAACTACTCTCGCTTCGCAGGCGCGATGACGGGGAGCGCGCTCGCCAACGTCTGGGAGCGGAGCACGCCCGGCCACGACCGCATAGGCGCCGACGCAACGCTCGTGCGCTTCGGCCGCTCCTTCCTCTCCGCCGCCATCGGCAACGTAGTCCTGCGCGAGTTCGGCCCCGACATCATAGGCATCTTCCGGCGCTGACCGAAGTCAGGATTAGATTTTAAACGGCGACGCCTTCATCAATCATCGTTGATGAAGGCGTCGCTGTTTAACTCTCAACTACCAGCCCCTTGAGCCCTAGCCCTATTCTAGTTGAACGCCCTCTGGCGGAGGGCGTGGCGGAAGAGGCGGGCGTCCCAGCCCTGTGTGTTGGGCGACCACGTCGCGCGCAGGGCGTGTGCGCCGGTGGAGTCGGGCGCGAGGTGGAGGCTGTAGGTCTCGCGCGTGCGCGGGACGTAGACGAGGTAGCGGCGCGTGGGCTCGGCGTCGCCGCCGCGCGGGAGCGTGCCGGTGCAGAGGACTTCGTTGAAGCCGTCGCCGTCGAGGTCTGTGGTCTCCTCAGTCCACTCCGCGCCGCGGAAGCCCTCAACGTCGAGCGGCGCGCGCGTGCTCAAGGAGAACTGCGTGCGCGAGCCTGCGCGGCGCTCCATGACGAAGAGCGTCTGCGCGCCCGTCTCGTCGTCGGCGATTGCGGCGATTGCCTGCCCCGCGCCCGTCGAGACGAGGCGCGCGTCGGATACCGGGCCGCGCGTGACCGACGTGGCGACGCGCAGCGCGTCCTCGCGCGTGAGCGCCGGGGCGGGCTTCCGGGCCGCGCGCTTTGCGCGGGACGAGAGCGACGAAGAGAGCGCCGAGGGGTCGGACGCGATTGCGTCGAAGGCGCTGTCGCGCGCGCCCTGCCGCGCGTTCGCAGACCAGGCGACGACGGCCGTGAAGGCCATCGCGAGAATCGCGAAGAGCGTGGCGACGCGCGTGAAGGCGTAGCGGCCCGCGTTCAAGACGCCGATGGTCGTGGCGAAGGGCTCCCTGTCCGACTCGGCCGCGCGCACGGGCTCCGGGACGACGCTTCGTTCGAGTATGCGCCGCGCCTCGGCCGCGCTCGTGGGCCTGTGCGCGGGGTTCTTCGCGAGCATCGAGTGGACGGCCGAGGCGAGTGCGCGCGGCACGTCGGGCCTGAGCTGCGCGAGCGGCTCCGGCTGCACGGTGGCCTGTTTGACCAGCACCGCGGCCGAGAGCACGTCCACGAAGGGCGGCCTTCCGGTGAGCATCTCGTAGAGCAGGACGCCCACGCTGTAGAGGTCGCTCGCGGGGCCGACCATGTGGCCCAGACACTGCTCGGGCGACATGTAGCGCGGCGTGCCTATGACGAGGCCCGACTCGGTCGTCGCGTGCGTGCGCGTGACCTCGGTCGAGCTCTGCAAGACCTTCGCGATGCCGAAGTCGAGCACGCAGACGCCGCGCTCGTTAATCATGATGTTCGAGGGCTTGAGGTCGCGGTGGACTATGCCGAGCGCGTGCGCGTCGGAGAGCACGTCGCAAATCTCGGACGCGACCTGCACGGCGCGCTCGGGCGCGAACGAGCCCTCGCGCGTTAGGACTTCGGCGAGCGTCGAGCCCTCCACGTACTCCATCACGATGAAGGGGCGGCCGCCCGC
>Ga0126311_10001142_pt1 | contig 12630 bp, 9 predicted proteins | sample Plot61_FD_92539 | JGI IMG/M metagenome (GOLD analysis project Ga0126311, IMG submission 92539) | Serpentine soil microbial communities from UC McLaughlin Reserve, CA, USA - Plot61 | ecosystem: Environmental > Terrestrial > Soil > Grasslands | place: USA: UC McLaughlin Reserve, Lake County...
ACGCTTTGCCCGCGCGTTAATTCCTGCTTCCCTTTGCTGATAATCGGCCGCTTGCCTGTGCGCGGCATAGAACGGTTTGAGGGCAGGCCATTCACCGATCAGTGGTCGGGAGCACAGTGCGTCGTAGGTTTCCATCCCGTGATCGATGACGGCATCGGCGAACAGGTTGATTGCGCCTTGATCGCTCAGGTCGTGCTTGGAGTAAACCTCAACGCGGGCGTTGTATTTCTGAAAGCTTTCCATCAGAAATTTCCTGCTTAAACCGCTGAGAGCGATAAGGTGCGTCAGCCGATTCTGTTCCGACAGCTCGAAGAGAAAGTCGTAGCCTTGTTTGCGCTGCTGCCTCTCGATGCCGTCAGTGCGTTCGAGCAAGCGATAGTCTGAAATAACGACCACTATCTCGTTGAACTTATCGTCCGCTATGAACTTCTCCGCGTTGGCGACTGTGTGGGCCATCTTGCAATCAACGCCTTTGGCATCAAGAGCCTTGCAAATGGGAGTCAAATTTTCAGGCTCGTCGTCCAACAACAAGACCTTCCAGGGGAGACGTTCACCACCGCGAGCAGTCGTCGCGCCAACGTCGCCATCATCTTCTGCGACGAGCAGCTTGAACTTTTCTTCTGAGTTAGTGAGGAACGATTGGAGCGCGCGTGCATCGGCGGATTCAAAATCAACCTCGCCGAGCAAACGATCGCGCGTGGCTGATGCCTCCTGAGTTTTGCCCAGCAACTGTACGATCTCATCAAACGCCTTAACACCGAGGTCACGCAACTGCCCCGCCCCATTGGGCTCCGGCTTCATAGACAGAGTGCGATACTGGTTTTTTAGTTGGTGAATAGTTTCGGAGATCAGCCCTTTGAGGTTGCAAAAGTTATTGAAAATGTCCGCGAACTGGAGCGAGGTGAGCGGCTGCATCTCAGCGAGTCTGTGGGCCCACTCTCGTGGCGACGAAGGCAACGCGAGACAATCATGTCCGACAGTGCCGACGATCCGGCGATCCAGGATCTCATTTCCGTTATTGTCGAGCCTGATCTGTTTTGGCGGGAGGAATGAAATGAAAAGGACGGGTAGTCTCAACTTAAGCTTCGCCCTCAACAACGTTTTTGCGACATCGATGCCGTAAAGGTCGGAAGGCCGTTCACGTCCCCAGTCAAGTTCGGCTAACATTACCACACCAGAGTACTTGTCGAAGTCGGCAGCGAGGAGACTTTTTTCTGACGTGACGACACAATTCGCGCCGAGTTTCTTCCTGAGTCTTTCGGCGAAAGCATCCGGGTTCCAAATGATCAGTTCTTTTTTACCCATGTTCCGGCAGTGCGTCATTCAACGAGGTACACGTCGGTGCGATAGTCTAAAGCGGCATTTAACTCTGTGATGCAGGAATCAGAGTCATGGTAATCGCCAGCTTTCTTCATACGCTTCAACCAAACCTCGATGTCCAGAATCTTCGGCGCGTTCTTCTCGAAATAGCCAAACTGCCGGCGCACACGTCGCGAGAGAGCTTCCACATTATCGATTACGCCTACCCCTTTGACGGCAACACCATTCAAGTTGTCCAGCACTTCAGTTACCAGGATCTCTTCCTGCCGCACGCCTTCAAGGTCACTGGTCAACTGTTTGGTTTCGTTCAAAAGAACGACCATAGACTGCTTCAGTTCTCGCAGTTCATCATCGGACTTACTCCACCGCTCTTGTAGTTGATGGTAAACCTTAGCACTGGGACGCAAGCTGGTCGATTGGCCCAATCCGAGCATTTGCACGTTCAGCGATCCGACTTCCTCGGCTTTTAGCTGAAGCATGGTGTTGGTTTGAAAGTGCTGCTTCTGCTTGTCGCTGAGCTTTTCTTCCAGATCTTTTCCAAGGGTTTTCAGTTTCAAGGCATAGGCCTCGAATTCTTTGCGTCTTTGCGCAAGGCTTTTGTCGATCTGAGACAGACTGACGAGCAGACCATAGGCCGGGACAAAATCTTTTAGCCTGCGCTTAATGAAATAGTCGACGAGCTGCTGATTGAGAACGGCAAGCGCATGGTCCCGTGAGACCGACAGTTTATTGAGCGAGCTTGCGAACAAGAACTCGTTGGGGCCGCTCAGCACCTGATGAAAATACCAGAGCCAGCACCTCATCATCATCATCCACAGGATGCTCTTCTGGGTTTGATCAAATTGTCTGCCCGCTCCGACGATCTCCTTCCGAAGTTGGAACAGCCACCGTACCGGACGAAACAGTTCATACTCCCGCTTCAAATGACGACCTTTTTCGATGTGACTCTTGATGCGGGACAACTCTCCTCTGACAGCTGAGGCCGATCCGGAGAGCGGCTTACCGGGCGTAGCGACTATGCCTCTCGGTAGCATGACTGCAAGTGACTTAACAAGCGCGTCGGCCAGCTCTATGAACTCATCAATTTCGAGTTCGGTAGCGCTTCGCGCTTTTCGCAGTAAGGCATTCCGTCGCGCTCGCATTGTCAGGTGCGCAGCATCGATCTGCCCGCTCTCATCCTCAAAGAAGATCCCGTCCGCGTCGAAGTCAGTGCCGGCCAGGGCCGCTGCGAACCGGCTCTGGAAGGGCGATATCCACCGCATATCAGATAGTTGAGTTGGCGAGACCAGTCCCAGATAAAACGTGCGCAGCAGCACCAAAAACAACCAGACGTCGTACTTCTCGTCACCGACCGACGCGTTGTGGATCACGTTATTGCGAATAATGCGCAAGACTTGTGCGATGGGAAGCTCGTTGTTGCGCCCCTTGAACACACTGTGGTCCAGGGAATCGTTTAGCGACTCTTTCGGAGTCTCACCGCGATAGTCGAGGTAGCCCACCACGAACTGTTCGAAGAAGGTCGCCAGTGCCACGATCGTGTCCGCTGTCGGTTGTTCCGCGTCGCGTAGACTCAAAAGAAATCTCTGAGACTCCAAACGCGGAATGATTTCCCTCTTTCTAAACATCTCAAGGTCGTCGAAAAAGCCTCGATAGCGCAACGGGGCACCGAGGTGGGTCTCCCACTGAAGAAACCAATCTCTCTCCGACTCTTGAGTCCTGTACCTGATGTAACTGGTCCAACTCTTGGTGACGTAGTCAAAGGCGCCGCGCGACATGCACTCTTCGTACAAACCGATCTCGTCGTAGCGACTCATCATCAACACCGGCGTGCGTGGGAATCTCTGCTTAATCACATTCAACAGTTCGAGGCCGCCATAGGCTCGGTCACCTTCGTACTCAGTGTCATGCTCATAATCCACATCCAGCACAACCAGGTCGGCGCCTTTCAGCACCGAAACATTGCTCCTTACTTTTGAGGGCAGCAGCGTCTCGAACGATCTTCCGTTGTTTGCAAAGACGAGACCGAGCGTACGAGCCCAGGGCGAGTGGCCGTCGTCGTCAACCTCATCATCCACTACTACTATTCTCTGCGCGGGCGTGGTCGGAGACGCGGCTCCATTTCCGACGAGATCATGCTCAAAGAGGGTTTGTGCGCGCGTCACATAGAGATCGCCCAGACGCTTAACGGCCTCATGGAAATTATCGGCTTGCACCTCAAGGCGTGTAGGTAATACGTCAATCTCTTTGAGGAGAAAAGAGGTTAGCAAAGCCCCGAGCTTGCCAAATTGCGGTTCGGATCGAATTCTTCCTGCCTTCACGGCACCGTTGATTAGCCTTACAACGTCAACCGCGGTCGGACTCACCTTCTTGTACCCATGCTGAATCTTTTCGAACGAGTTGTCTATGAAACGAAGACAATCCTCGATCTTCAATTCGGTAGTCTGTGTGTCATCGAGTATTGGGATGTTTTTGAAGGCCGAAGGTAGTTGGACCACACGCTGCTGACAATCATCAGGCAGCGAGCGAAACGAGTATAGAAGGAACTCGGCATCAAACCTCCACGAACAGGCGTCGAACAGACTTTCGCCACTCTTCTGGAGTCGTCCTACATCCTTGAGTTTCAGCTCGCGATTGATCAGGACCCGCGCCGGAGCATCTGCTTTCAACTTGCGTTCAAGCTCACTCTGTATCTCTAAATGATCCGGCAAGCCATAAGGTGTACTACCTGCGGGAAACAGTGATTCGCTGGCATCTCCCAGCGCAGCCGCAAGCCGCTCAGCGAAGTGCAAGTTGTCGTCAACGATTAGAACTTTCATGGTTGCACGAAAGGCACGACGCCCGCTCAACCTTCGGACAGGTCAGTGGAATCTTGCAGATTCGATAAGGATTCTGGCGACTCTGCCGCCGGACTAGACTCCAGAAGCGCGTTTCGAATAGCCTCCAATCTCTTGATGTATCCCCCTTCGGATTCGTCGAAAGGGTCTGCGTCGGGGTCTGCCAATTCCCGAATCATCTCCCCGATCGTTCGGCCGTCCGTCTCGATCTTTGTTAACTCTGAGATTTTTTGGCGGACACCCAACGGAATACGGTCCGGAAGTTCATCACTGATGATTAGCGCTGCACCTTCAGGCGTCAGGCAGAGATGAAGCAGCTCGAGCCTGGCGTCAAGTTCCAGGGTGTACGGGAAGAGAGCGACGAGGCGTCCCAGCGCGTTTTGGTAAAGTCTCTTGTCCTGGCTATCTTTGCATTGTGCAATTTCCAGCAGGAGGTCATAAACGCTACCCACGTTCGAATGCACGTAGACGGCAGATGCAAGCTTCTCGCCGAAAACTCCACTCAGCACTCTCTCTTGTTGCTTCTTATGCTTTGAACCCGAATGATAGGCGATCAGAATTCTGTGTTTGAGATCGATATATCTCCTGAGAGATCGGCTTTGTTCACTTTCGTTTGTCAAATCACTATCCGGAAGCAGAACGATATCGACGTCCTGAATGTCTCCATCCTCACCCATGAAGAGAAACCGATCTGCCGCGATTAGTGCGACATTTCGGCCGCTGCCGTTACCGAGCTCAGCAAATCCCATCGGCACTAAATATCGCTCTGTCTCAACACCAAAGAGTACGAATATCACCACCAGGTCATCACTCATTGCGGAAGCCTCCTGGAAGCGAAAAGCACTTTGCATAGGTGATACTTGCTACGCTCCTGAAAGATGTACCTACCGACCAATGAATAATGAAGAAACCGCATATGACCCGGTAGATTCGAAGGTCTACCACGCCCCGACGTGACCACTAAAACAGGAAACTTCTTCTTCCATGCGGAGAGCCAGCCGTCGATCTTAGTTATCTCAGTAGTCCCTAACAGTTTCTCAACGATGCCTAGATGAATGAGAAGGACATCGGAGCTTTGTGATAGGGGGTCAAGGTATGCTTCCAGATCGCGCTTGTCGGACGGTTCGAACGATTGCTTGTTGAAGTCAAAAACATCTTTGGCCTGGGGAATGATGACTCCCATCCACCCAAGGACTTCTGAACTACTGCGACTCTGTATGACCGGGCAAGGTTTAGTCGACTCGTCCTGTACTCTCTCATCTACGACAACGACTCTTTGCCTCGCAGCCTCGATCAATTCGTATAACAATGTCTCTTTGCTTAGCTCATCTTCGGGCAATCTGCTTAGCAATAATCCGGTGGGACTTTTGGTCTCGTAAGGCTCGTAGTACAGCATTTCGTGCGGCCTTACGAGTGTTCGAGAATACAGACCGTGATTGTCAAAAAAGATGGTTTCGTTCTCAGGTTGACCGAGCTCTCCCAGCAACGTTGTCACTGGGTCTTCGCCCTTCGCCAGTTTTATGCTTGGGAACTGAGGACCTCTAATACTAGCACCAACCCATTTCTCCCAGAGGTAGTGACGCAAACTCTGATCTGTACCCTCGCGAAAATAGTCCAATAATTCTTGCCGGTTGAGCTCACGCCGTTCGTCAGCAGGAGAATCGACGCATTTAAAGATCCGACTTGGGAGCATCTCCGATTGGGTCTGGAACTCAACTTGTTGTTCTTCAGTCGGCGAGTCAACAATCAAGAAATCGTGACGCGCATCCCTGCTCGCCAGATAGAGCTTGATATCTTTAACGACATCGATTCCAAATGGTTTTACACGCGTGGCAAATTTGTGGAACGAATCGCCCTCGGATTCAATCAAGAGTGCTTCCTTAGGCCGCAGAAGGTAAAACTCATATCCCAGATTGCCTTGATGATTTATTGCCTTCAACAGCGGCGGCTGGTGTTCGTCGTCAATCTCGGTTGGTGATATTTTCCGCAAATACGCAGCAGCGATTTTCATCTCCAACAGCCCCCAGTTTCCGTGTCTTAAGGAGGCATCCGGATTTAGTATCGGTTGACCTATTCCTTCCTGAAGCCGATCTTCGAGAGGTGTAATTCTTTTGCGTTTGCATTCGCCAAGATTGTCAAATATTTTCACCCGCCAATAGTCGTCATCTTCTTCGGTGACTGAAACTATCACTTGCAATTCCGACTTGATCCGCGAATGCTTGGCGGAGTTTCGGATCATGTTCTCCAGAATCACATATAGAGCGTGTGCCCCGAGCATATCGTTGGGAGAAGCCAGGATGGGATCTATCGCAACTGTAGTCAGGTTAATCTGAGTCTGATTGGCAACTGTCACTTTCAAGGTGATATTGCTTCTCTTGACAGCCGTTGAGCCGCTGATTCGATCCATTAGCAGCTTTTGCCAACTTACCACGTCGTCTCTGTTATTTGATGGCGTGAGATAAAGGCATACGTCCTTATAGAGCCTCTTGTGCAAGGTGACGAAGGGTAAGGACGTTGCGAGATCGGCCAGAAAATCCATTCGCGTTTGAAGATACGAGTTGAGTGTGGCCACGTCCTCCAAGCCGGCATTTTCAAACTGCTCTTTATTTGTCAGCCGGGCCAGCACGTGCGAGCCGATGTTGTGCGACATGTTTCGGGACATCACGGCGACGACGGCCGCGCGACGCGCGTGTGTTTCAACTTCCTTCCTGAGTTCCTTCTCTCTGACGCGAGACGCAACAGTGAGCGGTGAAAAAGGAAAACCGCTTTTCGGTCAATCAACTCAAAGAGTGTTGGATCGAGCGGCTTCTGTGAAGCGATCGTGAATGTGTGCAGATAACCTGAAAGGTCTGGAACCCGAAAATAGAAGTAATCAACCCAGTTTTTCTCTGCCTTGCCGGCGACCCCCATGGCCCTGAGCCAGATGAGGTAGTAAATGAACCCGATATCCCCGCTGGCCTTCTGGACTCCCTCTAATGACGAGGTACTTTCACTTAGTTGGAAGAACTTCCGTGACGCGCCCGCCAGCACCTTTTTGTAGGTGTCTTTAATTGCTTTCAGCAATTGTTTCTCGTCACTGTCATGAAGCAACTTGAGCACTTCTGGTTTTTTAAGGTGACGATCCACGGCATGTGTAAGCTTTTCGTCGAGCAGGATACCGTGACTGTCTTCATAAGGCCTGCCCTCGATTTCAAGAATGTCTGGACGGACGCCCACATATAAAGGCTTGAATCGTTCTTCCTTATGGTGACGTATAGACCTGACATTCGTAGTTTCTTTGGCTTCGTGAAGAAATACTTCAGTCAATCCCTTTAATGGTTTTTTATTACCTTTATCAAGGCGTTGGTACTTTCGGTGGGTCGCAAAGAAGCCAGTGGGATCGTCCTGGTTTTGGGTGAAACAAAACAGGGAGTAGTTAAATTCTTCGGCCGACCGTTCACGGGAGCGATTGTTTTCTTCGTCAGAGCTTTTCGCTTCGAGGATAGCTGCCCAGAGAAGATCTTTGTTCGGGACATATCCGTTCCCTTGTGTTGAGACCATGAGAATGTCTTTGAACAGTCCAAAAAAGTCTCGATTGAACTTACAGATTTTTTCACCGTCGAGGTCGTTAGCATCCCTCAGCAGCTTGTCATAACGGCCGTCCTCGATCCTCAGGTCAAACTCCTGCGGCGCGAACTGGCTGAGATCTTTTGCCTCGCCGTGCCAGTCTGAAAGGAACTCTTTGACACGCTTTTCGATATTCCCGGCGACGGTTGTGTATTGGGGGAAAGACGACAGAGAGCTCTGTTCGGAGGCGTCGGGGGAATGAGGCATAGGTTTTGGACCTTAATAAACAGTCACGCTACCTGCGTAACCACCGACCGAATAGTCGCCAGAGGACTGCGGCCACGGCAAAACATAGATTTTGGCGCGCGGTGTGATGATTGAATTCAGATCCACGAGGTCGGACTCGAGCCTGCCGAAGCTGACAACAACTGAGTGTGAAAGCCGCCTCGCAAACAACCTATAAGCCTTGTGAGCGATAAAACGAAAATTCGAGTACCTTTTACTAATACTACAGGCGCGAAAGGAATTTCAAGTTGTGCGTCTCCTAGGGTAATGCCCTAACCTGACCTCTTCTCGCAGAGAAAACTTCAATTTAAGCCTTACGCAGAGACGAACGGAGACAATGACTACGTGTAGATTAAGTGCTCGCCGTGAGACGGTGAGAGATCAGAAACATAACAGTCTTTAGAAGATCCAAATATGTTGGACCACGTGTGATTAATAAAGGGGAACACGATTACCAAAGCCAATCGAGGCATCTCGATTTCCCCGCCGCCGATCTTCAGCGAGTACATATTTTCCACCAGGTACAGGGAGAAGAAGCGATGATAGTGTGTGTCAGTGTACGATCCGTTCGGCACGCGAGTTTTGGCGAACGCGATCTTGTCTAATGTCTTATGAATCCAAGCAGGAAGAGCGATTGTAACAATGCCCTTTTGCGATTTGCTGTTCATCTCCGTAGCTCCCTTACGTATTTAATTCGCCCGGCGCTATGACGACTGGGCGCGCCTTATCCTGTTGAAATACTGGGAGAGTTCTCGGCTGAAACCCTGTCGCTCTTGCATTTCTTGGATGGCTTGTTCAACCACTCCGCCCTTCGTCCCAACCCTTGCGGCTAGTTCTTTGGTTTCTAACTGTCTTGTCCGCATTGCCTTGATGGAACCGATTATGACGTTGGCGGAAACGTCACCGGCAAGTTCTTCCTCGAGGCCCATTCGCACCGCTTCTGCTTTCAGGCTTTCGTAAAAAGCCAGGACCGGCGCCGGGCCGCAACCCGGAGGCAGAGAATATAGCTCTAGCTTTTCCTCCGTGTCTACCTCTAGCACTTCACCCATTGCTAAAAAAACCTCTCTCACCTGCGGGTACGCCGGATTCGCGCTTCTCAAGAGGACCGTGTAACCGTCCCCCGACACTACGTTGATGTTTGTAATTGCTCGAAGGAAGCCTGTTTTTCTTTTATCAGAACTCGGTAAATTTGACAGACTGAAGCCTGATTGAAACAGTACAATCGCGCGCGCATTTGTGTCTGAATGCTGAGATAAAAATCCATTAATCTGACTTGTTCGTATGCATAGAAAGACGACGCTGCACGACGCTAAAACGTCGATCGCGCTCGGGGCGGCGTCGCAGTGAAACCTTCTCTCTGCCTCCACTATTTTGTGGAAGTTCTTGTCATATATATAAGGGCATTCGCCGACGGAGATGAGCCCGCCGACAAGGGCTGATCCTATGTTCCCAAGGCCAATGATTCCCCAGTTGTGCATGCAGCTCTCCTCGTCTGTCTAGTACTTTCGACACCACCCGACTCGCAAAGGTCGCAGCGGTGCCAGGCCCTACCGGACGAATTTATACCAGATTCTCTTGGCCTGCTTAATCTTGTGAGAACCGTTCTGAGCTAAGGAGAGCATAGAAGGCAGTTCGTACAGATGCCATCTAAAACAGGAGAGACAAGCCGCGCGCGAGAATGCCCGCGCGCGGCTCTGAGATCGAAGTCACTTACCGGAAGCTCCAGCGGCGGCGGCGCCGGCGCTCTGCTGTTCGTACGGCGTAAACTTTCCATCTTTCACGATCTTCAATCGAATCTGCTTAATCACGTCGCCATTCAGATCGAATGAAGTCACACCGGTCGTGCCGGGAAAGTTTTTAATTTGAGCCATGCCCCTTTGAATATCCGGTCCCGTCAGCCCTTTGCCACTCTCAATCGCCTGTTTGACCAGGTACACGCAATCATATGCCTGAGCTTCCACGAAACCTGGATCTTCATGATACTCATTCTTATAAGCGGTTGTGAACTTCTGAATGATATCGTCTTTGCTATCTTTATCGTACCCACTTGCCAGAGGATAGATGACGCCCTCGACGGCAGAACCACCGAGTTGCACGAACTGCGGATCCTCGACGGTTGTCGTCGCATAGAACGGCTTCTTGCTTCCTGCTTCGCGCGCCTGCTTCGCGGCCAACGCCACATCCTTGTAGTAACCGATGTAGTAGATCGCATCGGGCTTGGCGTTCACGACCTTCGTCAGGATCGATCGGAAGTCGCTCTCGTCCTGTTTGTACTTCTCGAGCACCGGAATTGATCCTGCCGTGCTTTCGAAGTTCGACTTAAAGACTCTTGCGATGCCCTCGCCATAGTCGTTCTGAACTTGAAGCACAGCCACAGTTTTGTGGCCTTTCGATTGGAGGAAGTCGGCCATCACTTTCCCTTCCAGATCATCCGAGGGGAAGTTGCGAAAAATGTATTCGCCTGCATTGGTGATCGCCGGAGCTGAACTCGTCGGCGAGAGCCAGACCACTTTATTACTTTCACAGATCGGCGCTGCCGCTAGCGTCACAGCGGATACTATTCCGCCGATAATCACAGGTACTTTGTCCACGTTTATGAGCTTCTGCGTTGCGTTCACGCCGTCGCGGGCCACAGCCTTGTCATCTTCGAATATCGGCTCCAGCTTCTTGCCCATCACGCCGCCACCAGCGTTAATCTCTTTTATCGCAAGGTTAATTCCACGCTGTGCCGACTTCCCGTAGCTCGACGCATCTCCTGATAGAGGCAGCACCGCGCCTATCTTGAGAACGTCGCCTCCACCCTCTGAATTACAACTGGCGAATGGGGATAGCGAGATCAGCGCGATTATGAAAACCACGAGAATTCTTTTAGTTGTGAGCATCAGTTTCTCTCCTCTCGTTAGCTACGGTTTAAGCAAAGAAAAAGCTCTCAAGATCGTGAGAACTCAGAATAGCCTGAGGTACTTCCTCAAAGGCCTGGCCATGCTTGATCACATAGGCACGGTGTGAAGCGTTCAGTGCTTCCGCCAGATTCTGTTCCGCAAGCAAGACCGTGATGCCATCTTCGTTACGGAGCCTCTCCAACGTTTCCAATAAAACTTGCGCCGCATCGGGTGAGAGACTGGCAGTCGGTTCGTCCAGCAACCACAATCGCGCATTCCGTATCAGCAGGTTTGAGAAGCCAAGCATCTGTCTCTCGCCACCGCTCAGGAAACCCGCGCGTGTTTTTCTTTTCGAATAAAGCGCTGGGAACGTTTGCCACACCAAAGCCAACCTCTGTTCAAAGTCACGCCGCAATAACGTATGAGCTGCCAACTGAAAATGCTCCATGACAGTAAGACTCTGAAAGACTGCGCCGCCCTGTAATAAGAAACCCATTCCTCGTAGAGCCAATTCGTGCGACTCGCAGTCAGAGACGTCGGCGCCCTCAAAAAACACTTTCCCTGACTTCGACCTAATTAATCCTGCGACTGCTTTCAGCAGCGTGGACTTGCCCGAACCATTTGCGCCAACCAGTGCCACGATCTCCCCCTGCCTCACGTTCAGTGACGCACCGAATAAAATCTCCTTTCGGTAATAACTCACCGTGAGGTTTTCCACCGTTAACTGAGCCCCGCTGTACAATCCGTTGGCTCTCATAGAGTTGAAAACGCCTCCGTGGGGATCTCGGCCTGATGAGGCTTCGGCAGAGGGACGGAGGATTGAATCCTGCCTTCACTCATAGTGTAGATATGATCCGAAATGCTTCTCGCTTTGAGGACATTGTGCTCGATCATAAGCACGGTCACTCCCGTGTTCGTTAAGTCTCTCATGATCGCCAGGATCTCATCGACCATGACAGGATTAACACCCGCGGTCGGTTCATCAACGAGTAGCAGTTGCGCGTCGTTGACCAAGAGCCTTCCGAGCGCGAGCAACTTCTGCTGGCCGTAAGAAAGGTCCTGCGCCAGACTGTATCGCTTATGGTCCAACTTGATTGATTTGAGTATCTTCTCCGCCGTTGCGCGTGTCTCCCTTTCGACGCGCGCGACCATGCGCGGCCGCAGTAGGCAATTAACGATCTTTTCACCGGGATGATTTTTCCTTGCGACAAGCAGGTTCTCAAGTACTGTCATCTTGTTGAAGACGCGTACGTCCTGCCAGATTCGACCAAAACCGAGTAGGGCCCGCTGCGGCGCCGAAAACTTATCGACCGGTCTTCCGTTGTAAACGATGCTCCCTTCATCCTGCTGAAGGAAGCCGGTGATCAGATTAAACAGAGTAGTTTTCCCAGCGCCGTTTGGGCCGACGATGCTTGTGATGGTGCCCTCATTGATTGAAAGCGACAGATCGATCACTGATTTGACGCCGTCAAACGATTTAGAGAGATGTCGGATTTCCAACAACATCATCAAAGCTCCTCTTCCTGACGCGACTTGCTCACTCGAAACGATACTCCCCAGCGATGCCTTGTGGCCGAAAACGCATGAGCGTGACGAGCAACCCACCATAAACGATCAACCGCACATTCGCTGCAATGGCGTCAGGTATAGCTACAAACCGCAACAACTCCGGAAGTAAAACCAGCAAGATGGCGCCGACAAGCGGGCCCTTGAAGTTACCCGTCCCGCCCACGATCACCATTGAGAGCATCAAAATAGATTCT
>Ga0126311_10001143_pt1 | contig 12630 bp, 13 predicted proteins | sample Plot61_FD_92539 | JGI IMG/M metagenome (GOLD analysis project Ga0126311, IMG submission 92539) | Serpentine soil microbial communities from UC McLaughlin Reserve, CA, USA - Plot61 | ecosystem: Environmental > Terrestrial > Soil > Grasslands | place: USA: UC McLaughlin Reserve, Lake County...
ACAGTTCTTTGCCCTGGTACTCATGAATTTTCATGCAACAGCCTCAGACGATTTTGAGCTTTTGGAACGCGGCGAGTGTAGCAGAGCTACAATTAGCCACAAAGAGGCACTAAGAAGTTATCGTTGTGCTCTTTGTGCTTTTTTGTGGCAAACTTTTCTGAAGATGAGTGAGGTTGTCGTTACTTCTCTAACAAACCTGCGCAATGAAGTGCGCTATGGTGCGGGACACTCATTCATAACTGACGAACCCGTTGCGTTGGGCGGTGAAGATGCTGGTCCTGATCCGTACACGTTGTTGCTCGCAGCCCTTGGCAGTTGCATTTCGATGACGGTGACGATGTACGCGCGTCGAAAGCAGTGGCCGCTGGAGAGTGTGACTGTGCGGTTGCGACAAGACCGTATCCATTCAAAGGACTGCCAGCAGTGCGTGCAGGGAAAAGACGGCTACATTCATCGCATCGAGCGTTCCGTGAGTTTCACCGGTCCACTCTCCGAAGAGCAGCGCGCCCGATTACAGGAGATCGCGCACAAGTGTCCCGTTCACAAAACCCTCACGTCGGAGATTGTCATCGTGTAAATCACTCAAAAGGATTCAACGTTTTCACGCCTGTCTTTTGAAAGTCACGAGTGTTGCGTGTGGCAGCTTAATGTCGTCAGTGGTTTCGGTGCGGTCTAGCGGTTGAAACCAATCCTTCACAGGACAGGAAAGCAACAATTTTACAAGCCCTCTGTTTCGCGGTTTTGTTCTTCGCTTGAGGAGATATTCACCACGATCGATGCGCTCGATCTCGAACTCCTCCCCAGCCTTGATGTCATCTTCCCGCCGTATTTCGGCCGGAAGAATGATTTGGCCCTTTGTCGAAACAGTAGTTCTCATGCGGGTAGATAGCGTCTTACCATTCAAATCTCAACCGGACAACTCGTTATGATCGCGGTTGAGCAGATTCAATCATCCGACGGACCCGTTGATCGAAAGACGGCATACAAAAGCAGGCTTCCAGCCACACCGAGATTTAACGAGTCGCTTCCCTCCACCATGGGGATGCGAACGATCTGCCGGCAAAGTGATCGTTGCTCATCCGTCAGTCCCGAACGTTCGTTGCCCAACAACAGGATTGTTGGCCGGGTATATTTGACTCGATCATACTCAACCACTCCATCGGATGATGCTCCAATAACGGCTAGATGGTGCGTCTGTATCCAACGCCGAAGACGCTCGACGTTTGTTCGCACGAGTGTTTGCTTAAAGAGAGCGCCCATCGTCGCCCGAACCACAACAGGCTCATACGGATCTATTTGTTGGCCGAGCAGGATAAATCCAGCCGCCCCAATGGCCGCTGAGGTTCTTAAGAGTGTCCCGAAATTACCCAGCGACTGAACCTGACTCAAGACCGTCCAGCAGGAGAATGGATCAGGTTGAATCTGTTCAAGTGTTTGGATTCGCTGATGAAGAATGGCGGCGATGCCGGACGCATGCTCAGCGCGGGAAATACTCCGAAACGCTTCTGGTGAGACCCGGGCAAATGGAACACCGGCACGCTTCAACTGGCGGACGAATTTTCTCGCCAGGGGAGCAGTCAGTAGTTTTTCGCTGTAAAGCAACGTCTCGATCGAAAACCTGTGATCTATAGCTTCTACGAAATTGCGAACGCCTTCAATGAAGAAAAGCCGATGCTGGTCGCGATAGCGGCGATCGCCTTGAAGCTTTCGAATTCGAGTAAGGGTGAGAGCAGCCTCTAATTGCCGATAATCGGCTCGAAGTTCATCTTTCATCCTCCGTAAGTTGAGCCGACTGGCTAAAGTAAAGTGGGTACAAATTCATGATAAGCAGTTATTGAATTGTTTGATCAAGGTTCATGTTTAAACTCAGTGGGGTCTCAGATTGTACTAAACTGATGAACCGCCCGCCATAGATATCCGATGTAAACTCCAAGCGCGAGTTATGCGCGTGGTCCTGAAGACAATCTCGCGATATTCAAAGTCAGTATCCCAAAAGTCATCAACGGACATGATCTCGTCTATGGCAAGCGGGTTGTCACGAGCCTATCCAAAAGACTCAGAACGGCTCCAGCCCCGCGACCAACTCACCGAGCGGCTCGAACCGCACTGATTTCCCATCCAGGCCGGGGAATCCGCCCCACTGCAGTATCGCCGTCCGCAGGTACGATACGAACGGCAGGTTATGCCGCTCATTCAAGAACACAAAATCAGCCGAAGGATCGGGCAGCACCACGCCGTACGGATCGCCGCCGCTCACGTTGTCCTTGTGCAGATCGTCAGGCGCAAGACCCGCGAAACACCCCGCGGCTGCGATGTCTTCATCGGTGTCCTCTTCATCAAGGAGGGCGAGAGCCCCTTCCGGCGGTATAACGACGAGAGGATCGAGCCCGTCCGGCCACTCGAGGTGCATGCCGACGAGATCCACCGAGCCGACCTTCTCCCAGAAAGCCACGAGCGAGAGAGGCAGCGCGCCAGTCTGCGCCTCCAGTTCGGATATGCCCGCGCGCGTCGACTCGGACGGGGCCACGAGCGGCCCCTCCGTGTAGTAGCCGGTCGTGCCGTCCGGGTACGTGCCGAAGACGTAGCCCAGGTACTGAAGGCGGGCGACGATGAGCTCGCAATTGCGGCGCACGCGGTCCATAGTCTCGGCCGCCACCTCACGCGCCTGAGTGTAGTGTGGCTCCTCGCGGACGGCCGAGCCGAGGGCCCTCAGTTCGTCCCAAACCTGCTCGAATTCACCATCGCGATAACGTTCCAGGTAGCTCACAAATTTTGTTTGCTTTCATCGCGTTGAATAGGATGCGTTTTCAAGCCTCACGCACTCACGTGGAAAGCGGGTTAGCTCGCGTGCGCTCAGACATCTTTCTTCTTCGCGGGTCTACATCTTTAGGAAGGAAATCATAAAGCTCTGTGGCCGGTGGCGCCTCGCCACCCCTGCCGACATAAGGAATCGGTTGCCCCTTTGCCAATCGTCTCGTGAATGCTATGCCACCCACCAGGAAAAAGACGCCGATCAGAATAAGTAGTACGGCAGGCATCTCCTCTGGATAGCTCAACAGCCATCTCGCGATGGGATAGCCAATAAAGAATGCGGCTGCGACAAAACACATAACCGTTACAAGAGCAGCGCAACCAAAAGGAAGTGCATTCCTACGTTCCCAATCTTCTACATTGGACATTTAATGTTTGATATATAGTCCGGGTGCGAAATTGGGCTGAAACGTTCTATGCCCAAACACATCCCGATAAGCATCAACTACTGTTCTGAAAAGATTATCATCCCACTCATGCCTGCCGGTCTGCGCCCTGAGATTATGGAAACTGATCTGATCCCATCCCTTGTCACGAAGATGCCTCTGAATAATTTCTTTTGCCTCTGCCATTACGGCTACTTCAGCTCTGAGGGCTTGTAATTCATGTACACACACCAGACACGGAGCTTAAGGGAACTGCTCTGAAAAACGTACGTTTATCGCGCGAGTCCGCTTGCAAGATTTGCCACAATGCAAAACGGCTGCCGGAGCCGGCAGCCGTTCTTACATTGATTGTTAAAAACTGGTCGGGACGACTGGATTCGAACCAGCGACCTCACGCACCCCAATCACGCGGGCTGCCTAAATGTAACTAATTGATTTTGCATCGAGATGCAGCCACGAGCAAAATCAAGGGTTTTTACATTTGTTACCATCTGCTTCTGTTCACTTACAGCGGTTTTCTATTTTTTCCTGCCACAATCCTGCCACAACGAATGAGCCAAGGCCCTTTAGCAGCTCGAATATGACTCGTTATGTGGGCTACTACAAACCGCCAACTCGTCTTTCAAAGCGATACTCAGTCAATAACTCGTAGTTTCTGCGCGACAAGTTCAAGCCCCATTCCGGGTCGCTCTTTTGCGTTGGCAATTCGTAATCGCGGCTAACAAACAGCGCGTTCGGATTCTGCCATGCAAGCGACGGAATTAGAAATATCTCCGGCATCTGCGCTGGCAAAAAAACGACAACTGCTGATAAGAGATTTTCGCGTAGTTCGAAGCATCGTTTAGGAAAGAACACATAATTCAAGCCGCGAATAGATTTAACCTGAATGTCAAAATAACGTTCGTGTCCTTTGCGAATTACAAAGTCGATTCCTTTGTCGTCCACTTCAGCCTGGTAAACGTCAAAGCCGTAAAGCGTGAACTCCATCTTGACAAAATACTCGGCAAAACGTCCGACTTGAAGATGCGTCAATCGAGACCAATCATATTTCTCCATATCAAATTAGTGTGTTTGCGTTAGGAAGACATCCAACGATTTTTGGCATCGCCGAGTATAAAACACAATCATTGCAATTGGTTCCACGCCTCAAGAAATTGCTGACCGTCGTTGCGCATTGTAGTGTAACGAACCGTTTGCCGATTGCCCTTAGGGTTGCGGTAAAAGTAACGCGAGATCTTTTCGGCTGGTACAAGAAAGACCGTTGGCGCAACCATCGGGTCACCGATTTTGTTGTTGAACGTGACCAGAGCAATAAAATGATTTGCGACGGTTGGCGACTTGAAATTGTCCATTGGCCAGTTTGTTCGGCTGGCCATTCCTTTGACGTCGATGGTGAACAACCGTCCGCGCGATTCGACAACGATATCGATTGCCTTGCGGTTGGCTAAGGTAAGCGATGCGCTGAGTCCCAATCGGTGCAAAACAGAAAGCACGTGAAACTCCGCAGCAAGATTTGTATTGTAGCCACTGTGTTCTGCCATTAGTTAGTGAAGATTCCTGACGTGCGGCATCAGCCGCGAGTCGCACATCAACGTTCGATAAAGGGCAAAGGCTGTGCGGCGAGTCCGCTGCATGCCGTTGTTCGGCCTCGTGTTAGCCAGAGCCCTTCTGTTGATTGCGGTAATTTCTCAGACTCTGAAACATATTGTCTAAGGCTACTACATAAAACTCGTGAAGGGTCATAGGCATTGAGCGATTCAACGACCAGTTGTGTGCATTATTGATTTCCTGAGCCGTGCGAATAAGCGATTCGACATCATCAATGCTTAAGGGATAACTATCCCCTAAATTGTCTGATTCAACAAAGAACTCTTTGTCATGGTGCGCGAAATATTTGTTACGCTGCGCCAAGACATTCGTTATTACCTTTTCTTTGGAAGTAATCAATTCCCTTTGATCTTCTATCTGCTGCGGAGTAATTGGCTCTCCCTGCCAAACAAGATTACGACGGTTGTTTTCCACGAAGGTTAAAAACTTGTTCAAGTTCCTATCGGATGAGGACTCATACAGTTTCGCCACGGAAATTATGGAATCAACCAACAAGGATTCTATGAGTGGCAGGAAAATAACTGGAGCCAATTCATGTTCATCACCTACAGGTTGTTGCTTCAAATAAGTAAACAAAGCAACTTTGTTCGCTAACTTATCAAGGTACTTAGTCAGACCTTTCAACCAAGCCTCATATTGTTGTTGTGCCGACATGACTTTAATCCCCGTAAGGTGTCTTCATTACTAACGATTCACAGCGAAACATGCCGAACGCCGGAATTGAGCGGCTGCCCGCCCGCTACACACAACCTCGAAAGCACCACAAAAGGTTGATGACAGGCAAGCTGGCGGGCAGTCCGTCGAATGACTTGTTGGCGGCAGCGACAGAAGAGCCGATGGTTCTTTCAGTCTGCGATAACATCCCCCTTCGGAAGCGACGCCGTCACTGTGGATGGGACTCTATCACCACCGTGGAATCCATACTTTTGCAGCACAGCCGGACTCGCAATTCCTCGGGCCCTTCCATTGTCAACAAAGTAAATAGTTGTTCCATCATTTATCATGGCAGCATCCGCATTAATGTCTGGCCCCCTCTGGATATCTCCAAGCGAAGGCTCATCCGGGAAATTCTTATTATCTACAAACAACCGGTTCCGCGTTTCTGGTGTCGGGATCGCTCTTCGTTGGCCTTTATCAATAAGCCAAAGTCCATCGGCGTATGCAAAGCCTCGTCCGTTCAGATTCGTGTCTGTTCTCTCTGACATAACTCCTCCTATTCTGTGAGGGGATGCTTTGATTTGGCGGGTAATCTATCGCCGCATCCATTTCAGCGATAGCCGCCCAACTATGCGTATCTTGGTCTGGATAACCCTGAAGCCGTGTTAGCCCTTCGTTTCTCTTCCAGTTGAAATGAGCGGTTCCATTCGCCAATCTGTTTGTTGAGACTCGTTGCGTCTTGAACCATAGCTCGTTGTCTTATACGGTTCCGGTAAAATCGCCTTTGCCAAAAGAACTCACAGCGAATCCGCCGGACTTCTGATACCCTCCCCAACTCGGTTCAAGATGTGCGTCTAAACCGTCGTCGTCTCAATGTGCTTGTGTTCAGCAATTCCGTCATTGGGCATGAGATTCATCGGCGCGCCTGAGGAACGTTTCGTGAACAATATGCAATTGCTAACACCGGTTCATCAGCACTGTCAATAGCACCTAATTCACAACGTCGGTACAGTAGGGGATGGCTGCTTGATCGAGCCGACACATTCTCTAATCAGAAATTATTCAGCTTGCGGGATATTTATTATCCTGGCTTACTTCCATTGACTTAAAAAACGTCAGACCACAGTGTGAACATTGAACCAATACGCGACCATCGAGAGGCAACATATAAGTGAACTTGGTCCAATCACTATTACCGCAACGTCCGCAGGTAATCCGACCCTTAAACTGTTGGCACATTTCATCGCGTGGTGCGGTCAAGGTGTTGCGGTTGTTAGTGCTCATTGTAATCTGCACTGCAAGGTGGGCGACGGGAAACGGGATACTTAGTCAGTGTCGTGCTGCCTGAACTTTTTTCAAAATGATTAGAGCGGCAGATCAAGATCATCGTCTACGATCTCATTCATCTCGACATTCGCAAGGCGAGCATAGGCAAGGACAATTTCAATATACGGAACGCTTTTATCCCGTTCATACTTCGAAACATTTCTGGAAGTGATTTTGACTCCGGCCCGCTCGCTAAGCCGCCCTGCCATTTCCTTTTTAGACAAGCCAAGCGCCTTACGAATCTGCAATAGCTTCTCTGCTAACCGATCTGGTCTGTTTCGTCTGTGGCCCAAGTGAGTAAAAACAGGGCGCTACGGATTTCCCACAATCACGTAGCGCCCTTCTACAAGGAGTCGCCTTTTAGCCCCCCGCCTCACAACGAGGCGGCGACGCCTTGTGTGCCCAACACTCCGGGCGATGTTTGGGCCATCTTGCCTATAAAAGCTCTTTCACATCGCAGAGCTTCGGGAGCGGCAATGCGTGGCTTTATAGCTGGCAAGAAACGAGCAGTGCAACGTGCAATGATTGAGAGCGTGATCTGAGCCTATGCCAACACTGCAACATGAATTGAGACACACTTATCCCGCCCGCCTCGCGGCGGTGCTTTATCGGAATTGAAGCACTGCTTTAGTGGGTCTATCTCAGACTGATGATCGTGAGTATCACACTAAGCAAAGTGCTCGACGTGCTGGCCGTGCTCGATGTTGCTGGCGGCGGTGGTGGCTCGGATTTGCCGCCAGTCGGCATATCGCCTGCGAGGATCGAGGTTGATACCGCGCACATGAGCGCAAGCGCCATTGCGAATCGTTTCATGGGTGTTAGCTCCTTTGAGGTTTTGAGAAAATGCCAACGCGTTTACATAAAAAATAAATGGAACAACAACGCATGATTTCTTGCAAGGCAGGCTAGAGCGATTTAATATCCCGTTTGCATTCGCTCAACTTCTTCGCCAATCGAAAGTCTCAAAACTCATGCGGACGACCTCTCCGAAGCTGGATCTCTCTCACCTTACTTCGAATGAGCAAGCCGAGCTTAGATGTCGCACGGCGTTAGAGCTAAAAGATAGAAACGAATACGACGCATCGCGTGAGGCAATGTTTCCGATCTGGAACGGGATCATCGGGAGTCGGCCCAACATTAAAGGACTGCAAGACTCTGTTGCTGCTCAAGTGCTGTTGACTACTGGCATTCTTACAGGTTGGCTTGGCAGTCGCAGCGAGATCAAAAAAGCAGACGACTACGCGAGAGATTTAATCACCGAGAGCATTACGCTTTATGAAGCTTTGCACGACTCACGGAAGGTTGCCGAAGCGCGAACAGAACTCGCGTGGTGCTACTGGCGTTCCGGCGATAACGATTCGGCACGTATTCTGAGCAATGAAGCACTTAAACGATTGACCGTCGGCGGGAACGCGAGAGCCAACGCACTGATTGTTCTATCATTCGTTGAATGGGCAGAGTCGCGGTACAAAGAGGTGCTAAGGATTCTTACCGAGAATGCGCCCGTATTTGACCGCATCATTAATCACACTTTCAAAGGTACTTTTCACAATCAACTCGGCATCACGTATAGAGCAATTGGAGCAGCTTCAAAAAGGCGCACTGATTATTTTCAACGTGCTATCGCTGAATACCACGCGGCAGACGAACACTTCAAAATCGGAAGGAATTTGGTCTATCGTGCTCACGTCAAAAACAACACTGCGAACGTGCTGCGAGAACTCGGACGATTCAGCGAAGCGCATGATTACCTTGAGCAAGCACGGCGTTTGTTTATTCGCGTGAGAGATAAAGTGAGAGTGGCCCAGGTTGACGACACTCGCGCTCAAGTGTTTCTCGCAGAGGGAAAATATGCGGAAGCGGAACTGACTGCGCGCACTGCCGCACGAACTTTCGAGAAAGCCGGACGACAATGTTTCTTAGCTGAGACTTTGATGATTGAGGGGATCGCAGTGGCGCGATTGAAAGAGCCGCAACGCGCCCGATTCATTTTTCAGCAGGCGATTGAGATCGCGCACCAAGCCGGATCAATGAATCGTGCCGGACTCGCTGCGCTTACTATGATCGAGGAAATAGATACATTGCCGCGTGAGGTTCAATCAGTTGCTTTTGAGCAGGCGCGGGAATGGTTGGCGAGCAGTGAGAGTCCCGACATAAACCCACGACTCAAAAGGGCAAGGAAGAAGATCGCACAACGACAAAGCGAACCTCAGTCCGTCGATGTGCGTGAAGTTCTATTCAACAAAAGCTGTGATCTGAGAGACGAAGTTTTGCAGTTTGAACATGATCTAATTGCTCGGACACTAGCAAGGGTCAACGGCAAGGTTTCACACGCGGCAAAGTTGCTCAACATCGGGTATCAGACACTCGCGCACATGATTGAACATAAGTATCCCGACTTGCTCAAGAAACGGACGCCAGTGCGACGCCGACCATGGAAAAAGAGTAACGCGACAAAGACACGCCGCTAAAGCCCTCAAAACCACTTCGCAAACTGCATTTACCCGCTGGCCTCCATCGAAAACGACAGCCTACCCGCACAACTCTACGCTGCGCTTAAGTACAAACCCAATGCGTTGCGTCGCCAGTTTTCGGTAGTGACTGCAAGGACGAACTTCGTTCGAAAAAGTCATCCGAAAAGGAGAACGGCTGCCGGAGGCGGCAGCCGTTCTTACATTGGTTGTTAAAAACTGGTCGGGACGACTGGATTCGAACCAGCGACCTCACGCACCCCAAGCGTGCGCGCTACCAGGCTGCGCCACGTCCCGTTTGCACTGACTCTACTACAACAATTCAGGATTTGCTATTCCGGCTCGTTTCCTGTTCGAGCAGCGACAACAACTCGCGCAGCTCCGACGCCAGTTGCTTTAAACCTTGTCGTTCTTCGACCGTGCGTGAAGGAACGGCGCGCGTGTAGGTTGGCGTTTCCGGTTGAAATAAACTGCCGCCGTTGTTGTTGAATTCAGCCGGCGTGCTCTCAGATTGCCCGTCTTCGTCAGCGCCGACGACTTTCAGTTTGCCACCACCACGAAGCTCGTTATTCAGTCGCTTCTTGGCGCCCGCGATCGTGTACTGGTCCTCGTAAAGCAGCTCTTTAATCCGCAGCGCCATTTCCACGTCGCGCTTGCGATAGACGCGCTGGCCCGCGCGGTTCTTTTGCGGCGCAAGCATCGGGAATTCCGATTCCCAGTAGCGCAAGACGTGCGCCTGCACACCCGCGAGCTCACAAACTTCCCCGATCTTGAAGAACAATTTTTCGGGAATGGCTACAGCAGGGCGACTCATTACTTAACCTCGACTGGATCTGTGGAGCTGACTCTTACCGCGTTAAGAAAAATTTGGAAGTCTCTTGGCGAGTTCGCCAACGTTCGTGCGACGGCGACCATGTTACCCGCGTGGACTTTCGCGTGTCAATACTTACACTTAGCGCGCCTGACTTAAAACTGTTTCTTAAAAGTAACGGTTGAGGAGTAGTTCAACTCTCGATTTCAAGATCTCTCCATAGAACAGGTCAGGAAGGGGGCTTGCCCCCGCTGTTGGTAGGCGGGGGCAAGCCACCCTTCCTGACTTGTACTATTGGTTTCCCGCACAACTTGCCCATGTTGGACGGCGGACGGCGCGCAAGCTATAATCCCGCCTTCCCACGCCCAAAGCCCGGAAGGAAACGAGCCTAAACAGTGACAACCTCGCCAACGGTTCTGCGCCTTGCCACGCGCCTCGAGCAGGTCGGTTTTTCAGATATCGTCAAACTCCGCAACCGCATCATGGAGCTGCGCAGTGAAGGCGCCACGGTCCACCAGTTTGAAGGTGGCGAGCCCTTCATGCCGACTCCAGACTCAATCAAACAGGCAATGAAGCGCGCGCTCGATGAAGACGAAACGCGCTACGCACCTTCCTCAGGCATTCCGGAGCTGCGCGAAGTGATTTCCGAAAAGCTGCGCATTCGAAATCGCATTCCCGCAGAGTCGAAAGACGTGATCGTCGTGAACGGCGGCATGCAGGGTTTGTTCGGCGCGTTTCAGTCGATCGTGAATCCCGGCGACGAAGTGCTTCTCTTCTCGCCTTACTGGACCCCAATCAAAGATCTCGTCGCGCACTGCCAGGGCCGCAGCGTGTTCGTGCCGACGATTGAAGCGCGTGAGTTTGGTTTTCAACAAACCCTCGCACGCTACACCAACGAAAAAACGCGCGCGATCTATTACAACACTCCGCAGAACCCGAGCGGCGTCGTCTTCACAGCGGAAGAGGCGAAAGCGGTTGCAGAGTTCGTACAGGATCGCGATCTCGTAGTCATCGCCGATGAAGCCTACGAAGATCTGGTCTACGACGGCGAGCACTGCTCGATCGCTTCGCTCGACGGAATGTTCGAGCGCACGATCAGTTGCTTCACTTTTTCAAAGTCGTACGCAATGACTGGATGGCGACTCGGTTACGCAGTCGCAACTGAGCCCTGGATGACGGGACTCAGGAAAGCAACACTCTATTCATCGAATGGTGTTTCGACGCCGACGCAGTGGGCCGGAGTCGCGGCTTTTCAGATCGAGACTTCAGCCCTCGCACAGATCAGGGACCAGTATGAACGCCGTCGTGATCTGCTGGTGTCAGGGTTGAATGAAATCGGCTTGAATTGCGCACCTCCCGCGGGCGCGTTCTACGCATTTCCCAACGTGAGTCGCATAAATAAAGACAGCCGCGAAGCTGCTGATGTGTTGCTCAATCGCGCGCAGGTTGCGACTGTTCCGGGAATCGTTTTCGGCGCGGAAGGCGAGAGCCACCTGCGCTTCTCTTTTTCAACTTCCATCGAAACCATTGAAGCAGGGCTCGATTCACTTCGTCGTAATCTTTAACGGATGAGAAGCGAATTCGACTTCATCAACACACTCCGCCGGCGAGTCGCATCTTCAAATAAATCGATCGTTGCAGGCATCGGAGATGATGCCGCTGTCTTTCGCACTACTTCAGGTAAAGAAACAGTCATCACTGCCGATCTGCTCGTTGAAGACATCGACTTCCGTCGCACGACGACGCCGCCATACCTTTTGGGCCATAAGGCACTCGCAGTCTCGCTTTCCGACATTGCCGCGATGGGTTCGAGGCCGCTCTGGTCTCTGGTATCCATTGGCGTGCCCGAAGATGTCTGGCAAACAGATTTCGTTGAGCGGCTGTACGACGGGTGGATGGACCTCGCGAATCGCTACGGCGTGCAGTTGATTGGCGGCGACACTTCGCGCACAAATGAGCGTGTGGTGATCGACTCGATCATGATCGGCGAGTGTTCAGCGGGACTGGCGGTGAAGCGAACAGGCGCGAGTCCCGGAGACCACATCTATGTTACCGGTTCACTCGGCGCGGCGGCTGCGGGCTTGCGACTGATTGAACGCGGCGCACACCTGGCGGACCAAAATCTCGGTGACGAAGATTCGCAGAAACTCGATCACGTTTTGCTGCGGCAGCTTCGGCCTGAGCCACGCGTCGGCTGGGGGATTGTACTCGGCGAAGAACGGCTCGCGACTGCGATGATCGATCTCAGTGATGGCTTGTCGTCTGATCTCAATCATTTGTGTACTGCGAGTGATGTAGGTGCGTTGCTCGATGCGTCGTTGTTACCGATCGACGAGCGTGTCGCGGAGCTATGTGGGCGGCGTGCGCTCGATCCCCTTCAGCTCGCGCTGCACGGTGGTGAAGACTTCGAGTTGCTGTTCACAGTGAAGCCGGAGAACGTCGCACGCCTGCCGCGAAGAGTAGACGGAGTTGAGATCAAGCGCATCGGCGAGATCACCACGGCAAACGAGGGCGTCAAAATCTCCGAGGGCTCGCGCAAGTGGGAACTCCAGCCCCACGG
>Ga0126311_10001144_pt1 | contig 12629 bp, 10 predicted proteins | sample Plot61_FD_92539 | JGI IMG/M metagenome (GOLD analysis project Ga0126311, IMG submission 92539) | Serpentine soil microbial communities from UC McLaughlin Reserve, CA, USA - Plot61 | ecosystem: Environmental > Terrestrial > Soil > Grasslands | place: USA: UC McLaughlin Reserve, Lake County...
CGCGCCGCGCGCCGGGCTGGCCGTAGCGCAGGCCGCCGGGCGGCGCAGGCTGAGACCTTCGGCCGCCGCCCCGGCGGCAAGGGTCGTTGAGGACACGGCCTCGCCCCGGCGGCGGGTTAACCCCTCGCTCGCGCGCAGGCTGAGTCGGCTCGTCCGGTAGGGCTCCGCTACTCCTCTTCGTTCGGCGACTCGCCGTAGCCCTCTGTACCCTCCGCCTCTTCGCGCACTTCGTCCTCGTCGTACTGTTCCTCGCGCACGTCCTCAGGCTCGGGGCGGCCGTGCAGGCGTACGCCGATGAGGGCGTTTCGGATCTCCTCCAGCACGTCAACCTTGTCGCGCTCGTAGTTACGCCTCTCCCTGTCGTACCAGGCGAGCACTTCGGAGTAGACACGCAGGTATTTCTTGTCCTTATCGGGTAAGGAGACGACGTAATGCTTCCCTTCCCGGGTGACGACGCGCCCGCCCTTCGTTCCGGCGGGGTAGTTGTTCTCGGCGTGCCACCTGTGCGGCTGCCTGATCTCTCTCCGCTCCATCTTCTGGACGAACTCCGCTATCTTCCACGTGATGAAGCCGTCTTTGGTGATGTCCTCGGCAACGAGTTCCTCATCTTCCTGGAAGGCCGCCTCAAGCTTGTTCTTGAGGAACAGCACCTTGTAGCGGACGAGGCGGAGTCGGTCGCACGCAGCTTGATCCTTACAGTCGTCGCTGACTTTCCAATTCTCCTCCCCACAACTCCATCCCCTGCCGCCCGCTTTCGGGTCCCCGCCGCTCCAGCCTTGGTTGCTCATATTCTTCTCCTCCTCAATGGTTGGTTGTTGCGTGGCTATGGCCCGATTCGTGGTATCGGCACCGGCCACCTGTCCTCGCGTCTCGGCGGGGGAGTCGGGTCTGCTTTCGGCCACGCCGCCGAAGTCCCGGCTCGTCCATTGCCACTCCGGCGGCGCGCCCGGCCCGCCCCGCCCCTGCATGCCCTGCATCACCTCTCTGAACATCTCCATGCTGTAGGCGAAAGCTGAAAAGGGCATCATCATCATTTGCCCGAAGAAGCGCGCCCAACCTCCAATGTTCGTGTTCGACCGTGAGCGCATGTCCTGAGGGCCGTCCCGCATGTAAACATTCCTTTCAGGCGCAAACAGGTTTCCGCCGCCCCGCCACTCAGGCGCGGCTCGCGGCGCGCAGTAGCAGGCCGCCGAGCGCCAGGAATACGGCGACCTTGACGCCTTCGGCGCCGGCCAACGACTTATCGAAGTGCTGCGACAGCAGGACGAAGGCGACCAGCAGCATTAGCAGGGCCGTGAACGTTGTGGGCGAGTTCTTCCGCCCGGCCGCCTCAGGCGCCTGCGGTTTCACGCCCGCCCTGCCCTCGGACACCAGCGTCAGCGCCTCGTCGAGCCGCTGCGGCAAATCCATCATCATCGCGGCGTACCTCTCAGCCCGCTCGCCCAGCACGTCAGGGTTGGCGAACGCGCGCAGCCGCTCCACCCCGGCGACGAGCCGCACGTCCTGAAGGCCGTCGGCCAACGCGTCGTGCCCCGGATCGAGTTGGTGTGCGAGGCGGGCGATCATAAAAAGCCCCCTGTAGAAGGGCGCCAAGTGCGGCGGCGGCAGGTAGCCGTGCTCGCCCGCCAGTTTCCAGTGGACGAACAGGTGCTCGGCCAGACTGTTGCCGTCCTCGCTCAGCGACCACCCGCTGTTGCGGAAAGGCACGGCCTGCCGGAACCTTTGCCGTACTTTGTTCTCATGCGGCCCGCCCGCATTCTTCAACACCCTGAGCAGGCATTCGCACGCCCGGTCGGGGTTGTCGGCGGCCGCGGCCAGCAGGTAGGCCCAGAGGTCAGCCTTCGACTCGGCCGGGAGGCGCGCGAAGACGCCGCCCGTGAAGGCTATCTGCCGGTCGGGCATGATCATCACGTTCCCCGGCAGCGGCTCGACCGGGAAGAAGTTCCCCAGCAACGCCTGCCGCAGCCAGACCACGCAGAGACGGCGTGCGAGGTTGGCCCGGTCGTAGTCATGCCCCGGCCAGCCCGCCGCGGCCGCTGGCTCGCCCTTCATCTCATGGGGCGTAAACGCATCGGCCGGACTCGCGCCCGGCAGCCGCTCGACGGTTAGCACGCTTGCCGTGCAGTGCGAACCGTGGACGACAGGCGCGCGCAGCATGCCGCAGTCCCCCGCGTCGTGAGCGAGTAACTCCAACGCCCTCGCCTCGTGCGTCAGATCGGTCTGCCGGCGCAGCATGCGGCGGAAGTCGGAGAGCGCGGCCGCGAACGCTTGTTCGGAGCATTCCGGCGCGGCCCGGCCCTCACCCATAAGTGAGAGCAGGGCCGCATCGCACGCGAGGTATTTAGCGGCCCCCGGGCGCACGAGCTTGACCGTTATGTCCTGCCCCTCGCCGAGCCTCGCGCGGTGGAGTTGGAAGAGCAGCCGCGACTCGAAGGGGCGCTCTTCGAAGTCGAGAAAGACCTCCGCGGGCGGGCCGCCGAGTTCGCGCTCGCACAGTGCGCGGGCGGCACAGGGCGGCTCCGCCTCGCCGCGGTCGGCGATGGCGGCCAACTCAAGACAGTCGCGCGCGTCCAGCAGATCGACGCGCGTCGAGAGGTACAGGCCGAACGAGGCGAAGACTGGCCCGAGGCTTTCGAGAGCCGCACGCAGGCGGCGCGAATGCGTCGGCTCGGCGGCGTCCGCGCCCGCGACACGCAGGGCGCGCCGAGGCCCGCGCGCAAGGCCGAAGTCGGCGAGACGCTGCTCCACTTCCTTCCGCCGCGACCTGAGAAGCGGTCGCGAAGCTCTCTCGGGCGAATGTTCTCTCACGATGCTCTCATTCCGCCGCGCCACTACGGTCAAGTCCTCTGGTTGATGACGGCGAGATCCCTTTCGAGTTCCTCTTTGCGAACCGGCCCGCGATAGATTTTGACGATGCGCTGCGCGCGGTCGAGGACGAGCGTGTAGGGGATGCCGACGCCGTTGAAGCGCTGAAAGGTCTCCTCGTCGCCGAGCAGCACCGTGTAGTTCAGCTTGAGGTTCTCTTCCTTCTCATACCGCCTGACGGTCGAGGCCCCGTCCTGGTCGAGGGAAATCCCGACGACTTTCGCCCCGGAGCTGGCGGCGAACTCGTTAAGTTGAGGGATCTCGCCCCGGCACGGCTGGCAGTAGGTCGCCCAGAAGTTCAATACGACGACCTCTCCCTTTAAGGAACTGCTCTTCACCGTGACGCCGTCGAGGGACTCCAGTGAGAAGTCCGGCGCGGGTGAGCCGACGGCGACTTCCGCCGACTCGCCCGCGCCGCCGCAGCCGAGCAGCAGCAGTCCACACAGAGATAGGGCTAACGTTCGGGCTAGCGATTTCATCCTTGCGCCTCCTTCTACGAAACCTCGTCCGGGGTAACGGCGTTGCCCCGGCCGGGGGCATACTTCGCCGCGTCGTCCGGCGGGGGCACCGGCCCCCAGCCGGTTGGCTCGTACCGCATCCTGTCGCCCCCGCCACTCCACTCGGAGGCGGCCCCGCCCACGGCCGCGCCGATGACATCGGCGGCCCGCCCCATCACGTTCATCCCCTGCCGGAAGGTGTCGGCGGTCTGCTGGCCGGCGTCCGCGGCCTGCCGCTCGTAGCCGCGCCCTTCCTTACGACCGGCGTCCGCGGCCGCCCCGTCCCGGCGGTCACCGCAGCGACCGCCGCAGCCGGACGACCCTAGAGTGAGGGCGCCGAACATCACGTCCACCATGGCACGCTGGATATTGTCCCCGGCGCGGAACGTCGCGCGGAGCGCCTCGCCCATCTGCTCTTTGGCGCAACCCGCGACGCCGTTGAATCCTTCCGTCACGGGGTTCTGCTGCCGCCCCCGCGTCGAGGAGAACAGGTTGAGCAGTTGCTGCACCCCGAAGAGTGACTGCGCCCACGTGTAGCTCATCATCGACTTCGTAAATTCACGCATGACTGACTCCTTCCCCTTACCGCGGGGCTGCGGACGATTGTCTGAAAAGTTCCCCGCGCCGACCCCATTTCAGGCCGGCCTCCCCATCTCACGCCAGAGCATCACCGCGGCGCTCGCGGCGAACAGCGCCCCCGCCGTGAATATGTTGACGCCGAGGCGCGCCTCGTCGCCCGCCCCCGAGACGAGCAGCGACGACACGAGCAGCATCGCCGCGAACTGCACGGCGCGGCGCCGCGCCGGGGCGTCGCGCGGCGGGCGGGCCTCGTCGACCCGCGCGCGCGCGGGCGTCTCGCCGGCCGCGAACGCCTGTAAGAAATCGACCGCGCGCAGCGCGCCGTCATCCAACAGGTGGCCGCTTGAGCTGGCCCAGTTGAGCATCGAGTTGTAGTTCAGCAAAGACCTGCGCGCCTGCCGTGCGAGCTGCTGCCGGGAGATGAGCTCCAGGTGACGGCCGAGGTTGAACCCCGGCGCGACGCGCGTGATCAGCCCGTCGATGGCGATGGCCGATCGGATGTACTTGACGACATCGCGCTCCGGGTAGATGCCCGTCCGGCGCGAGAGCTTGAGCATGTCGAGCATCACGAGCGTCGCGTTCTTGACGAGCCGCTGCGCCCCGCCCTGCCACTCGTACCACCCCGACGCGAGCCGCCTCATCCCCTGCCTGAAGCCCTCCACGTCTGAGCCCGCGTTAACCGTCGAGATTTTGAAGAAGGCGGCGCACATCCCTTCGAGGTCGCCGCGTCCGAGCGACATCGTCAGCGAGACGACGTTCCGGCGCGAGTACCGGCTCAGGACGCCCGTGATCCCGAAGTCTACGTAGCCGACGACGTTGTCGGGCAGGATTAGCAGATTGGCCGGGTGCAGGTCTGCGTGGAACATGCCGAAGCTGTTGGCGTCGCCGAGGAAATTTTCGAGGACGTTGTAGACGAAGCGGCCGGCGTCGAACCCGAGCGCCCGGAGCCTCGCCAAAGTCAACTCGTCGCCCGCCTCCGCCGCCCGCAGGTAGTCGAGCAGGTTAACCCCCTCCATGAACTCGACGACCAGTGTCCGGGTCGAGACGTAGTCCCAGTAGACTTCGGGCACGCGCTCGCGCGGGTTCGACTCGGCGTTTCGGCGTTGCTGATCCATGTAGCGCGCCTCGCGCCGGTAGTCGAGCTCTTCGGCCGTCCACGCGACGAACTCGCTCATCGGCTCGATGATCCAGTAGAGGAACGAGAGGCGCAGGCTCCTGACGACGCTCATCATCGCCAGCATGAGCCTGATGTCGCCCGTGAAGTCCTGCTCCACGCTCGGACGCCGCACCTTGACGACGACCTTGCGCCCGCCGAGGCGCGCGACGTGAACCTGCCCTATCGAGGCCGTCGCGAGCGGCCTGTGCTCCACGTACTCGAAAATCTCGTCGGGGCTTTGGCCGAACTCCTCAAGGAAAGTCTGCTCGACGGCCGCGAACGGGAAGGGGGCGATGCGGTCGAGGAGGTTGAAGAGTGCGTTACAGTATTCGAGAGGCAGTATGTCGGGCTGTAGCGCGAGCATCTGGCCGAACTTGATGAAGGTGCCGCCCATCTCCTCGATTGCCGCGCGCAGGCGCTCCGGCCCCGCGAGCGGGCGGACTGGCAGCGGCCGCGCGAGCCGCGGCCAGCGGCGAACCGCCAGCCACAGCGCGTGCGCGAGCGAGTACCTCACGACCACGGCCGTGAGATGCGCGAGCCGGCGCAGGCTGTAAGCAACGTTCATCCGCCCGGCTCCTGCCCGAAGACCGAGCCGTAGAAGATTGACGGGCGGCGGCGCAGGATCTCTTCGATGGCCTCCTCAATCCTGCCCCGCACCTCGTCGCTGATGGCGCGCACCGTCTTGGGGTCGTCCGCCGCCTCGGGCGGGTAGCGCCCCTCGACGTGGACGGGCGCGAGGAACTGGACGTGCCACTTCGACGGCAGCGGCAAAGGCGTCACGGTCACGGGTAGACAGGGCCAGTCGCTGTAACGCTTCCACCAGCGCCACTCGAACTTCTTGAGTATCGGGAAGATCTCCGCGCTGCCGACGTTGACGAAGGGGATGATGGGCGCCTGATTCCGCAGCGCTATCTTCACGAAGTCGTTGCGCCCGAACTTCCCCAGACGGTATGCGTCGCGGTAGAGGGTGAAGACGCCGTTGACGCCCTCGGGGAAGACGCCCAGCAGCCCTTCGCGTTTGAGCACGCGGTCGGCGTTCTCTTGGCAAGCGATGACGCCGCCGAGCTTCGTCATGAAGTTGAAGCAGAATGGCCACCTGATGAGGCCCGGGTGCATCAGGAAGCGCGGGACGCGCCCCGCGCGCCTCATGATCATGTGGATGAGCATGATGCCGTCCCAAGGCATGAAGCCTCGGTGCGGGCCTGCGAGCACGGCGCGCCCCTCGCGCGGCACCCTCTCGAAGCCGTCAACCTCGATGCGCCAGTAGCCGCGTTCGAGGAATTTGAAGAGCGTCCGCCCGAGCGCCGCGATGTACTCTTCGTCCATGCCGAAGTCGTCGAACTCGCGCGCGGGGGCGGTCGTCTCGCCGCACGGCACTTCGCCCGCACAACGCCCGGCCACGAACTCGGTCAGCGCTGCCGCGCTCGAACGGCGCGGCGAGAATCCGAGGTCGCGCTCCGCCTTCCCGTTCGAGACCGTCCAAGAGTAGCGTATGAAGTCCAACAGCTCTGCGGGGCGCGCCAGCCCCGCGCGCGCGAGCGGCGCGCGCAGAAGCCTCTGTAAGGTGCGCGGGACGGGGACGCGCCGCACGCCCGCGGCGCGCAGAGCCTCGCGCAGCGGGATGACGCCCCCCGGCGCGACGTTGTAGACGCCGGCCGCGCCCCCCTCGACGGCGCGGCGGACGGCACGCGCAAGGTCTTCGGGGTCGAGCAGTTGGACTGAGGGGTCGTAGCCCGCCAGCGTCAGCGCGAAGCGCCGGCTGAAGAGTCGGCTGAAGTAGTCCGCGCCGCCGCGTACGAGGACGGGCGCGGGCCGCAGTATTGTCAGACTCGTGCTCTCCGCCTCGCCGCCGCCGACGTGCTCGGCCGCGAGCGCTTCGAGCCGGAGCCATCGGCCCGCGGTCGTCTCACTGCCGTTTCGCTGCGTCGGGCGCGACTCGGACATGAGGCCGGGGTTCTGGGGGCTTGCGCCGTAGACGGCCGCGCTCGACAGCAAAACGAGCCGCCGGACTCCCGAGAGCGCGCACGCGCGGAAGAGCTCTTCCGCGTCGGCGAGATCGGGCGCGTCGCGCATGTCGCAGAGGGGCGGGGAGTAGACGACCGTGTCGGGCGACGACTCCGCGAGCGACGCGGCGTAGCCCGCCCCGGTGCCGTCGGCGCTCTCACTTCGCGTCCAACGCACGCACGACTCGACAGCGGCGCTCTCGCGCAGCCGCCCGGCCAGCGCCTCCGCGACCCCACTCTGCTCACATATGACGACTACGCGCATCTCGAAGACTCAAGACTAAAGACTCAAGCAAATGTCAGCCCTCACGCGAGAGCCCGGCCGCGGGTTTGTCGTAGCGCTTGCCCACGGCCGCCTCCGCGTAATCCGCCTCCGGCGCGAACACGGGGCCGTAGAAGATCGACTTGCGGCGTCGAAGCATCTCCCCGATGGCCTCCTCCATGCGCGCCCTGACCTCGCGGCTTATGGCACGCACGACCGAAGCGTCGTCCGCGGCTTCGGGCGGATACCTGTGCTTGACGTGGATGGGCGCGAGGAACTGCGTGTGCCACTTTGAAGGCAGAGGCACGGGCGCGAGCGGCCACGTCGGCGTTATGGGGAAGAAGGGCCACTCCGTTCGCCGCTTCCACCAACCCCAGTTGAGCTTGCCGAGTATCGGGAACGTCTCGGCGCTCCCCACCGTGACGAACGGGACGATGGGCGCGCCGTGGCGCAGCGCCATCTTGACGAACTCGTCGCGGCCGAACTTCCCCAAGCGGTACGCGTCGCGGTAGAGCGCGAACGCGCCGCGTATGCCTTCGGGGTAGATGGCGAGTATCTCGCCGCGCGAGAGCAGGCGATCCGCGTTCTCCTGACACGCGACGACGCCGCCGAGCTTCGTGTGGAAGTTGAAAAGGAACGGGAACTTTATCAGGCCCGGATGAATCAGGAAGCGCGCGTAGCGGCCAAGCTCGCGCGCGAGCAGGTGCAGAGTCATCACGGCGTCCCAGGGCATGAAGCCCCTGTGGACTCCGACGAGCACCGCGCGCCCTTCGCGCGGCAGGTGGCCGAGGCCATCGACCTCGACGCGCCAGTAACGGTCGTGCAGGAACCCGAAGAGCGTCCGCCCGAACGCGTCTATGTAGGACTTGTCCATCCCGAAGTCGTCGAACGCCGCGTGCGTCTCGACCGCGGGCGCGTCGGCCCCATTCGTCGCGGCGCGGAACTCGCGAAGGGCTTCGGCGCTTGAGCAGCGCGGGGAGAAGCCCAGTTCGTTTTTCATCTTCTCGTTCGAGACCGTCCACGAGTAGCGCACGTAGTCGAGCTGTTCGACCGCGTGGCAGAGCCCCGCGCGCGCGGGCACGAAACGCGCGAGGCGTTGCAAGGTGCGCGGGACGGGAAGGCGACGCGCGCCCGCGAGTCGCAGCGCCGCGCGAAGAGAGATAGCGCCGTCGGGCGCGACGTTGTAGACGCCGTGCGCGCGGCGCTCGACTGCGCTGCGGACTGCGCCCGCGAGGTCTTCCGCACTGAGCAACTGTATCGACGGGTCGTGGCCCGCGAGGGTCACGGCCACGCCCTTCCTCAAGAGTCGGCTGAAGAAGTCCGTGCCGTCCGAGGCGGGAGTCGCCGTCGGCCGCAGAATGACGAGACGCGTGGCGCGCACGTCGCCGAGGTAGAAGGCCGCGATCGATTCGAGTTCGAGCCAGCGGTTCGCCGGAGTCTTCTTCTCCTGACGCATGAGCATGCGCGACTCCGAGAGGAAGCCTATATTGTGGTGCGACGCGCCGTAGACTTCTGCGCTCGACAGAAGGACGAACTGCCCGACGCCCGCGCGCGCCACCTCCTTGAAGACGGCTTCGGCGTCCGCGAGGTCTGGGACGGGGCGTCTTTGCGCCTCGAAGGGCGGCGTGTAGACGACTGTGTCAATTCCCTGCTCGGCGAGGAGCCCGGCGCGCCCTCCGCTCAACAGTCCCGCGAAGCCGTCTTCGGCCTGCGGCGCGCGCTGGCAAGTCTCGACGGCAGGGCTCTCGCCGAGGCGCGAGACTATCAACTCCGCCACGCCGTCCCGCTCGTCAATCACTAACACTCTCGCCATCGCTCTCCCTCCTTGGCGCCCTCACTTCGCCGTGACGAGTTGATTGCCCGCGGGCTGCGGCGGCATCGCGGGGAGCGAGAGGAGTTCAGCGCCCTCGCCCTCCGTGATTCGCACGAGGCGGCGCGCGGTTATGGGCTGTCCCGCGATGTCCTCGAAGCGTTCGACGCGCCCGCCCGGCCAGCGCACCGTGAGCGCGTCCACGGTCTCGCGCCCGCCGAGCCCGAAGTAGAGCCGCCCGCTCTGCTGCGAGGCGAAGCCCGAGCCCGCGCCCGCGAGCCGCACCTGCCGCTCCGCGCCCGTCTCTATCGTGACGAGCGCGCCGACGCCGTCGCGGTTCACGCGCGTCCCGCGCAGCTCGACCGCGAGCCACGCGCGGCGCTCGCCCACGTTGTTGCGGAGCACCGTCGCGCGGCTCAGCTCCGCGCGCCCCGTGTCGCCGGGGTTGTTGTTGACGACGAGGTCCAGGTCGCCGTCGTTGTCGAAGTCGGCGGCGGCCGTGCCGCGCCCGTCGCGCGCGTCGTCCGCGCCGACGGCCATCGCAACGTCGTTGAAGCGCGGGACGCCCGACGCGTCGTTGCCCTCGTTGCGCAGGAGCACGTTGTGCTCGTAGCCGTTCCAAGAGATGTCGCCGCGGAAGTTGTCCGTGTAGAACTTGCCCGTCTTGTAGTCGTTGATGTGCGCGACCGCGCTCAGGATGTAGGGCAGTCAAAGGTCGTCCTTCGACTTGGAGCTTATCCAGCCGTTCGCGGCGTAGATGTCCAGTCGGCCGTCGCCGTCGTAGTCGAGCGTGGTGTTGCCCCAGAACCACCCGTACGGGTTCGTGCGCGAGCGCTCGGTCACCTCCTTGAAGTGGCCGCGCCCGTCGTTGAGGTAGAGCGCGTTGCCCTTCACCACTTCGTCGCCGTAGGTGCTCCAGTCGGCCCCGACCATCCCGTAGATTTCTTTGTAGGCCGGGAGGTCGGAGAAGATGGTGCCCTGCCGCGCGCTCGTCAGGAGGTACTTGTAGAGCGTCGCGGCCTGGCCGTACCAGCGCTGGCCGCTGTGAACGTCCGAGACGTAGAGGTCTAAGTCGCCGTCGCCGTCGAGGTCGCCCCACGAGGCGCCCATGCCGTAGCCGGGGTCGAACGCGCCCGACTCGCGCGACACGTCGGTGAACTTGCCGCCGTCGTTGCGCAGCAGCGCGTCGCGGCCGAAGTCGTTCGCGACGTACATGTCGAGGTCGTCGTCGTTGTCGTAGTCGGCCCAGGCGACGCCGAGCGAGAGGCCCGACTCTGTTATCCCGGCCTCGCGCGTCACGTCGGTGAAGTGCAGGCGGCCGTCTTTGCCGTCGTTGCGCAGGAGCGAGTTGCCCTCGCCGTTGCGCGTGTAGAAGAGCGTCGTGGGCAGGTTCTTGCGCGGGTCTAGGTAGCGGCCGAGGTAGAGGTCGAGGCGGCCGTCGTTGTCGTAGTCGCCGGCGGTCGCGACCACGACGAAGTCGCCGTCGCCCTTCTTGACGATGCCTGACGAGTCGGTCACGTCAACGAACTTGCGCCGGGTGTTGTCCTGCGGGTCTGCGACGCCCTTGAAGAGACGGCTGCGGTCGGTGAAGCAGCCGAAGAAGGCGTCCTTTATTCCGTCGTTGTCGAAGTCCGCGAAGATGCCGACGTTGACGCCGGGCATCGACGCGGGCAGCCCCGTGCGCTCGGTCACGTCCTCGAACGAGCCGCCGCCGCGGTTGCGGTAGAGGCGCGGGCGCTCGCCGTCAGCGAAGAAGATGTCGTACCAGCCGTCGTCGTCGTAGTCCACGGCCGAGACGCCCGCCGGGCCGTACTTGATTATCTCGAACTTCTTCGGCGACCAGCGCGGCGTGAAGAAGTTCGAGTTCTTGCGCGAGACGAAGTCTATCCCGGCGCTCGACTCAGAGCCGTCGGGCGCGGCCGAGCCGAAGGACGAGCGGCCCCACATGTCCGTGAAGCCGCGGCGGTCGCCCGTGACGGTCGTCCCGTGAATCAACTCCTGCCGCGTTATCTTCCAAGCGCCCTCGCGGTCGCGCCGCATCCACATGCGAAACAGCAGTTGAGTCTCGAACGCCTCGCCCGCGACGCCCGCCGCCGCCGAGTCTTTAGTAGTCGAGTCCTTCGCCGCCGAGTCCTTCGGCGGGCGCGTGCCGCGAACCCACAGGAAGGAGCGTATGCGGAACTCTTCGGGGCTTATTATCTCTTCGACCGAGTCGAGCTTGAACTTCACCTCCTCGGCCGCGCCCATCCCCTTCAGGTACTCCGCTACGCTCTCGCCCACGTCCCTCTTCGTGGACGGTCGCCGCGCGCCGTCGGCCCACTCGTAGACGCGCACGCCGTCGCGCTCGCTCAACACGCCTTCGGCCCCGAACGCGCTCCGGTCTGCCGCGTAGGCTTCGTCGATGCAGGAGAGGACTCGCGCCGTGTCCGACTTCTCGACGCCCGCGCGGTACTCGCCGAGCACCTTCTGCGCGGCCTGCCCCAACTGCGCGAACTGCTGCGCTCCGGCGTCGAGCCTATCGACGTAGAGCTTGCCCCAGACGAGAAGCCCCAGGACGATGACCAGCGGCGAACACCAGAAGACCACTCGCCTTTGTCTCTTAGACATAAACGCTACTCCTCAACACGCGCGGGTCGCAAAGGTGTCGCGTGCTTTCTGGTCGTGGCAAGCCAACCTCCTCTGCGCCCGCGCGCCGGACGGCGCGAGCCTTTAGCGCCGGCGCTTCCAGCCCGTAGGCGCGCGCCGACGCGCGGGCGTAGCACTCGCGACGCCCATTCACCCCGCTCACAGGGCGGCCCTCTGTGCGCCGCGCGCGGCCGGGCCGTTCGTGCCGCCCGGCCGCAGCTCCGCGGCGCGCGCCCCGCCCTCCTCGACGCGCATCAACTTGTTCACCCACCCCTCGACCTGCCCGCCCTCCATCCTCTGCACGAGCCCGCTCGGCCAGCGGATTTCGATTGACTCGACGCGGTCGGCCGCGCCCAGCCCGAAGTGCAGGGGCCGCATAGACTCCGAAGCGTAGCCCGAGCCCGCCTCGACCTGACGCGTCATCGTCTTGCCGCCCGCGGTGACCCGCACGCTCGCGCCTATCGCGTCGCGCGTCGAGCGCGGGCCGGAGCCTTCGCCCGCGACCGCGCCGACGAGCTTCAGCTCGAAGGCGTTGCCGGTTCGCTTCAGGTCGTTGAGGTAGACGGTCGGCGTCTCGTTGTTGTTGTTGATGACTACGTCGAGGCGGCCGTCGCCGTCGAAGTCCGCGACCGCGACGCCGCGGCTGTCCTTCACGCAGTCCGAGCCCGTCGGCCTCGCCACGTCCATGAACTGCCCGCCGCCGACGTTGGCGAAGAGGCAGTTGTGCTCGTAGCCGTTCCACGAGTTGTCGCCGACGAACTCGCGGCTGAAGAAGAAGCCCTGCTTGTACTTGTCTATGTGCGCGACCGCGCCCGAGGTGAAGGGCAGTCAA
>Ga0126311_10001145_pt1 | contig 12623 bp, 9 predicted proteins | sample Plot61_FD_92539 | JGI IMG/M metagenome (GOLD analysis project Ga0126311, IMG submission 92539) | Serpentine soil microbial communities from UC McLaughlin Reserve, CA, USA - Plot61 | ecosystem: Environmental > Terrestrial > Soil > Grasslands | place: USA: UC McLaughlin Reserve, Lake County...
CCTCGTCCACCGCGAGCAGGTGCAGGTCGCGCGCGAGGTAGAGCAGCAGCGCCCAGCCCGGAACCAGAAATAAGAGCATGCGCCAGATGAGGTCGAAGCCGACAACGTCAAGGCTCCCTATCGTCCAGCGCAGTATTTGAAGCGCGCGCGAGTAGTCCGCGAAGTACTGTATGACGACCACGCCCGCGGCCGCCACGGTGTTCATCACGACGCCCGCCAGCAGCAGCGCGCCCGGCAGCACGGTCGCGCCCGTGCGCGCCAGACGGTAGACGACGACGACGCTCGCGCACGCGCCCGCGAACGCCGCGACGAAGACGACGGGCAGCCCCGCGACGCGCGCGCCCGCGCCGAACGCGATAGCAACGCTCGCGCCCAAAGCGCCCCCGCCCGACACGCCGAGCGTCAGCGGCTCCGCCAGAGGGTTCCTGAACATCGCCTGAAGCGCCGCGCCCACGACCCCGAGCGAAGCCCCGACGACGCCCGCCATCAGCACGCGCGGCAGACGCAGCTCCAGGAAGATGAAGCGCGCGCGCTCGTCAGTCCTCAACGCCGTGAAATCAATCCGCTGGTAACCGACCCAGAGCGCGACGAGCGTTGACGCCAGAAGCACGAGCGCGAGCCACAGGAGCGCGCGCCGCAGGCGCACGCCCGCGGCTGCGGACTTCTCGGTCGCGGGTTGCGGGTTGGCGAGCCAAAGCTGACTCCGCGCCTTTCGTCTTCGTCGTGTCGGCGAACATCTTTAACTTAAATCCGAAATCCGCATTCCGCAATCCGCAGTCCTAAAGTTCCGACCAGACGAACGTGCGGCCGAAGGCCCGACGCGCGCGCACGTGCTCGTCGCCGTAGACTTCCGCGAGCACTTCGTCGCGCAGCACCTCGGCCGGCGCGCCCTGTGCGACGACCTCGCCGCCGCGCATGGCGAAGACTCTGTCGAAGGCAGGGTCTAAGAGCATCAGGTCGTGCGTGATGACGAGCGCGGTCATCCGGCGTTCGTCTCGGAGCCGCCGCAGGTGTCTGACGAGCCCCGCGCGGTGCTTGAGGTCGAGCGCGGACGAGGGCTCGTCCAGGAGAAGACACTCGGGCTCCTGCGCCAGCGCGCGCGCGAGCGCGACGAGTTGGCGCTCGCCGCCCGAAAGCTCCGTCACGGGGCGCGCTTCGAGGTGCGACGCGTCCACGGCCGCGAGCGCCGCGCGCGCGACCTCAACGTCGCGCCCCGACTCGAAGCGGAAGCGCGTCGTGTAAGGGCTTCGGCCCGTCAAAACGACTTCGAGCGCCGTGAACGGGAAGACCGTCGAGACCGTCTGCGGCACGTACGCGACGCGTCGCGCGCGCTCGCGCGGCGAGAGCGAGTCGAGCGGCGCGCCGTCGAACAGGACTTGCCCGCGCGAACCTTTGAGGAGCCCCGCCATCAGGCGCACGAGCGTTGACTTCCCGGAGCCGTTCGCGCCGACGACCGCGGACAGACGCCCGCGCTCGACCTCAAGCGAAGCGCCGCGCACCGCCTCCGGCCCGCCCCCCGAGTACGCGAACCAGAGCCCGCGCGCCTCGACGAGCGCGCCGCCCGCTTTGTCTTCGCCCTTCACTCTTAACTCCTGCCCGTCACTCGCCACTCGTCACTCGTCACTTCTTCTCGAACGCCTCGGGGTGAATCAGCTCCGCGAACCTGCGCGCGGTGTCGCCGACGAACTGCGAGGGGTGAAGGGCCGTCTCTTCCCGCAAAGGGTAGACGCGCCCGTCGCGCACGGCGCGCAGGGAAGGAAGCTCGCGCCACACGAGGAGCGTGTCTTCGTCGAGCCCGCCCTGCGCCTTCTGCATCATGAGGTCGATGACCACGTCCGGGTCTAAGGCGACGACGGCCTCCTTCTGCATCTTGCCCCAGTTGGCGCGCGAGGGCGGCGACAGGGGCTCGCCGCCCGCCACGCGTATGAGCTGCGCGATGAAGCTCTGCTCGCCCGCCGTGTAAAGGTCGCGCAGGGTTCCGGGCACGCGGTCGACGACGCAGAGCACGCGCCGCCGCGGGAGTCTCTCGGTCTTGAGCCTGACGGTCTCGACGCTGGCGCGCGTCTGCTCTAAAAGCTTGCGCGCGGCCTCCTCTTCGCCCGTGGCCTGCCCGACTAGCTCGATGGACTTGTAAGCGTCTTCGAGCGTCTGGCTCGGGACCGAGAGCGTGCGAATCCCCGCGGCCTCGACCTTGTCTTTGACGAACTGCGCCTGCTGGTCGGAGAAGATGACGAGGTCTGGGCGAAGGCTCGCTATCTGCTCCATGTTCGGGTTGTTCCAGCCGCCGACGCGCGGCAGCTTCGACGCTTCGGCCGGGTACGTGCAGTAGTCGGACACCGCGACGACGCGGTCGAACGCGCCCACGCCGTACAGAATCTCCGTCGTGCTCGGCGTGAGCGAGATGATGCGCTCGGGCTTGCCCGACTTCGCCGAGAGCGTGCGCCCGCCGCCGCACGAAGTCGCCAGCGCGAGCGCGGCGAACGCCAAGACGAAGGCCAACGCGCACGCGCGCCGTGTCACTTCAGAGCGACGCTTCATCCTTCTTCTCCTTCTCGGCGTCGGCCGCCGCGTCAGACTCGCCGCGATACGGACAGTGTCGGCAGCCGCTCTCGCAGCAGCGCCCGCGGCGCAGGTGGTAGCGCGCGGTGAAGACTACGTACGCGCCCTCGCGGTAGAAGTCTTCGCCCTCGACGAGCGCGGGCGTCCGTCCGCCCAAGTCTTCACTCACTGGCTCGGTTCGTCTCACGTCTACATTCAACAACAGTACCGGGAGCGGTGGCGACCGGGTATCAAGCTCCGATGAGAGCCCGCCTGTCGAAACTCACGACCCGGCCGCCACCGCTCCCGGTTCTGTCCGCGCCCGTCTAAAAACTGAGCGACGCGCCCGCGCGGCCTTGAATGCCGGGCGTGCGGAAGCCGTTCTCGTAGAACTCCCGGTCGAAGAGGTTTTCGAGCTTGCCGAAGAAGCGAATGCTTCTCGACTCGTCGAGCGGCAGCGTGTACCCGGCGGTCACGTCGGCGCGCCGCTGCCCGCCGAAGCGGAACGCGCGGCTGTTGAACGTGCTGTTGTCGAAGACGGGCGCGAGGTAGTCACTCGTCGCGATGAAGTCGAAGTTGACCGCGACGCGCGAGCCTATGCGCTGCGTGGCGACGAGAGTGAACTGGTGGTCAGAGACGGCGTACGTGCGCAGGACGCCGGGGACGGCGGGGCGTCGCTGGTCGCTGTTCGTGTAGGTGTAGGACGCGAACAGGTTGAGCGTGCGCGCGGGCGCGACCTCCGCGCTCAACTCCGCGCCGCGCGCGAGCCCGCCGCCCGCGTTGACGAACGAGTCGAAGAGGCGGCCGAACGGGTCGTCCGGGCCGACGGGGCCGAAGCCCACTATCTCCTGAAGGCGCGTGTAGAAGTACGTGGCCGAGAGCCGCACGCGGTTCGAGGAGAGCGACTGGTCAACGCCCGCGTCGAACGAGACGGCGCGCTCGGGCGCGAGGCGCGGGTCGCCGAGCACGCTGTAGCCGAAGAAGGGGCTGAAGAAAGTTCCGAATCGCTCGTAGAGCGAGGGCTTTCGGTAAGAGTTGCCGGCGTGGCCGCGCAGCTTCGTCCCCGTCGAGCGGAAGAAGTAGGACGCGGAGCCGTCGCCCGTGTAGGCCGCGGGCGGCGAGTCGAACGCGAGCCCCGCGTAAGGCGCACCCGCTGTCGGGAAGAAGCGCGGCGAGCTTAGGCTGAAGGTCTGCGCGCGGAAGGCCGCGGAGAGTTGGAGCCGCCCGCCGAGGAAGCGTAGCTGGTCTTGTATGAAGAAGGCGTGGCTGCGCTCGCCCACGTCCGCGGAAGAGTTGCCCGAGGGAGTAACGTCGAAGAACTGGTTGAGGTAGCTCTCGCGCTCGAACTCGTAGCCCGCGTCGAAGAGGTTGTGGCCGCCGAGGCGGAAGTCTGTTCGCGCGCTGAAGGTGTTGACCGAGCCGTCGAAGTTGAGGCGCGTCGAGCCCTGCGGCTCGAAGAAGAAGTCGGCGGGGTCGCCGGGGACGGCGGGGCCGTCGCGGAAGGAGTTGCGCGTCAAGAGCCCGTGGTAGGTGAGCGTGTAGCCGAAGACTTCGGCCGGGCGATGCGTGAAGACGAGCGCGCCCGAGAGGAAGCGGCCCGCGCGAGAGTTGTCCGGGTCGTTCGCGGCGGGCAGGAACGTCGCGCCCCCGACGTTCAGTTGACCCAAGCCCACGCCCGACTCGTAACGTCGAAGCTCTTCGCGCGAGAGCGGCCGTGCTTCGACGATGCCGGTCGCCGGCAAAGTGCCTATGGCCTGCACGTCTTCGTTGAGCTGGACGAATGAGTCTGAGGCGTAGACGCGCGCCGAGAGAGTCGCGGTCGGAGTCAGGCGGAAGAGCACGCGCCCCTGCGCGTTGGTCGTGCGCGCCGCGTCGTCGCCGTCAACGCCGCGCGAGACGTTCAGGTGTGAGACGCCCGCGCTGAACACGACGCGCTCGGCCTCGCCCGCGGAGCCCGAGAATTGCGCGCGTCCGCGCGCGAAGCCCGAGTTCCCGCCCTCGGCGAGAAGGCTCCCGTGGAACGGGCCGCCGCCCTCGTCCGTCACGACGTTGACGACGCCGCCCACGGCGTTCGTGCCGTAGAGCGAAGAGCCCGAGCCGCGCAGGACTTCGACGCGGCCCGCGTCCGTCACGGCGAAGTCCGCGAGGAAGCTCGTCGCGTCGCCCTGTGCGGCGACGGGGTCGCGGAAGCGCAGGCCGTCCACGAGCAGGGACGTGTCCTGGCTGCGGAGCCCGCGGGTCTTAATCGAAGTGAGAGAGCCGGGGCCGCCGAGTTGTTGCACGCGCAGGCCGGGCACGGTGCGGAGTGCTTCGGCGACCGTAGGCTCGTCGCGCTCTTCAATCTCGCGTTGGCCTACGACGCCCGTGGCCTTCGAGACTTCGTCCACGGTCTGCGGCGCGTCGGCCGCGGTGACGACGACCTCGGTCGAGACGCCCGCGACCTCCAGACGGAAGTCCTGCGAAGCCTGCCCGCCGCGCGCGACCGTGACGGCGCGCGCGCCGCCGTGCGCGAAGCCCTCGGCCTCGGCCTCGACGATGTACTCGCCGGGCGCGAGCCGCTCGAAGCGGTACGCGCCCGCGTCGTCCGTCGCGGTCGAGAGCCGAAGCTGCGTGCGGCCGCGTGCGTAGAGCGTGACGGTCGCGCCGCGCACGGCCGCGCCCGCCGGGTCTGTGACGCGGCCCGCGATGGAAGCCCCGGCCGTCTGCGCGCGCGCGCCCGTCGTCTCGAACAGCGCGAGCGACGACAGCAGCGCCGACGCCAGAAGGAACGTGCGTATGAAAGTCTCTCTCCTCATCTCTTAAAACCTCTCGCGGCTCTGGCGGGGGGCGAACACGCGCCGCGCGGAAGAGAGAAAGCGGGGCGGTCAAAAAGAGTCCCCGGCGCTAAAACGGAAAAGCCCTCGGTCTTCCGCGCGGAAGACCGAGGGCTGCCGGATGAGACTCGCGCGAACCTTTCGGAGTCGCCGTCAAAAAATTCATAGACGGGCGCGAGCGCCTTCGAGACTCCAACGATTCACGCCCGACGCCACTCGCCCTTTCCCGGAGCATAAGCGGTCGCCTCCGTCGGGAAGCAGTTTTCAGTTTTAGGTTTTCAGTTTTCAGATGATAAGGCCAAGTTGCCTTAGCTGAAAACTCAAAACTCAAAACTGAAAACTGCTAACAAGCAGGCAAGGTTTCCTGACTCCCGGCTCGGACGCGTCGCGACCCTTTGCCTTCCCCGGACTGTTGAGAGTCCGAGTGACCTCCGACGAGCGGAGACGGGCGCGACACAATTGCCGGTACACAGTGGCGGGAACCGCGCGGGCTTTTCACCCGACTTCCCTTTGAACCTGCGACGGCCGGCGCGCGAAGTTTCAGAAACACGCGCGCCGGAACAGCGATGAAAATTTAAACTTGCAAAGAGCGCCCAGGCCCGTCCGAACACTCCCGAACGGCCTTAAGGGCTGACACCCTACCACCGCCCCCACGCGGCGTCAAGCAAGCCTCAAAGCACACGTTGACTTTTCTACCCCGAGAGAATAATGTGCCCCCGCTTTACCGACTGTCTCTCCTTCCGGCAGGGCAGACGCCTTGGCCGGTCTCAAGTCAACCGTCTATCAGAAAGGAACGGGCCGGTTAAATGCCTGAGAATGCGACTTCGCTTGCAGACTTCAAACTGCCTTACGAGGCGACGAAGGACACGGACTGGATTTCCAACCCCAACGCGCCCGAGCCGAGAACCGGCTCGTTGAAGAAGGGCGACAAAGTCTTCTTCAGCCGCGAGCCTTCGGGCGCCGGGGAGACGTGGCAGGACGCCAAGATTCCCAACGGGACGAGAAAGTTTGTACACCCGGCCGACTTCAAAAAACTGTGAGCTTCGCAGGAGCCCGACGTGAAAAGGCCGCCCGCGTGTGGGCGGCCTTTTCCGTCTCGATACCGCAAGCCTGACGACGCCCTACGGCTTCTTTTGTCGGGACGTGTATATCTTGTTCACTATCTTCCACTCCCCTTCGAACTTCAGCAGCGAAAGGTAGTCTACGTAGACGGAGCCGGGGTAGTCCTCCTCAACCTTCACCGACGCGGCGTTGCCGGTTATGTCTACGGAGGTGATTTTCAACTCGCCCTTCTCCTCCTTCCCGGCGCTGGCGGCGAAGCCCTCGTACCATTGCGACTGCGTAAGCTGCCCGAGGTGGCCGTCGTTCTTAACGAAGAACAATTTCGCCTCGGGCCAGAAAGCCTTCTTCAGGCTCTCCACGTCGTTGTACTTCAGGCCGTGAAGGTAGCTCTGGACGGCCTGCCGCACGGCGGCCTCTTCGGCGTCGGGTTTGGGCGTCTGGCTGATAGCGGTCGCGCACGCGAGCAGCAATAGCACGCACGTTAAGAGGGATAAGCGCTTCATACATTTTCTCCCGAGGGCATGACGAGCAGAGTCGATGTTTGTTACTGACACGGCGGGGAGTCTCGCGGCCGGGACGCGGCGGGCTAAGGCTTCTGCCAGACCGCGCCGTCTTCGTAGAGCACGCGTACGAGTACGACCTGTTCCCGAAGCCCTGCGCGCTCGTTCTTGTCGAGGGCGTAGGCGCTGACGCGCAGCGTGGGCGGGTTCGGGATGAAGAAGGAGAACTCTTTTCCCTTGCCGGGCGGGACGCGCCCTTCGCTCGTGAACCTGTGGCGGCCCAGCTCTTCGCCCGTGGCGGAGTCGGTGAAGACGTAGTCCCAGTCCAGTTCTTTGACGGCCTTCGCGCCGTCGTTGCGGACCGAAAGTTTGTAGCGGAAGCCGTAGCGGGGCGGGCCTTTGCGGCGGGCGATTTCGAGCAGCGCCGCGTCGGCGCGCGCCTCGCGGCGTATGCGGTCGGTGTCGGGGCTCCCGCCGCGCTTGGCGTCGTCTATGCGCTTCTCGTTGCGCGCGCGCACGCGCATCTCCTCGAAGTTCTCGACGGGGCCGCCGAAGGGGTCACGCTCCCAGTTGGCGCGCTCCTTGTCCCAACTGAACTTGACGACCGCGACGCCCGGCTGAGACTGCGCGGGCTGCTGCGCCCGTGCGCACACCGCGACGGCGACGGCGGCGAGCGCGGCGAGCACGGAGAGCTTTCGTCTCATCGTCAGTCCCCTCCTCACAAAAGCCCAAGGCGGAAACTTTACCACAAACGCACGGACGGAACTTCTCGCGACTGCCGGGCGCTTTAAACAGAACCGCGGGCGGTAGTGAGCGGGTCGGGGTAACGCCGAAGTGCGGACGCCGAATTACGAGCCGAAGGCGTCACAACTTACGGCCCGTCTTCCGGCGTCCGCCGTCCGCGGCGTACCTCACACCCGCTCGCTACCGCCCGCGGTTCTGCCCGCGCGTGATTTGAAAGGAGAAGGGCGGAAGTCCGTTAAAGACTTCCGCCCCGTGCGTCGCGCGCGTCCTCAGAAGATGTAGCGCAGGCCGACGATGACGCGGCGGCTGCCGCCGTCGGTGCCCCACTGGTTGAGGAAGTTTGCGGAGTTGATGCGGCCCTCGGGGACGCCGAAGTCGCGCGAGTTGGTCGCGTTGAAGAAGTCGGCCCTGATTTGCAGCTTCTGCCTCTCGCCGATGCGCGTGTTCTTCAGGATGCCTAAGTCTATGTTGTTGATGCCGTCGGAGCGCAGGATGTTGCGGCCCGCGTTGCCGAGGCGCTGCGCCGCGGTTATCTGCCTGAACAGCGGGTCGCCGGCCTGCCGCGCGCGCACCAACTCCTCGACGGTCATGTTCGACACGTCGAGGGTGGTCACCACGTTCGGGCGGATGGCGTTGCCGACGAGGCTTGAGATGCTCGCGAGCGCGTTCGCCGGGTCAGCCCCGTTGAGCGGGGAGAAGGGCGAGCCGCTCTGTAGCGAGAAGAACGAGTTCAACTGCCAGCCGCCGAGGAAGTGGCCCGTGAAGCCCTTCTGCTCCTGGAACCACGGCAGCTCGTAGACGAAGTTGCCCGTTATGCGGTGCGGTCGGTCGAAGCTTGAGCGCCCGCGGTCGGAGCGCCGGTTGTAGGAGTCCTGCGCGACGGCGACCTCCGCCGACGAGACGTTGAATATCTCCGACTGCGTGTCGATGAACGCGCTCCAGGTGTAGTGCAGGCCGGCGCTGAAGCCGCGCGAGAGGCGCTTCTCAAGGCTCGTCTGCATCGAGTGGTAGATGGAGTTGCCGGAGTTCGTGCGAAGGCGCGTCGGCCCCTGATTCGGGATCGAGCGGCAGAAGTTGTTCGCGGCGGTCGCGGTGACGCAGCCCACGAGCGTCGGGTTGGCGTCCACGGACTCGAACAGGCTGCCGCCCTTCGTCCCTACGTAGCCGACCCTCAGCACCAAGTCGCGCGTGAACTCGCGCTGCACTTCGAGGCTGAACGAGTCGTAGTAGGGCGTGTGGAAGTTCTCGTCGACGATGGTCTTGTTGACCGTGTTCGGGTTGAAGGGCGGGTTGCCGAGCGTCGCGTAGGCGCTCGGGATGACGCTGACGAATTGCAGCACCCCCGCCGCGTTTCTGCGCTGTTGGCCGGTCGCGAGGTCGATGTCGGGCACGCTGATGGTCGGCAGAGACGAAATCGCGGCCACGAACGGGAACGAGCTCCAGATGTTGAGCAGGATGTTGGTGAACGTGTAGTCGTTGGTGCGCGCGTAGCCGCCGCGCAGGACGAGGCGGTCGCCGCCCGTCAGCCAGCCGAGCGCGCCGCCCTCGTGGCGCGGGTTCCAGTTGAAGCCGACGCGCGGCTGTATGTTGTTGTTGTCGCGCCCCGGTATCGGCCCGACGCGGAAGCGCGGGTCGTTGCCCGAGGCGGCCAGCACCGGCTGGTTGTAGTCCACGAGGTCGGCGATGGGCTGGCCCGGATTCTCGTAGCGAAGCCCGAGCGACAGCGTGAAGTTGGGCCGAACCTTCCACTCGTCCTGCGCGAAGAAGAAGAAGTCGTGCCAGTCGACGTGCAGGACGCGCGCCGTGCCCGCAAGGTCTTTGTTGATGTTGAAGCGCGTGGCGAGGTCTTTGACGAGGAAGTCGAGCGAGGCGTATTCGAGCAAGCCCCGCGTCGTCGGCTTGAAGAGCTGGTGAAGCTGGTTGCGCCGTATGTCTGCGCCGAACTTGATGGCGTGGTTGCCCATCGAGTAGGAGACCGTGTCCTGAAGCTGGTAGGTGTTGCGTATCGAGTCCTGCGGGAGGTTGACGCCGAGGCCGATGGCCGTGCGCGTCGGGGAGGCGTTGAAGCCTATGAGCCCGAGTTCGACGACCTCCATCGACGGAATCTCCTGCGACTCGGGGTTGAGCGCGACGCTCGCCGAGGCGTTGCGCAGGAACGCGGCGCGCGCCTCGTTTACCCAACGCGGCGAGAGCACGCTCGCGAGCGAGACGTTGACGCCCTGCGTGCGCGCCGGCACCGACGAGGAGAAGCCCGGCGGGGTTATCTGCGAGACCGTGCCGCCGACGCGGTCGGAGTCCTGATAGATGTAGCGCCCGTAGAGGTTGTGGTTAGGGTTGATGCGATGGTCAATGCGTATGGAGGTCTGCCAGTCGTTGAAGGCCGACGGCTGCGAGCCCGTCAGCAGGCCGAGCGGCACGACCTTGGTGGTGCCGTCGCGGCCCACGAACCTCGCCACCGTGCCGATGGGCGTCTGCGCCGCGGGCAGGAACCTGAGGAGCGCCGCGACCTGCGGGCGGTCTCCGAACTCCGACGCGATGATCTGCTTGCCCTCGGCGGTGGGCGCGCCCTTCAAGGCCGTTCCGACGCCGAGTTGTCGGTCGAACCAGCGCTGGATGGAGAAGAAGAAGAACGTCCTGTCCTTGCCGCTGATGTAGGAGCGGCCGCCCTCGCCGAAGCGCGGCAGGTGGAGCGGCCCGCCGACGGTTCCGCCGACCTGATTCTCGATGCGGAACGGGGCGTGACGGTGCGACGGGTCGGCGTGGTTAGGATTGCAGAAGCCGTTCGCGCCCGCCTTCTGCGTGTTGCTGCACGCGTTGAGCGCGTTGTCGTTGTGGAACCAGAAGCCCGAGCCGTGGTAGTCGTTCGAGCCGGCCTTCGTGATGGCGTTGAAGACGGCGCTTGAGTTGCGCCCGTACTCGGCGCTGAACTGGTTGGTGACGAGGCGGACTTCCTGAATGAGGTCGGGGTTGTTCAAGGGGATTGCCGCGCCCGCCACGCCGAAGTCGTTGTTGTCCTGCCCGTCTATCATGAAGTTGTTCGAGCGGACGCGCCCGCCGTTGGCGGAGAAGTTGATGCCGTTGGCGAAGGCGGACTGGCCCGAGTTCAACTGCCCGACGCCCGCCGCCGAGAGCGCGACGTTGTAGACGTTGCGGTTGGTCGCGAGCGGGAGTTCAGTCAGCCGCCGCTCGTCGAAGCGCGTGCTGACCTCGGCGGTCGTGGTGTTAAGGAGTGAGGCGTTCTCCGTCACGTTAACGACGGCCTCGACGCCCGCGGGCTTCATCAAGGCGTCAACGACCGCGTCCTGGTTGAGCAGAAGCTCGACGCCGGTCTGCACGTACTTTGCGAAGCTCTGCGACCCGACCGTTATCTCGTAGTGGCCGACCGGCATGCCCGTGAGGCGGTAGCGCCCCTCGCTGTCGGTCTGCGCCGAGCGCGAGACGTTGGTCTCGACGTGGCGCGCCGTGACGGTAGCGCCGGGGACGGCCCCGCCCTTCTCGTCCTGCACGGTGCCGGAAAGGGTTCCCGTCGTCTGCGCGAACGCGACGGGCGTTAAGCAGAGCAGCAACAGCGCCGCCAGCAAAAATCTGTAGGGTCTCCTCATGGCCTTTAAACCTCCGTTGTCGTGGGGAACATCCGCGGGCACTCGCGCCCGCGTGAAATAGAACGGGAAAAGGCTGTATAAAGACGAGTGACCCGGAAAGGCACTCTCCGACATGAGGAGTAAATGTTCGGGCGCGCCTCGGTACGCACGTTTGGATTAAATATGAAACCGGGCGCGACGTGGGGCAGACGCTTTTACGCGAGGCAATAGTCATGCCCGCCGCGCCCGCCCGCCCGTCTACTCATGTTTTAGCGCCCGACGCGCGCGCGCGGGAGGTTCTCTCCATTTTTTTGGACACCCGTCAACGAATTTTTGAGAATCATGAGCGAGGAAGGAAGGCGGGGCGCGGCCTACGACCGCTTCGCCCGTAACTACGAACGTGTGATGCGGCCTTTGGAGCGGCTGGGCCTCGGCCGCCTACGCGCGCGCGTGCTCGCGGAAGTTCCGGACGGCGCGCGCGTGCTCGAAGTCGGCGCGGGCACGGGGCTCAACTTCCCTTTCTACCCGCGCGCGTGCACGCACGCGTGCGTCGAGCCGAGCCGAGAGATGCTGGCGCTCGCGCGCGCGAAGGCCGAGCGCCCCGAAGGCGCGCTGCTCGTGCAGGCGCGCGCCGAAGAGCTGCCCTTCGGCGCGGGCGCGTTCGACGCCGCGTTCGCGACGCTCGTCTTCTGCTCGGTCTCCTCGCCCGCGCGCGCCTTCGCCGAACTCCGCCGCGTCGTGCGGCCGGGCGGGCGCGTCGCGCTGCTCGAACACGTCCGCCCGCGAGGCGCGCTCGGCTACTTCTTCGACGCGCTGAACAGAATCACCGTCCCGCTCTTCGAAGACCACTTCAACCGCCGCACGGCGGAAGAGGCGCGCGGCGCGGGGCTGCACGTAGAGCGCGTCGATGAACACCTGCTCGGCGTCGTCCAACTAATCGTCTGCCGCGTTCCGTTATAAGATTAGCCACAGGGACACGGAGACACGGAGGTTTGAACTCAGAATTTCAAATCTCAAATTCGTTATTCTAATCTCCGTGTCTCCGTGTCTCCGTGGCAAATTTTTCCGGCGAGCATTAAGACATGACGAGTGACGCTAACGAAAGCACGGCCGCGCGCGTACACGTCGGCTGTCAGGGTTGGAACTACGACGACTGGGTGACGCCCGCGCTGAGGCAGGGCGCGGTCTTCTACCCGCGCGGCACGCGCGCCGATAGGATGCTCGACGTTTACGCGCGCGCCTTCGACACCGTGGAAGTTGACTCGACCTTCTACGCGATCCCGACCGACTCTGCCGTGGACGGCTGGCGCCGGCGCGCGCCCGAGGGCTTCACCTTCGCCCTGAAACTCCCGCGCGAGATAACGCACGAGCACGCGCTTCGCGGC
>Ga0126311_10001146_pt1 | contig 12620 bp, 14 predicted proteins | sample Plot61_FD_92539 | JGI IMG/M metagenome (GOLD analysis project Ga0126311, IMG submission 92539) | Serpentine soil microbial communities from UC McLaughlin Reserve, CA, USA - Plot61 | ecosystem: Environmental > Terrestrial > Soil > Grasslands | place: USA: UC McLaughlin Reserve, Lake County...
GATCGCCGGGCATGGTTTCAATCTCGACGCGATGAAAGGTCGTGATCTCGTCTTCGTGGCGATGGGTACGGGTGTGGCGCCGTTGCGTTCGGCATTGCGACACGTGTTGAAACGAAAAGAGGAGTTTGGGCGATTGGTCGTGCTCTACGGTGCGCGCACGCCGGACGACTTTTGTTATCGCGATGAAACTGAATACTGGAGCACGCACGGGGTTGAGCTGCGTCAGGTGATCTCGCGTCCGGATGGACACGATTGGTCTGGCCCCACTGGTTACGTGCAGTCGTTGCTGGACAACGTCCTGCCAGATCTGTCGTCACCAGTGGCGCTGATCTGCGGCTCGCGTGAGATGATCGCGGAAACGCGCGAACGGCTCGGCAAGATGGGCTTCAAGCCGGAAGACATCCTGACGAACTACTAACGCCTGAAGAACTGTGCTGCCCTGATGATGGTGGTGTTGCAGTAGCGCTGGATGGCTTTGAAGTCGGCCCAGTTCTCGGTGACGACCTGCGCCCTGCATCTCCGCGCGCTGACCGCGATTAGAACATCAAGCGCGAGGCGCTGCGACGCTCCCGGCGGCATTCGTTTTAGCCTTCCTCGCCCTTCGCGCCTTCTGTCCTGAGTCAGGAGAAACATGATTTTAGCTGCAAGAAGCCAGTCATCATCGTCAGGGACGATCAATAATTTATCGCGCCGATATTGATGGAACAGCCGCTCATAGGTTTTGCGCACTGAAGTGTCACTGGAACCAGCAGTAAGCTCCATCAGCACTACAGCAGACAGCAAGAAATCCGTCGGCATTTCGTGAAGGTCACGTATTTTCCGTGAAAAAATCACGGATGTGTCGTAGGTGAAGTACGGCATCGAATCTCAAAATGTAAAGTTCGAAATAGTTACAGACGATGGAATTCGCCGCGTTGATTACTCTCGTAAGCCATTCGAAAAGCTCGTAAGGTGAGCTCAATTCTTTTTCTCGCTCGCTCCTGTTCGTCTTCCTTCTCTTTACGCGCCTTTGCTTTTCTTGTTGATTTGGATACTTTCGCTGCGGCCATCGTAGCGCGCGGCGAAGTTGATCGAGACGCCGAAGCTTTCTTTCGTGCCGAGGAGTGAGGTTTTTGTTTCTTTGTAGCCATACGCGCAGTTTAGCACAGTTGGGAGTAGGCCGTGATGCCTCAGTTTGAAATTTTGATGAATACGCCGGAGGCGTTGGCTAATTTTAGCCCTGGGTTCGAGGAACGAGAACCCAGGGTATGAATTCCAAATGCGACGAAACCCTGAAAGGGTTCGCCAACTGCCGAACCCTTTCAGGGTTGCATCGCTAATGTAAATCGTGACCCAAGGTTCTCGCTTCGCTTTCGAACCTTGGGCAGAAATTAGCGAACGCCTTCGGCGTAGTTGCGGTCAATTTCAAACTGATGCACCACTCGCATTAAGACCTGACGAAGAAGACCAACCTTAACTTGACGGTGGTTTTAGACCCATCATCCGCATGTACGTGATGATGTTGCCATAGTGCAGACTGGTGTGGCCCAGGTTGGTAAATAATGGTCTGAGCTGACCGTTGCCGGAGCTGTAGGCGGCGTTGCATTTCCCGACAGCTTCTTTAAGTTTTGGAAGAAGCGTTTCTTTGTCGGTTGCTCCCTTCTCGATCGGGGTGGACCATTCGACTTTGTTGCCCACGCCGTGCGCGCAGAAATAGTTGTAAGAATCCGTGATGTGCGCGATGAGTTGACCGAAAGTACGCACGGTGTCGACCGGGCGATAGTTGTACTTGTCAGCGGGAACCGTCTCGGCGGCTTTCGTCACCCAGTCGTTAATTTCATTGAAGCCATTTCGCAGCTCAGTGGAAACGTCGGGAGTCTTTTCCGGCGTTGACTGGGCAAGGCTCATCGACGCGGACAACAGCAGGCAACAGAGGATCAAAAGCATTCTGAGTTTCATAGGAGTCTCCTTTCGGCCGCGCATGCTAAGTCGTGAAGTGACGACATCGCAATAAGTAATACGCGAACGGTACGAATTTCGAGACGAACGGGCTCAAGTCATGGATCATCGGGTTGAATGCTACTCGTATCGCAGCGCCGTCAGCGGATCGACTTTGGTCGCACGGCGCGCGGGAATGTAACAGGCGAGTAGCGCCACAGTTAACAGGACCACTGACACTATTACAAACGTGAGCCAATCAGTCGGAGTCACTTCAAACAGCAAGCTCCGCATCAGGCGAGTCAGCGCGAGGGAAGCAACGAGGCCAATTGCAGCGCCGATGACCGCCAGAACCATGCCCTTCCCGACGACCAGCCTGAGCACATCACGCTTCTGCGCGCCCAGTGCCATCCGAACGCCAATCTCCTTCGTTCGCTGAGTTACGAGATAGGCCATCACTCCGTAGATTCCCACCGCCGCCAGACCCAACGCCAGAATCGAGAAGGCGCCGAGCAGGAACATTACAAAACGTTTTGCCGCAACTGAACCGGCCACGCGCTGCTCCATCGTCATGATGTCGGAAACCGGCTGGTCCTTATCTATACTCAACACCTGACTGCGTATCGTCGGAACCATACTCGCCGGATCCGAAGCAGTGCGCACGACGAGGCTCATGAAATTTTCCGGCGACTGTTTGAATGGAAAATAAGCTTCCGGCATTACCTCCGTCTCAAGGGCCTTATGCCTGACATTGCCGACAACGCCGACGATCTCTCGCCAGACCTGCTTACCGGACTCCTCCGGGGTAATCGCGAGTCGCTTTCCAATCGCATCCTGATTGGGCCAGTAGCGGCTGGCCAGCGCCTCATTGACGATGATCACGTTCGGAGTGTTCTCCCGGTCCTGCTCGGTGAATGAACGGCCCTGCAATTGGGGAATGCTCATCGTCTGAAAGTAGTCGGGCGTAACGACGCGTATACCAGCGTATGGACGATCCGCCAAAGGCACGAAGGGCGCTCCTTCGACGACAAAACGGCTCGATATATTAGTGTTGCTTAGTGGAAGTGGGTTAATGCCCGCGACGGATTTCACTCCCGGTAGATTTTTTAAGCGCTCGAGGAGTTGGTCGTAAAAAGTATTTAACTGTTGTTCCCGATACTTCGAGGTGGGCAAAGCGATGTTCATGCTTACCACGTTCGTTGCCTCAAACCCTGGGTCAACCTGCTGCAAGCGGATGAAGCTCTTGGTCATCAAACCCGCTCCTACCAGCAACAGCAGTGCGACGGCCACTTCCGAAACAACCAGCAGATTACGGAAGCCAGTGCCCTGAAAGCTTCCAGGATTTCGCCCGGAGCTTTCCTTGAGAGCTGTGTTCAGATCTGGTTTTGAAGCTTGAATTGCCGGAGCGAGGCCGAATAGCACGCCCGTCACTACGGAAATCCCGAGAGTCCAGAGAAACACCGGAACGTGCAAGCCAATCTCATGAAGTCGTGGCACGTCTGACGGTGTGAGCGCCAGCAGCAGCTTTACTCCGCCATACGCGAGGAGCAGGCCGCAAAAGCCGCTTAGAGCTGAGAGGATCATGCTCTCCGTTAATAACTGGCGTACGAGGCGCCAGCGGCTTGCACCCACCGCAATGCGGATGGCCACTTCTCTATGCCGCGCAGTGACTCGGGCCAGCAGCAAGCCCGCGACATTCGCGCATGCAATCAGCAAGAGAAAGCCACCGCAGCGAACAACATATAAAGGTATGACTCAACATTCCCCACCACCTGCTTGTGCAAAGCAACGACCCTGACACCTTTCTCTGCGTTCGTCTCCGGATACTGTTGTTGAAGCTGACTGGCGATGAGGTTCATCTCGGTTTGTGCCTGCTCTTGCGACACACCCGGCTTGAGCCGTCCCAGCGTGTAAAGAAAGTTATTGCCGCGGTCGTGATAGTCGGGATCGGCCACGTCGATAACCATCGGCACCCACATGTCTACTTGCGTACTGATCGGGAATTGCAACTTAAAACCGGGAGGCATTACGCCAATCACTTCAACCTGATGGCCATTCAGCGTAAGACTCTTGTTTATGAGACTCGGATCCGAGCCGAACTGTCGCTGCCACAGCTCATGACTGATAATTACCGTGAATGAGCTTCCTGGTGTTTCTGATTCCGGAAGAAACGAGCGCCCGAGCATCGGTTGTACGCCGAGGACCTGAAAGAAATTGGAGGTGACGACAAAGCTCCTGATTCTTTGGGGCTCGCCAACACCAGTCAGGTTCATACTCGTATCGAAAAGCGCTCCAAGTTGATCGAAGATCTGATTGTGCGACCGCCAGTCGAGAAAGTTGCCGATCGCGGCTTCGTTTCGATCCCACATCTCAGGCCCGAGCTGCTTGTTCGTTTCCCATATCACCACTAAACGCTCCGGGTCTTTATAGGGCAGTGGGTTTAGCAATACGGCGTCGATGGCGCTGAAAATCGTGGTGTTGGCTCCGATGCCCAGGGCGAGGGTCAAAACCACTATGACCGTGAAGCCCCGCCGCTTGAGTAGCATCCGAAACGCGTAGCGAATGTCTTGTAGTGTATTCACGATCTTCCTCCAATTACTCGTAACGCAACGCAACCAATGGATCGACTTTGATTGCGCGTCTGGCAGGTATGTAGCAGGCGAGCAGCGTAGCGATGATTACACAAAGCACCACGGCGACAAATGTGATCGGGTCAGTCGGAGAGACTTCAAACAGCAGAGTGGTCATGAGACGTGTTAACGCTAACGCGCCTGCAATCCCGATTATCAGGCCGATAGTGACGAGCAACATTCCACTTCCAAGGATCAGCTTTAGCACGTCACGCCACTGCGCGCCGAGCGCGATGCGAACACCAATCTCGCGCGTGCGCTGAGTCACGAAATAAGCCATCACACCATAAATACCGGCAGTTGCCAGCATGAGGGCAATGCACGAGAAGATGCCGAACAGCAGTCCCCAAACTCTCGATTGCCAGATCGTGTTCGTTGACAATCTGGTCACAGGCATGACGTTGAAGATTCCCGTATCGGGCGCGACTTGCCAGACCGCTCGCTGGATATCCTTCGCAAGCGCCATCGGATCGTTGTTTTGCGTGCGCGCCACAAAGTGAGTTTGTTTCGCGTAACTCTGGTAAGAGGAATAGTAGAAATCGTAACCGGCTTCGTCGACGAGGCTGTTGTGCTTGACATCACCGACGATGCCGACGATTTCCGCACAGCCGGTACCATCGTCGTTGCAGTTAACTCGTTTACCCAACGCATCTTCGTTGGGCCACATGCGTAGTGCCAACCCGTTACTAACGATAGCCACATCGCGGTGACCATCCGGCCTGAACGTGTCGCGGTCAGTGAAGGCGCGGCCGCGAAGCAGCGGAATTTGCATGACTCGAAAATAGTCTGGCGCAACTGCCTGGTAATTGACGAGCGGGTTCTGCTTCTGGTCTTCGCTCGACTGGCCCTGTATTGAAAAGTCGCCTCGATACCAGGGTTTTTGACCGACAAAAGGCAGATCACTGTTGGCCGCGACAGCAACTACGCCCGGCACCGTTGCGATCTGTTGCAGCAACTTTTGATAGTGCCGCGACATAAACTCGACGTTGTAATCTTCCTGGCGTCGATAGGTTGGGTTGATTTCGAGATGGAGCACGCCGTCTGCCGTAAACCCCGGTGAAGTATTTTGCAGGCGCGCAAAACTTCGCAGCATGAGCCCGGCGCCGGTAAGCAGCACCACTGCGAGGGCGATTTCCGTTACTACCAATAAACCTCGGATTCGTTGCATGCCTGCGCTCGTGCCGGACTTACCGCCTTCTTTCAGTGACTGGTCCAGATCTACTGACCGCGTCCGCAACGCCGGTATGAGACCGACTAGGAGCGTGGTTAAAACTGAGATCAGCAATGTGAATGTCAGCGCGCGGACATCGAGCTCAATCTTCACAAAGAAAGGCAGAAGTTCTTCCGGCAGCAGTGCAACCAGCATGCGTAGACTCCACGCACCGAGCACTATCCCGCCGGCGCAGCCGATCGAAACAAGCAACAGCGCCTCCGAGATCGATTGTCGAATCAGTCGACCCTGGCTCGCGCCGAGCGCCGCGCGCATCGCGAGCTCGCGTTGGCGTGCGGTCGCTTGCGTCATCAACAAGTTCGTAACATTCGCGCAGGCAATCAACAGCACAAATCCGCAAGCACCCAATAGCAGCCAGAATGAGCGGCGTAATTTACCGAACCAGAAATCTCGCAACGGGACGACAGTTGCAGTGACGTCGGCATTCGTATCGGGATAGGTTTGCGCGAGACGAGCGGCGATCTCTTTCATTTCGGCGTGCGCCTGTTCCGTTGAGACCCCAGGTTTAAGTCGAGCAATCGTCTGGTCTATACGCAAGCCGCGATTCTGACGATTGAAGTAACGGTCGCTCAGCCACCACAGGTCGCTTTGAAATGGAAAGCGGAAGTCGGGTGGCATTACTCCGACTACGGTCAAGCTACGACCATCGATATGAAGTTGACTCCCAACCACTGCCGGATCGCTGCCGAACTTTCTTTGCCACAAGCCATGACTGAGGAGGACGGTGTCAGAATCTCCCGCCGTTGGACCATGGCCGAGAAGCGGCGCCACTTGCAGAGTTGAAAACAGGTTTGCGGTGCCGAAGGTTAGACTGACTGTTTCCGTTTCGTTGCCAAATTCCAGGTTCGCATTCCAACGCAAATTGAAAAACGCCAGCTCGTCAAAGACGTTGTTCTGGCGGCGCCAATCTTCATAGTCGGCGAACGACACTCCCATCGATTGACCGCGGCGCTCTGAATCCACCATCACGAGGCGGTTCGCATCACCGTACGGCAGTGGTCGTAAAAGAAAAGCGTTGACGATGCTGAAGATGGCTGTGTTGGCGCCAATCCCGAGAGCGAGGGTCACGATCGCGATCAGAGTGAAGCCGGGATTCCTGGCCGCCAGTCGCCGGCCGTAACGCAGGTCTTGCAGAAGCTCCTCGATTAGCCGTGTAGCCATGTTGCTCCTTTGTAAGATCAGACTGGAGCGGAATATAGGACTGCATCGATCGCGCGTCAATAATTACTTGCACCAAAGTACAGGTTGACGGAACTAACTGCCAATTACATGTCCTTCTCAGATTCAGTATCCTCTTCAATGTGGTTGATTGATCGAATCCATAGCAGGAGCCGCGATGAATTTCACGTTGACGACGGGGAACATTGTGCATTCAGTGGCGTCTAAGCCCAGACAATGTTTGATCCAAGGCTGCTACTTCTGATCTGCGTGGTAGTGACGGGCGGCTGTCAGCGACAAGCACCAGTTATCAGTCGCAAACCTGCTGTGCCACCCACGGCGACTGTCAAACCACTTCCAAACAACACCTCACCTCAACTCAAACAAATGCTTGATGGCGCAATCGGCCAGGCCGGTGTAACGACCAGTTATGATCCATCCTACGTCGGGCTCGCTTATCCGGGCGGCGACGTGCCGGAGCAAACGGGTGTTTGTTCTGATGTGGTGGTTCGTGCGTTTCGTAAAGCCGGTATCGATCTACAAAAAGAGATTCACGAAGACATGAAAGCGGCGCGCTCTGACTATCCGGCAAAATGGGGTGCGAATAATCCGGATCCGAACATCGATCAGCGCCGTGTCTTGAACCTGATGGCTTATTTCAGGCGAAAGGGAAAGTCGTTGCCGATTAGCGACAGCGCCACGGACTATCAGCCGGGTGATATCGTCGCCTGGGATTTGACCAGCGGCATCGATCACATCGGTATCGTGACAAACATGTTGTCAGACTCAGGCGATCGCTACCTGATCGTTCACAACATCGGCGCCGGCACCCGCGTCGAAGACGTACTGTTTGACTGGACCATCAAGGGCCATTACCGGTTCTTTTAGGTCAAAAGTGAAATTGGCCAATCACCAAATGTCGAATTGAGTGTTCGAATCAAGACTTCAACATCTCCGGGCACTAATATAAAATCAAAACTTGAAAGCAATAAAGTCTGTGACTTAGATGTGATTGACAGAGGTTTGCGGTGGCTAATCAGTGGTCGAAACCTGACATAAAGACTTACAGCATTCTTAGTTATGGAGAGATGCTCACTGATCGAACCCGCGTCGAAGCCTATCTGCAGGCACTAAGAAACTCGATTAAAAAAACATCCGTCGTTGTTGAGATCGGAACAGGTCTCGGCACTTTCGCGATCGAAGCAGCGAAGCTGGGCGCGGCGGAGGTTGTTGCTATTGACCCGGACGAGTCAATTCAACTGGCGCAACAACTGGCGGCCGATAATGGTTTCTCGGATCGGATCAGGTTTATCCGGCATTTCTCGACTGCGATAGACTTGCCTCGGCAGGCAGATGTGATTGTTTCCGATCTTCGTGGTGTACTACCACTATTTCACACCACATTCCTTCGATCATCGATGCGCGAGAACGTCTTCTGAGGCCGGGTGGAACTCTCATACCAAAATCCGACACGCTCTGGGCCGTGCCCGTGGAGTCCCCATCTCTCTATCGAAAAGTATCGCTTTGGGATGAGGTTTCGCCACGGGATTAATTTCGATCTGGCCCGACGAATCATTGCGAACACGTGGTGGAGAGGTCAGGCTGAACCGTCGCAGTTTCTCAGTACGCCACAATCCTGGGCAGAGCTCGATTACATGCACATCAGCGATCCGGATATGAAAGCAGAGATTGTTTTTGAAGTCGAGAGACCAGGCACGATGCACGGCTGGTCCATGTGGTTTGATACCTTATTGGACGACGAAACAGGGTTTTCGAATCATCCGGCCAAACCGGAGATTACCTATGGAAATGCGTTATTTCCACTCGAAGAACCGATAGCTCTCCTCGCGAGCGATTCGGTACAACTTAACATCCGGGCAGATCTTCTCGATGACGATTATGTTTTTAGCTGGAGTACACACGCCTTTACTACTGATGCCGGCGATCAGATTTGGAGTTACAAGCATGAGAGAAGTCAAAATTGATTTTGCTGCTTTGATCTCCCCCATGCGTAAGGAGGAGTTTTTCGCTGACTTTTGGCAAAAGCAGCCGTTGGTCCAATCGAGTAATACACCGGGCAGATTCGCCGAGCTTTTTATCAATAGAAGATATCGACTTTTTGGTTTCGTGCCTGCGGCCTTCCGACGTCAGCTCGCTCAGGCTGATCAGGGAGGGGAAGGCATTACCTGCTAATGCTTACACCCGTAGCGATGGCGGTGTCGACCTCGCCTCAGTCTACCGAGCATACGATTAGGGCCACACTCTGCTATTAACGAACCTCGAACAACGGTGGAAGTCCATCGGTTGGTTGTGCCGTAATCTTGAAGCCGTTTTCACACTGTGGGGCATAGCGTTGCGCAAGAAAGTCGCTGCCAACCTGTACCTTACCCCTGCCAGTCTCATGGATTTCCCGCTCACTATGACAATCACGATACTCTGATCGTACAACTTGAAGGGCCGAAGAATTGGCGCATCTATGACCCACTGGAGCCTTTTCCTCTCGAGCTTCAGTCAACACCACCCGATCCCGCGAACTTGCCACGATTGCAAAAGAAATTCACCGTCGGGCCGGTCGGAAGAGTTTATTGAACAAGTGAGAGCGAGGCTCCAATCACTCCAACGGCCTGATGATGTTGAGAAATTGAGGCTTGCTTTGTTGCACGAATTTGCTGACAACCGAGGCATTGCTGTAGATGATGGTTTTAGCCAACTAAATGCCTACAGGTGTGTGGAGTTGGACAGTCTGGTTTCAAAGCGCGACGGTTCGCTGGTTCGTTTTAGACAAGCAAGCAGACGAGCTACGACTACTCTTTTCCGGTGGTGGGTTCGCTGGCGCAGAGCAGCTTGAACCGGTGTTTCGTTTCGTCATTGAGATGGACGTATTCTGTCCGAGAGATCTACCTTCGTTATCCTCTGACGAAATGAAACTAAAATTACGGGCGACTTGATACGCGAAGGGCTTTTGAAAATTGTCGGCAAGCGAACCTCGCCAGATGAATAGGCTCCAAGTTCTCTGGCAGCGACTCTCACATTCACTGACAAATTTAGAAACCGGAATATAGTTCGTCCGTCTATCTCTCATATTCAGGAGAAACTCTATGAAACCTCTACGCTCAACGCAACTCTATCCTTCCTACGCTCCGCCAGAGAAGTGGAGAAATGAATCTCAAACTCGCCGCTTAGAGGGCGAGGAGTGGCAAGCCATTCGGCGCCGCATTCTTAAGCGAGACAATTACAAGTGTGCATACTGTCGTTATAGGACTAAAAAATTTCAAATTGTAGATCACATTGATGGTGATCCAGAGAACAACTCTGATAATAATTTACAAATCGTATGTCAGATGTGTAATTGCGTGAAGCACGCGGGGCAAGGCTGTGTCCTCAAGGGTGTTGTGGATCTGTACCGTATCGCATGGTTCAGCCAAAACACCCTGATTATTCTGACGCGATTCTTGCGTGATTCAGGGAAGTCCGACGAAGAAATAAAGAAGCTGCTTGGATTTGATGAGCAAGTCCCGTTCAAGATGGATCGTGAATACTTAAGGCCCCTCTATGCCTTCGTCACATCACGTCAGACTGATCACCGCAATGACATGTATGATCGATGGAAGGACTATCATGAACGGATGTCGAGACCAGAGTACGCATCAGAGGACATTGAGACGGCTATTACACCCGATCTATATGATGCTTTATACGAGCAAGTTAAGGCCAGGGTATTGGCTTACATTCCTGAATTGGTAGGTCATCAGGACAAGCCGGTCGTCATGCTGTTAATCAAAGCAGGAATGCGCAAAGAGATTGGTAAACGGCAAAGGGTCAGTGAGTTTTCATAACGAGGTGTTCGATGTAAGCCTCAACGTTAACCTCGTTGCCATAAAGCCGCTCGCATAGCCGGCCCTTTGTTTCAATCTCAGAAAGGCCTTTTGGAAATGAGGCGAGAGCGATAGTTCGCGCAACATCGAACATGCGGCTACCCATCACAACTCGTTCAGCGCCTGGGCGCGACAGCAAACGTTCGCGGACAATCCCGGCAATCTTTGGTGTGGTGTCATTCATCAACTAGAAGCTCCCCCAACAACTTCTCTACACCCAGTATCTTCGCGCGGCTACGTAGATACTCCATATCACAATCTGCGCTTAAAAGATTGCGGACATCGCCCAGTTGCATTTCTGATTTTGAATCCTTTGCCCAAAACAGTTTGGACAAAACTAGATCTTCGCGGCTGACAATCCAAGTCTCAAAATCACCTAAGTTGATTTGCCGGCGGCGGGCAAACTCTTCTTGTCGATAAGCATCGGGTTTTAGCACTACGCAGTCCACCTTAATTACTGCGTCATTGTGAATAAGATTAAACATTCCGCGCCGGGAAATGGCGTGAGCAACGCTTTGACGATCAAGGTAGTACTCCCTTTCGAACAAGTGGAAAAATGCTTCGGCTTGAGTTTCATTGAGCGACACCACAAGGTCAATATCGCGTGTCATTCGCGGCTCTGCGTAATAGTTCATCGCTACTGAACCAGTCAGCATAAATGATATTCCCGCACTTTCGAGGCGGCGGGAGACATCACGCAGTACATCAAGTTCAGTTTCAATCATCGCTCCAATCTCATTTCATCCTTGATGTTCCCCAGGGAGAAGAAACAGCAAGCTTGGTCCAGCCAGTTCGAATTCCCGCGAATCCGACGAAGCGAGTTCTCCAACGAATGCGGTACTGTGTGGTGCCTGATCAACGCATCGAATCGAAAAGTGTAACTTATTTGCCTACGGTCATGTAGCTGAACTGCCTGGCACTCAATCTTTCTACGTTAGTAGTTGCGGGTTTGTAGGAGCTCCGAATCGCGGTCAAATGGCTTGTGCCTTCGGCCGCGATCTTTGTGAGCGCAAACTTTCGATAGCCCTTAATTATCACAAGAAGAGCGCTGCGCCGAGGAGCGGTGACCTATGGCTTGTGACTTATCCGAGTCGTCACAACATTATTGTTGAAGGCGAAGAAGTTCGTCCGCCCTTACTGAGTGAACGTTAGCTTCTATGAAAAAGGTTACGATCTGTCCAGGGATTGAAGAAGACATAACCCTCACCGCGAACCAGCGCGTCCTATCTGCGGCAACACGGCTTAGACGTCTTGATTCATTCGTACGGAATAGTCTCTTGCCGTTTTAAATTTGGCCCGTAGATCATCCACGTTGAAATCGATCTTATCCCACGTCAGATTTAATAGATCATCTCGTCTCGTTGTGATGGCGGGCACCGACAAATCATCTGCATTTTTCCCAACAGATGTTAGACTGCTGAACCCAACCTCAACTGCCAAACAGCGAACCGGAAGGGCACAGCATCGTGGCACAGAATAGTAATGATGAATCATTACGAAAGCACGTTCTCTACCTTCTGAAAGGTGGCGGCGCTCAGGAATTGTGAAAGCCGTCCTAAATGAACTAAATGACCGGGACTTTATGTATCAATGACAGGCTGCAACTAGTTGGCAGAAGTCTCGCTGCTGCTGCGCTGGTTTGCATATTCGCGGCGGCGACATGCGCGAAAACTCTTCCGGTGCGCGTTTTTACTGCGGCCGACGGTCTAGGCAGCAGTTTCATAAACGACCTGATGCGCGATTCGCGCGGGTTCTTATGGTTCGCAACGCGTGACGGGCTTTCGCGTTTTGACGGCATTCGTTTCGTTA
>Ga0126311_10001147_pt1 | contig 12618 bp, 7 predicted proteins | sample Plot61_FD_92539 | JGI IMG/M metagenome (GOLD analysis project Ga0126311, IMG submission 92539) | Serpentine soil microbial communities from UC McLaughlin Reserve, CA, USA - Plot61 | ecosystem: Environmental > Terrestrial > Soil > Grasslands | place: USA: UC McLaughlin Reserve, Lake County...
CTGGTCCGAGCAATCGCGAATCATCAGGATGTGGCGGTCGCTCTGCTGCAACGCGAGGTCCAGCGCCCGCACCTGCCTGCTCAACTCCACGCGCGCGATGGCGAGCCGCCTGCGCAGCCGCGACAGCTTGGGGGATTTCTTCGGCTCTTCGCGCAAACGGTCGTAGAGCTTCAACGTCTTTGCGTAGCACTTCTTCAGCTCCGAGATCGATTCCAGCGTCGCATTGAGATACTCCTCAATCCGCTCCTCGGTTATCCCATCCTGCTCGCTGAAGGTGACGACCTCTCTTACGTGCAGCTCGCCGCGCCGGAGCCTCTCACCCATTTGAATCAGGTCCTCGATACAAATGGGTGAGCGAGAGATCGACTTGAGCACTCGCGTCCGGCCCCGCTCTATGCGCCGCGCGATCGACACCTCGCCGTCGCGCGTGAGCAGGGGGACGACGGCCATCTCGCGAAGGTAGAGTCTTACGGGATCGTTGGTCTTGTCCAGATTGCCGGGCGTAAGGTCCAGGTCGAGCTCTTCATCGAGGGGCTCGTCCATCTTTCCGTCCGAGCCCGCGACGGTAGTCGCGGCCACTTCGATAAACTTTTCATCAGAATCCGAAATCGAAATACCTTCCGCGCCGAGCACGTCGAAGATAGCCTCTATCTCGTCAGCCGAGTTCATGTCGGGCGGGAGCAGACGATTGATATCGTCGTAGGTGAGATACTCTTTCTCCTTCCCGACCTCCAGAAGTTTTTCTACTTCGTCTTGATATTTCTCATTGATTTCAGACAATGTCGGCTCTCCTGTAGGGCTGCGAGCTTTCAGTCCGCCTGCCGGCTACTGTGAATTCGTACCCTCATTAAGAAAATCTGTCAAGCGGGTGATATAGCGCCTCGACAGAAGCTCAATTTATTAGGAGCAATCGAAGACAAGGAAACGCCCCGGTAAGGAGCGCCTCCGCTTCCGGGGAACATTCGTCACGCCGTAATAGCATCCAGTCTCTTCTTGATCATGAATTTTTCCTGGTACAGGCGCGAATGCTTCTCCGAATCCTGTTCGCGCGCGGCCTGCCCCATCTCCAAATTTAACGCGTCGATCTTCTTCTCAAGCTGCCGCCTCCGTAAGGATGAGAGCGCCTGAGTCGCTTTCTTGAAGAGCGTGTCGAAATCCGTTTCGCCCGCCCACGCGAGGTCGCTCATCAGGAGGGCGGGCAGCAGCTCAAGGTCGCTCTCGCTCTCCAGCTTCTCGCTCAACGAAGAAAAATCGGCTTCGGTCCCCGCACTGTCGAGCTCGACTATGGCCGAGAATATGGAGCCGGTCGCGAGATTTTCGAACTCTTCCCGGCTGAGGTTGGGGACTATCATCCGGCGGATCTCCGAGTTGCTCAGTATGAGCTCCAACAGCTGGCGCTCTGCCTGGGTGATCTCCTCAGAGGTGTTCAGGCGCTTCTGGTCCAGCGTAGCTTTCCCGCTCGTGGCCGTGCGCTTCAGCTCTTCCCGGATGGTCCGGCTGTCCACCTTGAACCTGTCTGCGATCTGCGCCGCGTATTCGAGGCGCTCGAACCTGTCGCGCATACGCGCGAGGTGCGGAAGTATCGAGTTTATCGCTTCCACTTTGCCGGCCGGCCTCGACAGGTCATGGCCCGCGCTCGCGATGTCTATGATGTATTCGATATAGGGCTGTGTCGTCTTGAGCAACGACAGGAACTTCTCGGCGCCATACTCCCGGACGTACTCGTCGGGATCGTCGTCGGTCGGCATGCGGAGTATGTTTACCTTGAACCCTTCCGTCAGCAACATCTCGATCGATCGCATGGTCGCGGACTGGCCGGCCGAATCCGGGTCGAAGTTCACCACGATCTTGGGCTTCTCCATGTAGCGGCGCAACAGCCTGACCTGATTGTCGGTCAGGGCCGTTCCCAGGCTGGCGACGACATTGTGGATGCCTTCCTGGAACGGAATTATGCAGTCCAGGTACCCTTCGACCATGATCGCGAAGCCCCTCTGGCGAATCTCATTCTTGGCGTGCCCGAGGCCGTAGAGATTTCGCCCCTTCGTGTAGACCGCCGTCTCCGGTGAATTCAAATACTTGGGCTCGCCCTCCCCCATCACGCGCCCGCCGAAGGCGATGACACGCCCTTGCGAATCGGTGATCGGAAACATGACGCGGCCCCTGAACCTGTCGTAAAGGCCGCCCTGCTCCTTGAGGACCGCCAGCCCGCTGCTGTCGAGATCGTCTACGGTCGCGCCCTTCTGCTTCAAGTGCGTGATAAGTGCATCCCAGCTGTCAGGGGCATAGCCGATCCTGAAAAGGGTCCGGGTCTCTTCTTTGATCCCGCGTGACGCGATGTACTCGCGGGCCCGCGCGCCTTCCGCGCCTTCGTTCAGAGAGTTCTCGAAAAACTCGGCCGCCCACTCGTTCAACTTCAAGATCGTCTCGCGGTCGCGCGCTACCTTCTTGAAGTCTTCAGTCTCTTCGACGGCAGGAATCGCGATGCCGGTCTTCTCCGCGACTATCCGTATGGCTTCCGTGAAAGAGCACCCTTCTATCTGCATAATGAAGCCGAAAACATCGCCGCCGACACTGCACCCGAAGCACTTGAATAGACCCTTTCCCTGGTGGACGTTAAAAGAGGGCGTCTTCTCCGAGTGAAATGGGCAGCAAGCGACGTGGTTCGCGCCTCTTTTTTTCAGGGTGACGTAGTCCGATACTATGCGAACAATGTCCGCCTGGTTCTTTACATCGTCAGCAAAACCACGTGGGAATCGCATTGCCTTATCCATTCTTGTTCGGACTTTGAAGGAGCCTCCAGCGCTTGGGAGCTATGAATTTTTAACAGCAAACTGAAAAACGCGCAAGGTGGTTTTATGACCGGTATGGGGAACTCGACTCCTGGTTGGAGGCAATCCGTTCTCAAAGGCGCTTCGTCGAACGTCTGCAAGGGTCGGAGGCTTTGAAAAATTGCTAAACCGCTTTCGGGGAACGATGTAAGAGGGCGGGAGGCGTGACATCGAGCAAGCGAATTATCGCGCTTGCCCCGTGTAATTGCAACCCGGATAAACCTGTTTTCAGATGGCCTTACTTCCTCAGATGCACGATAGTCGCCCCGGCCCCTCCCTGATTCGGGGCCGCAGGCTCGAACCTCTCGACGTGCGGGTGCCCTGTCAGCAACTCGGAGATTGCGCGGCGCAGCACACCCTTACCCATGCCGTGAACTATCCGCACGCTCTCTGCCCCGGCCAGAAAGGCCTCGTCCAGAAACTTGTCCACCCGGTCCGAGGCCTCGTCGACATGCGTGCCAATTATGTTCAGCTCCGATCCGAAGTCCTCGTCCACGTTGACCGACGCGCTCACTCCGCGAGGCAAGGCGGCCGCCCGCCTGGAGGGCGAGGGCGGGGCCGCCTTGAGCAGGCGAAGCTCGTGGCGTTTGACTCTAAACCTCAGCGAGCCGATCAGGACGGTGTAGGTGTCGCCGCTGATCGATTCGACAACGCCGTCTCTCTCGATCGACCGGACTCTTACCTGGTCGCGCTCGTTTATCTCCGCGGACTCTTCGGCGAGTCCTTCGGCGAGCCCTTCGGCGAGCCCTTCGGCTCGCGCCTCCGGGGCGGGCTCGGCGACGCCCGGCGCATCGGCCGGCGCGGGAGCGCTCTGGACCTGTTTACGCAGGCGCGCTCCGGCCTGTCGCCGCAGGTCCGTAGCGCGCGCTTCCGCTTCTTTTCTGAGTCGGGCCGCCGTCACGCGGTCTTTCAAGCCGGCTATAAGCCGCTCGCTTTCAGAGGTGAACTCTCTTATCGTCTGCGCCAGCAGGCTTTCGAATTCCTCCCTCCGGCCTCTCTCTCTTTGCGAGAATTCGACGTCGAGCCGGGCATATTTCTCCGCCGTAACCTGTCGCTCTTCTTCGAGCGCGGCGCGAAGGCTCTCCTGTTCGTCGAGGGTGGCCTTGAGTTGCCTGAGGTACTCTCCCGCTTGCAGGTGGGCCGGGTCGAGCAGGTGCCGGGCCTCGTCGATGATGACCTCCGGTACCTTCATTCGCCGCGCGATCTCGATTCCGGCAGAGGCCCCCGCCACTCCCACGAGTAACCTGTAGGTCGGCCTGAGAGTCTGCTGATCGAACTCGACCGAAGCGTTCAAGACGCCCTCGGTCTGAGAAGCCCACATCTTCAGAGGGTTGTAGTGGGTAGTGGCGATGAGGGCCGCGCCCGCGCGCTTGAAATAGTCGACGACCGCAACGCCGAGCGCGGCCCCTTCGTCCGGGTCCGTTCCCGTGCCGACCTCATCGATAAGGATCAGCGCCGGAGGGGCCAGCTCCGATGCCATTTCTGAGATGTTTCGCATGTGCGCGGTGAACGTCGATAAGTTCGCGGCGATGGATTGCTGGTCGCCGATGTCCGCGAGGATCTGGTTATAGACGGGCATCACGCCTTCGGCCGCCGGCACGTGCAGGCCCATCTGGGCCATCAGGGTGATGAGGCCCACGGTCTTAACGACGACGGTCTTACCTCCCGCGTTCGGGCCGCTGATAACCATCGTCTGATGCCCCTCGTCCATCTCAAGAGAGATCGGCACCACAGTCCCGCCCGACTGCCTCAAGGCCTGTTCGAGCAACGGGTGGCGCGCGCTCATCAGGCGGAGCAAGCGGCCTTCGGAGATCTCGGGCCGGACGCAGTTGAACTCTTTCGCGAGCCGCGCCTTCGCCTGTGAAAAATCGATTTCCGCTATCGCGTCGATCATCGACCCAATCGCGGGAAGATTCGCCCTCAGCGTGTCGGTGATCTCAAGTAGGATTCGCGAAATCTCGATCTCTTCCTGCTCACGTAATCGGACCAGCTCGTTATTCTGGTCGATTATCCCGAGCGGCTCGACGAAGGTCGTCTGGCCGCTCGATGAGAGCCCGTGCATGACGCCGGGCACCTGGCCACGGGCGTCCGTCCGCACCGGGATCACGAACCGGCCATTTCTAATCGTTACGAAGTCCTCCTGGATCGCGGAAGGCGCGCGGTCTCGCATCAGGGATTCCAGGTTTCGATAGATCCTCGTGCGGCGCTCGTTTATCTCGCGGCGAATGCGCCTCAGCTCCGGGCTGGCGTTATCGTCGATCTCTCCCGTCGGGAGAATCTTTCCGCGAATGGAAGAGAGCATCCTTCTCAAATCGGGAATCTTTTCGGTTATACCGGAAAGGCGGGCGTACCGGTTTCTTACATCAGGTTCTGTGAACTGACCCCTTAAATCGAGCGCCACCGAAACAAGGCTTTGGAGGCTGAGGATCTGGAGAGGTTCGAGGCTCGTCCCCACTACCTGAAGCTCTTCTATCCATTGCTCGGGGTCGCTTATCTCTCCGAGCCCGAAAGCGCCCCCCGTCGCAAGGTAGTTCACACTCTCCGATGTCAGATCGAGCTCCCTCCTGATCCAGGCGCGGTCGGTCGAAGGGCGGAGCGCGAGAGCTAGCTTTCGCCCGAGCGGCGACTGAACGTGGCGAGCCAGCAGGGCCACAAGCGAGTCGAGTTCCAGGGTGTTAATCGTGCGTAGATCCATGATAGTTCTTTCTGAAAGAATCGAATGAAAATCTTACGATGCCCGAATAAACAAAATCCAATAAAATCCAATAAAGTTAGAATCGCTTCCCGATCAACCAATTTCTCCGGCGACCCCCGCCCGGTTGTTTGATACCCGGTACTTGTCTATAATGCGCGCCTGAGATGAACCTCTTGATCGGGCCTGGCGGCGCTGAGTTCAGGCTACCAGTGCTTGTTGGTTCGTTCGGACATTCGCGCGCCGGGCTATACAACTCGACCTTGTTATTAGCGTTGTCACTGCTCTATGAAAAAAGTCCTTAGAGAATTAGCAAATATAGTCCTTATTACGCTGGGAATCCTTTCAGCAGGGATGGGGCTGAAGGGGTTCTTGCTGTCTAGTCGTTTCATTGACGGCGGCGTGACAGGAGTCTCTATGCTCCTGTCGGATGTGCTTGGCTTTCCGCTGTCGGCCCTGATACCGATTATCAACCTCCCGTTCATTGCCATCGGCTACCGCCAGATAGGTAAGATATTCGCAATCAAGAGCGCGCTGGCAATAGCGGGCCTGTCGATCTGTCTGGCCTTAATTAAGTTTCCTGATGTTACCCCGGACAAACTACTGACCGCTGTCTTCGGGGGCTTCTTCATCGGCGCTGGCATAGGGCTTGCGATGCGCGGCGGGGCTGTCTTAGACGGCACCGAGATAGCTGCATTACTGGTCAGTAAGAGCAGTTATCTTTTGAAGGTCGGGGATGTCATTTTGATCCTCAATATCTTTATCTTCTCAGCCGCGGCGTTTTTCTTAGGCGTGGACTCTGCTCTCTATTCGATACTGACGTACTTCGCGGCTTCGAAGACGGTTGATTTTCTGGTTTACGGCATTGAGGAATATCACGCCCTCATCATTGTCTCTCAAAGAAGTGAAGAAATCCGAACGGCAATACTGGAAGGTTTAAAGCGAGGTGTGACAGTGTACAAGGGTCGGGGAGGACTAGAGGAAGCAGAGCAGGATATTTTGTACTGTGTTGTAACGAGGTTGGAAGTGGCCAAAGTTAAAAGCCTCGTTGAGGCTATAGACAAGTCGGCCTTCATAGTCGTACACCACCTCGCAGATGTGAGCGGAGGTACGGTGAAGAGACGAGTTTTACATTAACGTGAAGTTGAAGTTACCTCTAACTGTCATGGTCGGTCGGGCAAGCCGCTCAGGTTATCGACTCCTTCTTGAAAACTCTTATCAGCACAAGATCCGGAGACTGTACAACGGTTTATGGCGGGGCGGGGTGATATGTTATTATGCATTTGGTTTCACCTGCTTGAGGCCAAAATCCTATGGCAAAAAATGTGACCGTGATCATCCTTCTGCTGCTGGTGGCCGGCGGCGGTTATTATGTTTATCGCAACGGCTTCACGCGGCCTCAGTGGTCAGGGTCGCTCTTTACTTCATCCGCGGATACGGCCATTACAGGCAAAGTGAAGACGGCATTCGGACTCTCGAAGCGCCTCTCCGGCTACGACATCAAAGTCGAGACGAATGATGGAGTCGTCGCATTGAGCGGCCAGGTCGGCTCGGACGCGGTCAAGTCGCTCGCGTCCGAGATCGCGCGCGATACTCCGGGGGTTAAAGATGTCAGCAATAACATCGAGGTGAATCCGGGGGCGCAGCCTTCGATTGAGAATTCGAGGGTCGATGATCTGGAGATTCGCACGTCCATACTCGAAGCCTTTGCCCGCAGTCCGGAGCTCAGCGGTAAAAACATCGAGATCGTCGTCAAGGACCGCAAGGTGACCCTGTCCGGCTCCGTCGACACGAAGGCCCAGAGCAACGGCGCCGAGCAGGCGGCCCGCGCGGTTGATGGGGTCGCGGCCGTAACCAACAACATCGCGGTGGCGAACCCCGATGCCGCGCCCGAGCCCTCGGCCACGGTCACACCCCCGGATGAGGTGAACGCGCAACTGGCAAAGCAGGTCGAATTCGAGTTATACAGGACGGGCGCTTTTGATACCCTGACATTGAGCGTGAAGGCTGACCAGGGCAATGTCACTCTATCAGGAAAGGTCCGATCTCGCGCTGAACAACTGCTCGCGGAGCGTGTCGCCCAGGGCACTCTCGGAGTGAAGAAGGTGGTGAACGAGCTTCAGGTAGCCGCGGCTGCCAGGCCTCGATGAGATTGGTCTTAGGGAATCGGTGCAGACAGCAGAAACTCTTGGAAGATGGAACCGTTTTGAAATTGTCGCCACGCGCATTTTCCAACGCATCCGCCTTCCCGAAAATCAGAAGTATTTTGTCCTCACCATAACCATCGCCGTCGCCTGCGGCCTTGTGGCGGTGGCTTATCACCAGCTAATCAATTTCCTCTCGGCCAACCTGATCAACAGGGCGATCTCGATGACCGGCCCGTCGAGGTTACTCTGGATGCTCGTCATCCCGACGGGGGGCGGACTCGCCGCCGGGCTGCTGATCCACTTCTTCGCGCCTGAAGCGCGCGGGAGCGGTATCCCGCAGGTCAAGATCGCCTACACGATGGACTACGGCTACGTGCCGATGCGAGTCGCGGCCGGTAAGGCCGTGATCTCCGCTCTCTGCGTCGGTTCCGGGGCGAGCCTGGGGCGTGAAGGGCCGACGGTCCAGATCTGCGCCGCCCTGTCGAACGTGATCGCCCGCGCTTTCTCAATACCCCGGCGCAAGCAGATGAACCAGCTGCCGGTGGGCGCGGCCGCCGCCATCGCGGCAGCATTCAACACTCCGATTGCGGCCGTCACCTTCGCCCTCGAAGAGATCATAGGCGACCTGAACCAAAAGCTTGCCGCCTCGATTGTCATAGCCGCCGTCATCGCCTCGACGATAGAGCGCTGGCTCCTGGGCGCGCACCCGCTCTTCACCGGCGCCAACATATACGCGCTCAACCACCCGAAAGAGCTGCTCGCTTACGGCATGCTGGGAATCGCCGCGGGCGTCATGGGAGTCGTCTTCAGCAAGCTCATTCTCTGGCTCCGCATGGTCTTTCGCGACCGCGTCACGATCCCTTCGTGGGCCAAGCCCGCCATCGGAGGGTTGATCATCGGCTCTATCGGGTTGTGGCAGCCCTTCTCGCTCGGGATCGGGTATGACTTCCTGGGAAAGGTGCTTAGCGGGCAGGACCAGCTTGTACTGTCTGCGGTGCTCTTCCTTATGCTCGCAAAGGTCCTGACTTCCTCGATAAGTTATGGGTCGGGGATGTCGGGAGGCGTGCTCGGGCCTTCGATGTTTGTTGGGTGCATGCTCGGGGCGGCGACCTGGCACCTGCTCGTCTACATCGACCCGGCGGCAGAGATCGCGAGAGGGGCTTTCGCGCTCGTTGGCATGGGCGCGATGTTCGCCGCCGTGATCCGCGTGCCGATCACCTCGATCCTCCTCATCTTCGAGATGACCTACAACTACGAGATCATACTGCCTCTGATGATCGCGAACGCCATAGCTTATACGGTCGCTTCCCGGATCTCGCAGTTATCGATCTATGAGGCCTTCCTCTTTCAAGACGGCATCCAGCTTCCGCATGGCCCGAAGACCGACGCGCTTTCGCGCATCACCGCGGCCTCCGTGATGACAAGGGATGTCGTCACCTTGCCCGTTGACATAAGCGTAGCCGAAAGCCTCGACCTCGTCGGACGCCTCGAATATAACGGGTACCCTGTGTTGAAGGACGGCGAGATGGTAGGCCTGATTACGACGGGAGACCTGCGAAGGCTCGAAGCGGAAGGCAGGCGGCTCGAGATGGTCGGCGAGGTGATGACAAGAAAGATCGTCCACTCGCACCCCGACCAGACGCTCGATACCGTGGTCCTGAAGCTGGCCCAGAGGGAATTGTCGCAATTGCCCGTGGTATCTCGCGCAAACGACGGCCACCTGCTCGGGATAATCACCCTGCGCGACATCGCGCGCGCGCAGGCCCGGCTCGCCTCCACCCAGTACTCCCTCGGGCCGGACGACACAATCCGGCCCGCCAACCTGCCATGACCCTTTAGAGGAAGCGCGCCTCTACGTCAATTCTCCGGCTCGACGCGTCACTTTTTGAACAGGCTGTCGAAAGCATTTCGCGAATCTGTCGCGGGCTTGCCGGGTCCCGCGCCCGCCGCTTGCTTGTTAGGAGCGAAGAGGTCGCAAAAATTCGCTTTCTCCCTGTCGGGAACCCACTCGGCGTGTGGCTCGCGGCACTTGTTGTGCGCGGCCGGGTCGTAGTTCAGGCAATTCAGACAGCTGTGAACGTCCTCCCCGCACTTGCCGCATGAGTCAGTTCTGGAGATGTACCCTTCGATCTTTATTTCAGTTTTGCAATTGTGGCAGATCATAAGCTAATACCTGCTCCGAGGCCCGCATCTAAGACGCTCTACGCGCCGGCCTCGATTGGTGACCGCTCTGCATCTTCGCCCAATCGAGCGATCAATACAAATCATTTCGAGAAGGCTTTGGGGGCGGGGCTAACGGGAGCCACGATCAATTTTAGGGAGGCTGCAGAGACTCGTGCCTCGAAGTTACTGCCCCGCGCGGTTTATTCTCCCATCAGGCGGCCTCATCGCCTCGACTCGCCGGAGCCTTTACGGGCCACGTCAAGCGGAAGCAGGTGCCCTTTCCCATCTCGCTCTCAACCTCAATTCTCCCTCCCATCAACTCCATCAGGCGCTTGCTTATCGGAAGACCGAGCCCCGTGGATTTTTGCCCGCCATCCGACCGCACTTCGACCTGGCGGAACTCGTCGAAGATTTGCGCCAGATCGCCGGCCGGGATTCCGATGCCGGTGTCTCTTACTTCGACAGTCCAGCTCTCCCCGTGCCGCCGAGGGCGCGCCTCTACAGTCACCCCCCCTTTTTGCGTGTACTTGATCGCATTGCCCAGTATTTTGGTCAGAACCTGCCTGCACTTGCTCCGATCGTTCGTGACCCAGCGGGGCAGGCCCGCGTGCAGCCTCAACTCAAGCCTGAGCCCGCGCTCGCCGGCCAGGGGCGAGAAGCTATCGACGACTTCCGTGACGAGGTCGTGTGGGGAGAAAGGAGCCGGCGCGACCTGGTCCTTGCCCTCGACGATCCGCGAATAGTTCAGCAGATCGTCCACCATCGAGTTAAGGAATTGGACATTGGTTACGAGCCTTCGTACCATCTCTTGAACCTCTTCCGGGACGAGGTTTGTCGACCGGTCGAGCGACCCGGCAAGGGCGGTTATGGCATCGAGCGGCGTGCGGACTTCGTGCGCGATGTTGGAGATGAAGTGAGATTTGAGCCGGTCGTGGGCGCGGAGGCGGTCATTGATCTCTTCGAGATCGCGCGTGCGGTCTTTGAGCTGCTGGCGAGAGCGCACTTCTTCGGTCACGTCTTCGAATGCGCCTACGGCCCCGAGTTTCTGGCCCTTCTCGCTGTAGATGGGTGAGGCATTAAACCTGAGTACGAAGGTCGAGCCGTCGCGGCGCGTAACGCAGATGAGTTGCTTATGGAGGGTCTCGTTCAGCCTCAGCGCGCGGCTGAGCGGGAAATCCGACGGTTCGAGCGGCGTGTACTCTTCGGTGGCGAGGCTGAGCAGGCCGGTCAGGTCGTCCACGCTCTTGCCTATCACGTCATCGAGGTTAAGTCCGAGGATCTCCAGGCCTCGCCCGTTAACGACGGTGATCGCCCCCTCAGCGTCGGCTATGATCAAGCCGGTAACCATCTCCGACAGTACGCTCGCAAGCTCGTTCGCGCGGGTCGCCTCCGCCGTGACCGCGCGCCTGAGGCGCGACAGGGAACGGACGCGAACCAGGAGCTCGCCTATGTTTATCGGCTTTGCGATGAAATCGTCGGCCCCGACTTCGAGACCCTTCTCCCAGTCGACGCTACCCTCAACGACGAGGATGATCGGGATGAAGGGCAGATCGGGATTCCGCTTTATGCCTTTGACGATCTCATACCCGTTCGATTCGGGAAGGTCGATGTCGCAGATGATAAGGTCGGGCGGCTCGCTCTCGATGATGACGAGAGCCTGCCTGGACCCTTCCGCGATGCTCGGGCGAAAGCCCTGGGCTTTCAGCTCTGCGGCCAGGGCGGTAGATGACTCGTGATTCTCATCGATTATCAAGACGTGCTCGTTATGGATCGATAAGACCCTTTCGGGAGATTTCCTCGCCCGTTCCGAACCCTGCGCGCCGGGCCCGGGGGCTTGCTGTGTCTCCGCGCCCGACCGGCGTTCGGAGAGTATCTGGTCGATCGTGTGTTCGAGCAATTCATCGTCTATCGGCTTGGTTATAAATCCGTCGCAACCGGCCTCCCAGGCTCTCTCCCTGTCGCCTCTCAGGGCGTGCGCCGTGAGGGCGACTATGGGAATGTCGGAGGTCTCCGGGACCGACTTAATGTGGCGCGTTGCGTCCCAACCCGACATCACCGGGAGGCTCATGTCCATCAGAATGAGATCGGGGTGGTGCTCGCGCGCGCGCTCGGCTCCTTCCTGCCCATTCTCCGCTTCGATCACTTCGTGCCCGCTCTGGGCTAGCAAGAGGGCGAGCACCTTACGGATATCGGGGAAATCTTCAACCAGAAGTATCTTAGCCATTTGACCTGACCTCTCGTGCTCTCCTCGGCAGGGTCGCTCTGCGCCCGGGTATAAAATCAGGATGGGCGCAGCGGCCAGAAGACCGGAACAAGTACCATCGCCAGGATAAAAATAATGACCGTCAGCAACGCGCCCACTTTGAAAAAATCCGAGAATTTGTACCTTCCCGGCCCATAGACCAGGATACAGGACGGCTCAAGCGGCGTCAGGTAAGAGCAACTCGCCGCCACGGCTATCATCATGGCAAACGTCCGGGGGTTCAAGCTCATCGCCACGGCCGTCTGCATAGCTACTGGCAGCAAGACCAGTGCCGCGGCCTGGTTCGACATCGGCTGCGTAAGAATGACCGTGAGAAAGAAGAAGGCGGCCAGCACGGCCGTCGGCCCGGCCTGCCCGACGTAATCGACTATGTTGCGCGCCAGGAAAGCGGCCGCGCCGGAGTTTTCCATGGCCGCTCCGAACGCTATCATGGACCCGATCAGGACGATGATACGCCAATCCATCGCCTGGTAGGCTTCCTCGGGTGTAATCGTTCGAGACAGGAACATCAAGAGGGTTCCGATC
>Ga0126311_10001148_pt1 | contig 12613 bp, 14 predicted proteins | sample Plot61_FD_92539 | JGI IMG/M metagenome (GOLD analysis project Ga0126311, IMG submission 92539) | Serpentine soil microbial communities from UC McLaughlin Reserve, CA, USA - Plot61 | ecosystem: Environmental > Terrestrial > Soil > Grasslands | place: USA: UC McLaughlin Reserve, Lake County...
CGCCCTGCGGACCGCTCGCGCCGGTCGCGCCGGAGGCGCCGGCCGGGCCCTGCGGACCGGTCTGACCGGGCGCGCCGTCCGCGCCGGCCGGCCCCTGCGGCGACGCGCCGCCGCTGCCGCTCAGCGCCACGTCGAGCGTGCTGGCGGAGTCCGAGCGCGCGACGAGCGTCGCACTGCGGGCGCCGGTCGCGCTCGGCGCGAAGCGCACGCGCGCCGTGCACGTCTCGCCCGGCGCCAGGTCTTCGCCGGCGCAGTCGTCGCCGACGACGACGAAGTCATCCGCGTCGGCGCCGCTCGCGACGAGGCGTCTGACGTGGACCGCCTCGGTGGTCGTTCTGAGCGTGACGGTCTGCGCCGCGGACAGCGTCCCCTGCGCTTGCGCGCCGAAGTCGAGCGCGTCGGGTCCGATCGTCGTCGCGACCGCCGCGCGGATTGTGAGCTGGTGGATCGCGGAGGCGCCGGTGCCGAGCGCGCCGGCGCTCAAGCCGGCGACCTGCGCCGGGACGTGCACCTCGGTCAGGCCGCCGGTGCCGAGCTGCCCGCGCCAGCTCGGGCCCCACGACCAGACCGCGCCGTCGGTCCCGCGTGCGTAGCTCGTGCTCGTTGCGGCGACCTCTGCGATCTCGGCGAGTCCGGGGACGAGGGCAGGCGCCTGGTACTGGTCGGCGTCGTCGGCGCCGCCGACCTCGCCGTCGAGGTTGAGGCCCCAGCCGACGACGGTCCCGTCTCTGCGCAGCGCGAGCGCGTGGTCGGTGCCGCCCGCGAGCTGCGCGACGTCGCCAAGCGAGCCGCTGCCGCCGACGTCGGCCACCGTGACGGGCGTGTCGACGCTGTCGGGATGCGCGGAGCCGTCGTGCAGCAGCCCGTCGCCCAGCTCGCCGAAGCCGCCGTAGCCCCACGCGCGCACGCTGCCGTCCGCCAGCAGCGCGTAGCCGGTCCAGCCGGCGGCGGCGACGGCGACCGCGTTCGCGATGCCGGGGACGACGGTCGGTTGCTCGTCCGCGGCGACGTCGCCGAGGTCGCGGCCGAGCTGGCCGTACGTGTTGTCGCCCCACGCCAGCACGCTGCCGTCTCTGCGCAGCGCGAGCGCGAAGCCGTAGCCGGCAGCGAGGCCGCTCGCGTTCGCGATCGACGTGGGGGCCGGCGTCGCCACGGCCGCGTCGCCGAGCGTGCCGCGGCCGAGCTGGCCGGTGTCGTTCGCGCCCCAGCTCCAGACGCTGCCGTCGCTGCGCAACGCCAGGCTGAAGGCGAAGCCGGCTGCGACCGCGGTCGCATCGCCGACGCCGGGCACGGCGGCCGGCGTATCGCGGGCGCCGTCGAGGTCGCCGAGCTGGCCGGCGTCGTTCGCGCCCCAGCTCCAGACGCTGCCGTCGGAGCGCAGCGCGAGCGAGTGCAGCCCGCCGTCGGCGAGCGCGACGACGGAGTGGATCGAGGACAGCGGCGCCGGCGTGAGCCGCTCCGCGACGAGCGTGCCGTCGCCGAGCTGACCGGAGTCGTTGGCGCCCCAAGCTGCGATCAGGCTGGGCGTGACGGCGGCGCGCGTCGGCGCGGCGGCAGCGAGGAACAGCACGGTGACCGTCAGCAGCAGTCCCGCGAGACGCAGGGGGAGGGTGGTCGTAATGGTCATCGGGACCTCTCGGAGGAGCGGATGGAGTGGATGTGGGTGTGGGCGTGCCGCCAGGCCAGTCGGGTACGAGCGAGCGCACGTGCGCGACGAGCGCGCGCAGCGTCGAGCCGACAGCGCAGCCGGTGTCTGTGGAGTGCGCAGGTGGTCGTGCGCGGGCGCGCTCTCGCACCACGCGCGCCTGCAGGACCGAGTGCGCCCGCGCTGCCGGTGAGCCCGAGGGCGCCGATTGCGCCAGGCGTGCCGGCGGATCCGGGCCTGCCGACCAGTCCAGGCGCACCCGGCAAGCCGGGCGGGCCGGCCGGCAGCGCGACGCCGGTGCCCGTCAGCGCGATTCCGGGAGCCGGATCGAGCCCTGCGACAGTCGCACTCAGAAGCGCGCTGCGCGCGCCGGCGGCACTCGGCGCGAAGCGCACCGAGACGAGGCACGAGTCACCGGGCGCCAGCGTCGCTCCGCTGCATTCCTGCGAGCTGACCATGAAGTCGCCGGCGTCCGGGCCCGCGATCCGCAGCGCGCCGACCTCGACCGGTGCCGCGCTCGCGTTTGTCAACGTCGCGACGAGTCCCGGGCCGAGCAGTCCAAGCGGCTGCGCGCCGCCGTCGAGCCGCGCGTGGTCGAACGCGACTGGCGCCGGATTCTCCAGGCGCAGCGACACGACCGCGCCGAACGGAACCGCCTGCGGGCCGGCCGCACTCTCTGCGCCGCCGTCGAGGCTCGCTCTCCAGCCACCGGCGGGTGTCCCGGCGGAGCCGTCAATCGACGTGACGAGACCGTCGTCGATCCCGAGCGCGCTCACGCATCCGGGTGGCTGCGAGGCGGAGCGTGCAGCTTCGAGCACCGCGAGCACCGTCGCCTCGGCCCGCGCCTGCGTCGCGCACAGCCGCGCGTCGCCGCGGCCGCGGTCGACGATCAGCGCGACCGGCACCACCGTGCCCGGAGCGACCACCGGCGCCGGCCGCACGCGCGGGTCCAGCGGGTTCGCACGCGCCGGCGGGTCGACCACGAACGAAGGCGACGCCAACGCGCGCAGCGCCTCTTGCGTCGCGACGGCGTCGGCATTTCCCGGCGTGCCCCACGCACCAGCGTCCGCGCCGCTCGCAAGCTGCCCCGCGAGCAGCCAGTCGACGGTCTGCTCGTCGCTAGCGGTCCATCCGGCAGCGCTGCGCCGCACCCCGCACGCGCCCATTCCGTCGAGCGCCCAGCCCGTCGAGCTCGCGTTGCCGAGCGCGCCGTTCGGCGCGCGGCTGGCGCGCAGGAACGCGATCCCGTCCGCGACGACGGGATCGGCGGCGGTCCGCCCGGCGCCGCACAGCGCGGCGAGCGCCGCGCCGGTGGAGTCGATGTCGCTCGCTCTCGCCTGCGTCGCCGGATCGACGGACGGGAAGCTCGTCCAGCCGCCGTCGTCGTGCTGGTTCGCGTCGAGGATCGCCGCCGTGCGGTCGAGCAGCGCCTGCGGAGCCGGCAGTGCCGACAGCGCCAGCAGCCCGAAGATCGTGTGGTTGAAGAGCGATCTCGACGACGTGAACCAGCCGTCGCGGTAGTAGCCGGCGAGGCCGGCGAGCAGGTTGCGCGAGGCCGACAGCCGCGTCGGCTGAAGGCCGGCGGCGCGCGTCTGGAGGATCGCGCGCTCCCAATCGGTCGCCTGCTCGTTCGCGAACGCCCACCAGGCGTTCGGGTCCGCTGCGGTCCAGATCGCGAGCTGGCCATCCTGCGCGCTCGGCGCGCCATCCGCTCCGGCCGGCCGCAGGTCGGCCGCATGGCGCCCGGCGCCGGCGAGGCCAAGCAGCGCCCACGCCGGATCGAGCCCGTTGTTGGGGCCGAACGAGCCGTCGGGCAACTGTCGGCCGGCGAGCCAGCCGGTGGCGGACGCGACGGCCTGGGCGATCTCCTGATCGGTCGCCGCAGCGGCGGTCGCAGGGGCGAGCGCTGTGACGCCGGTCAGCGTCGCAAGGCACGCCGCGACCAGCAGGGCGCGGACCCTTGAATGCATGTTCGATGCTCCTGTTCAGGGCGGCGAACACACATGCGCTCGGGAGCGATGAGGTCTGCCGCCTATGCGCGAGGCGGTTTTGCTCACCGGGTCTTCGGGCTCGGGATCGTCCTCCCGGATCTCCTTCCCAAGTCGACCTGCCGACTCAGTGGACCTGCGATCCGGTCGTCACCCATACCGCTGCGCGTCAGCCCCGGATTCTCACCGGAGTTCCCCGACTGCGTGAGCGTCGCCACTGTAGCGCGAGCTCACGTCGGCTTGCGCAGGGTGCGTCTCAGAGGTCGACGACGCGCAGCTCCGGCGCGCGTTCGCGCAGCTGCTCTGCGACGACGCGACGGTGGCAGTGCGCGGGTTCGGCCTCGAGGCAGAGAAGCGCGGTGCGGGGCGCGTCAGGCACGGTCAACTCTGCGGCGAGCGCGTCCAGCTCCTCGGCGGCGGTCTGCTCGAGATGTGCGCGGAAGGCGTCGGCGCCCTGACGCACCGCGCCGCTTTTGTAGAGCGGCCGGATCTCCGGCGGCGTGCCGAGCGTGCGCCGGCTCTCGTACGCGATCCCGTGCTCGCCGAGCCGGATCCCCAGCTTCGTCTTCGACATCCCCGGCCGGCGCGACTGCGGTCGCACGCGCACATCGATCACCCGCTCCACGCCCGCCGCCTCCAGCTCGGCCACGAGCGCATCCGGCGGCAGCCGCTCGTACCCGATGGTCCACAGAGTCGGCATCTCCCCCGACGCTAGCGCTCTACGATCGAGGTCGTGTCCGCGACCTGGCCGCCGCCGATCGCCGAGCCGGAGCTGATCGAGCGTCTCGCGATGGACGACGAGCAGTTCCGCACGTACATCACCACGTTCCTTGCGGCGATCCCGCCGCGAATTTGCGACGAGGCGGCGTTCGAGTGGGCGTGCGCGTATCCGTGGGTGCGACCGGCCGGCTCGTACCTGCTGAGCGCAGATGGCGGAGTAGAGCTGCTCGCAGAGCTGGGCGAGCGGGAGCGCGAGCGGCTGATCGAGCGCCACGCCGCGCCTGACGGCGAGCGTCTGCCATTGCTCGCGATCGGCTCGAACGCCGCGCCCGAGACGCTCCAGCGCAAGTTCGCGCACTTCCCCGAGCCGGCCGATCGCATCGTGCTCGCCGTCCACGGCCGCCTGCACGAGTTCGACGTCGGCTACGCCGCGCAGCCGGCGCTCTACGGCGCGCTGCCGGCGACGATCTTCGCTAGTCCCGGCACCGCGGTCGCCGCGATGCTGCTGTGGGTCACGCCGACGCAGTTCACGCAGCTGACGTGGTCGGAGCTCAGCTACCGGCTCGGCCGACTGCGCACGCGCTTCGAAGTGGACGACGCCGGCGAGCATTTCGACGAAGTACTCGTGTTCGTCTCGCGCTGGGGTGCGCTCACCGTCGATGACGCGCCGGTCGCGCTCGCGGCCGTCCCGGCGCAGCGACGGACGGCGACTGCGCTCACCCAGCGTGAGGTGCTCGAGCTCGCCGCCGCGATGACGCTCGGCCCGGGCACGAGCGCCGAGGAGCTGGTGCACGCGGTCTTCAGCGATCTCGCCGGACTCGGCCCGGCGTTCGCGACGACGCTCCACCGCGCCGGGCTGCCGTTCGCGTCCGAGCGCTGGACGCCGTACGCGGGCGGGGATCAGTTCCCGCCGTGACCGCCGCCCCCGTCGCCTCCGCCTCCGCCGTCGAAGAAGCCCCCGCCGCCGTCGAAGCCGCCGTGGTGTCCACCGCCGTGATGGCCGTGATGTCCGTGCGGCAGGTCGCCGACGCCGTCGGCGGACCCCCAGTGTGCCGCGGCAAACCCACGCCGGTCGACGCCGCTGCGCCGCAGCGCCCAGATGCCGCCGGCGAACACCACCACCACGCCAGCCATTCCGAGGGCGGCTGGGACAGCCCGGTATACGCCGGCGATGAGCAGGCCGGCGCCGGCGGGATCGTCAGCGTCGGGAGGATCTGACGGTTGCGGCGCATCGACATCGTTATACGCCGCCGGAGAACGGCTTGCCGCGGTAGCCGCCCGCGCCGCGCGGGTAGGGTCGTCCTCGATGCCACGCGAGGCGACGCAGGCGCGAACGGTGACGGTGCAGGGGGTCGAGGTGCCGAAGCTCGGCTACGGCACGTGGCTCGTCGAGGGTCAGGACGCCTATGACGGCGTGCTCGACGCGCTGTCACTCGGCTACCGCCACATCGACACCGCGCGCGCCTACGGCAACGAGCGGTGGGTCGGTCGCGCGCTCTACGACGCCGGCGTGCCCCGCGAGGAGATCTGGCTGACGACGAAGGTCTGGTACGAGCACGCCGATCCGCACGTGCTGCGCAGCGAGTTCGAGCAGCAGCTCTCCGACCTGCACGTCGAGCACGTCGACCTGCTGCTGCTGCACTGGCCGGCGGCCGAGACGCCGCTCGCGCGCACGCTGGGGGAGTTGGACGCGCTGCGCGAGCAGGGGCTCGTCAGCCACATCGGCGTCTCGAACTTCCCCTCGGAGTTGCTGCGCGAGGCGATCTCGCTCGCGCCGATCTTCTGCGACCAGGTCGAGTACCACCCGTACCTGCCGCAGGGTCCGGTGATGCACGAGTGCCTCGAGCACGACCTGCTGCTGACCGCCTACTCGCCGTTCGCGCACGGCTACGTGCACGAGGACGCGACGCTGCAGGAGATCGGCGCGCGCCACGGCAAGTCGGCCGGACAGGTCGCGCTGCGATGGCTGCTCGATCAGCCGAACGTGGCGACGATCCCGAAGGCCTCCTCGCACGAGCGCCGCGCGGAGAACATGGACGTGTTCGACTTCGAGCTCGACGACGACGAGCGCGCGGCGGTCGCCGCGCTCTCGCAGCGGCACCTGCGCACGGCGGATCCCGACTGGGCGCCGGACTGGGACTGACGCGCTGAGGCTCGATTGGAAGGTCGTGAGTTCAAAGTCTCGCTCGCTCCACCGAACTGATCGTCGCGATAATCAACAGTTCCCAGAACCGTCTCACGGCCCGCCAGCGGCTTGGAGTACGCCTCGACGCAAGCCGTCGATGTGACGTAGCCCTCGCCCGGTCGCGGGTTCGCATGCAGACCACCTGCTGTTCTCAAGCAGACCGACAGCTGGAGGCAAGCGAATGGACCTTCTAGTTTGAACCTGTTTTCGGTTCACGGTGCGCAGGGGGCGAAATGCGTGCCGGCAATCCAAGGGAGGCAAGTATGGACACGTATGTGCTCCGTGCGCGAACGCTGGGCAGACAGACAAGGCGGTTGTTGGTGGCGCTGCTGCTCGCAGCAGCCACGCTGATTGCCATAGCTGCTGGGCCTACACCAAAGGCGCACGCTGGCGCTGAGTACTTCTGTTACACGCTCGCGGCACCCTCGGGGAACTGCTTCGGCCCGTCGCGATACGTAACCTGGGTGAGAGCGTACGGCTACAACTGGGCCGCCTGCTCAAATGCCTATTACGGGGGGTTCGTTGACGTGTGGCGGTGTGCGCCACCTGGGAATTGGAGCAACTCCTATTTCGATGGGTCTCGCCTGATGCCAGGCGTGGTGCACAACAACAGTGCGGGCAATCAGAATCAGCTCTGGGGATATCAGGAGTTCCTGTGATCGTCCGCTGAGTTGGAGAAGATCAGCACCGACATGCCGCCACGTGCTCGTCCGCGCAGCGCTGTTGCGTACGTGGCGGCTGTCGGGCTGTCGTTCGCAGCGATCGGCACGGGGTGCGGCGGAGCTCGTCAAAGCCCATCAATTCCGTCTCAGTCGCCGCCTTCTCGTCACCAAGTGCCGCGCAGGCCGCCCGACCCAGGCGATGCCGCGGTGATTCGTCATGTCAGTCCGGTCCAGCGGGCCAACTTCGAGCTGCTGCGCGGCGCTGCTGAGTCGCTTCCTCCTGTAGTACGGCGCGTCATGCGCAGGCCGACCTACGGCATGAACTGGTCTTTGGCGCAACGCCTGCCGCGCACGGTCCGAGACAACTTCTGGCTTGTCCCCGGACGCGACATCCTGTGCCTTGTGCACGCCAGCGGCGCCCACGAAGCCTCGTCCTCATGCGCACCCACTGAACTCGCTCTCCACCACGGTGTCGTCGCGATCTCGCTGAGAAACCACGGTGCCTTCGGACCGACAGACCGAACGATCGTCGGCGTCATGCCCGACCGCGCCACTGGTGCAGTCGTCCATACCGGGGTTGCGCAGACAACCGTGCCCGTCTCGCGCCACCTCTTCGTCTTGAGGGACTCCGTGAAAGAAGCACCCGACAACGTGTCCGTGCGATAGCGAACGGACCCTGTCCGGCTAGGCGAGGGTCTGGCCACCCTCGGGCAGTGCGCACTCGCGGCCTCTCGCAGCACTGGCCATGTAGCACATGGGGTGCTACCTTGTTGGCATGGAGCGCATCGGAGTTCGTGAGCTGCGTCAGCACGCCACCCGCTATCTCGGCCGCGTCAAGGCCGGCGAGACCGTCGAGGTGACAGAGCGCGGCCGACTCGTCGCATTGCTCGTCCCGCCTGCGCCGGGCGCAACCGAGCGCGAGCGGCTGATCGCCTCGGGCAAGTTGGTGCCCGCGTCTCATCCGTTCCGGCTTCCCCGCCGCCTCCCGGCGCCCAGCGGCAGCGCGTCCAGCGGGACCGTGCTTGACGACCTCCGCGCCGACCGCACGTGATCTATCTCGACTCGTCAGCTCTCCTCAAGCTGCTGCACGAGGAGGCCGAGAGCGAGACCCTGGCCGATTGGCTCGCCGCGCACGCCGGAACGCCAATCGTGAGCAGCGAACTGGCGAAGGTCGAAGTGATCCGCGCCTCTCGTCGCATCAATCCCGCGACGCTGCCGGAGGCCACCGCGCTACTCGCCGGCCTTGACCTGATCCCACTCGGCGGCGCAGTGATCGACAACGCGGCCAACGCTGAAGGGACGACGCTGCGCAGCCTCGACGCGATCCATCTCGCCAGCGCGCTCTCGATCGAAACCGAGCTGTCGGCCTTCGTCGCCTATGACCACCGTCTCGCGGAGGCAGCGTCGACCGCCGGACTTGAACTGCAAGCGCCCGGCGCCTGACCCTCACGCACAGACCCGGCTTCGTTCGAACAAAGGTCCAGCCGAGGACCGGGAACTCTTCTCGCAGCACCCGTCTGCCGACCGGAGGCGCATAGCACCGGCACAACGGCGAAAAGGCGGCTGATGAAACTGACGATCTTCGGGAGCCGTCCACGGGTGCCAGCGCTTGCGCTCTTGTGCGCGGTCGCTCTCTTGGCGCTGCCGGCAGTCGGCTCGGCCACTGCGACCACCGTAAGCACGTCCAGCCTCGCAGGCTATAGCGCATCGGCGTACGTCGGACACGCGGAAGACCCGGACGATTCCTGCCATGGGCACTCGGCGTCCGTGGAAGCGTTCGAGCGCCACAAGCGGGACGATGAGGCGGGCCCGTCGAAGGACCTCTGGCTCCGGCTTGTCCTGACCGAGAGCGACCTCTGCAACGGCATGGGGAGCTACGACCCACCGATCTCCACCGACGTCAGCATTTACGGAGAGGCCGCACTCGCTCCGGGGGACCTCACGGTGCGCGGCGACCTTGGCACAGCGACGCTCAAGGGCACCATCGCATTCCGTCCCTACGGATGGACTGCGACATGGCCGATCGACATCGACCTCACCTGGCATGCCGTGGAAGCCGCCGTCGGACCCAAGTACCGGTTCATGTACGGCTTCCCCGATGGGCGACGGGTCGTCTACCGCTACATGGGCAACACGCGCCGCGCGGTCGTCTCCGGCACCGTGACTGCGTCGCCCTTCTTCTGGGGACGGACGGTCGAGTACGGCGGCGATGGCTACGGCTACCTCTTCTCCGGGCACACCGGCGACGTGGTGATTCAGAAATAGCCCGGCCACCTCGGTTGGCCGCGGAGAGCTACCCCAGCAGCCCCAGCTCGCCCGCGCGGTGGCTCGCCTCCACGCGCGAGCGGCAGTCGAGCTTGCCGAGCAGATTGCGCACGTGCATGTCGACCGTGCGGGGGCTGAGGAACAGCTCCTGGGCGATCTCGCGGTTCGTGCGGCCGATCGAGACGCGCCGCAGCACCTCCAGCTCGCGGCGCGTGAGCTGGACGCCGTCGGCCTGCGCGACAGCGCGCGCCCCGAGCCGCTGCGCGACCGACTCGCCGAGCGCCGCGACCTCCTGGGCAGCCGCCGCGGCCAGCGGCCGGGCACCGAGCTTGGTCGCCGTGCGGCAGGCGCTGCAGAGGCGCTCGAGCCCCTCCTCCCGCAGACTCGCTCTCGCCAGCACGACGCCGGCGCGCAGCTCGATCTGCGCGCGCTCGAACGGGATTGCGAGCGTGCCGTGCAGCTCGACCGCGCGAGAGATGCTCCGCGGCGCCCGCCTCGTCGCCGTCCAGCAGCGCCAGCTCTCCGATCGCCTGCGCGAGCGCGGCGAGCGCGTCGGGGTGGCCCGCGTCGGCGGCCATCTTCGCGAGCCCCTCCGCCGCGGCGACGTACGCCAGTGCGGTGGTGGAGTCCATGTACATGTTGTAGTGACCGACCGACGAGGAGACCGTGCGTGAGGCGGTCAGCATGCGCCGCGCGGAGCTGAGTTTGCCCTGGAAGGCGTGGACCGCGCCGACCAGGCCCTCGGCGACCCACACCGCCTCGCGTCCGGCGCGCGTCGCGTCGCGGTAGGCGTGGAGCGCCTCAGACTCCGCGACCGCCTGCACGAGCGCATCGCGCGCCCGTGCGCGGTCGGTCGCGCCGAGCCAGTGTGCAGCGATCTCTGCGCTGGACCCGCCGTCTCGCTCGATTGCCTCGGCGAGCTGCCGGCGCAGCGCGCGGCGGCGCATCCACGGCACCTCCGCATAGAGCGCCTCGCGCGTGAGCGCGTGACGAAACGCCGCTCGTCCGCGGCCGCCCTGCTCCTCCAGCATGCCGGCCTCCAGCAGCTCTGTCAGACCCGCCTCGCTCGCGAGTCCGCCGACCAGCGACAGCTCGAACGACAGTCCCGCGACGGCCGCCGCCTCGGCCGCCGCGCGCGCCTCCGGCGACAGCTCGGAGGCGGCGATCACGACCGCCTCGCGGACCGTGTCGGGCACCGGCACCTCGTCGCGGTCAGCCAGCTCGAGGCCGCGCCGGCCGCTGTGCAACCCGCCTGTGACCTGCAAGGGCGGTGACGATCTCCTCGACGAAGAACGGCGAGCCCAGTGTTCGCGCGTAGATCGCGCGGGCGAGTGCGGGCGACGGCGGCTGCGGCAGCAGCGCGCCGAGCAGCGCCGACGTCCGCTCGAGGTCCAGCGGCTCGAGCGCGAACTCGTCGAGCTCGCCGGCGCGCCGCAGCTCGTTGCGCAGCCAGCGCAGGCGGTGCTCGCGCGGGAGTCCGTCTGAGCGATAGGTGGCGATCACGAGCACGGACAGTGCGTGCAGCGGCGCGGCGAGCCCGGCCAGCAGCTCGATCGTCGTGTCGTCGGACCAGTGCAGATCGTCGAGCACGACGACCGCCGGTTCGTCCGCCGCGAGCTGCGCGAACGCGCAGCGAACCGCCTCGAACAACGTCGCGCGGTCGCTCGCGGGCGGCGCCTCGCCCAGCTCGGGCAGCAGCAGCGCAAGGTGCTCGCGCAGCGGCCCGCACGCGTCGAGCGCGTGCGGGTGGGCGCGCAGGTGCGAGCGCAGCGCGGCGACGATCGGGCCGTAGGGCGCCGTCGTCCCGCTCGTCGCCGCGCCGTGCAGCGCGATCGCTCCGGACTCGGCGAGCGCCTCGGCGGCGAGTCGGCTCTTGCCGACGCCGGCCTCGCCGCTCACGAGCAGCAGCCCGCCGTGTCCGTCCCGTGTGCGCTCGACTGCCTGCGCGAGCCGAGCGCGCTCGTCCTCTGAGCTGCATGTCGATGCTCCTTTCACGGGAGCCGGTCGGGTCGGCCCCGCGAGTGGTTGATTGATGGCATCGACCGTACGCTCGGCTTGAGGGCGTCGCATGCGTGAAATTGCCGTATTTGGACCGCCGGGGTGCCGTGCCGGGAAGTGCGGCGCCGTTTGCTTGCGCTCACAGCGCTCCCAGGAATCTCACAGGCTTCTCCGCCATCATCACGGCATGGAGGCGAATCAGAACGGCGGCGGCGCGGCGCGCGTGCTCGTCGTCGACGACGAGCCGAACATCGTCGACGTGATCTCGATGGCGCTGCGCTACGAGGGCTTCGAGGTCGCCTCGGCCGGCACGGGCGCCGAGGCGCTCAGCGCGGTGCGCGACCACCGGCCCCACGTGATGCTGCTCGACGTGATGCTGCCGGACATGGAGGGCTTCGACGTCGCCAAGCGGCTCGGCGCCGAGCGCGCCCGCGTGCCGATCATCTTCCTGACCGCACGCGACGCGACCGAAGACAGAATCCGCGGTCTTACCGTCGGCGGCGACGATTACGTCACAAAGCCGTTCAGCCTCGAGGAGCTCGTCGCACGCGTACGGGCGCTGCTGCGACGCTCCGGAGCGGCGGAGGCGAGCGACAGCGTCCTCACGTTCGCCGACGTCGAGCTCGACGACGATGCGCACGAGGTCACGCGCGCCGGCGAGCTGATCGAGCTGACGCCGACCGAGTACCGGCTGCTGCGCTACCTGATGCTGAACCCGCGCCGCGTGCTCTCGCGCGCGCAACTGCTCGAGCACGTGTGGGACTACGACTTCGGCGGCGACGCGCGCGTGCTGGAGACCTACGTCTCCTACCTGCGCCGCAAACTCGACGAGCACGGGCCGCCGCTGATCCACACCGTGCGTGGCGTCGGCTACGTCATGCGCCTCCCGCGCGGCGGCACCTCCGGGGCGTAGCAGCGATGCACTCGCTGCGCGCACGCCTCGTCGTCGGCCTGCTCGCGCTCGCCGCGATCGGGCTGCTGGTACTTGCCGGCATCACGTACGCGGAGCAGCGCTCGTTCCTGCTCGACCGCGTCGACCAGCAGCTGCGCGCGGCGACGCCGCCGGTGTCCGCGGCGCTCGACGGTCGGATGCCGCCGCCGGGCCGGGGAGGTCGTCCCTTCGGCGCCGGGGTCGGCGCTGGCGCCGGCG
>Ga0126311_10001149_pt1 | contig 12612 bp, 11 predicted proteins | sample Plot61_FD_92539 | JGI IMG/M metagenome (GOLD analysis project Ga0126311, IMG submission 92539) | Serpentine soil microbial communities from UC McLaughlin Reserve, CA, USA - Plot61 | ecosystem: Environmental > Terrestrial > Soil > Grasslands | place: USA: UC McLaughlin Reserve, Lake County...
CGCTCGAGCTCGAGCACGAGTTCCAGGCGCTCAGCGGTCTCCTCGTCGACGAGGGCTACGGCATGACCGAGGTCGGTCTCGCCACGCTGAACCCGCCGCGGGGCCCGATCAAGCAGGGGTCGATCGGCCGTCCGGTCGGTGGCTTCGCGATCTGCGTGCGCGACGACGAGCGCTGCGAGTGCGGCAACGGCACCGTGGGCCGCGTGTGGATCCGCACGCAGAGCCAGACCATCGGCTACTGGGACAACCCCGAAGCCACCGCCGAGATCCTGCGCGACGGCTGGCTCGACTCCGGTGACCTCGCGCACGCCGACGACGACGGCTACTTGTGGTTCTTCGGGCGCAAGAAGCAGATCATCGTGCACGACGGCTCGAACATCAGTCCGGGGGAGGTGGAGGAGGCGTTGGCGGAGCACCCTGCGGTCGAGCTGGTCGGCGTGGTCGGGATCCACGACGAGGTGCACGGCGAGAACGTCCGCGCCTACGTCACCATCAAGGAAGGCGTCGACCGGCCGTCGAGCCACGAGCTCATCGAACACGCGCGGGAACGGATCGGGTACAAGGCGCCCGAGGAGGTGGTCTTCCTCGACGAGATGCCGGTGAACCCGACGGGCAAGCTCGACCGCGTCGCGCTCAAGGCCTTGGCCGAGGACCACCTGCACCCGCACGGGTTGCACGCGTGAACGGCCCAGTCGAGTACGTCCTGTTCGACACCCCCATCGGACGGTGCGCGATCGCGTGGCGCGGCGACGCCATCGCCGGAGTGCAGCTACCCGAAGCGACCGACGCCGAGACGCGACGCCGCCTGGATGACCGCTTCGACGGCGTGGCGGAAGGAGTCCCACCGATTCCGGTGCAGCACGCGATCGACGCGATGGTCGCGTCGCTCCGCGGTGAGGCCGACGACGTCGCCGACGTCCCCGTCGATCTCGACGTTCTTCCACCGTTCCAACGGAAGGTGTTCGAGGTCGTGCGGACGATCCCCGCGGGTGAGACGCTGTCGTACGGCGAGGTCGCGGCGGCGGTGGGTTCGCCGGGCGCCGCGCGCGCCGTCGGTCAGGCGCTCGGGCGCAACCCGTACCCGATCGTGATCCCGTGCCACCGCGTGCTCGCGGCCGGTGGTCGCATCGGCGGCTTCACCGCTCAGGGTGGCGTGTCGGTGAAGGCGAAGATGCTGGCGGCCGAGGGGGTCGAGCTGCGCGCGTGACGCTCAGTCGGTGCGCCCGGCCGCGGCGCGGAACGCAGCGACGATGCGCGACAGCTCGTCGAGCGCGGCCGAACGGTCGCCCGACAGCGCGAACCGGCCACGCAGGTCGGTGAGGCCCGCGGCGGCGAACGCAGGCACCTGCTCCATGGTGCGGTCGAGGTCGAGCGAGCCGTCGTCGGCCTTCACCACGGGGAGCGTGCCGGTGACCTGCAGGTCGGACGGGTCGCGCCCGGTGTCGGCGACCCGCTCCTTCATCTCCGCGATGCCGGAGACGGGATCGGCGGCCGCCGCACCCCACGGGATCCATCCCGAGCCGAACGTCGCGAGACGGCGGATGACGCGCGGGTTGATGGTGCCGCTGATCCAGATCGGAATGCCGCCGGGCTGCAACGGCTTCGGCATCATGTGCGTGGCCTCGAAGTGGAGCTCCGGGGAGTCGTACGCGCCACGCTGCTCGCGCCAGAGCGTCCGGCACACCTCGAGCGTGTGATCGAGCAGCCGCCCGCGACCTTCGAACGACAGGCCGCACGCCTCGTACTCCTCGCGCTGCCATCCCACTCCGACGCCCAGATCGAGGCGGCCGCCCGACAGCACGTCGAGCGTCGCCGTCGACTTCGCGAGCACCGCCGGCCGCCGCAGCGCGGCAACGAGGATGTTCGTGCCGAGACGGATCCGCGACGTCATCCCCGCGAGCACCGACAGCGTCGTGAGCGGTTCCAACCAGTGCCCGTCGGGACCGGTCGGCTGCTTGCCGCCCGCCTGGCCGCCGATCTCGGGCCGCGCGTACTCCTCGAGGCGTTCGCCGAAGACGACGTGGTCGGACACGACGAGACGGTCGACACCCGCTTGATCCGCGACGGTCGCGGCGTCGAAGAGCGGTTGCCACGTGCCGGGGTCTTCCGCCGCGAACGTTGTCACACCGATGGAGAGTTGGAGCGTCGACGACATGGCGCGGAGCCTACGCTGCCGGTGCAGAGCTCCTGGGGGGATGATGCAGCGCTTCTGGTCCTACATCGCGGTGCAGCTCGGCAAGCACGCGATCTGGGTCACGGTCATCGGCCTGCTCGTCACCGTCGGCCTCGGGTTCGGCATCACGAAGCTCGACTTCGCCACCGGTCAGGACAGCTACCTCAACACCGACGAGCAGGTGTACAAGGACGAGGTCGTCTACCAAGGGCTGTTCGGCGGGCAGGCGATGCTGACGGTGATCCAGATGGATCGGGGTCACACCGTCGACGAGCTGTTCACCGGTGACGGCGCGCAGCAGTTGAAGGAGTTCCACGACACGCTGAAGCGCAGCGGTGAGGTGGAGTCGGTGGTGAGCCCGCTCACCATCCTGCGCTACTCCGACTCGCTGGTGTCGAGTCCCGACGGCAACCCGACGACGAGCCCTGCCGGCAAGGCGCTGCTCGCGGCGCAGGCGAAGGAGACGCCGGGGTCGCCCGCGGCGGCCGCGCGCGCGAAGGACTCGGTCGAGACGCTCGAACGGCTCACCGGGGTACCGGCGGCGGAGCGCACCTTCGAGAACCCGGCCTGGGTGAAGTTCCTCCTCTACAACAACGAGGGCGACGTGCGGAAGGCGCTGCGCTCGGTGTTCCTCGACAAGGACACCGCGCAGATCGTCACGCGCCTCCCGGGCAACGCGTCGATCGAGGACGAAGGTGCGGCGTCGGCGCTGGTCAAGCGCGAAGCGGCCAAGCTGCGCTTCGAGAACGCGAGCACGGTGACGACGGGCGCTGCCGTCCTGCTCAAGGACATCAACGACTACCTCCGGGGCGGCATGCTCACGCTCGGCGGCATCGCGGTGCTGATCATGGTCGTGATCCTGATCGTGCTGTTCCAGGTGCGCTGGCGACTCCTCCCGCTGCTCGTCGTGCTGGTCGGAGTGATCTGGGCGTTCGGTCTCGCGGGCTTCCTCGGCATCCCACTCACGATCGTCACCATCGCGGGCCTCCCGGTCATGCTCGGGATCGGGATCGACTACGCGATCCAGATGCACGCGCGCGTCGAGGAAGAGGTCGTGATCGACCGCGCGGTCCATCCCATCCAGGAGACCGCCCGCAACCTCGGGCCCGCGTTGCTCGTCGTCACGTTCGACGCCATCTTCGCCTTCGCGGCACTGCACTTCGCGAAGGTGCCGATGATCCGCGACTTCGGGTTGCTGCTCGCGGTCGGCATCGCCGCCATCTGCATCGGCTCCATCATCCTCCCCCTCGCGATCCTCGGGATCCGCGAGTTCAAGTCGCCCACCCAGGGCCGCGACTTCCGCGCCGGCCCGCTCGGGCGTCTCGTGGTGTGGCTCGGCAGCATCTCGGCGCGCGCCGCGGTGCTGTTCGCGGTGGCGAGCGTCGGGATCTTCGTCGCCGGCGCGATCGTCGAGAACAAGCTCACGCTGCAGACCGATCCCGTGCAGTGGGTGAACCAGGACAGCCAGACGATCGCCGACATCCATCAGGTCGAGCGGCAGGCCGGTGGTTCGAGCGAGCTCGGTGTGTACGCGACCGCCGACGACGTCTTCACCGACGAGTTCGCGACGTTCGCCCACCAGTTCACCCGCAAGACGCTGAAGGAGTACCCCGAGAAGTTGCTCACCGGCTCGAGCGTCGAGACCGCGATCGGCGACATCGTGAACGACGTGCCGGGCGGCAGCGACCTCGCGCCGCGAGGCGAGGACGTGAAGAACGCGTACGACGTCGCGCCCTCCGACGTGAAGGCCTCGACCGTCGCCGAGGACGGCAAGGCGTTCAACATCCTGTTCCGTACCGGGCCCGGTTCGCTCGAGGCGCGTGCGCCGGTCGTGCGCGCCATCCGCGACACCACGCACCCACCGGAGGGCATCCGCGCCACGCCGTCGGGTCTCGCGGTCGTGGGCGTGGGACTCCTCGACAACCTCGAAGCCAACCGCATCGAGCTCACGTACCTGGCGATCCTCTTCGTGTTCCTCTTCCTCGCCGTCCGACTCCGGTCGGTGATCCGCTCGTTGCTCTCGCTGGTGCCGGTGCTCATCGCGGTCGGGATCTCGTCGCTGGTGGCGTGGGCGTTCAGCATCGAGCTGAGCCCGATGACGGCGGTCGGCGGTCCACTCGTGATCGCGGCGTGCACCGAGTTCACGTCGCTCATCCTCCTGCGCTACGTCGAGGAACGGCGTCGGGGCTACGAGCCGCGCGAGGCGATCGACGTCGCCGCGTCGCGCACCGGCCGCGCCTTCGTCGTCTCCGCGCTCACCGCGATCGCGGGGGTCGCGGTCCTGTCGTTCTCGTCGCTGCCGCTGCTGCGCGACTTCGGCCGCATCGTCGCCCTCAACGTCGCCATCGCGCTGCTCAGCGCGTTGGTCGTGCTGCCGCCGATGTTGGTGTGGGCCGACCGGCGCAACTGGGTGTCACGTGGGCTCATCGACCAGGAGCCGGAGCCCTTCATCCCCACGCCACCGATGGGCGGGGGCGCGGTCACGGAGGCGGGTGCACCCTCCGGCGGCTGACCTACGCTGCAACGACACACTTCGCGAGGACGTACGTCCGAGGGGGAGTCACGATGGCGAACGAGACGGTGATCAAGGGCGGGACCGTGTACGACGGCACCGGCGCACCGGGCGTGCGGGCCGACGTCGGCATCGCCGGCGGGCGGATCACCGAGGTCGGCGCCGACCTCGACGGCGATCGCGTGCTCGACGCCGGTGACTGCGTCGTCGCTCCCGGCTTCATCGACATCCACACGCACTACGACGCGCAGGTGTTCTGGGATCCCGCGCTCACGCCGTCGTGCTTCCACGGCGTCACCACGGTCGTCGCCGGCAACTGCGGCTTCTCGATCGCGCCGACGCGACACGAGCACCACGAGCTCATCGCGCGCACGCTCGAGAACGTCGAGGACATGGACGTCGCCGCGCTCGCCGCCGGCATCCCGTGGGACTTCGCCAGCTTCCCCGAGTACCTCGCGTCGGTCGGCGATCACGGCGTCGGCATCAACTTCACCGCGTACATCGGGCACACCGCACTCCGGCTCTTCGTGATGGGCGACGACGCGTACGAGCGCACGGCCTCACCCGAAGAGATCGCGGAGATGCAGCGCGTGCTGCGCGAAGCGATGGAGGCAGGGGCCGCAGGGTTCGCCACCAGCTTCGCATCGCCGCACCGGGGCATCGACGGGAAGCCGGTGCCCAGCCGGTTCGCCGACCGCACCGAGTTCGAGGCGCTGCTCGAGACGATGGGCGAGGTCGGCCGGGGTGTCGTGTCCGTGGCGCCGGGTGACCAGTGCCCGCCCGCCGACATGTTCGACCTGCAGATGAAGGTCGGTGTGCCGTTCACATGGGGTGCCCTGCTCACGTCGCCCGGTCGCGACCACCGCGTATCGCTCGACGCGAACGCGGCCGGTTGGGAGCGCGGCGCCGAGGTGTGGCCGCAGGTCACCCCCCGTCCGCTCACGTTCACCTTCACCCTCGACTCCCCGTATCCGCTGGCGGTCAACGAGCACTTCGCCGCGCTGCAGAACGCGTCGGTCGACGAGCGCACGCGCGCCTACGCCGACCGCGAGTGGCGCGAGCGGATGAAGGAAGGGCTCGGTGGTGCCGGCGGCTTCGGTCTGCGCTGGGACACCTACACCTTCGGTCCGAGCGAGGCGCACCCGGAGCTCGCCGAACGGAAGTTGGTCGACGTGGCCGCTGCGCGCGGCGTCGAACCGCTCGACTGCCTGCTCGACCTGGCGCTCGAGGAGCCCGGGCTCGCGTTGCGCGTGCGCACGATCATCGCCAACGACGACGAAGCGGGCGTCGCCGACCTCCTCGTCGACGAGCACTGCACGCTCGGTCTCTCCGACGCCGGCGCGCACGCCGGGCAGCTGTGCGACGCGCCGCAGGCCACCGACCTCCTCGGCAAGTGGGTCCGCGACAAGGGCGTCGTCCCGATGGAGCTCGCCATCCGCAAGCTGAGCGGCCTCCAGGCCGACCTGTTCGGCTTCGAAGACCGTGGTTACCTGCGGCCCGGTGCCCATGCCGACGTCGCGGTCTTCGATCCGGTCACGGTGGCGCCCGGCCCGGTGCGGCGGGTGAACGACTTCCCCGCCGGCGCGGCGCGGCTCACCGCCGACGCCCCCGTCGGGATGCAGCACGTCGTCGTGAACGGCACGCCAATCCGCGTCGACGGCGAAACGACGAGCGCCGGCAACGTCGGGCAGGTGGTGCGCCCAGCGGCGCGTTCGTGAACGCGTTCGCCGATCGACCCGTCGTCGTCGAAGCGGCGATCAACGGTGCCAACGCGGACGCTCCTCGCACTCCCGAGGAGATCACGCGCTGCGCCCTGGCGTGCTTCGACGCCGGCGCGGCCGTCGTGCACAACCACATCGACCTCTTCGGGAGTGCGGACGAGGCCGCGGCGCGCTACCGCGAGGGTTGGGACCCCGTCCTCGCGGCGCGGCCCGATGCGCTCCTCTATCCCACGATCAACGGCATCGGCCCGGTCGAGGAGCGCTACTCGCACATCCCTCCGCTCGCGGAGACGGGCGGTCTGCGCATCGGCGTGATCGACCCCGGTTCGGTGAACCTCGGCGCATCGTTCGCGTACGTGAACGCAGGCTCGGACATCGAGCACCAGTGGCAGCTGTGCGAGACGCACGGGCTGGTGCCGGGCATGTCGATCTTCGAACCGGGCTTCCTGCGCGCCGCGCTCGCGTACTGGCGCGCCGGCAAGCTCCCCCCGGGGACGATGCTGCGGTTCTACTTCGGAGGTCGCGAGGCCGAGGTCGACGGCGGGTTCACGTTCGGCCTCGCACCCACCGAACGCGCGCTCGACGCGTACCTGGAGCTGCTCGGCGACTGTCCGTTGCCGTGGTCGGTGACGGTCGTGGGCGGCGACCTGTTCGCCTCCGACCTGCCCGAGATCGCGCTGGCCCGTGGCGGTCACCTGCGCGTGGGGCTCGAGGACCACCGTGGCCGCGCCGCCACCAACGAGGAGCTGGTCGGCGAGGCCGTCGGAGCGGTGCGCGCGTCAGGACGGCCCTTGGCCGACTGCTCGACGGCGGCGAATTTCCTCGGGCTCAAGTCGGTCTAGCGGCTGCTGGGCTCGATCGCAGGAGGGCGGTACGGTGAGGGCACGCCGCACTCGTGGGGGAGGACCGCCATGCACGTCGACGACCTGATCCTCGTGAGCATCGACGACCACGTCGTCGAGCCGCCCGACATGTTCGACCGCCACGCACCCGCGAAGTACCGCGACCGCGTGCCGCACGTCGTGATGGGCGACGACGGCAACGAGAAGTGGCTGTTCGAGGGCCAGCAGATCGGGTCGATGGGCCTCAACGCCGTCGTCACCTGGCCGAAGGAGGAGTGGGGCTTCGACCCGGTGGGCTTCGCCGAGATGCGGCCCGGCGCGTACGACATCCACGAGCGCGTGCGCGACATGAACCGCAACGGCGTGCTCGCGTCGATGTGCTTCCCCACGTTCGCGGGCTTCGCGGGCGGGATGTTCCAGGAGGCGGCCGACAAGGACCTCGCGCTGGCCACCGTCCAGGCGTACAACGACTGGCACATCGACGAGTGGTGCGCCGCGTACCCCGACCGCTTCATCCCGCTGGCGATCCCGCCGATCTGGGACCCGCAGCTCGTGGCCGACGAGGTCCGCCGCGTCGCCGCCAAGGGCTGTCGCGCGATCACGATGCCCGAGCTGCCGCACATCCAGGGCCTGCCCAGCTACATCAACCTCGACTACTGGGACCCGTTCTTCCGGGCGGTCTCCGAGGAGCAGGTCGTGATGTGCCTGCACATCGGGCAGGGCTTCAACGCGATCAACAGCTCACCCGAGGCGCCCATCGACAACCTCATCATCCTGGCGACGCAGGTGTCGGCGCTCGCCGCGCAGGACCTGCTGTGGGGCGGCGCGTTCCACCAGTACCCCGACCTCAAGGTGGCGTGGTCCGAGGCGGGCATCGGGTGGATCCCGTTCTACCTCGACCGCTGCGACCGTCACTACACGAACCAGCGGTGGCTCGGTCACGACTTCGGCGACAAGCTCCCGAGCGACATCTTCCGGGACCACTCGCTCGCCTGCTACGTCACCGACCCGGTGTCCCTGAAGGTGCGACACGACATCGGGATCGACATCATCGCCTGGGAGTGCGACTACCCGCACTCCGATTCGATCTGGCCCGACGCGCCCGAGATCGTGCTGTCGGAGCTCGACAACGCCGGCGCCTCCGACGCCGACATCCACCAGATCACCTGGGAGAACTCCTGTCGGCACTTCGGGTACGACCCGTTCGCGCACATCGCACGCGAGGACGCGACCGTCGCGAAGTTGCGGGCGCTCTCGCCCGACGTCGACACCTCGACGAAGTCGCGGTCGCAGTGGCGCGAGAGCTACCAGGCGGCGCGCGCGGGATGACCGCGGCGCGTCGACCTCGGCGTCACGGCCAGCGGATCTCGTAGCGCGCGTAGTGGCTCTCGCCGAGGTCGCTCGCGTAGCGGCCGTCGGCGACCTTGTCCAGCACGCGCATCCGCATCCGCGGCACACCCTCGGCGCGGCCCGACGTGGCGATGGCCGAACGGCGCGGCCCGTCGAACAGCTCGAGCTCGAGCTTCTCGTCGTCGACGCTGATGCGCAACGTCGCCGCGTCGGAGCCGTGGTCGACCGCGTCGGCGACGATCTCGCTCACCAACAGCTCGGCGCGCCGCGTCACCTCCCGCTCGAGCTGCCAGTCGGCCGCGGCCGTCGTCACGAGGGCCCGAGCCTCCGCGGGGGACTCCGACGTCAACGTGAGCGACTCGCTCAACTCGTGGTTCGCCACCGGCATCTCCCATTCCGTCACTTCGATCCCGCGTGTGCCCCCTCACAAGATCGGCCATCCGCTGGAATCGATTGATGCGCGGACGGTCAACGTTGCGTCAACAACAGGGAACGCTCAGCCCATGTCGGGGAAGACCTGCAGGTCGGGGTGGTCGTCGAGGGTCCAGCGGTTGCGGTAGCCCGGGACGAGCTGCTCCGGCGCGACGCGGTCGAGGTCGTCGAGCGTCCATCCCCCGGGCTGCTCGATCGTCGCCTTCGGTCGCGGTTCGGCGAGCAGCGATACCCGGTCACCGAACACCGTGAACGTGCAGCCGGTCACGCCGTCGGCGGCGTCGGTGCAGAGCCACACCACGAACGGCGCCACCTTCGCCGGCGCGATGACGTCGGCCGGTTGGCGCGCGCCGGTCACGCCCATCGTGACGTCCATGAGCCGGCGCCACGCCTCGGACCACTCGTTGTACTCCTGGACCTGCAGCGTCATCGCGAGCGGGCGGATGGCGTTGCACCGGATGCCGAACCGCCCGAGCTCCATCGCCGCGGTGCGCGTGAGGCCGATGAGCCCTTCCTTGGCGGTGGCGTACGCGCCGTGCGACGGGTGACCGAGCCCCGACGCCGAGCTCGTGTTGACGATCGCACCGCGCCGGCGCCGCGCCATGTGCGGGATCGCTTCCCGCATCAGCGCGTAGTAGCCCTTGAGGTTGACCGCCATCGTGAGGTCCCACTCCGCCTCCGAGTAGCGCCACAGGTCGTCGTTGCGGCCCGCGGTCGCGTTGTTGACGAGGATGTCGACACCCCCGAACTGGTCGACCGCGGTCTGCACGATCTCGGCGGCGCCGTCCCAGGTGGCCGACGCCGTCGTGGGGGTCGCGTCACCGCCGGCGGCGCGGATCTCGTCGACGACCGCGGCGGCGTTGGAGCCGGTGCGCGTGCCGAGGTCGTCGACCACGACGGCCGCACCCTCCCGGCCGAGCAGCAACGCATGCTCGCGTCCGATCCCGCCGCCCGCGCCGGTGACGATGGCCACGCGCCCGTCGAGTCGTCCCATGTCGTGCCTCCCGGTAGCGCGGCGTCGGAGTCCCAGGTGGTAGCACAGCGGGATGGACTTCCCGCCGGAGCTCACCGAAGACCCCTACTACCACCTCGCGCAGACGGGCCCGTACGCGCCCGTCATCGGCGCCGCGCTCATCACGATGGTCGAACCGCACGTCGGCCACGAGCGTGCCTACAACCGCTGGTACGAGGACGACCACTACAACGCGGGCGCGATGGCGTTCCCGTGGATGTGGGCAGGCCGCCGCTACGTCGCGCCGGTGCCGTACCAGCAGGTGCGCTACCCGCGGGAGTCAGCGATCGCGCAACCGGTGGAGGCGGGCAAGTACATCTCGATCTACTGGATCACCGAGGGTCAGTACGAGAACCACCTCCGGTTCGCGGTCGGGACGAACCACCGGCTGTTCGCCGACGGGCGCGTCTTCATGGAGCGCGACCACACGTTCACGTCGTTCCAGCGCTACCTCGGTCCGATCTACCGTGACGCCGACGGCCCGCGTGACATCCACTCGCTCAACTTCCCGTACGGCGGTCTCGTGGTCGAGGTCGTCGACGCCTCCGACTCCGCGGCGCGTGACCAGCTGGTCGAGTGGTTCCGCGCCGAGCGGGTCCCCGGACCCGATTCGCCTGTCGCGATGGGGATGATGTTCGCACCGATGCCGTTGCCCGGCGACAAGCAGCCCTACGTGAAGGACGTCGAGGGCCTCGACACCCGTATCACGGTCCTGTGGTTCACCGAGGGCGACTCGCTCGACGCCTGGGAGGAGTTCGCCGGCGCGGGTGAGGTGGTCGAGAAGACCGGCCTCGGCCGGGTGGAGCTGATGGCTCCGTTCACGCCGACCTTTCCGGGCACCGACCGCTACGTCGACGAGCTGCGCGGCGACGGGTAGCGATTCAGCACTCGCCTCCGGAACGTGCGAAGCTCCGCATTCAGGCCGGGCGAGCAGTCGGGCCCGGACCCAAGGACGACGCGATGGCAGAACTCGGCCCGGTGGAGCTCCTGTTCGTGGAGTTCCCAGGCAACCAATTCACCGGCGAGATCATCCCTGCGCTCAGGGACCTGATCGACCAGAAGACCATCCGGGTGCTCGACCTCGTCTTCGTGGCGAAGGACGCCGACGGCAACGCGGTGGGCATCGAGCTCGAGGAGCTCCCGTCGGACTCGAAGGGTGCGTTCAGCGAGCTCGTCGAGGAGCTCGAGGCGCTGATCTCCGAGGAGGACGTCGAGGACCTCGCCGAGGCGCTCGAACCGAACTCGTCGGCGGCGATCCTGCTGTTCGAGCACACGTGGGCCGTTCCCTTCCGCGACGCCATCGCCGACTCCGGCGGCCGGTTGGTGGTGCGCCTCCCGATCACCGAAGAAGCCCTCGCCGAGATCGCCGCCGCGGGCTGAAGCCCGCGTCTCATTCCTCACCCGTCACGACCAGGAGAACGTCATGCCGTTGAGAAGAGGACGACCGGGCCTCGTCCGGACCGTCGGCCGCACCGCCGTCATCGCCGGAACCGCCACCGCGGTCAGCGGACGCGTCGCCAACCGCCAGGCGGAGAAGAACGCGCCCGCCGAACCGCAGGTGCAGTACGTCGAGGCACCGCCCGCCGCGCCCGCGGCCGAAGACGACGTCGCGCAGCTGGAGCAGCTCGCCGACCTGCACTCGAAGGGAATCCTCACCGACGAGGAGTTCGCGGCGAAGAAGGCGCAGATCCTGGGGATCTGAGTCACAACCGGTAGAGCGTCGCGCCGTTCGTCGAGAGGATCCGTTCCTGGTCCGCGTCAGGCAGCGGCGCGATCGTGGCGCGCAGCTCCTCCACTGCGCCCGGGAACGTCGAGTCGGCGTGGGGGTAGTCGGATCCCCACACGATCCGCTCCGCGCCGACGAACGGGGTGAGTGCGGCCAGCGTCACCTCGTCGATCTCGAACGAGACCCAGCACTGGCGCGCGAAGTACTCGCTCGGCGTGAGGTGCATCCGGGGCGCGTAGCCCGCGTACGAGTCGACCTGGTGGTCGAGTCGCGCCAGCCAGTACGGCACCCAGCCGCCGCCCGCCTCGAGGAACACGACCCGCAGACCGGGGTGTCGGTCGAGCACACCCTCCGCGATCAGCTGCGCGCACGCGAACATCTGCTCGAACGTGTGCGAGACCGCGTGCATCACCAGGAAGTTCCGCGGCGTGCGGTCGCTGCCCAGCGGTGGCACCGCGGGCTGGAAGCCCTCGTGCACGCCGATCGCGACACCGAGCTCCTCGGCGGCGGTCCAGAACGGCTCGTAGACCTCGTCGACGATCGATCGGCCGAGGCACGGGTTCGGGCGGACGAACGCGGCGACGAAGCCCAACTCCTCGTGCGCCCGCCGCAACTCGCGGACGGCATCGGTGGGCGACTGGAACGGCACCATCGCCGCACCCCGGAGTCGGTCGGGCGCGGCCGCGCAGTAGCGGGCCAACCAGTCGTTGTAGGCGCGTGCGACCGCCACGGCCGCGTCGGGGTCGCTGATGCCCCAGAAGCCGAGCCCGATGGTGGGGTAGAGGACGGCGACGTCGATGCCCTCGGCGTCCATGTCGACCAGTCGGGCTGCGGGGTCGAATCC
>Ga0126311_10001150_pt1 | contig 12607 bp, 15 predicted proteins | sample Plot61_FD_92539 | JGI IMG/M metagenome (GOLD analysis project Ga0126311, IMG submission 92539) | Serpentine soil microbial communities from UC McLaughlin Reserve, CA, USA - Plot61 | ecosystem: Environmental > Terrestrial > Soil > Grasslands | place: USA: UC McLaughlin Reserve, Lake County...
CGCGCCAGGTGATGGTGCTCGCCGACCACGGCAAGGCGCAGCACATCTTCCACGTTTCGACCGGGGCGCCCTCCACGCCCACGATCCGCGGCCACTTCCACTTCTACCGCAAGGACCCCGGCTTCAACTCGATAGGGATGTACTACTCGGTCTACTTCATCCGCGGGTACGCGACCCACGGCTACCACTCCGTGCCGGCCTACAACGCCAGCCACGGCTGCGTCCGCAACCCCATCCCGAACTCACGATTCATCTACAACTGGATCAACCTCGGGATGTCGATCTGGACCTACAGCTAGCCGCGACCGCCGGGGCCCGATGACCGACCTCGACGCGGCCCGCGAGACGCTGCTGGACGAGCTTCGCTCCCATGCGCTCGTCATCGGGCGGGTGACCCTCTCGTCGGGGGCCGAGGCCGAGTACTACGTCGACGCCCGACGCGCCTTGCTGCGCCGGCGCGCCTTCCGCGCCGCCGGTGACCTGATTGCGGCGACGGCCACGGACGTGGGCGCCTCGGCGGTCGGCGGCCCGACCATGGGGGCCATCCCCCTGGCCTGCGCCGCGATCGCGTCGCCCGCCGGCGAGGGGCTGGCGGGGTTCTTCGTGCGCGGCGCGCGCAAGGAGCACGGGCTCCAGCGCTGGGTCGAGGGCGCTGTCACCGACGGCGCGCGTTGCCTGGTCGTCGAGGACACCGTCACCACGGGAGGCTCGGTCGTCAGCGCGATCGAGAGGGTGCGGGCCGAGGGCCTCGAGATCGCAGCGACGCTGTGCGTCGTGGACCGACTCGCGGGCGCGGGCGACGCGATCGAGGCCGCATCCGAGGCGCCCTTCCGGGCGCTTTTCACCATCGACGACGTCTATCCCGAGCGGACCGACCGCTAGCGCACAGGCTGGGAACGCAGCGTTCGCAGCGCGCGCTCCGCGAGCTTGACCGCGGGGGTCGTCGGCTTGTGGGCGTTGGCGGCGATCACCGCGGTGAAGTTGGCGACCGCGTCGCGGCGCAGGACGACGACGGTCACGTCCTGGTTCACGCCGGTGGCGGCGGCGGTTCCGCGCGCCGTCACGGCGGCGCCGTCGTAATGGCCCTTCACGGGCTTCGGCGCTCGCGGGTCGAGCCCGCCCTCATAGGAGTCGCCGAGCCCCTGCATGGTCCTCTCCGCGAACTCGCCCTCCTCGATCTGGAAGGCCTCGTCGGTGCGATCGGCCGAGACCGAGAGGGTCACCAGCTCGTCGGGCGAGCACATCACAGTCGCCGTCCCGGGGTCGGCGCCCTTTCGCAGGCAGTCGCGCCCGTCGGGCCAGCCGGGCGGACGGCCCATCTCGAAGCCGAGCTCGGGGTTGCGCGCCACCTTCCACCCCTTGGGGAGCTTGTCCACGTGCTCCGCGGTCTCCGGCTCGCTGGCGGTCGTGGTCGACGCGGTCGTCGTCTCGTCGTCGCCGTCGCAGCCGGATCCCGTTCCGAGCGCCACGATCGCCACTGCGGCGGCGATCGTGGCTGTTCCCCGCGCTCCCATTTCCAACGCCCCGACCTGGATTCGAACCAGGGGCCTACTCCTTAGGAGGGAGTCGCTCTATCCAAGCTGAGCTATCGGGGCCAGGATGGAGGTTACGACCCGTCGGACACGACAAGCGCGCGCAGGCTGTCGTGGTCCTCGCGGCAGGCGGGGCACCCCTCGAGGTGCGCGCGCAGGCCGGGAAGATGCGCATCGGCGTCGGCTCCATTGAGCTCGAGGTCCACATACTGGTCGAGCAGCTCGAAGCACTGCTCGCAGGTGACCTCGAATCCCGTCGGGCCGAGCACGCGCTCGAGGGTCCCGTCGTTCCTGTGGTCTGAGGCACTCATCCGGACCTCCCAGATTCATCGCTGTTCGGCTCGACGAGCCCGCTTTCCGCCAGCTCCGCCCGGAGCTTCTTGCGGGCGTCGTGAAGGGTCTTGTAAAGGGCGCCGCGCGTCGTGTCGAGGCGCTCGGAGAGCACGTCGATCGGCACCTCGTTGAGCGCCAGGGCCACGAAGACCCGTCGCTGATGAGGCGTGAGGGCCGAGTCGATCGCGGTCTTCAGCTCCCCCAGCAGCTCGGAGCTCTCGAGCTCCGCCTGGACGCCTCCGCCGCGCTCGGCGAAGTCGGTCCATGCGTCCGGCTCGAGGACGACCTCGCGCTCCTGCCACGCCCGCCGCCGCAGCTTGACGCCGGCCTCCAGCAGCGCGAACTTGTACGCCCACGTCGTGAAGCGGCTGGCGCCCCGGAAGTCGTCGAGCTTCGACAGGACCGCCATCAGCGCGTCGTTCGCGGCCTGAGTCGCGATGTCGTCGAGCTCCTCGCCGCGTACGTGGGAGAGGGCGGCACGCCGCCGGCTCAGCTCGAAGCGGGCCGCCTTGAGCATCAGCTCGTGCAGCCTGGCGACGGCTTCCTCGCGCTCGAGCCCGTCGGCGCGCAGAACGGTGAGCCACCACTCCGAGTCGGGCTCGGCGCCCGGGGGCGCCGGCCGTGGGGTGACGGCGGGGTCGCTCACGCGGCGAGGATAGCCCTCCCCCCGCGGTCGGCCATGGGCCCTCCGGCGTCGTGGGGGTGCCACCAGCGCTGTCCCTCCGCAATCGCTCATCCAACCGTTAGCGCCTGCCGCGCGCCGGTTCTTACCTCGCGCTCCCGGTGAGCCCCAGGAACTCCTGTCGCGTTCGCTGGTCGTCGCGCACCGCGCCGTAGAGGGCGGAGGTGACGGTGCTGGAGCCGGCCTTCTGCACGCCGCGCAGCGACATGCACATGTGCTCGGCCTCCAGCACGACCCCCACCCCCTTCGGGCTCAGCTCGCGCTCCAGCCATTGGGCGATCTGGGTCGTGAGCCGCTCCTGGACCTGGACGTTGCGCGCGAAGAAGTCGACCACGCGCGCGAGCTTCGAGAGCCCCAGGATCCGCTCGCCGGGCAGATAGCCGACGTGCGCCACGCCCACGAACGGCAGCAGGTGGTGCTCACACAGCGAGTGGAACGGGATGGCGCGGGCGACGACGAGCTCGTCGTAGCCGCCGTCGTTGGGGAAGGTCGTGGGGTTGAACGGCGCTGGGGAAAGCAGCTCGGCGTAGACATCGACGAGGCGCCTGGGCGTCTCGCGGGTGCTCTCGTCCGCGACGTCAACGCCGAGGGCATCGAGCAGGTCGCGGGCCGCGGCCTCCGCTCGGGGGCGGTCGAGGGGGGGCGCGGCCGTGCGGCCGGGATCGGGCTCGGCGTGGTGGGGCCGGAGCTCGACTACTTCGGGCATGGGAGCAGCGTCAAGAGTTCTCATGCCGGGTTTGCGACCGCCGAGCGCGCGGTCTTACCTCCGCCGTAAGACCTGGGCCGTCCGGAGCGCTCATCGAATGACCACCCGAAATCGGAGGCACCCATGGGAACATCAGAGAACACGAGCGACAACGGCCGGCCGAGGCGCATCCTCGCGGTGGTCGATTGGAGCGTCGACGCGGAGGCCGTTGCGGCCGCCCTGCGAGCCGCGAGGGACCGCTCCCCGGCCGTCTTCGGCGTGCTGGTGCCGTCGCGCCTGCCGGGGCTCGACTGGATCGGCGACCCGCATGCCAGCCGGCCCTGCGCGGAGCTCCAGCTCGACGAGGTGACGAGGCTCGCGCGGTCGGCCGGCCTCGAGATCGAGCGGGCGATCGTGGGCGACCCCGAGCGGGTCTCGGCGATCGGGGCCTTCCTCGAAGGCTGGAGGGCCGACGACGTCGTCCTCTACGACCGCGACCGGATCGCCGCGAACCATCCGCTCAGCGTCCGCCGCAGGGTCGCCCGCAGGACGGGGCGCCACGTCGACCGCGTGGTCGTCTCGCCCGTCTCCTCGGACGGCCACTGGTTTCAGCGCGCCCCGCACTGCGCCCACGCGAATGCGGGCTAGCCGTAAGACGGCGCTGGGCCGCGTCGCTAAGTCGGGGAGGCTGCCAGAGGCGGTCGCAACTCAACCGAAGCTCTCGAAAGGAGAAACATCGTGAGCACCCTTGTGGCCGCTCTGCGGCCGATCCCGATTCCCTCGATCAGCCGGGTTCGCACCGATCCTGGCACGCAGGCGTTCATGCTCCTGCGGATCGCATTCACCGTCGCCCCGATCCTGTTCGGGCTCGACAAGTTCGCCGAGGTCCTGACGAACGACTGGCCCGCGTACCTCGCCCCCGAGTTCAACGACATCATCCCGGGCAGCGCCCAGGACGCGATGTACATCGTGGGCGTGGTCGAGATCATCGCCGGCCTGGTCGTCCTCGTGGCGCCTCGGTTCGGCGGCCTGCTCGTCGCCGGGTGGCTTGCGGGCATCATCGTGAGCCTCCTGCTCGTCGGCGGGTACGGCGACATCGCGCTTCGCGATTTCGGGCTGCTGATCGGCGCCCTGGCGCTCAGCCGCCTGGCCAGCGCCTACTCCGACCGCGCTCCGGACTCCGACCGCGCTCCGCGCGCGGGCTAGCCGGCCCACGACGGGCGAAGAGGGTGGCTGCAGGGGGCAGCCGCCCTCTTCGTCGTGCCGGTTAAGGGGGGTTGGAGCCGGGTATTGGGAGGGCCTAGCCCCGACTCAAGGAGGAGACCAAGATGTTGTGGCTGATTGCAGGAGTCGTTCTTCTGGTGATCGCAATCGCCGGAGGCGCGATCATCCATCCGATCCTGTTCGCCCTGGGCATCCTGGCGTTGTTCATGTTCTTCGCCGGGGGCCGCACGCGCACGATCTGAGTGCACGGCCGGCACGACGCCGGCCGGGACGAGGGGCCTACTCGTCGTAGAGGCTCTCCGCGGCGATCGCCGTCATGCGGCGATCCCAGAGCTTGATCTCGAGGAAGTGGTCGTCGCCGAAGCCGTGGACGGCGTCGACTGCGACCAGGGTGAAGCGGCCGTCATTGACGGCCGCCTGGTCGACCAGCTGCTCGTCGAGCTCTGCCGTTGCGGCGGCCGCGCCGCGCACCAGCGGCAGGCCCCAGATCAGGGTCACGTCACCACCCCGCCCGCCGTCGCCGTGCCACTTGCCGATCACGTCGTCGTTGAGGTCGATGCGCCACTCGGGGTTGTCGGCTGCGGTGACGTCCGTGAAGTCCGCGACCGCGCGTAGCTCCGACGGCTCGTCCGACTCGCCGGCACGCGCGAACGAGACATGCCCGAAGTACTCCACCGGGCTCGCGTCGCCGTCGGCGGTCCCGCTCGCAGTGACGGGCACGTAGACCCTGCCGCCCCACCCGCGCTCGGGGAACCAGCGCAGGCCGTCGCCGGCGAGCGGCTGCCCCGCCTCGTCCGCGTGCGGCAGGCAGGCGGCGGCGAACTCGGCCGCGAGACGCTCCTCGAAGCGACCGTACGGCTGCTTCTCCTGTGGAGCGTCGGCGATGAAGCGCGGATAGGGGCGACCGGTCGGTGGCACGGCGCGCCAGCCTACAGATGCGCCTGCGTCAGCTCGGCGGCCAGCCCAGGCGCTCGGGGGTGAGCTCGCGCGCGACGTGCTCGTAGGCCCGGTTCGGATCGTCGGTCGCGGCCGGGACCGAGGCCCCGTGGCGGCCGGCGGCCTCGCTCACCGGGTAGTGAATCCCGTAGTCGGCCCCGCGCCTTCCGATCATTAGGACCGCGCACGGTCCCTCGCCCGCGCCGACCATGATGTGCTCGACCGACGGTGGGCAGTGGAAGAAGTCCCACTGCTGGAGCGTTCGCTCCTCCTCCTCGACCACCAGGAGGCATTCGCCGTGGAGGACGAGGAAGGCCTCCTGGGCCCCCTCGGCGTGGTACATCCCGCTCGGCTCTCCCGGCTTCAGCACGTGGATGTTGATCCCGAACTGCGTGAACACGTTCTCGGGCGACTCGAAGGGCATGTAGGCGCCGAGATCGGGCGTCCGCGCCCCGGCTGCGTCGGCGAGGTTGACGACGAACCAGCCCTCGGAGCCGGGGACCTTGCCTCCGTCGGTGTCGCGCAGCTTGGCCTCGGGCACGGTCACTCCTCCTCCGGCGGCCAGAACGAGGGACCGGGCCCGAACCGGGCCTTGCCCGCGTAGGCCTCCGCCCGATCGTCGGTCTCTGTGTCGACCGAGGCCCCGTAGCGCGCCGCCGCCTCGCTGAGGGGAAACCGGATCCCCTGTGCGTCCCCGAGCCGGGCGCCGACCATCAGCACTCCGCAGGGGCCGTCGCCGGCGCCGACGATGACGTGGGGCGTCTCGGGAGGCATGTGGACGAAGTCCCACCTGCGCAACGGGCGCTCCTGGTCGTCGACGACCAGAGTCGCCTCGCCGTGGAGGACGAGGAACGCCTCCTGGGCTGCCTCGGAGTGGTACATCGAGGCCGGCCGGCCCGGCTCGAGCCAGGTGAGGTTGATCCCGATCTGCTCGAACTCTGCCCCTTCCCGCTCGAAAGCGACCGCTCGGCCGAAGTCGGGATTCAGGTACGCCGGAGCGTCGGCGACGTTGACGACGAACCAATCGGACACGGCGCCGATGCTAGTCGGCGCCGATCGCCTGGCGCAGGTCCGCGGCGGCCCGCTCGGGCGGATAGACGTTGATGTCGACGCCGGTGCCGAGCTCGAAGCCGGCGCGGACGGTCAGCCGCGGGACGAGATCGACGTGCCAGCAGAACTCGGTGGCGCCGCGGGGCGCGGTCCGGACCCAGAGGTTGAGCTGGGGCGGCTGCGGAAAGACCGCCCCCAGCGCCCGGACGGCGGTCGCGATCATGCCCGTGCCCGCCTGGTCGTCGGCGAACGACGGGGACGGCGTGCGGGGTATGACCCGCAGCTCGAACGGGGAGCGCGACGCCCACGGCGCGATCAACAGCGCGTCGTCGTCCACGGCGACCAGGCGCTCGCGGCGCCGGACCTCATCGGTGGCGACGTCGGGGAGCAGATGGCTCCCCATGGTCCGCTCGTGGTACGCGGTCGCGCGCTCCCGCTCGCGGGCCACCTCGGCCGGCACGAAGCCCATCGCGTAGAGCTGGGCGTGCGTGTGCTCGAGCGAGGCGCCGGCGTCGGGCCCCTCGTTGACGATCAGGTGCACGTAGGGCGTGTCGCAGTGGGCGCGCATCCGCTCGCGCCAGGCCGCAACGGCCGTGGCGAGCCGCTCGTCGGAGAGCTCCGCGAGCCGGGTCAGGTGCTCCGGGCCGTGGACGATCACCTCGTGCGCCCCCGCGGCCGGCTGCGAGGCGAAGAGGCTCGGCTCGGACCCCCGCCGGCTTGCCGCCAGAGGGTCGGCTGCGCTCGCGAGCCCGCTCTCCGCGGCCGGCGCCGGCTCATCGCCTCCGACGGGAGAGAGCACCGGGTAGAGGTTGGGAACCGCTCTCGCCGTCCATCCCGGCGAATCGGGCCCACCCTCCGCCCGGTCGGCCCAGACCTCCGGAGGGGTGCGGTCCTCGCGGCCCTCGCAGAACGGGCAGGTGTCGGCGGCGTCGGGCCTCGAGCGCGCTGGCGCCGGAGCGAAGGCGTCTGGGCGCTCGGCGCGGCCCGGAGCGAGGATCGCCCGCAGCCCGGTGAGCTGGTCGATGCGGATCTCGGGCGCGGTCAGTTGTCGCCGGCCGTCAGGACTCCGGAGGCGCCGTGGTGGCGGGCCCCGAGTCCGGGATGAACGCCTTCAGCATGTCGATCGGCAGCGGGAAGACGATCGTGGTGTTCTGGTTGACGCCCATCTCGAGCAGCGTCTGGAGGTAGCGCAGCTGGAGCGTCGCCGGGTTCTTGCTGATGATGTCGGCGGCCTCCGAGAGCTTCGCCGCGGCCTGGAACTCGCCGTCGGCGGCGATCACCTTGGCGCGACGCTCACGCTCCGACTCCGCCTGGCGAGCGATCACGCGCTGCATGTCGGCGGGGAGCTCGACGTCCTTGACTTCGACCGTCGAGACCTTCACCCCCCACGGCTCGGTCTGCTCGTCGATGATCTGCTGGAGCTCGACGTTCAGGCGCTCGCGCTCGGACAGCAGCGAGTCGAGCTCGGCCTTGCCGAGCACCGAGCGCAGCGTCGTCTGCGCGATCTGGGACGTGGCGAGCAGGTAGTTCTCGACCTCGGTGACGGCGCGCGAGGGGTCGATCACCCGGAAGTACGCCACCGCGGTGACCCGCACCGTGACGTTGTCCTTGGTGATGACCTCCTGCGGCGGGACGTTGAGGGTGACCGTACGCAGGTCGACCCTGACCATCTGGTCCACGACCGGGATCAGCAGGATCAGGCCCGGGCCCTTCTGCGCGATCAGGCGGCCGAGGCGGAAGATGACGCCGCGCTCGTACTCGCGCAGAACCCGGATGGCCGAGGCCAGGATGATCAGCAGGAAGAGCGCCAGTACGGCGACGATCGCGAGGCCGACTCCCATCTAAGAATCTCCTTCCTGCTCGACCGGCCGGACCCGCAGGGTCAGGCCATCCACGGATTCCACCCGCACTCTAGCGCCGGGCTCGATCGGCACGGACGAGTCCCCGCCCTCGGCCCGCCACAGCGCCCCATGTACGAAGACCTGGCCGACGGGCGCCAGCCGCTGGCGGACGTCGCCCGTGGCGCCGACCAGCTCCTCCCAGCCGGTGCGCACGGGCCCACGCCGTGCCTGGACGACCTTCTGCGCGGCGAACGCGAAGAACCCTCCGATCGCGAGCCCGGCGACGACCACGACGGGCGCCGAGACCTCGAGGGCCTCGCTGTCGGTGTCGTACAGCAGCAGGCCCGAGGCGGCGATCGCTATCTCCCCCGCCGCCCCCAAAAAGCCGGCGGTCACGTGAGCCTCGGCGACGATCAGCGCGATGCCCAGCGCCAGGAGCGCGATCCCGGCGAACGTCACGGGAAGCTGGGCGCTTCCGTAGGCGCCGAGCAGAAACGACACCGCGCCGACGGCGCCGGGGACGACGAGGCCCGGGCTGAACAGCTCCATGGCGATGCCGATGACGCCGACCAGCAGCAGCAGGTATGCGACCGTCGGGTTGACGATCACGTTGAGGACCTCGTACTGCAGCGACAAGTCGTGTTCGTCGAAGGTCATGCCCGCGGTGTCCAGGGTCTGCTCCTTCGGTCCCTTGACCGCGAAGCCGTCCAGCTGGGCGAGCAGGTCGTCCTCGTCGGTAGCGATCAGGTCGATCAGGCCGGCGTCCAGCGCCTCCTGTGCGGTCACGTTCTCGGCCTCGGTGACCATCCGCTCGGCGAGCTCGGCATCCCTGCCGTGCACCTCGGCGAGCGCGCGGACGTAGGCGGCGGCGTCGTTCTCGATCTTGCGCCCCAGCACCTCGCCCACGTCGGCGCCGGTGATGCTCACCGGGGACGCGGAGCCGATGTTCGTCTGCGGCGCCATCGCCGCGACGTCGGCCGCCTGCGTGACGAACAGCCCGGCCGATGCCGCGCGCGCGCCGTCCGGCGAGACGTAGACGACCACGGGCATCGGCGCGGCGATGATGTCCTGGACCATCTCGCGCATCGACTCGTCCAGGCCGCCCGGCGTGTCGAGGCGGATGATCGCCAGCTCGGCGCCCGATTCCTCGGCGTCGTCGAGCGCGCTCGAGAGCCACTGAGCGGTCGCCGGGTTGATCGACGACTGCAGCTCGATGGAGTAGGCGACCTTCTCGTCCTGGGCTCCGGCGGATGCGGCGATCCCCCATGCGCCCAGGACGAGGCTGAGTAGGGCGAGGCGGAGCCTCATGACCCCATTATCCGCCGCTACTGCGCGTAGCGGTCGATCTCGGCTTGGAGCTCGTCCTCGGACGCATACGGGCCCTGGTGGACGTACACGCGCTTGCCGTCTGAGCCGTAGAAGGCCGTGTTCGGAAGCCCGACCGGCGAGTCGAAGAACTCCTTCTTGATCTCGCTGTCGGGGTCGGTGTAGCTGGGATACGGGAGGGGCAGCTCGTCGAGAAACGTCTTGGCCGCGTCGTCGTTGTCGTCGGTGTCGACGCCGAGGAACGCGACCTGGTCGCCAAGCCTGTCGGCGGCCGCCTGGAAGTGCGGGAACTCGGCGCGACAGGGCCCGCACCACGACGCCCAGTTGTTCACGACCACCGGCGTGCCCCGAAGCTCGTCGAGCCTTTCGGAGAAGGCGTCGGCTCCACCGGTCAGCAGCTGGTTCGCCTCGCCGCGCAGGTCCTTCAGCTCCGGCGACCCCTTCTCGAGCGGCGCGCTGGCCTCGTCGGCCGACAGCTGGGAGTCGGGATTGCCGGCGTCGTCCGATCCAAAGCAGCCGCTTCCCACGCCCACGAGAGCCATGGCCACGCAGGCTGCGGAGAACGTGCGTTTCACCTTCAGGGGTGTCGGGGTGGTACTTTTCAGGTCGGTCCCGCCCAGGGACTCCGGAGAATCGCCGGTCGGCAGAGGGGAATCGCGACCGCCCGGTGCTTGCCTCCACCGAGGTTACTGCGCTCCTCGCACCCGACCCCTGATTGGGCGCGTCGAGCCCACCACGTTCCTTTCACATGGCCAAAACCACCGATGTCGCCGCGAGCGCGGCCAAGGCGTCGCTTTCCGACGCCGATCTCGAGCGCGCGCGCGAGTTCGCGCGCGAGTCGATCCTCCTCGACGGCGAGGACCTGACCGCGCTCGCACCGGGCACCGCCCGGCGCAGGGCGGTCGACGCCGCGCTCGCCGAGATCGAGGACGGCTCCGAAACCCCTTCGCCCGAGTGGCGCCGCGAGTATTCGCTGATGCTCGGGCTCGAGCGCCTGCTCGACGAGGACGCTCCGCGCCTGAAGGACGACGCCGAGCTCTCCGAGCACCAGATCGACGCGCTCTCGGGCACGCTCGCCGCGCTGGTAGCCGAGCTCGAGGTCAACGGCGAGTCGCGCGCGAACGGCTCGGGCAACGGGTCCGCCAAGACACCCGAGCCGAGCGACCGCGTAGCGGGGTCAGATCCCGAAGAGGCGGATGCCTCTGACCTGAACGGCGACGAGGGGTCTGACCCCTCGAGCGACGACGAGGTTCTCGACCCCGACGAGGAGCCGCAGGACTGGGAGGAGGCCTCCCCGGACGAAGAGGACGAGCTGATCGACGAGGCCCCGGAGGACCCCGGCGCTGACCGGCGCTTCTGGTTCGAACACGCCACCGGCGCCGGCAAGACCGTCGCCGCCGTCGGCTTCATCGAGGCCTCACGCACCGGCGGCGTCCTGATCCTCACCCACCGCCGCAACCTGGTCGACCAGTTCATCGGCGAGATCTCCGACCGTGGCTACGCCGACCGCCTGTCGCCGCCGCTGATGGGGGCGTCCGACCACCCCTACGGCCCGGTGACGGTGGAGACCTACCAGTGGTTCGTTCGCAACTCGAAGCAGATCTCCGACGCCTACGCGATCGTCATCTGCGACGAGGCCCACACCGCGCTCGGCGAGAAGACCAGCTCCTGCATCCGCTCGTGGGAGGGGCCGGTGTACATCGGGATGACCGCCACCGGCGCGCTGATCGCCCGCCACGTCGCCGACCTCTTCCCAACTCAGACATCCCGCTTCGACCTCGCCCAGGCGGCACGCCGCGGCGTGATCGCGCCGCTTCGCTGCCTGCGCATCCCGCCGGGGCCGGGGGTCCGGACCATCGCCAAGGTCCCGCTTCGCCGCGGCGAGGTGGACCAGGACTTCGACCAGGAGGAGCTGGCCAAGCTCCTTGACCAGGAGCCGTTCAACGTGGCCGTCGCGGACCTCTACCGCTCCCGCTTCCGCAAGGTCCCCGGCGTCATCTACACCGCAGGCGTGCGCCACGCGAACAACGTCGCCGCCTCGTTCCAGGCCGTTGGGATCAAGGCGCGCGCGGTCTCGGGCGAGACGCCCAAGCGCGAGCTGGCCGAGATCCTCGCCGGCTTCGAGCGCGGCGAGGTCGACGTGCTGTGCAACGCGATGCTGCTCGCCGAGGGCTGGAACTCCCCGCGGGCCACGATCTGCATGCACCTGGCCCCCACCGCCTCGCGCCGCGTCTACCAGCAGCGGGTCGGCCGCGTGACGCGCCGCGCCCCGGGCAAGGAGGCCGGCCTGGTGATCGACTTCGTCCACCCGGCGACGACCAGCGACGAGACCATCGTCACGCTCCACTCGCTGCTCGACCGCGACGTCTACCGCGGCGGCGCAATCGTGGTGGGCCCCGTGCGCCGCGGTCGCGGCCGCAGGGTGCGCGTCGAGCGCCGGGTGGTGCCCGTCTCGGCCGACCCCGAGCGCCGGCTGCTGATCCTCGAGCGCGAGCTGTGGCGGATCGCCGTCGAGCACCTGAACTTCTCCGAGCAGCACGCCTGGGCGGCGCTCGCCGGGGCCCGCGTGACCGCTAACAACTGGCGCCGCGCGAAGGCGATGATCCAGCACGATCAGTCGAAGGAGCTGCGCCAGCGGTTCCTGCTGACCTGCGTCCAGCGCAACCGCAACCAGCAGCTGCGGCTGAAGGCGCTGTCGGAGATCGCCGCGCTGCGCGACCCCGACGCCTTCGACGACGCGATCGACACGGTCGGCACCTGGTCCCGCGACGATCGCCGTGCCGGGACCAAGGTCCTGCTCGAGGCGCTCGCCGAGCGGCGGATCGGCCGCCGCGACCAGGCACAGGCCTGGGTCTGGCGCCTCGCCGCGACGACGCGCGAGCTGCACGAGGAGTACGCGGTGCAGCGCTGGCCCGAGACGAAGCGGTTGCTGGGCCTGTTCGTCAACTCCTCCGGGCGCGCCCACGGGCGCAACGCCCGCCGCATCGTGCACGCGGCC
>Ga0126311_10001151_pt1 | contig 12599 bp, 16 predicted proteins | sample Plot61_FD_92539 | JGI IMG/M metagenome (GOLD analysis project Ga0126311, IMG submission 92539) | Serpentine soil microbial communities from UC McLaughlin Reserve, CA, USA - Plot61 | ecosystem: Environmental > Terrestrial > Soil > Grasslands | place: USA: UC McLaughlin Reserve, Lake County...
CGACAAGCCGAGCGCACTGAGCCCGCCACAATGCGAGATCCACACGCTCGCCACACCCGGCGAGGATATCGTGGGAGCGCTGGAAGCGCTCGTCGAAGAGCTCAGCGCGCCGCGGAATGCCCCCGTCCAGGCGCGAGAGGAGCATCCCCCACCCTCGGGTGGAGAGATCACGCCAGAGGCGGTCGCGGCAGCGGTCGGGACGCTACTTCCGGAAGGCGCGATCGTCGTCGACGAGGCGCTCAGTGCCGCTGCGGCTTTCATCTCCCGGACGCGGGGCGCCGCCTCCCACGACTACCTGCAGGTCACCGGAGGTGCCATCGGTATCGGACTGCCGCTCGCCACCGGGGCTGCGGTCGCCTGCCCGGATCGCAAGGTGGTCTGCCTGCAGGCCGACGGCAGCGCGATGTACACGGTGCAGGCCCTGTGGACCCAGGCACGCGAGGGCCTCGACGTCACCACGGTCTTGCTGAACAACCGCTCCTACGCGATCCTCAAGCGGGAGCTGGCGAGCGTCGGCGCGGACGAGCCCGGACGCAGTGCGCTCGACATGATGGAGCTCGACAGGCCGATGCTCGACTGGCTCGGCCTCGCCCGAAGCATGGGCGTGGAGGCGGGCCGCGCCAAGACGATGGAGGAGCTCGAGCGCCAGCTCGCCGCCGGTCTGCGCTCGGAGGGGCCATACCTGATCGACCTCGTGCTCTAGCAGCGCCGTGCATAAGGCTAGCCTTATGCACGGCGCGCATGTCAGCAAGTCAGCACTTCAGCATTTCAGCCAAAAACAAGAGCTGAAGGCTGATAGCTGACGGCATGGTTTTGCGGAAGGGACCCTTCCGCAAAACCGCTATGGGACGATAAAGGCTTATCCGGCGGGCCGGAGCCGCTTGTCGTGGAGTTCCTCGTAGTACGAAAGGCATTTCTCGTAGACGCCTTCCAGGTCTGCCGGTATCTCTGTGTCGTCTTCGAGAGGCTGGCGCTTGATACCGGTGCTCTCCTGCGCTTCCTCGTGCCACTCCGTCCACATCTCCCAGCCTGGTACCTCACCCGGCTCCCAGGACAGGGCCTCGGGCAAATACGGTATGTCGAGCTTCTCGCAGTAGGCGCGGATCGTGCCTTCCGGATCTCCTATCAGGTCCGCGGCGTCCACCACGGCGGGATCCTCCCCATTCTCCACGGCGAGACCGAATAGCCTGTGCTGTTGTTGGTATCCGGTCTCCTCCATGGTGAAATCGGGCCAGAACCTGTTGAGCGAGGCGATCACCGGCACGGGATCTCGGATAATGAACGTGTTCGTGAACTTCGCGATAAGCTCTCTGCTCATGAAGCCCGCTACGTGGTAAGCCATGTCCTTGAAATATACCGGCCTCTCCTCGAACCCGAGCATCCGCTCCACGATCTTCTCGTATCTGTATTCCTCCTTCGCCTTCGTCCCGGCGAATCGGTCGCTGCGGCGCTCCGGAGAATAGTAGTAGGAGGCCGAAAAGGGCTCGTGAAAGACCTTGAAGTCACCTCGCTCGACGAATACCCGCTCGAGGGCGGTCGAGATGGACCGGGGCACCGCCCAGAGGCCAACGGGTTTGCTATCCATCAAAGCGCTCCTTTCCCTTTGAACTCCGCCCACCTTACCGATGGCTCCTCTATTTGGCGGAGGCGCGACCGGGGTGTGCTCCTAGACCATAGCATCTCGACACGACTAGCGAAGGGGTTCCGGACCATCAGCAATAGCAAAAAGCTGACAAGCTGAAATGCTGAGATGCTGACCAGCGCGGGTAGAGGAAGGGTTGACCTTCCTCTACCCGCAACCAGAGATAGAATCGGCGATACTACGGTGAGATGACAAGCATGAGGTCAGCTTTGAAGGGCAGAGGCGAGCCATACCGGGAACAGATCGTCTCCTTTCGGCGCCATCTCCACCAGTTCCCTGAGCTCAGTGGGGAGGAACACGCCACCTCGCAGACGGTGCAAGAGAAGCTGGATGAGCACGGCATCCCCTTTAGCGCGGGCTACGCCGAGACGGGCGTGCTCGGCGTGGTAGAGGGGGGCAGACCGGGCAAGACCGTGGCCCTGAGGGCGGATATGGACGCGTTGCCCATACAGGAGGAGAATGGCCACTCCTTCGTCTCGAAGGTGGACGGGGTGATGCACGCCTGCGGGCACGACGCCCATACGGCTATGCTGGTAGGGGCGGGATGGTTGCTGGGTGACGTAAGGGAGGAACTGCCTGGACGCGTGCTCCTCCTGTTCCAGCCGTCGGAGGAGGCTTCGCCCATCGGCGGGGCGCGGCGGATGATGAAGGACGGCGTGTTCAGGGAGCATAGCCCCCACGTCATCTTCGCGCAGCACGTGTGGCCCGAGCTACCAGCAGGGCAGGTGGGCGTACGCCGTGGCCCGATAACCGGCGCCTCCGACCGCTTCAAGGTGACGATCGAGGGGTCGGGCGGACACGCGAGCAAACCCCATCAGACCATCGACGCTATCGTGGTGGCCAACCAGGTCATCAACAGTTTGCAGACGGTCGTGAGTAGGAACGTCGACCCTCTTCGCTCCGCGGTACTGACCATAGGGAAGATCCGGGGCGGGACGCGCTACAACGCCATAACCCAGAAGGCGACGCTAGAGGGCACGATCCGAACGTTTGGATCTGAGACCAAGGAGACGGTCAAAGAACGCTTCCATTCGCTAGTGGGCGGTGTCGCAGAGTCGATGGAGGCTTCGGCCCACATCAAATACTGGGACGGTTACCCGGCAACCGTAAATACTCCAGAGTGGGCCGAGCGCGTCCGCAAGACTGCGCAAGACCTGCTCGGGCCCGATGCGACACCCGAGATAAAGCCCTCCCTGGGGGGCGAGGACTTCGGACGGTTCCTGCTAGATTACCCCGGAGCCTACTTCAGACTAGGGACGGCCTCTTCGGACGCCCCAGAGAAGAAACAGCTGCACGATTCACGCTTCGACATCGACGAGGCGGCGCTCCAGCTTGGGACAGAACTCCTCGCCCAGCTAGCCGTCGATACCCTCTACCAGCTCGAGGATCGGTAGACAACATCAGAGATACCCGATATGGGGATGCAAGCAATAGTAGTTCCATGCTAACCTACCAGAGTCGGCTGGTTCGAAGCCAGCTCCGGTTCTGGGCGAGCAAAAGGAGGACAACGTATGGAGAAGACGGGTCAATCCTACAGCTCGGGCGAGTGGTCGGTGCAGGCGGGCAGTGAGGAGGAGTTCATCGAGAGGTGGACCACCTTCATCGAGTGGTCGTTGGATAACGCACCGGGGGCCGAGTCCTTCGTGTTGGTTCAGAATATGGAAGTGCCCAGTAAGTTCCTCTCTTTGGGGGCATGGGAGAACCAGGATGCGCAGGAGGCGTGGCGAGGAATGCCCAGGATGCAAGAGTTGTTCGGCCAGTGCCGGGAGCTGTGCGAAGAGTTCGAGTTCAACCCATACACGCTGGCGGCTAGCCTGCGCCGGTAGATGAGGGAGCTTAGGAGTATCCTGACCCTTCTAGGTCCCACTACTCACCTAAATAGGTAGACTCCCCGAAGGCCATTCGCAGACCCTCGCACAAATCGATCTCAGACCGTGCTGAAAGCCTGCTGTCCGAGTATCGGCGGCGACGAACCGACCACAGGGTCTATAGTTGCGCCGCAAAACGATGCGTAGGACTGGATGCAGGCCCGCAGGGAGGATGGGGAGGTTTGACGGGCTGCGCGAGGAAGAACGCCGTGATCCAAAGGGCGGGATGATCGAACGGAGGCTATTCGTTAAGGAGCGGCTCTACTATGAGATCGCCGACTGGTGGGCGGTCATCTCGTCGCCTTCGGAGTATGCCGAGGAGGCGGCGCTCTACGTTGAGATGATCCACGCTTGGGCGCGTCGCCCCGTGCGCGAGGTATTGGAGCTCGGCAGCGGAGGGGGCAACAACGCTTACCACATGAAGCACTCATTCGCCATGACCCTGGTCGAGCCCGCAGACGGGATGCGAGAGCTCAGCCGCAAGCTCAACCCCGGGTGCATCCACCTAAAGGGCGACATGCGCTCCGTACGCCTGGGACGTACCTTCGACGCGGTGTTCGTCCACGACGCGGTGATGTACATGACCACCGAGGATGATTTGCGTGCGGCGCTTGAGACCGTGGCCACTCACCTCGCGCCAGGTGGCGTGGCACTTGTCGCGCCGGACGCGACGACCGAGACCTTCTCGGAGACCACCGAGCACGGTGGCGCTGAGGACGAGAGCGGACGGCAGGCGCGCTACCTGGAGTGGAAGCTGCCGCCCGAGCCCGGCCAGGCTACCTACACCGTGCATTACGCGTTTTTGCTGCGCGAGCCCGACGGAAACGTGCGCGTCGTCCACGACCTCCACCTGGAGGGCCTGTTCCAGCGTGCGACCTGGCTACGTTTGTTCGACGAGGTGGGGCTAGCCGCGACGCTCGTGTCGCGGACCATCGAGGGCGAAGAGTACGACTCGTTCGTCGCGGTGCGCTCCGCGACGTAGGCCGGCAGACGGCGCGCTGGTTCGGCTATGTGGCGCTCGGGATTTCGGCCTGGGATCCTCTCGAGATGGCCACAGCTACGTCTTCCGTATGCTGATCTGTGGACTCTCGGGCTGCAGGTTGGTCAATCCTTGCCAGAGAGATGACCATCTCTGCTCATGTAACTATCGCCTGGCTCCCATAAAGTCCTGATTAGGAACAGCAAAGTAAGAGCAGAGTCGCTTCTGGGTCTCTTGGGGATTCGAAGGCGGCAGGTGGTACGCACGCTCGACGGAGACGACGATATGTCAGGACAAGGACGGTAGATATGAACGACATCATCGCCGAGGATGCTCTAAAGACCCTGGAAGAGAGGTTCAGGAGCCGCTTCGTGCAGCACACCGTCGGTGAGGCGGCAACAGGTGCCAAAGGCATCGACGCTTCGGTGTTTCCACAGAGCGTCGAGGAGGTCGAGTCACTGACCAGGCTTGCCGCCCGCTACTCCATACCGCTCGTGGCCAGGGGTGCAGGCACCGCCATCTACCCTGGGGAGCAACCGCGAGGGCTCACGGTGCGTTTCGATGCGATGCGCCAGATGCGGATCCCAACGGGAGAGGAAAACCGGGTCGAGGTCGAGCCGGGGGTGACCTGGTGGACCCTCGAGGACCGGCTGCGCGAGAGGGGAATGGGACCAAGAGTTTATCCCACAAGTGCACCAAGATCCACAGTAGGCGGCTGGCTGGCCGAAAACGGGATCGGAGTAGGCTCCTACGAGTATGGTTGGTTGCTTCAGAACGTCCTCTCGGTCGAAGCCGTTGTAGGTGGCGAACGGAGCATCATCGAAGGCGGCGAAGCCTTGAGACACTTCGTCGGGTCCAGAGGTAGCATGGGGCTAATCGTAAGAGCATGGCTCACGACGAGGCGTGCGACCGGTGCCGGTAGCGGCTCTCTTCCGAGATGCGGGGGATCTTGGGAAGGCCGTCATGGACCTTGATAGAGGTGGTGTGCCGCTGTGGCACCTCGGCCTTCTGAACGCGGCCATGGCCAGGGCCAGGCGTTTCGAGATAGGACCGGTGCTCTTCGGGGCTTACCCCGAAGAGAGGGCACCCTGGGTCGAGGGTGCTCTGCAGAGTGTGGTCGAGTCCCATCGGGGGGAGATGCTACCCCGAAGTGAGGCTCAGCGCGTCTGGGAGCAGAGGTTCTTCCCGGCGAGCCACTTGGGACCAACCCCGAGGCCGGGCCGGGCTCTGGTTCGAGGTGATCGTCTGGCACAGACGCTACTCGAGATCGAGAAAAAGCGTGCGGGGGTGGCCATCCAGGGGAGCGTGTCCCGGTGGGGAGAGGTGTCGCTCCTGGCTTTCGACCCGGCAGAGGGGAGCACGGGCGTCGTGGATCTCTCTAGCGTTACGGACGCCGAGTTGGTGCAGGTAGCCGGCCGCTCCTGGATACCCCGGCAGAGGTGAGCGGATGGCATTGGAGGTCCACCAGTAGCCGTGGGAGGGCATGACCGAGAGAAAGAGGAGGTAAACGTTCCATGTTCGTAGACTACCTGACCGTGATGATGGTGGCGGTGTTAGCAGCGGCAGCACTTACGATCGCCTACGGGCTGATGTTTGTCGAGGCTCCGCTCGCAGACCAGAAGCCGTGGGGATGGGCGTTCGGGATCGTGGGGCTCTTGCTCGGGGCAACGGGATTGCATATGGTGCTGGCCGCTCCCCGGTGCCTACAACATCGTGATGGGCGAGCCTGCCTTGTACTTCGGGTTGGTGCTCCTGGGCACGGCATTCGCCATAAGGGCTGGGGAGAATCTGATGCCGCTCGCGGTGCTCGCCCTCTTCGGGGGCGTTGCGAACATCTTCTTGAGCATCGCCATGTTGGTACACGGTCTCACACGCAACCCTCCGCTCTGGGCCCTCGCCTACGCAGTAATCGGCTTGGCTGCGATACTCTCACCCCTGGTCGTACACAGGGTGAGGGGGTTGCGCTGGGCGCCGATGGTGGCGGGCGGGCTACTGGCCATTGGGGCTCTGATCTTCGCCCTGGGTGGCTACGGCGCATATCTGGAGCATACGTCTACCGATGCAGGCTTCGGCAAGTGGGTGCCTCCGGTAATGAGACAGGGTCAATAAGATACCGATGGCCCTGGATCTCCTCGTCCTGTGGGCCGCCATAACCAACTGGCTCCAGCCAACCGATTGATGACGGCAGCTCTCACCACCTGGCTATCCGGGAGGCATCAGAAGGTGGGATCCGACCTGTACGGCAGCCGGCGGTGGTGTGGACAAAGCTGCGGATCGATGCGAAGGAGGTACGAACATGGGGATCAACAAAATCCGCGGCACGCTTCTTAAAGCTGACGCCGAAAGCGTGGGCTCCCACTGGGAGGATCTCTACAGGCTCGGGGGAGTGGCGGCCCTGATCACCGTTCTGGTGGCGCTGCTGGATATCATCCTCTCCTTCCTGCCGGGAGAGAGGGACGTAGAACCGGGCAAGCTGAGCGCAACGGAGTGGTTCTCGCGCTTTGAGGACAACAGGTTCCTCGCGCTCCGCGACCTCGGACTCTGGAACATCATCAACACGGTTCTGGCGGTCCCCGTGTACCTGGCTCTCTACGGGGCACACCGGCGAGCAAGCCCGGCGCTCGCCGCCCTCGCAGCGATCCTGTCCTTCATCGGTGCGGCCGTGTACACGGCGAACAACAAGGCCCTTCCGATGCTCACGCTGAGCGACCGATACGCCGCCGCAAGCACGGATGCCGAGAGAGCCCGGCTGGCCGCCACGGGGCAGGCGATGCTGACCCAGGGCGAGGACTTCACGCCTGGCTCGTTTATGGGGTTCTTCTTGACCGAAGTCGCCGGCATCGTCATCGGCTTAACGATGCTTCGTAGCAGGCTCTTCGGTCGCTTGATCGCCTGGGCGGGGATAGCGGGGTCGAGCCTTCTGTTGGTTTTCACCGTCTGGGTAACCTTCGTGCCGGCGGCATTTCGTCGGGCGATGGTGCTCGCCATGGGCGGCGGGATCCTGAGCATGGCTTGGAACATCCTGACCGCCCGCAGGCTCTTCCAGCTCAGTCGAAGCGACCGGCATGCGAATCGGTAGGAGCAAATCGATGCCAACATCTAACGACAATCAGCCATCGACATAGGGAGGATAGAGACACCATGTGGTGGGCAGATTTATTGTGGGGGTTCTGGAACGGTCTTACGGCCTGGATCGTCCTTATCGTTCACGTGTTCGGCGGCTGGGAGCAGTTCCCTTTCTACAACGCCGCAAGGAGCGGGAACTGGTACGACTTCGGGTTTCTTCTCGGCGCCGGCTCTCCTCTGCTGGGCACCTTGAGCGGGAGGGGCCGAAGGGCCCAATAACTTACGCGGGGCAGCCTCTATATGGGAGGAGAGAATTGTAGCTGCCTTCAAGTTGGTCGAGCCTGATCAGGCAAATGGTTAACTTTGATCACGAAGGCACAAATCTCGCTTGGGATACTGGGATCAAAGAGCAACGGGAAGGAGGTGTACAGGCCATGAGTGACGGCTCGAAGATCCTACTAGGGGCCCTGGGCAGGGCGATTTTCATCCTGCTGCTCATCTCAGTCCTCGGCGGAGGCGGCATGATGGGCGGCATGGGATCGATGATGAGCGGTGGCACGATGGGAGGTAGCCTCTTCGGCATTCTGTTTGCGCTGTTGTTCTGGGTGCTGGTCATAGCGTCGATCGTAGGGCTGGTGGTCTGGATCGTTAACCAAACCCAGCAGCGCCGTTAGTCTGCGGAAACTGAGATTGGGGTTCACCCGCAAAGGTGCCTCCTGCTAGAGTAGCCCGAAGAGATCAACGCTATCATCGAAGCGTTTCTGAGGCGCTTGCGCCAGCAGCCTCCAGCGGGTCATCACAGTCTATTTAGCCATACACCAACTCGCAACCAGTCCACCTTTATATAGCAACCTCACCATACGCTCCTATCTGGGGAGCACATGACACAGATTGATCATTCGCGATTGCCAAAATTCGTCGTTGTTCTCGTTGTTCGTTAATGCTATGTAGATACTGAAGCGAGCGAGGACTGTGGTAGAACCGGCCGTGCCGCCGGCACGTATAAACCCATAGCCCTAAGAATGACGCGACTGTTCGCGCCATGTGAAAGGAGATGGTCTTCGTGGGCTTCAGAGGCGCTCTCTTCGGTTGCGTGTACGTGATCCTGTTAGGAGTCCTTGCCGGTTGTGGAGGGGGTGCAGGCAATCCGTCCGCAAGCTCCCAGGGATCCAACGCCGCCGCGGGCCCGGTCGTCAAGACCATCGAGGTGAAGGAGACCGAATACAAGTTGACCCCGGACGAGATCAGCCTGAACAAAGCTGGAACCTACGTGTTCGAGGCCAGGAACTCCGGCAGCACTACCCACGCCCTCGAGATCGAGGGCAAGGGTGTCGAAGAAGAGACCAAAGACCTGGGCGCCGGCCAGAGCGCCAAGTTGAAAGTTGCCCTCAAGAGCGGCAAGTACGAGATCTACTGTCCTGTGGACGGGCACAGGGAACAAGGCATGGAGGGCACTGTGACGGTCAAAGGGAGTTCCGGCGGCGGCTCGGGGGGCTACTGATACCCTCCGGCCACGCACCCGGTGCCTTAAACGGCGCCAGCAGACGGGCCGCGGAGCTAATTAATGATCTCGTGGAGGCGAGGGCGCTTCGACTTTCAGTCGCCCCATGATCAGCGCAAGATGCGGGACCAGGAGCCCGAGGAGAAGCATGAGAGCCAACACGGTCACCCCGGCGCAGGCCCTGAGACTGTCTAACAAATCGACCCGACTCCAACAAAAAGCGTTACCCAAGTGGAAGGTAAGCGTAGCTTCATCTAACGCGGGGAGGGGCGAAGGACGGCATCTCCTGCTTGGGGCGCGGGGACAGGGTGGCCGGTCCGAAAACGACCACCACGGCGATCGCCAGGATCATAACCATGACGCTCATCGCCGAGAGGATCTCTACGGAGACAACCATCGCGACCTGGTTGACGAGGTTCCAGGTGGTGTGCCAGGCGGCGACCATGAGGATGCTGCCTCCTGTGGCGTTGTACAGGCAGGTCAGCCATATCGCTCCGGCTAGCAAACCCATAAAGAAGCCAATCACCTGCACCGCCCCGAACTCGAAGCGGTAGAAGAAGAACGGAGTGTGCCACAGGGCCCAGAATACCGTAAGGATCAGGGTGGCCGCGAGGGCGCTACGGCCGCTCTGTAGCCACAGTAGGGCGAAACCACGCCACCCCGCCTCCTCCCCGATGCCGTAGAGCAGGCCTGCCAAGAAGGAGAAGCCGAGAAGGTCCTCGAAGCCCAAACGGCCGAAGTCCGGCTAGGGACCGCCAAGTAGGCGGACGATGAGCGCCGAGAGCGCGAAGAGCTGGCTGCCTCCAAGCCGCGAGGTTGGAGGATTACAGCCTGGAGCGTTGGGGCGTCCGCCGTCATCGTGGCATCTGCGTCGATCGTGTTGCCGGAGCTTCCCGTAGCGCTGGGCCAGGCTGGGGGAGCGGTGTCTGTCGCCTGGGGTGTTCTGTTTATCGCGGTCGCAGAGTGGGAGGCCCACAATGCCTCAGAGCCACCCGGTCCACAAACGCGAGGGCCCTCATGAGCGAGGCTCGCCGACGCCGCGAGGGAGCAGTCCCGATCTCGTAACTGGCCTCGCTACGCGCACCACCGCCGGCATCGAGCTCATCGAGAAACTCTCCGGCATAAGAGCGCTGAATGTCCTGGACCAGAGTTCGCTTCCGCAGTTGAGGGCTATCCTGAAAGGTACGTTGAATCTCTAAACTCTCCGCGTCCTTCTCCAGATCCTCGGTCTACGTATGATCTAACTTGCCCAGACGAATAGACAGTCTTGCCCAGGACAACTCCTGTATTCGTTGCTAGGGTCCTGTTGAGAGGGAAGAAGGATACGTTGTCCGCGATGGGTGAGGGAGGAAAAGGACCCGTCCACCCCAAACCGAACCTGCGTAAGGAGATGAGTGTGTCAGACCTAAGGTCCAAGAGACGGGAGCGCAGATACCCGCGCAGGACTTGGCCCCAGGCCCTGGTTCTCCTCGTGTCCGTGGTTGCGGCATTAGTGCTAGCCCTCTACCAGTTCACGGTGCCCGCGGTCGTACCGGCGGGCGCCCCTGCCACCGAGTTCTCCGCCCAGAGGGCGATGTAGGATCTCGAGGTCATCGCTGACGACAGCTCTTTGTACTTCTTCTCTCGCCGCCTGGCGGCGCAGAAGATGATGTTCAACCTCATCTTCCGGGACTCCTACGTCGACCAGAAGGGGTTCGTACCCGATCCGGCATCGCCCATCGACTGGCTTCGCCCCGCCCACCCCAGGACCCGCTGGGCGTTGGTCGCCCGCCACCTCGACTATAGCCCCCATCTCAGAGTGGTTCGCGCCCCGACGCTTGTCCTGGTGGGCCGACACGATCCCCAGATGCCTCCCTCTTGCTCAGAAGAACTCGCCGAGGGCATCCCCGACGCCCGGCTCGTGGTCTTCGAGAAGAGTGGCCACTACCCCTTTACCGAATAGCCGAAGGAGTTCTGGGCGGCGGTTCACAACGTCTTCGGAGCCCCGTAGCCACCCTACAGTGCCGGGGATATCGACGAGTCGGCCCCGAGATGGTTCCGGCTGCGTTTGGCCTACTTTAGCTAGCAAGATGGCCCATGTTGCTCAGGCCGGAATGGCGCATGTACGATACGTTCACCTAACGGAAGGAACAAGGACCCCTCGAAAGGAGTGTGATGGTGGCGAACAAACGGTGGAGCGAACTCAGCAGCGGCAAGCGAACGGGCATCGTGCTATCTGGGGCGGTCCAGGTTGCCCTGTTGATCGTCGCTCTGGTGGACATACGGCGGCGGCCGCAAGAGGAGATCAGGGGCGACAAGCGGCTATGGACGGTGGCGGCCTTCGTCAACTTCGTTGGCCCCGTCTCCTACTTCCTGTTCGGCCGGAGGCGATGAAGGAGCGTCCTACGGGAGGGCCACCTGACTGCCGACTTCTAGCTCCTGTGCACCGGAGCTCGTAGAAGAGGTGATACCGAGTCCTTTTGAAGGGAGTACGTTCTTGGGCTCTGCGGGCGAGCACACATAGGAAGCCCTCCCCTACGTCATTCGCGCGAAAGCGGGAAGAGACCAACGCCTGGCCCAGGACCGTGCTATCTTCTGCATGGGCTACGCGCCGAGCCTTGGCCCATGCCGAGGCGGCCCGTCGAAGAGATCTCTTCGGGAGGACTAGAGTGATTTCTCCAATTCGGCATCTGTTCCGGTCGCGCTCGAGGATCTCGGAGCGTATCGTAGGCGAGCCCTTAGAGATCGGAGCACGGACGATCCGGCCCGTCGTTCGGGTGAGCGGTTGGCGCGGTGTTGGCAGGAGAGGTTGAGGGGCTCTCGAGAGCCGCGAAGGAGTCGGTCTTGTGTGCCCGCGCAGAAACGACGGATAAAGGAGGCCCATACATATGGACTGCAAACAGAGACTCGAGGACTACCTCCGTGAGAACGCAGTACCCTACGAGAGCCAGCATCACGCCAGGGCCATAACGGCCCAGGAGGTGGCCGCAACAGAACACGTTCCAGGCAGGATGTTCGCCAAGACGGTGATGGTCACGGCCGACACAGGGGAGGCGGTCATGCTGATACTGCCGGCTCCCTACCACGTCAACCCCGAGAAAGCCGCCGAGGCTTTGGGTACAAGGGAGGTGCTCCTCGCCGAGGAGGGACGCTTTGCAGAGGTCTTCTTCGACTGCGAGGTTGGGGCGATGCCGCCGTTTGGAAACCTCTACGATGTCCCCGTGTACGTGGACAAGACTTTAGCTGAGGATGAGACGATAGTATTCAGGGCTGGCACCCACACCGACACCATGAGCGTTAGCTACGCCGACTTCGGGCGGCTGGTCGAACCTACCCTCGCCGAGTTCGCCGACGCCCCGAGTGGATAGACCGACTCAAAGCATCGGTCCCTTCCGTCCCCAGGCGAGACTGTGGCGCGCGTTGTTAGCAAGCTTGATCCTTCTAGTGGTCAGTTCAGGAGTTCTAGGATGAAAGAGTCGGCAAGAGAAGGACTGTTGGTCGATGGGGCGGGAGCCCCGCTCGCCGAGGAGGACTCCGGCAGTGTCGAGCTGTCCGACGGTTCCC
>Ga0126311_10001152_pt1 | contig 12597 bp, 10 predicted proteins | sample Plot61_FD_92539 | JGI IMG/M metagenome (GOLD analysis project Ga0126311, IMG submission 92539) | Serpentine soil microbial communities from UC McLaughlin Reserve, CA, USA - Plot61 | ecosystem: Environmental > Terrestrial > Soil > Grasslands | place: USA: UC McLaughlin Reserve, Lake County...
CCGCCGCCGCGCGCTGGTTCCGCTGGGACTGAGCGCCGGCCGTCCTTCGCGGACGCCGTGGAGCTCGCACGAGCCCCGGGCGGCCTCATCGTGGCAAGGAGCGTCGCTGAGACGACACCCCTTGCCACGATCGCGTCGAACCTGCTCAATGCCGCAGTGGACGCGCCACTGCGGGACGCCACACCCGATGCACTCGACTCCATGCACGCGGCTCCGGGACGACGAGCCGCTCGACCTACCCTTGACCCGTGACCGCTGTGACCGCGCCCCGCACCCGCACCGGCTGGCTCCCCGTGCCGGCGGAGGCAGGGGTGCTCCCGGCGTGGGCCCGGTGGGCACTGCTGGCGAACCTGGTCGCCGAGGTCCTCATCGTCGTCACCGGCGGGCTGGTGCGGCTCACCGGCTCCGGGCTTGGTTGCCCGACCTGGCCGCAGTGCGTGCCGGGGTCGTACACACCGGTGGTGCAGCAGCCGCAGGGGATCCACAAGTACATCGAGTTCGGCAACCGCACCCTGACGGGCCTGGTGGGGCTCGCCGCCCTGGCCGCCCTCGTAGCGGTGGTGGTCGTCGTACGCCGGCAGGGACGTCCGCGACGGCTGGTCGCGCTGGGCGCGGCCCCGCTGGTCGGCGTGGTCCTGCAGGCGGTCCTCGGCGGCATCACGGTGCGCACGCACCTCCACCCCGCCACGGTGGCAGCGCACTTCCTGGTGTCGTCCGCGGTCATCGCGCTGTCCACGCTGCTGCTGCGCCGGATGGCCGAGCCGGACGGTCCCGCGGTCGCGAACACCGCCCCTGAGCTGCGTTGGCTGGCCTGGGGGCTGGCCGCGGTGACCGCAGTCGTGCTTGTGCTCGGCACCGTCGTCACCGGGTCGGGCCCGCACTCCGGCGACGCGGAGGCGCCGGCCCGGTTCGGCCTGGACCCGCGCGCGATGAGCTGGTTGCACGCCGACGCCGTGCTCGTGTGGTTCGGGCTGCTGGCGGCGCTGCTGCTTGCGCTTCGGCTCACCCCGGCGCCGCCGGCTCCTCGCCGCGCCGGGGTCGTCGTGCTCGTCGTGGGGCTGATGCAGGGCCTGGTCGGCTACGTCCAGTACCTCACCGGGCTGCCGGTCGTCGCGGTGGCGGTGCACATGCTGGGCGCCTGCCTCCTCGTGGTCTCGGTGACCTGGCTGGTGCTGGCGCTGCGCGAGCGCACCGCCGTCCCGCGCTGAGCCGCGCCCGCGCACCAGCGCACCGCTGTCCCCACTGAGCCACACCAGCCCCGCTGAGCCACCACGGCTACGCCAGCGCACCGCCGTCCCCCCTGAGCCAACGTCTGCGCAAAACAAGGCTGCCCAACACACCGGCGTACACACGAGCAACGCCGCTAACGACGCCGAATGCCCCCGAAAGCGGCGTCCCCCATGAGCAACGGCGCCGCTGGTGAGCACGTGATGCCTGGCGGCGTTCACCGGTCGTCCATCCCACGTCCTCGCGAGCGTTGAGGAGCGCTTAGCACCCCGTTAGCGGTGCCGGCGTGAGCGTGGTGCTCCACACCACACGAGGGGGCGACGGAGGCCATGAACATCTCGCCACACCGGCTACGGATCGCGTTGTACTCGCACGACGCCGTCGGTCTCGGCCACGTGCGCCGCAACCTGGCCATCGCCTCCGCGCTGGCACCGCTGGGCGCCGACATCCTGCTGCTGACGGGCACCCCGTCCGCATCCGTCCTGCCCCGCCCGGCCGGCTGTGAGGTCCTCGGCCTCCCGGCGCTCGCCAAGGACCCGGCCGGCCGTTACCGGGCTCGCCACCTCGAGCTCGCCGCGGACGACCTGCTGCGGCTGCGCGGCCGGGTGGCCGAGGCAGCGCTGCTGGAGCTCGACCCTGACCTGCTGATCGTCGACAAGCACCCGCGCGGCGTCGGCTACGAGCTCGACGGCGTCCTGGAGCGGCTGCGCAGCCGAGGGGGGACCCGGGTCGTCCTGGGGCTGCGGGACATCCTGGACGAGCCGCATCGAACCCTCAGCGAGTGGCGGGAGGACGACTCCTCCGCAGCCCTCGCGGCCTGGTACGACGAGGTGTGGGTGTACGGCGACCCGCAGGTCCACGACGTCGAGAGCCAGCTCACGGTGGACGGACCGCTCCCCGTGCCGGTCCACCACACCGGCTACCTGACCTCCCCGGTACGCGCCAACCGCGCCCCCCACCCGGATGGCCCGTTCGTCGTGGGGACCGTCGGTGGCGGTTGCGACGGCGTGGCGCTCGCGGCGGCCGTGGCCGCGGCCGAGCTGCCCGCCGGGCACCGCGCCGTGGTCGTCACTGGTCCGGACATGCCGCAGGCCGACCACACCCTCGTCGAGATCGTCGCCGCCGGGCGGCCGGAGATCGAGGTCCACCGGATGGTGCCGGGCCTGGACGCCCTGCTCGACCAGGCGAGCGCCGTCGTCACGATGGGCGGCTACAACGCGGTCTGCGAGTCCATGGCCCGCGGCCTGCCGACCCTCGTCGTCCCCCGGGTCGTCCCGCGGCGCGAGCAGCAGGTGCGGGCCCAGGCCCTCGCCCGGCTCGGCGCCGTCGACGTCCTCGAGCCCCAGCAGGCCACCGCGCAGGCCGTCGGCGACTGGCTGCGCGGCGCCGTCCACCGGGTCCACGCCCGGCCCGCCGGCATCGACCTTCGCGGTCTCGACCGTGTCCAGCAGAACGCCCGCCGCCTCCTGGCGGGCGCCGTCCGAAGGAGCCACCGTGCCGTCTCTTGAGCCCGTCCCGTTCCCCGACCAGCCCGAGCCGGTCACGGCCTACGTCCTGAAGATGTACCCGAGGTTCTCCGAGACCTTCATCCTCGGTGAGCTGCTGGCCCGCGAGGCAGCCGGCGAGCGGCTGGAGGTCATCTCCCTGCGGCAGCCGGTCGACGGGCGGTTCCACGCCGCCCTGGCCCAGCTGCGCGCGCCGGTCACCTACCTGCCGTCGAGCGGATCGGCGTCCGAGGCCTGGCGCACCCTGCGCGAGGCCCGCTCGACCCGGCAGGCGGTGACCGCGCACCTCGACGAGCTGCTCCAGGCCGAGGCCGTTGACGCCGTCCAGGCCGTGCGCCTGGCCGAGCTGGTCCGCCAGCGTGGGATCGGCCACCTGCACGCGCACTTCGCGTCGGTGGCCACCACGGTGGCCCGGCTGGCGAGTCTGCTGAGCGGCGTGCCGTACTCCTTCACGGCGCACGCCAAGGACATCTACCACGAGTCCGTGGACCCGCAGGACCTGCGCCGCAAGCTCTCCGGGGCGCACCACGTCGTGACCGTGAGCGACTACAACCTGGACCACCTGCGCGAGACCTACGGCCCGGACGCCGACCGCGTCCACCGGGTCTACAACGGCCTCGACCTCACCCACGCGGCCTGGAGCGACCCGGCCGACCGCGCGCCGCTCGTCGTGGCCGTCGGCCGGCTGGTCGAGAAGAAGGGCTTCGACGTCCTGCTGGACGCCATGGCGCTGGTGCACGAGCGCAACCCCGAGGTCCGCGCCGTCATCGCCGGCGACGGCGCCCTGGCCGGCGAGCTGCGCGCCCAGCGCGACCGGCTCGGCCTCGCCTCCGTCGTCGACCTGCCCGGCCCCCTGCCGCAGACCGAGGTGCGCGGCCTGCTCGCCCGCGCGGCGGTGTTCGCGGCGCCCTGCGTCGTCGGCCCGGACGGCAACCGGGACGGCCTGCCGACCGTGCTGCTGGAGGCCATGGCTGCCGGTGCGCCGTCCATCTCGACCGACGTCACCGGGATCCCCGAGGTCGTCCGGCACGAGGAGACCGGCCTGCTCGTGCCCCAGCACGACGCCGTGGCGCTCGCCGCGGCGATCGAACGGCTGGTCACCGACCGGCCGCTGGGCAGCCGGCTCTCCCGCACCGCCCGCTCGCTGGTGGAGACCAGCTTCGACGTCCACGTGCAGGCCCGCAGGCTGCGCCAGCTCGACCGCGCCTGCGTCCTGCCCCGATCGACGGAGGTCGTGCGATGAGGATCGCCTACGTCTGCGCCGACCCCGGCGTGCCCGTTTTCGGGCAGAAGGGCGCGTCGGTGCACGTCCAGGAGGTGCTGCGGGTCCTCGTGGCTCGCGGCCACGATGTGACGCTGTACTGCACCCGGCTCGGGGGCACTGCTCCCGCGGGCGTGCGCAGCGTCCGGGTCCGGTCGCTGGTGCCGGCCGGCGCCGACGACCTCGCCGGCCGCGAGGCCTCGGCCCGACGCGCCGCGGTCGCGCTGCAGCGCCGCGTCGTCGAGGAGGGCCCCTGGGACCTCGTGTACGAGCGGTACTCGCTGTGGTCGCGCGCCGCCGCCGACCGCGCGGACGTCGAGCCACTGCTCGTGGGGACGCCGTCGGTGCTCGAGGTCAACGCCCCACTCGTCCAGGAGCAGGCCCTGCACCGCGGCCTGGTGGACCGGGCCGGCGCCGAGGCGGTGGCCCGCGACGCGCTGGCCTCCGCGACGGCGGTGACGGCGGTCAGCGAGCCGGTGGCCCGGTGGGCGCGTTCGGCCGGTGCCGCCGCGGGCGCCGTGCACGTCCTGCCCAACGGGGTCGACACCGACCGGATCCGGCCCGGCGCCCGACCGGCCCGGCCCTTCACCGTCGGCTTCGTCGGCACCCTGAAGCCCTGGCACGGCACCTCGGTCCTCGTGGACGCCTTCGCCGGCCTGGCCGTCAGCGACCCGACCGCCCGGCTGCGGCTGGTCGGCCACGGTCCGCAGGCGGAGGCGCTGGCCGCGCAGTCCCGCGACCTCGGCTTGGCGCACCGGGTCGAGCTGGTGGGCGCCGTCGCGCCGGAGGTGGTCCCGGCGGCGCTGCAGGAGTTCGACGTCGCCGTCGCACCGTACGACGACCCCGAGCAGGACTACTTCTCGCCGCTCAAGGTCTTCGAGTACCTGGCCGCCGGGCTGCCGGTCGTCGCCAGCGACGTCGGCCAGCTGCGCGAGCTGCTGGACGTCGACGGCGAGCCCGCTGGGCTGCTCGTCCCGCCCGGGGACCCCGCCGCGCTGCGGCAGGCGCTGTGCGCGCTGGCGCAGGACACCGCGCTGCGGCACCGGCTGGGGAACCGGGCGCGGCGCCTGGCCGTCCAGCGGCACCGCTGGGAGCACGTCGTCGACCGCGCCGTCGGGCTGGCCCTCGCGGGCCCCGCTCTGGAGGTGGCGGGATGAGCCGCGGGACCGGCCGGCGTCGGTCCAAGGGCGGCGTCGAGGGCGCGAAGGAGCTGCGGGCGGCCTGGCCAGGGCTTCGGCGGACCTGGCTGTACCTCCAGCCCTACCTGCGGCCGCACCGTCGGCTGATGGTCGGCGGGGTCCTGGCCCTGCTGGCCGACGTCGGCTTCCGGCTGATGGAGCCCTGGCCGCTCGCCTGGGTCCTCAACGCGGTGGTCGACCCGGCCCGGCGCAACGCCGACCTGGTGCCGTTCCTCGCGATGTGCGCCGCGGCGGTCGTGGCCTTCGCCGCCCTGCGGGCCGGGGCGTCCTACCTGTCGACCGTGGCCCTGGCCAGCGCGGGCAACCGGGCGATGACGAGCGTGCGCAGCGACCTGTACCAGCACCTGCTCGCCCTGTCGCTGCGGTTCCACGCGACGGCGCGCAGCGGCGACCTGCTCAACCGCCTGATCGGTGACGTCGGGAGGGTGCAGGACGTCGCCATCACGGCGGCCCTGCCGCTCGCGGGCAACGTCATCACCCTGGTCGGCATGGCAGGGGTCATGCTGTGGCTCGACCCGCTGCTGGGCGCGGTCCTGCTGGCCGCGCTCCCCCTGTTCCTCGTCACCAGCAGCCGGCAGTCCCGGCGGATCACCACGGCCGCCCGCGACCAGCGGCGCCGCGAGGGCGAGCTGGCCGGGACGGTGGCCGAGACGCTGGGCGCCATCCACGTCGTCCAGAGCTACGGGCTCGAGGCGGAGCTCGGGCGGCAGTTCGGCCGGAGCAACGCAGGCAGCCTGCGCGACGGCGTGCGTGGGGCCCGGCTGTCCGCTGGCCTGGAGCGCAAGACCGACCTGCTGGTGGGGCTGGCCACCGCGGTGATCCTGTTCGCCGGGGGCAGTCGCGTGGTCGCCGGGCAGCTCAGCCCGGGTGAGCTGATCGTGTTCCTGAACTACCTCAAGAGCGCCTTCAAGCCGCTGCGCGACCTGGCCAAGTACACCGGACGCCTCGCCAAGGCCGCGGCCTCCGGGGAGCGCATCCTCGACCTCGCCGACGAGGCTCCCGACGTCGCCGAGCGTCCCGACGCGCGCAAGGCCCGGCGGTTCGCCGGGGACGTCCGGTTCGAGGGCGTGTCCGCCTCGTGGGACGGCCGGCACACGGTGCTGCACGACGTCGAGCTCCACGTCCCCGCGGGCAGCCGGGTCGGGCTCGTCGGCCGCTCCGGCTCCGGCAAGTCGACGCTGGTCAGCCTGCTGGTCCGGCTGCAGGACCCGGTCGCCGGCCGCGTGCTCGTCGACGGCCAGGACGTCCGGGACCTGACCCTGGCCTCGCTCCGCTCACAGGTCGCCGTCGTGCCGCAGGACACGGTGCTCTTCGCCGCCAGCCTGCGCGAGAACATCCGGCTCGGCCGGCCGGGCGCCAGCGACGAGGAGGTCCAGCGGGCCGCCGTCCTGTCCAATGTGCACGAGTTCGCCGTCCGGCTGCCGGAGGGCTACAACACGGTGCTCGGCGAGCGCGGCTCGACGCTGTCCGGCGGGCAGCGCCAGCGGGTCGCGATCGCGCGCGCCATGCTGCGCGACGCACCGCTGGTCGTCCTCGACGAGGCCATCACCGGCCTGGACGTCACCACGGGGTCGCGCGTGGTGGAGGCGCTCGACCGGCTGACCCGGGGCCGCACCACCTTCGTGATCTCGCACGACCCGCAGGCCGTTCGCGACTGCGACCTGGTCGTCCGGGTGCACGAGGGGCGGGTGGTCGAGGTGACTCGGCAGACGACGGGAGACGCAACGACCGACCTCGACGCCGACAGGGGGGATCTCCATGCTGGAGCGCGATGACGTCGACCTGGTGCGAGCCGACGCGGGCCTGCCCGGGTTGGCGCTGGTCCTGGACCCGGAGGCGGTCCACGAGCAGGTGGCGGGCGCCGTGGGGGCGTGCGGCCTGAGGCTCAGCGCCACCAGTGTCGACTACGTCCGGTACAAGCCCGGCACGAGCGTGGTCGCGTCGGTGCAGGTGAAGACCGACGCCGGCAGCTCGCTGGGCTACGTGCGGGCCTGGTCGCACGACCGCGGCGGGCCCTCCCCCGTCGCCACCCAGACGCGGAAGCCCTCGCGCCGGGTGCGGGCCTGGAGCCCTCGCGTGGACCACGCGGCGATGGTCGCCGTCGCACCCGCCGGCTCCGACCTGCGCCTGCCCGGCGTGCCGAAGGTGCTGCTGGAGAGCCGCCGTTGGTTACGCCGCCTCGACCTTTCCGAGGCGGACGGCCCCGGCGACCTGACGGCCCGCGTGTCGGTCCGTGAGCTGAGGTACAAGCCCGGCCGGCGCTGGGTCGGCCGGATCGACGTCGACGGCACTCCCTGGGGGGTGGCCAAGGCGGTCCGGCGCCCTGCCCTCGACCATGCGGTGGCCGCACTGCGGCAGGCCTCCGGCGCGGGAGCGCGGGTGGCTCCCCTGCTCGCCGTCGACGGCCGACGCGAGGTCTTCCTCTCCCGGTGGGTCGCCGGCACCACGCTCGACCCCGCCACCGCCGGCCCCAGCCTGCCGGACGTCGGGGCCGCGCTCGCCAGCCTGCACGCGACGCCGGCCCCGTCGGCGTGGCCCGGCGCCGACCCGGTGAGCACCGGACTGCACGCGCTGCGCGCCATTCGTACGGTGCTGCCGGCGGCCGCGGCCGACGCGCAGCGCTGCCTCGGGCTCGTGCTCGCCGAGCTCGCGGACCCGCCGTCCCGGCAGGTCCTGGTCCACGGCGACCTCAACGCCGAGCAGGTGGTGCTGGCACCCTCCGGCGCGGTCCTGATCGACCTCGACCGCTCGCGGGTGGACGAGCCGCTGGCGGACGTGGCGTCCTGGATGGCGCACGCGCGGGCGGCCGTCCCCGGCCTGGACGCCGCGGCGGCCCGCAGCCAGGCCGGACTGCTGCTCGACGGCTACGTGGCCGCCGGCGGCCACCCCGGTGACCTGTCCCGCCTGCCGGCCCTGGTCGCCCTGGCTCTGCTGCAGCGCAGCGTGGAGCCGTTCCGATACCGGATGCCGGGTTGGCCTGCCCTGGTGCGCCAACGGGTCCGTGCGGCGCTGCGGGAGGTGGCGCAGTGATGGCCACCCGGACGACAGGCCTCCCGCCGGACGTCGTCGACGTTCCCGGCACCGGACCGCTCGAGGTCAACAGGGCGTGGCCGCGCGGGCCGGGGCACGTGCTGCTGGAGCTGCGGTTCGAGGACGTCGTCCTCGCCGGCCAGTGGTGGGCCGATCCGGCCCACCTCACGGAGGCCACGGCGCGATACGCCCGCACACCCGCCCGGGTGTCCGGTGACGTCCTGGTGCACCTCGGCGGCGCGGACCGCCGGCTGACCGCACTGCAGGAGGAGCTCGCCTCCCCGGGTGCCCGGCTGCTGGGTCACCGAGCCGAGCGCAGGGCCGTGGTCCGCCGCGCCGACGGGCACTTCGTCAAGCACGTCCGCCCACGCCGGATCGAGAGCGTCGCGTTGGGCATGTCCGCGGCGGCCCGGCTGGTCGGCTCGGTGGCGGTGGTGCCGCCGGTGGAGCCGGTGGACACCGGAGCCGGCACGGCCGTCCTGGCGCCGGTCGAGGGGTCGACCCTGCTCGAGCTCGGCCGCGACCCGGCCACCCCGCAGGCCACGCTGCGCGCTGCCTGGCGGGCCGCCGGGACGGTCGCCGCGGCGCTGCACTCCGCGCATCCCAGCGGGCTGGTCCGGTGGACCGCGCCCGAGGAGATCGACTCGGTGATGCGGCTGGTGGGTCCGGCCGTCGACGCCGGCTTCCTCCCGGAGTCCGGGTGGCAGCCGGTGTGCGAGCGGGTGCTCGCCCTGCCCCCGGCACCGGCGGTGCCGGTGCACCGCGACCTGCACGACCAGCAGCTGCTGTGGGACGGCCGGCGGATGGGGCTGATCGACTGCGACACGCTCTCGGCGGGTGACCCCGCGGGCGACGTCGCCAACGTCCTGGTGCACCTCGACCTGCGCCAGGCGCAGCAGCTGCTGACGCCGGCCCGGGCCGCGGCGGCGGCCGCTGACTTCCTGGCCGCGCTCGATCCCGGGCCCGCCGTGCTCGCCCGGGTGGACGCGCACCGCGCCCTGACCACGCTGCGGCTCGCGGCGCTGTATGCCTGGCGACCGCGGTGGCGGCACCTGGTGCCGCCGCTGCTGGAGTCCGCGGTGACCGGACGGCGCCCGTGGTGACTGGCGGTGGCGCCTGACCCGCGAGCACCAGCACGCGGCGGGATCGGCGCACCGAGCGAAGGGGTCGCGCAGGATCCGCGCGATTGTGGCAACGAGCGTCCTGCCAGCGCAGCTCGTTGCCACGATGGCGGCGATCCCGCGCAAGCCGACGTCGTCGACTGGGTGCTCGCCGACCGGGCGTTGGGTCAGGTCTTGCGCTCGACCGAGGCCGTGGGGACGCCACCGGCGCAGCGGATCTGCACCCTGATCCGCACCTCGTCGGACTCGAACTCCACCCGCGCGCGGTTGCCCCCCGGCTGCGCGTCCTTGACCCAGAACCCGCCCGACGGTGACCAGGAGGTCAGCCGGACCGTGCGGCCTGTGCACCGGGCGGTGGCGCTGCCGCCCTCGGTCTTGAAGGTCCGCGACCGAGCCTCGGTGGCCGTGGTCGGCGAGCTGGACGACGGGCGGGGCGAGTGCGAGGAGCTGGATGGCGCCGGCTTCGGGGTCCGCTTGCGGACCGGCTTGCGGTGCACCGGCCGCTCCGGCGCAGCGGCGACGACGCGCTTCTTGCGCGGGGCCTTCGCGGGCGAGGCGGCTTCCCGGCGCTTGGGCGAGCGGGCGCGGGGCGCGGCCGGTGCGTCTGCGGCCGCAGCAGCCGGCCGGTCGTCCGCTTGCCCGCCGCTCGCCGCGCGGGCGGACCCGGACCCGGCCCGCTGGGCGGGCTCGGCCACGCGTGCCGCCGCGGACGTCGCCTTCTTCTTCGCCTGCTTGGCCCGACGCGCCGCGGAGCTGCTGGAGGCAGACTTCGAGGACGACTTCGCGGTGGACTTCTGCGTCGACTTCTGCGGAGACTTCTGGGTCGTCGGGGCCGACGTCGTGGCCGAGCTCGGGGTCGACGGCTCGGCGCCGGCGTCCTCCAGGGGCACCACGACCCCGCCGGCGGCCACCTGGGCGCCGGCCTGGCCGGCTGACGTGCTCGCCTGCAGGGGGTCGGCCACCAGGTCGACGGCGGCGAGTCCCACCGCGGTCGCGACGCCGGTGAAGGCCAGCCACGAGCCCACGACGGCGCTGCTTCGTCCGAGTCGTCGTCTCACGCTTCTTAGTAAAGCGATCAGGCGTTAACGAGGCGCTAACTTCGGCCAAGACCCCCCAGACTGGGGTTCCACTACCTATCGTCCATTTCGTGCCCTCCGTGCTGCTCATCGAGGACGACGCGGCCATCCGCGTCACCCTGACCCGCGCCCTGTCCGGCCTCGGACACACCGTGGCGAGCGCGTCGGCCGGGCTCGGCGGGCTGCAGAACGCGCTCGACAACCGGCCGGACATCGTCCTGCTCGACCTCGGGCTGCCGGACCTGGACGGAGTCGAGGTACTGCGGATGCTGCGTGCGGTCAGCACCGTGCCGGTGGTCGTGATCACCGCACGCGACACGGAGGGCTCGGTGGTGGACGCCCTCAACGCCGGCGCGGACGACTACCTGGTCAAGCCGTTCGGGGCACCGCAGCTGGACGCGCGGATCCGGGCGGTGCTGCGCCGGGCCGCGACGGGCGAGCGCGAGGGCCCGCTGCGGGTCGGCCCGCTGACGGTGGACGTCCGGACCCGCACGGTCACGCTCGATGGTGCCCCGGTTGAGCTCACGCCCAAGCTGTTCGAGCTGCTCGCGGTGCTGGCGTCACGGCCCGGCGAGGTGGTGACCAAGCGCGAGCTGCTCGCGGAGGTGTGGAACATGCCGTACGGCGGCGCGGACAAGACCGTGGACGTCCACCTGTCCTGGCTGCGCCGGAAGCTGGGCGAGAGTGCCGACCACCCGCGACTGCTCCGCACGGTGCGCGGCGTCGGTGTGCGGCTGGTCGACCCGGCGTACGACGGCGGGGCCTGAGCCGTGCGGCGCAGCGTCATCTGGCTCGCGGCCGCGGCGACCTCCTGCGTCGTCGTGGCGCTGCTCGTGGCGCTCGGCGCGGGGCTCCACAAGATCACCACCGACGAGGCCACCGTCGCGGCGAGCGTGGCGGCCCAGGACCTGGCCACCGTCATCGGCAGCGCCACGAGCACCGCCGAGGTGCGCGACGCGCTGACGGCGTACGAGCAGTCGGTCGGCGGCGCGCGCGCCGCCCTGGACCGCGCCAGCGGCGCGAGCGTGCCCGGTGAGGCGGCGGCCGCGGCGCGCCAGCGGACCGACACCCCCGCCGTCCGGTTCGCGCGCGGGCAGGGCCGGACGACGGTGGTCGACGTCCCGGACGGCCGTGAGCTGGTCGTCCCGGTGTTCCGTGCGCAGGGGCCGCCCGACGTCCTGCAGGTCCTCGTCACCACCGACCGGCTGCATCGGGGGCTGGCGCGCAGCTACGTCGTCCTCGCCCTGCTGGGCGTCATGCTGGTGGTGCTCGCCACCCTGACGGCGGACCGGCTGGGCCGCTCCTTCGTCCGGCCGATCCGCGAGCTGGCGGCGACGGCGGCCGACCTGGCGGACGGCCGGCTGGACGAGCGGGTGGAGCCGAGCGGCCCGCCCGAGGTGGTGGCGGTGGGTCAGGCGCTGAACCAGCTGGCGGACCGGATCAGCCAGCTCCTGGAACGAGAGCGGGAGCGTGCAGGCACCATCGCGCACCGGCTCCGAACCCCGCTCACGGCCCTGCGGCTGAGCGCGGACTCGCTCCTGGACGACGAGGAGCGCACCCGCGTCGCCGGGCTGCTGACCGAGCTCGAGCGGACGGTCGACGCCGTCATCCGCGAGGCTCGCTCCCCCGAGACCCCTGGCGAGCGGCGCTGCGACGCGGTCGCCGTGGTGACCGAACGGGCCGAGTTCTGGAGCATGCTGGCGGTCGAGGAGCAGCGGCACATGGACGTCGACCTGGGCGCGGGCCCGCTCGAGGTCGCGGCGCCGGCGGAGGAGCTGTCCGAGGCACTGGACGCCCTGCTCGGCAACGTCTTCGCGCACACCGAGGACGGCACGCCGCTGCGGGTGGCCGTGTCCGCGCGACGCGGCGGCGGGGCCCGGATCGTGGTCGCCGACGAGGGCCCCGGCATCGAGGACCCCGAGGAGGCCCTGGCACGCGGGCTGTCCGGCGCGGGCTCCACCGGGCTGGGGCTGAGCATCGCCCAGTGGACCGCGCACGCCAGCGGCGGCGAGCTGACGATCGCCACCCCGGACGGCGGCGGCACCTGCGTGGAGCTCGACCTGCCCGGACCGGTCAGAAGCGCAGGAACGGGTCCACGGCGACGGCGACGAACAGCAGCGACACGTACGTGATCGAGAAGTGGAACAGCCGCATGGGGTTCAGCCGCGACCCCACGAC
>Ga0126311_10001154_pt1 | contig 12594 bp, 8 predicted proteins | sample Plot61_FD_92539 | JGI IMG/M metagenome (GOLD analysis project Ga0126311, IMG submission 92539) | Serpentine soil microbial communities from UC McLaughlin Reserve, CA, USA - Plot61 | ecosystem: Environmental > Terrestrial > Soil > Grasslands | place: USA: UC McLaughlin Reserve, Lake County...
AGGTGGGCCAGGACCTCGACCTCGCGTCCCTCCTCGCCGCTCTCGAACTCCACCTTGCCGCGCAGCGTGCCCACGACCGACTCGGTGTCGCCGACCCGGGCGACGGCCGACTGCTCGCCGCGCAGAGCGGCCCGGCGCAACGCGGCGCCGGCGACCGTCTCGGCGGCCGCGATGGCGAACCGCGCCGAGACGCCGGATCTCGCGTCGACCGAGGGCGAGTCGCGCACCGCACGGGTGAACCGGGACACGATCTCGACCACGTGCGACGGCACGGTCGCCACCAGCCGCGCCTCCTGCTCGACCAGGGCCACCTCGTCGGCGAGGTCCAGCGGGTAGTGCGTGCGGATCTCGGCGCCGAACCGGTCCTTGAGCGGCGTGATGATCCGGCCGCGGTTCGTGTAGTCCTCGGGGTTGGCCGACGCCACGAGCAGCAGGTCCAGCGGCAGCCGCAGCTGGTAACCGCGGACCTGGATGTCGCGCTCCTCCAGCACGTTGAGCAGCGAGACCTGGATCCGCTCGGCGAGGTCCGGCAGCTCGTTGATGGCGAAGATGCCGCGGTGGGTCCGCGGCACCAGGCCGAAGTGGATCGTCTCGGGGTCCCCGAGAGTGCGTCCCTGCGCCACCCGGACGGGGTCGATGTCGCCCACGAGGTCGCCGACGCTGGTATCCGGCGTCGCGAGCTTCTCGGAGTACCGCTGGGACCGGTGCCGCCACGCCACCGGAAGGTCCTCGCCGAGCTCGTCCCGGCGGCGGACCGACGCCGGGGTGATCGGGTCGTAGGGGTGCTCCCCGATCTCGGCGCCCTCGATCACCGGGGTCCACTCGTCCAGCAGCGCCACCAGCGCGCGGATCAACCGCGTCTTGCCCTGGCCGCGCTCACCGAGCAGCACCAGGTCGTGACCGGCGAGCAGGGCGCGTTCGAGCTCGGGCAGCACGGTGTCGTCGAAGCCCACGATGCCGTCGAACCGGCGGCCGCCGTCGCGCATCGCGATCAGCAGGTTCTGGCGCAGCTCGTCCTTGACGCTGCGCTGCCGGTGGCCGCTGGCCAGCAGCTCGCCCAGCGTGCTCGGCAGGCCGGCAGGGGGAACGGGAGGTTGGCTCACGCCTGCACCGTACGTCCGGCCTGTGGCGGGCGCGCAACAGGTCGGTGTCGTTCGGGGCAACGCCGCTCCCAGCCCACGGTTAGCGGCCCGACCGCTGCCGCGCCGAGCGGTTGCTCCACGGGGGCCGCTTCGGCGCGGCCGAGGACCGGCCGGCGTGGAGCAAAGCGGCCGGGCTGAAGCAAAGCCTGGGAGGCGGGGATCACCAGGCGGGGGTGATCGGCCAGGGCGGGCGGGCCGGGACGCTGACGTGGTGCACGACGTGGTGGACGACGTGGTGCACCACGACCTCCAGGTGCCCGGACACCTCGAGCGGCACGGCCGGCGCGGGGCTCCCCGTTCCCCGCCCGGCCGCGCCGGCCAGTCCCTCCACCAGGGCGCGGGCGTCCAGCGGCCCCTTGCCGTCCACCAGCTCGGCGACCGCCCGCAGGACCAGCTGGGTCGCGACCGTGGCGGTGGCCGCGGCCGCTGCGACCGCGATCGGGCTGCGGGCGAGCTCGGGCAGGGCGGCCCGCACGCTGGCCACCCCCTGCGACACCGAGCGGGTCGCGACTGCCCGGACCCCACGGGGGCGGACGGCGACCTCGGTGCTGACGACCGGCTGCTCGGCACTCATGACCCGATGGTCCGCTCCGCCGGAGCCGCGGTCCAGACCCCGGCGCGAACCGGATGAACTCCGCCGCCCAGCCGGCCGCCACGCAGGGCCACCACCCAGCCGACGAGCAGGAGGTTGGTGACCAGCAGGACGCCGGTGGCGTAGCCCACCCCACGGACGTGGACGGCGAGCGTCGAGAGCTGGTCCTGGCCGGGCCCTATGACGCCGCCGGCCACCGTGACGGCGCCGGACCCCGCAACCACTCCGTGCCCCCGCGAGTGGTCGACAGTGAGCCCGTGCGTCGCGTGCATCGCCTGCAGCTGCTTGACCTGCAGGTCGTAGTCGTACGCCGAGCTCGCCGCCACCGCACCGGCGCCGACGACGGTGCCGACGGAGACGACCAGCAGGGCCGCCGCGGCGACGGTCCTCGGCCGGCTCAGGTCGGGGCCGTACCGCCGGTGTGCCGCCGACAGCGCCTTCCACACCGCGACGACGAACACCGGCAGCAGCACGGCGGAGATCCGCATCCAGCTGCTGAACGGACCGCCAGTGCGCTCGACGGCCCCGATGGCCGCCTGCAGCGACGTGAGCCAGAAGCCGTCGGCCACGGCCAGCACGGCGGCCAGCAGGCCCACGGTGGGCCAGTGGACGTGTCGCCGGCAAAGGACCTCAACGGGGTCTTCAGCGGAGTGGACGGACATCGGGAACCTCGCTCGTCTCGGTAGGGGCCGGTGCCTGCCGCGGCTTGAGCCGTGCGACAGGCACCGGCAGTTCCACGGGAGCCAATGGCTCTGGCGGACACTTGTCCTACGGCGTGATCTCCCAGCCGAACATCATGGCGTGATCCTCGTGCGCCAGGTTGTGGCAGTGCGCCACGTAGGGCCCGGTGAAGTCCCGGAAGCCGCGGTACAGGATCACCGACTCGCTCGGGTCGAGCGCCGCCAGGTCCTCGCGCGAGACGTCGTCCGGATGCCCGGGACTGCCCTTCGTGACGTCCCTGCCGTTGCGCATCACCGTCCGGTGCTCCTCCATGTGCAGGTGGAACGGATGCACCCAGCCACCGCCACCGTTGCGGATCTCCCACAGGTTGAAGCTGTTCTTCCGCTGCTGGGCCAACGGGGTCTTGCCGGCGGGGTTCTTCAGGCACGTCGCGACGGCTGCTGGGTCGAAGACGGTGCCGTTGATCAGCCACTCGACCTCGCCGCCGCCACTTCCGCGGGAGACCTCGAAGATCAGCCGGTTGTCGAGCAGGTTCTGCCAGTTGCTCGGCAGCGGCGGAACCTCGCGGAGCACCTGCTGCGGCCCCGGGATGACGCTGTCGTCCGGCGCGCTGTCCCCGATCACGATCTTCAGCACCGGGACCTTGTAGGCGGGGTCCGGTGAGAACCGCGATGAGTTCGACCACATCCGGCCGTTGGGCATCTTCATCACGTTGGTCAGGTAGATCACGTCGCCCTTGGTGGTCGGCGTGCCGTCCTGGTACCGGGTGAAGTCGACGATGAACTCGCGCCGCTTCGCCGGCCACAGCTCGAACGAGTCGCGGACGACCGGGAAGGGCAGCAGCCCGCCGTCCGAGGCGATCTGGGTGAACTTCATGCACTGCTGGCCGTCCGGGATGCGGTACTGGCCCTGCAGCTCGTCGTCGGTGTAGCCCAGTGAGACGGAGGACTTGGGGCCCTTCGTCGAGCTCATCAGCTTGAACTCGTAGATGCGCGCGAGCGAGGCGTCCAGGAACCGGAAGCGGTACTTACGCCGCTTGACCTCGAGCGTCGGGTACGCGGTGCCGTTCACCGTGAAGATGTCACCCACGAACCCGTGGTTCGGGAAGTGCTTGTAGAACGTCTTGCCCCACCACTCCGGGTGCGTGGCCGGGTTCTTGACCCCGGTGAACTCCGTGTCGTGCGCGTCGTGGTGCACCGTGACGCCGTCGTCCAGCCGGCAGTCGTAGAAGGCCAACGGGATGTCGTAGTCGACGTCGAAGGACCCGTCGCCGTTGTCGGTGCGCACGCCGGGCAGATGCAGGCCCCGAGTCTCGTCGCCCATGTCCAGGCCGTACTTCGGGTCGTAGATCGGAAACAGCCCGACCATGCCCTTGTAGACGTTGGACCCCGTCTGGTCCATCCGGTGGTCGTGGAACCAGAAGAAGCTCTGCTTCTCCCGGTCGTCGCCGCCGGCCGGCCAGTTCAGGTAAAGGTTGTCGACGAACATCTTCGGCAGATACCCACGGTTCTTCGGGCCGTACCGCATGGAGTAGTGCGGGTTGCCGTCGCTCTCCGGTGCAGTGTGACCGTTGTGCAGGTGCGTCAGGAAGGACAGGTCCGGGGACCCGAAGTCCTGCCGGTCCAGGTTCAGCGGGTTCTCGTCAAGGTGGTTCTCGAAGCGGACCAGCACCGGCTTGCCGTACTCGGCGTTGATCATCGGCCCCGGGAACGTGCCGTTGAACCCGTAGATGGTGCTCTTGGGCAGCTCTCGCTGAGTGCCTGCCGCGTAGGTCTTGCCGCTCGGCCCGAACGAGACGGTCGGCCGGCCGTTCGCGTCGATCGGCAGGACCCTGGATGTGGTGAAGGAGTGGGTGTCCACCTTGACGTCGATCTTGTAGACGATCGGGTCCGGGTAGCCGATCTTCTTCGGCCAGATCTGGTGCTGCTGGTTGCCGAGCGAGTTCTGCTGGCCGATCCCCGGCCCAGGTGGCTTGGCCCAGCCGCGGTACACCGACGGGTCCACGGGCCGCAGCGCCTTCGGAACCTGCAGCTCGTCCGAGAACGGCGAGAGGATCAGTGGGCTCGTCGGGAAGACCTCGGTGTAGAGCGCGTCGGCCCACGCCATGGAAGCGGCGCCGATCAGGCCGTTGGCCGAGTTCAGGCCCTTCTGGGCCAGGGCCGGCTCGAGGACCAGGCGCCCGGCGCCGAGGCCGAACGCGGCGGCTCCTGCCGCACCCAGCCGAAGGACGTTCCGTCGCGACACCAGGCTGTCAGGTGCGCGATCGTCCGACATCACGCCCGCCCTCCGCCGGAGCGGGGCATCCAGCTGTGCGGCGCTGCACCCGAGGCGTCACCGGCCGTGGTCGGGCTGGCCGCACGCCTGCTCACTGCTGGTCGTAGTGCTGTGGTCTGACGCATGGTGGCCTCCTGGCGGGAATCCGGCATGCAGGACCGTGCCGAGGCCGCCTCGGAGAAACCTGATGGTTAGCAAGTGTCCAATGGTCTTAAGACCATCGGACCATTAACGTGGCGCGCGAGGGTCAGGAGTGGAGGCATCCCCCGGCTTCGGGCCCAGACCCAGCTCGCGGGCGCGCAGCGCGGCCGACATCCGGTCGGTGACCCCGAGCCGTGTGTACACCCGGGTGAGGTGCGCCTTGACCGTCGCCTCGGTGACGCCGAGCCGCTCGCCGATGGCGCGGTTCGGCAGCCCAGCTGCCAGCAGCGCGAGGACCTCACGCTCCCGCGCGGTGAGCTCGTCCAGCCAGGCCCGGGTCTGCCGCGACCGCAGCAACGCGGACGCCGCCACGGGAGCGAGCGGCGACTCGCCGGCGGCGGCCGCGCGGACCGCCCGGACCAGCTCCGCCGGGTCGCCGTCCTTCACCAGGTAGCCACGCGCGCCGGCGTCCACCATCGCGATCACGCGGTCGCGTTCGCCGAAGGAGGTCAGGGCCACGACGCACGCGTCCGGCCGGCGGGCCAGGATGCGGCGCGTGGCCGTGACGCCGTCCATGCCCGGCATCGACAGGTCCATCAAGATGACGTCGGGCGACACGTGGTCGATCAGGCCCAGCGCCTCCTGGCCGTCCGCCGCCTGCGCGACGATCCGCAGGTCGGGCGCCGTACCCAGCACCCGCGCCAGCCCGGCGCGCACGACCTCGTGGTCATCGACCACCATGACGGTGATCATCGGTTCGCAAGCTCGAAGAGGAAGGTCGTCCCCCCGGCCGGGCCGCTCGTCACGTTCATCGTTCCTCCCACCTCGCGGGCCGTCTCGCCCAGCAACCGCAACCCGAAGTGGTGGCCGCTGCCGTTCGCCGTCGACGAGTCCGACAGTCCCCGACCATCATCCCGGACCACCACTCTCACCACCCGCGCGTCGCACTCCAGGCGCACCAGCACGTGCGTGGCCTGTGCGTGCTTGATTACGTTCCGCAGGGCCTCCTGTGCGGCACGGAAGAGCAGCGCCGCGACGTCGGGCTGGGCGCTGAAGCCGGGCTGCACCTGCAGCTCGGCGCGCACCACGCCGGTGGCCTCGACGGACTCCACGAGCTCCTCCAGCGCTCGCGGCAGGCCCACCTCGTAGACGGTCGGCGGGGTCAGTTCGGCGACCAGTGTGCGCAGCTCCATCGCGCTGTCCCGGGTCGTGACCGCCGCGGACCGGACCACGCCGAGGACGTCGTCGGGGACGTCCGGCTGACCGGTGCCGACGCTCGACAGGGAGTAGGAGACCCCCGCCAGGGACTGCACCACCCCGTCGTGCAGGTCTCGGGCGATCCGTCGACGCTCGTGGTCGCGGGCCTCCAGGGCGTGGCGGTGCAGCGCCTCGCGCTCCCGCTGGCCCTGCTGGACCCGGCGCACCAGCCGCAGCGCGAGTGGCAGCTGCAGCGCCAACAAGGCGATCAGCGCCAGCAGGATGGCTGGGAGCTCCGCTCGGGCGGCGTCGCGCGCGACGCCGCCCAGGTCGTCGTCGCGGACCAGCAGCTGCAGCAGCATCGGCTTTCCGTCGGGTCCCTCGACCGCCGCGCACACCTGGACGACCTGCCGCACACCCGGCCACCGGTCCAGGGTCTCGTCCGGGCCGGACAGGTCGCTGAGCTCACCGCTCGACCGGCCGGTGACCAGCGTGGACCGCTCGTCCGCGCTCAGCGGAAACGCCTTGCCGATGTAGGCCGGCTCGTCCGAGTAGACGATCTGGCCCGGTGCCTTCCAGAGCTTGACCCGCAGGACCGCGTCGGAGAGCAGGTACTCCCTGACCTCGCGGTCCAGCCTGCGCAGCGCGGCCGGGTCGCCGCGTAGCACGCCTGCGGTCACCGCCGGCTTCACCACCTGGTTCGCCGCGGCGGCCGCGAACTCCGCCGTCTGCTCGACCGCCTGCTGCTCCGCCACCCCCTGCACCGCGTTCAGGCCGACCACCGCCAGGAGAAGGAGCGCGAGGATCCCGGCCGCGGAGAACTGCATCAGGGCGACGCCGGGCGAGAGCGGACGTGGGTTGCGCGCGCGGCTCAGCAGCCGGCGCAGCGCATCCTGGCCGGCCGCGGCGACTCTGCGGCGACGCGGCAACTCCACCGCCGGAGAATGCCGAGCCGTCCTGACGAAAACCTGACGAAAAGCCGGAGCGGGGTCAGACCGGCAGCGCCAACGCAGCGGTCTCCTCTCCCGAGGACCGGGTGTGGCTGACGTGCGCGTGTCGCCGGTCGGTCTCGGCCCGACGCTCGACGCCGTCCGCCACGGACCCCACGCGACTCCTGCGGTCTGTGCCGGTCGGCCGGCTGCGCAGCCGACTCGCCAGCACGCGTCGCCGTCCGGCCGGGACGGTGTCCTGGACGATCTGCCGCACCAGCGGGTAGCGGAAGCCGAAGCCCTCTCCCGCGTCGATCAGCACGCGCTCACGGCAGAGCCGCTGCTGGATCTCGGCCACCTCGAGGGCGTCCACCCCGGCGAGCCGGGCGACCTCCTCCCCGCCGAACGGCTCTGCCGTGACCGAGCAGGCGACGACCACACGCCAGGTCTGCTCGTCGCCGCTCCGCAGCCGGCTCAGCACCCGGTCCGACACCTGGTCCGACACCTGTCCCGTCGCGCAGCCGGCCACGAGCAGGGGCAGGCCACCGGTCGGCTCGTGCACGTCCGGAAGGCCGAGCGCCAGCAGATTCTCGCGGCTCAACGGCTCCAGCAGCAGGCGCAGGTCGGGGGCATAACGGTTCAGCAGGTGGCCGTGCGGCAGCCGGGCGACGTCGGCCGCGAGGACCACGGTGCCGCGGCCGGCACCGCGTCGTCGCCCGAGCGCGGCCAGCACCTGCAGGCTGCGCTCGTCCGCCAGATCGGCGTCGTCGACGAGGACGGCGAACGGGCCGGCGCCGGCCAGCTCCAGGTCGAGCCTTCGCAGCGTCGCGAGCGGGAGCGGCGTGGCTGCCTCGCTGCCTGCGGCTTCGGCAGCGCCCGTGGTGCCGGTGACCTCCCTGGACCCGGCGGCCAGGCCGTCGACGAGCCCGTGCACCACGGTGGCGTCCCCAGCCAGCAGCCCGAGAAGCACCTCCTCCAACAGCCAGCCGGCGACCGAGCGGCCGTGCTCGGTGCAGGTCACCCGGACCACCCGTTGCCCGGCGAGGCGAGCCGCGAGCTCGTCCAGCAGGGCCGTCTTGCCCACGCCCATCTCGCCGTCGAGGAGGACCGACCTCAACCCGGCGGTCCGCGCCGCCCCCCCGTGGACCGTCAGGCACGCGGCCACCTCCTGGTCGCGGCCGACCAACCGCACTCCCGCGGGCTCCTCCGGAACGTGCACGTGGTCCCGAGCCCGCTGAGTCGGCAGAGCCACCGCCGGAACCGCTCTGGCTGGCACCGGGGGCGAAGCCGGCTCGAGCACCCGGCCAGCGGCGCCGGACTGGCGCAACACCGCCTGGTGCAGGGCGCGCGTCGCCGGCATCGGGTCCGCGCCGACGTCCGCGGCGAGCGCCCGCCGGAACTCCTCGAAGACCCGCAGCGCCCAGCTCTGCTCCCCGGCCCGGTAGGTCGCCGTCATCAAGAGCCGGACCGCGGCCTCGTGCAGGGCGTCAATGGCCAGCGCGTCGGAGGCGTGAGCGGCGGCGGCCGCGTGGTCGGCCTCGGCCAGCGCCAGCTCCCCCGTGGCGACGTGCAGCTGCAGCCTGCGGTGCGCGGTCTCCCGCCGGGCCGTCAGGGCCCACTCCGTGTACGGCTCGTCCTCCAGCAGCTCTCCGGTCGCCAGCGTGAGGGCCTGCTCCATGGCCGGCCGGTCCGACGACGCGATCGCCGCGTCGTACAGCGTGTCGAACTCGGTCAGGTCGACCCAGGCCTGGATGCGGTCCAGGCGGTAGCCGCCGTGGTCGGTGACGATGAGCGACGTCGACCGCGTGCCCGCAGGAGCCAGCCGGCGCCGCAGCAGGGACACATAGTGCTGCAGTGAGCCCGCGGCGTCATGCGGGAGGTTCTCGCCCCACAGGAGGTGCGCGAGCCGGTCCTTGGCCACGTACCGCCCGCTGCTGAGCGCGAGAATCTCGAGCAGCTGCTTGGGCTTGCGTCCACCGAAGTCGCGCGGGCCTAGGAGCTGGCCGTCCACTGACACGCGGATCGACCCGAAGAGCCGTACCTCTGCCCCCATGAGGCTCCTCTGCAACCGTTTCGCCATGTCCCGCTCGTCCCCCGGACGCCCAAATTGTCAGTGCCTCCCCGATGCGTGAGCAATCCCCAACCAGGGTCACACACGCGTGTCATCAGGCATGGCTCTTTGGTCGAGCATGGTCTACCTCATCGAGGTAGCCATGCGTGCCGGAATGGGCGGTCCCGCGTCGTGCCGACCGCTGGCCCCGGGCAACCTCACCCGATCGGCAGCTGTTCCATGCCGGCCGGCAACGACTCGGCGTGGACCACGACGAGCCGCCGGGTGGGACGCGAGAGGGCGACGTACAGGTCGCTCAGCCCCCGCTCGGAGCCCGCCACGACCGCGGCGGGCTCGACCACCACGACGTCGTCGAACTCCAGGCCCTTCACCTGCTCCGGTGCCAGCACGCTCACCCGGACGGTGAGCGCGCCACCCCAGGCGTCCCCCACCTGACCGGGCAGGGCGGCGTCGAGCGCGGCCCGCAGGTCGGCGAGCTCCGCGCGCGGCGCGACGACGGCGACCGTGCCCTCGCCGGTGGACTCGAGCAGCTCACGGACGACGTCGACCACAGGCTCGGCGTCCTCGGCCGCTCGCTTGCGGCGCATGGGCGGGACGTCGCCCTCCCGCACCGAGTCGACCGGCGTCACGGGAAGCCCGTTGGCCTTCGCCACCGCGTCGGCCACCGCCATCACGCGGGAAGGGGTGCGGTAGCTGACGCTGAGGCGGCGCTCGCGCCAGCGGCTGCGTGCCTCCGCGTCCAGGGCGTCGCCCCAGGACGAGGCCCCGGCGGCCGAGCCGCGCTGCGCGAGGTCGCCGACGACGGTCCACGACCGGGCCGGGCAGCGACGGGCCAGCAGCCGCCAGCTCATCGGTGACAGCTCCTGCGCCTCGTCGACGATGAGGTGGCCGAAGGTCCAGGTGCGGTCGGTCTCGGCCCGCTCGGCCACGCTCAGCACCGGGCTGCCGGCCCCGAACTGGTCGGCCAGCATCTCCGCCGAAACGCCGGGGGCCTGCAGGCCGGTCATGCCCAGCACGCCACGGGCGTACTCGAGCTCGGCGGCGCGCTCGGCCGACCGCGCCACGGCCTCCGCGCGCGCCGCCTCCCCGTCGTCCCCGATCAGCTCGGCCACCTCGTCCAGCAGCGGGACGTCGGAAAGGGTCCACGGCGCGCCCCGCTCGCGGCGCAGCAGGTTCCGCTCCTCGACGGACAGCAGGTGCCGGGTCGCGGCCGCCAGCCGAACCGGCGTCGCGAACAGGTCGGTGAGGAAGCGCTGCGGCGTCAGCGGCATCCACAGCAGGTTCAGGTTCACCCGGACGTCGCGCGCGTCGCGCAGGTCGGCGTCCAGCTCCGCGCGCAGATCGTCGGTGAGCGGCTGGCCCATCGCGTCGGCGAGCCGGCCGGCGAGGTGGCGCAGCATGTCCTTCACGAACGTGACCCGGGCCTCGTTGTGCGGGGCGCCGGTGCTGCGAGCGCGCGACCGCGAGGCGGCGACGGCGTCCCTGGTGAGCACGAGTGTGTGCGAGCCGACCTTGAGCTCGAGGTCCCCTTCGGGCAGCCGCTGTCGGTCGCGCACGGCCGTCGCCAAAACCCGCACCATCCGCAGGTCGCCCTTGATCCGCGCCACCGGTGCCTCGTCGTCCACGACGGCCTCGACCCCGGGGAACAGGGTGCCCGGCGTCGCCATGACGACTCCCGACTCGCCCAGCGAGGGCAGCACCTGCTCGATGTAGCGCAGGAACAGCGGTCCGGGACCCACCACCAGGACGCCGCTGCGCTCCAGCCGCTCCCGGTAGGTGAACAGCAGGTAGGCGGCCCGGTGCAGCGCCACCGCGGTCTTGCCGGTGCCGGGACCGCCCTGGACGACGAGCACCCCCGCGAGCTCGTCACGCACGATCTGGTCCTGCTCGGCCTGGATGGTCGCGACGATGTCTCCCATGCGCCCGGTGCGGGGCGCCTGCACCGCCGCCATCAGCGCGCCCTCACCCTGCAGGGTGAGCCGCTCGGACTCGTCGATCGCCTCGAGGTCGAGCACCTCGTCGTCGAGGTGCACGAGCCGGCGGCCGGACGTCGTCAGGTGCCGCCGGCGCACGACGTTCCCCGGGTGAGCGGGCGTGGCCTGGTAGAAGGGCGCGGCGACGGGGGCGCGCCAGTCCACGAGCAGCTTGTCCTGCCGCTCGTCGGAGAGCCCGATCCGGCCGATGTGGTGCCGCTCCCCGGTCCGCAGGTCCAGCCGGCCGAAGCACAGCCGGTCCTGCACCGCGCGGAGCTGGGCGATCCGGAGCTCGAGCGCCTGCGCGAACGCGTCCCGCTCCGAGCGCGCCTGCGGCGTCCCGGTGGAGCCGGTGGCGCGCACGGCGGTCAGCCGCTGCTGCGCCGCCTCGACCAGCTGGTCCAGCCGGGCATAGAGCCGGTTCAGGTGCGCTTGTTCGACCGCGACCTCGGGGCTCTCGTCGCTCACCGGTGGGACGCCTCCGTCGGGCGCGGCTCGCGCCGGACCCTCCGGCGCGGACGATGATCCTATGCCGCGTCCCTGAGCCGGTCAGCGGAAGGGTCGCTTTCCCGGGCTGTGTACCGTCGGGGCCATGCACACGGCACCGCTGCGGATCGGCCGGCTCGACGTCCAGGTTCCGGCCGACGGGCACCCCGACCTGCTGGCGCCACCGGTGCTGGCGGCGCTGCAGGGCTGGCCCTCGGCCCCCGCGGTGGGGGTCGCCGCGATCGACGCCGACCTCGCCGACACCGCGGCCCTGGTCGAGGCGTATGACGTCCCGGCGGAGGTGTCGGCCAACTGCGTGGTCGTGGGCGGGCGGCGGGGCGGCGAGGACCGCGTGGCCGCCTGCGTGGTGCTCGCGACGACGCGGGCCGACGTCAACGGCGTGGTCCGCCGCGCCCTCGACGTCCGCAAGGCCTCGTTCCTGTCGATGGACGACGCGGTGCGGGCGACCGGGATGGAGTACGGAGGCATCACGCCGGTCGGCCTGCCCAGCGGGTGGTCGCTGCTCGTGGACGCGTCCGTCGTCGCGACCGATGTGGTCGTGGTGGGGTCGGGCGTCCGGCGCAGCAAGCTGGTCCTGCCCGGCGCGGCGCTCGCCGGGCTGCCGGGCGCCGAGGTCGTCGAGGGTCTAGGCCGGGCGCCGCAGGGCTGAGGGCTGCCGGGCTGAGCTGCCGCGCGGGAGCGGTCAGGCTCGAGGCCGCAGCGCCCAGAACGCCACGGCACTGGCCGCGGCCACGTTGAGCGAGTCGACTCCGCCCGACATCGGGATGCGGACCGCGAGGTCGGCGGCCCGTACCGTCGCGTCCGCGAGGCCGTGCCCCTCCGTGCCGAGCACGAGCGCGAGGCGGGACGGCGGGTCCGCGGCGAGGTCGTCCAGGCTCACGGCGTCGTCGGTCAGGGCGAGCGCGGCGACCGTGAACCCCTGGCGCTGCAGCAGCCGCACCCCCTGCGGCCAGGGGTCCACGCGAGCCCACGGGACCTGGAACACCGTGCCCATCGACACCCGGACGCTGCGCCGGTAGAGCGGGTCGGCGCAGCGGGGGGTCACGAGCACGGCGTCCACCGACAGGGCCGCCGCCGAGCGGAACAT
>Ga0126311_10001155_pt1 | contig 12590 bp, 6 predicted proteins | sample Plot61_FD_92539 | JGI IMG/M metagenome (GOLD analysis project Ga0126311, IMG submission 92539) | Serpentine soil microbial communities from UC McLaughlin Reserve, CA, USA - Plot61 | ecosystem: Environmental > Terrestrial > Soil > Grasslands | place: USA: UC McLaughlin Reserve, Lake County...
CCTTCGGCATAACTCACTTTGACTCTACCGGCAACCTTGTCCTTTATGCCTTGCAGCACACTCACGCCGCGTCCAGGCTCATCACTGTAACCGCCGAGATGTACCTGTGCTGCATTTGGGCCGATTACGGCAATCGACTTCAACGCAGTCAGATTCAGCGGCAGCAAGTTGTTTTGGTTTTTCAGGAGCGTAATCGATCTCCGCGCGGCTTCGGCCGCCAACGTTCGATGCTCACTCGAGTTCGTAACCTGCACCGCACGTTCAACGTCAACGTAAGGGTTTTCAAATAACCCGAGCAGAAACTTGGCGCGCAGGTTTCGCGCGACCGCCTGATTGATAGTCGCCTCCGCCACCTTTCCTTCTTTCGCTAGCTGCACGAGGGTGGGAAACGAATCAGGATCCGGCGTCTCCGCATCGACACCGGCTTCGATTGCGAGTTTCGCCGTCGTGGCTTTGTCCGCCGCGAGTCGATGCAAATCCATCATCTGCGGAATGGCGTAGTAGTCGGAAACTACACTACCGGAAAACTCCCATTCCTCGCGCAGGATTTTTTGCAGCAACCACTTGTTTGCGTGTGAAGGCACGCCGTCGATTTCGTTGTACGAAGGCATCACGCTCATGATGCCGGCCTCAGTCACCGCCGCCTTAAAACTGGGCAGATAGTATTCACGTAACGCACGTTCTGAAACGTTGATTGGTCCAATGTTAGTACCGCTCTCGGGCTGGCCGTGTGCAGTGAAATGTTTTGCAGTGGCGATGACGTGATTTTGATCGACGCCGGGGCCGGTGCCTTGTAACGCCTTAACAATAGCGACGGCCATGCGCGATGTTAAATAGGGATCTTCACCGTAAGTCTCTTCGGTGCGGCCCCAACGCGCATCGCGCGCGAGATCCAGGTTCGGCCCAAGTACCTGCTGACTGCCGCGCGCACGCGTCTCCAGCGCTCCGGCAGTAAAGACCTTCGCGATGAACTCCGGATCCCATGTGGTCGCGAGTGCGATTGGTTGCGGGAAGCTCGTGCTGCCCCTGGCCATGTGCCCGTGAAGTATCTCGTCGTGAAGGATGGCGGGAATGCCGAGTCGAGTGTTTTCGAGTAGCCACTTCTGAACGTCGTTGGCAAACTTCGCGCCTCCGCGCGGATCTTTCCGTTCTCTTTGTCGCGCTATCTGGCCGATGCCGTATTTCATCACTTCCGCCGCTTTGGCTGGAGAGAAATCGCCGCGGTCGGTGGAAAAATCTGTTTGCGGGTTGACCTGAGGCCGGTTACCCCAAAGACATGTCAACTGCGCGACTTTTTCTTCAAGTGTCATCCGCGAAAGCAGATCGGCCACACGCCGTTCGACCGGCAAACTCGGGTTCTTGTAATCCGGGCGATTGTCTTGTGAGTTCATGTGCACAACAGGCAGACCCAATGTCGAAATAATGAACGTGATAATAATAGTGAGTCCAATGGCTCTCTTTTTAGTCAAGCAGACGTCCTCTTTCAGATATTTTTAGACAGGATTTACAAGACGTCTCAGGATAAGCAGGACAATCCTGGGCATCTTGAAAAATCCTGTTACTCCTGTCTAACACACTCATTAAAATTTCCCGACAACAAACGATTAACGTCGCGCGAGATCTCTTCACGGGTTACGGCGCGCCCGTTATGCAACAGTTGCTCGTACGAACAGCAGAGCGCGTCCGCAATTTGCCGGCGCGCGTGTTTCCATTTGTAAATCAACTGTTCGAGCACACGCGCATCAGAATGTTGCGGAATGAAGCTTTGGCCCAGCAACTCGAATCTTTCCCGCGTAATCTCCGACACGATCGAAGGATTGTTTAGAAACCACCAGCAGCCAAACGGCATCAGGTTGTTGAACTTCCTCGCAGCCACGCACAACTCATGCTGGTTCTCGCGCGAAAGAAACGTCACTAAGAATTTGACCTCGGGAAACTCTGCACAGAGTCGTTCGATCGCGGTCACATCGGCGCGGCCCAGCCCGTCACCGGCTTCGCGCAGTTGCGGATTGACGCGTCGCCGCACGCCTATCATCAGCGTCACTGGCAGCCCTTGTTCCTCTGCCGTAGGCAGCACGACTTCACGCAACAGCCGATCGCGTGTGTCGTCAGTCGGAAATTGAAAATCCGCCGGTAACGACACTCCGATGTAAACTGCGCTTGTGCGCTTAATCCACTGTTCGAGGAAACCGCGAAGCGCCGTGATAGTTGCCGCGTCAAGATCTGGATTCACCGGCACACCCTGACGCGAGAGCGCCACTGCTCCCCTGCTCCAATCGTTCAGTAACCTGTCTAATCTTAACGACGACTTAAACCGAGTGCCGGCCGTGAACCCGCGATTCCAGAACTGACGTTCTTTCTCATCCAAAGGATCGTTCGTCATCACGACGCCACTCACCCGCGCGATGTCAAACACTTGGTCGATGTGTTCAGCCGGCGTTTGTGAGTTGAAGAACGCGCGCGCCTTCCTGAGATCCGGAGCGCGAGTGTCGAGACCGAAGACGTCGAGCACTGAAATGATGCCCTGCGCCGCTTCGGAGGTGGGCGTGTTGTCAACGAACAACGTCTTCCAGACGACGTCGGCCTGGTCCGTTTTAGACATCGCCCAGAACTGTTCGTAACGAATTCGCGCTGAGCGAAATGTTTCCGCAGTCAGGTAATGATAGGTCAGCAACTCATCAATGCCCCACAGACACAAGTCGTTAAACTGGAGCGGAAACAGATGCGTGTGTGCGTCCACAACGGGCGTGGAATTCACGACGAGTTCAACCTCAACGCGAAGTTCTGCCGCACCGGTAAGCAACTCAGAAACCTTCGTGCGACTGTCGGTAGACGTGACCATATTTTGTAACCAGTTTGTTCTTCAGACGCTGATCTTCGGCACTCGCGAGTCCAAAGGATCGGCCCAGCGATCGTTTGGGATCGTCGGAGCCCAACCGGGCCTCAATGGATCCTGATCGTAGGGATACGAGCCGAGACGCAGATACAACTCCCGGTATTCAGCAACCTTGTCGCGATCCAGCTTAACACCCAGCCCGGGTCCCGTGGGCACGGCGATCGTGCCGTTTTCATACTTCAGCTTGCCGCCCTGGATGATGTCGTCAGTCAAATGATGATAATGAGCATCAGCCGCGAACGACAGGTTGGATATCACTGCGCCGAGATGCAACATCGTTGCGAGCTGGATTCCGAGTTCTCCCGACGAGTGAACGGCAACTCCCAGTTGAAACGTTTCACAAACTCCGGCTGCTTTCACGCAGGCGCGAATGCCGCCCCAGAACGTCGTATCCAGCAACACCACATCGACCGCTGTATCCAGCACGTTCGCTGCGAGTTGTTCGAAATTAACCACAACGGTGTTGGTAGCGAGCGGCATGCGAACCTTCTCACGCACACGCCGCATTCCGTTCATACCAAACACGGGATCTTCAAGATAATCGTTGCGTATGTCTTCGATCTGCCGGCCAAACCAGATGGCTGTCTCTGTTGACCAGACGGCGTTCGGATCAAAGCGAAAGCGATCGCCCTCGAGGGCAGATGCGAGTGCACGATAGCATTCGAGTTCATACTCCGGATGGAATACGCCCCCCTTCAACTTGTGTGAAGTGAAACCATAACGCTTCCTGAGCGCCTGCGCTGATTCGACGAGCTGTTCAACTGTCCTGACCTCCCCGCTTTCATCTCGTGAATTCGGATAACGAAAGAACAGATAAGAAGCGAACGGTACGCGCTCACGCAAACGGCCGCCGAGGATCTCGGAAACAGGCACGCCCCACTTCTGCCCGAGTATATCGAGACAGGCAAACTCGATCGCGGCCAGCATCTGCGTGCGATTGTTGTAGAGCGACGCTGTCGGGTTGGCGATCAGAAACCGCAGTTCTTCAAGCCGAGCCGGATCGTGTCCAACTAAATAGGACTTAAGCGCGTGAAAAGCAGTCTCCGCCGACTCACCGCCTCCACCCATTTCACCTAGCCCGATCAATCCCTCATCGGTTTCCACTTCGACAATCGTGCGCACGAACCGTCCCCAATGACACCCGTTAGCATGGCGCAGCGGTGCCTCGAGTGGAACAGTAACCGTGGTGGCGCGCAAATCCGTGATCTTCATCCGTGTAATCTGTGGTTAAAAAACTTCACCATTCGAGCGCCTTCGCCTTGTATTCCGAAAGTGTTTTCGCCGGCGGCTCCACGCCAGGCGGCAGCGGTCGCTTCGCAAATGTCTGAAAGTAAAGCAAGCATGCATCACGCCACCAGATCGCATCGCGCTCCTGTATCGCAAGCTTCTTCGAAATCGCAGCGTGTCTTTCAGGATCAATCGACCTCGACAGTGTGGCCCATGTTGCACGTGTGGATCTCACCCAATCAACGCCATCTTGATAGTGCAGCGCCAGCTCGTCCCACAGCGCGCGGCCTGACTTCATCTTGTGATCCCACGATACATGATGAAACCAAAGCAGAAACTCTTCCGGACATTGATCAGGATCTGAGAATCGCTGCCGCACGGGCAGATGATACTGGCTGACTGTGTTGCTGCCGGTCCTCGTTCGATCGAATCCAATCCCAAACGCATCAGCCTTGTGATAATAGACCGGGTTCCAATCTTCACGTTTCTCCGTGTCCCACCAGGGCGCCGGTCCGTAATGATGTCCTCCCCAAAAGAGATGATGGAGCCCAAGCGGCGTCATGTAATTCACGACCGCCTCATGCGACCCGAGCATCAGTCGCACGATCGTCGTCACAGCAGTGGCGTCATGCGTGAGCGTCATGCGAGTCCATTCAGTCGCAATCTGCTCGGATGAAAGTTGCGGGTTCCACGCGAGGCGACCGAAGGCATACCAGTTCGCCTGCAAGAGATCGTAGCCGGTCCAGTTTCGATCGGAGCCGGTATTTGCAACACCCGCGATCCCCGTCAGGCGTTGTCGAGATAGCGTGGCATCTACGAGGCGAGTGACGGTCGAGCCACGCCCGCGCGCGTACGTGTCTGAGTCAAGAAACTCGCGCCACATCGACGCCAGAAAGACAAAATGATTGGAGAAGCCGAGATACTCCTGTGTGATCTGCAACTCCGGCATTAGCTGCGTGCGCGGCATAGCGCCAAACAGCGGATGAAAAGGCTCGCGCGGTTGAAAATCTATCGGTCCATTCTTCACCTGGAGCAGCACGTTTGGCGCAAACTTCCCATCGAATGGCTTCAGATTCTCATACGCTGCTCCGGCGCGGTCGTAACCGGTCTTCATGTCGTAGACAAAAGCACGCCAGATCACGATCCCGTAATGTGGCGCGAGTGCCGCAGCCAGCATGTTTGCGCCATCCGCATGCGTGCGATTGTACGTTCGTGGTCCAGGTTGTCCTTCGCTGTTGGCCTTAACGACGAAGCCGCCGAAGTCCGGCACGACTTTGTAGATCTCGTTCGCTTTCGCTTTCCACCATGCGAGCACAGCGGCATCCAGCGGATCAGCGGTCGGCAACTTTCCCAATTCTATCGGCGCTGAAAATCGCGCCGAGAGGAACACGCGAATTCCATAGGGGCGGAACACGTTGGCGATCGCTGCAACTTTGTCGAGGTATTCCGCAGTAAGAATTTGGGAATTCGCGTTGACGTTATTCAGCAGTGTGCCGTTTATGCCGAGCGAAGCGTTGGCGCGCGCATAGTCCGTCAGTCGCGGATCGATACGGCCGGGCAGTTCCTCCCATTTCCATAGTGACTTTCCGGCGTAACCTCGTTCGATACTACCGTCGAGATTGTCCCAATGATTGAGGAGACGCAGTTTCAACCGCGGCGTTTGATCTATCTGCAAACGGTCGATTGGCTGTTCAGTTTGCAAGAGCCGCAGGAAGTGGAACGCGCCGTAGAGTGTTCCGATGTCAGTTGTCGATGCAATAACGATCACGTCTCGATTTGCATCTCTGATCGTCCGAATCCGAAAGCCTTCCGGACCAAGCTTCTTTAGCTCAGCTTCCCAGCGCAACTTGCGAACGAGAGCGGAAGTTTGAGGAAGACCAACGACGACGGAAGCATCATCGCGATCTCCAACGTCAACACGCGTTCCGAGTAATCCAGTACAGCCCTGGTTGAGTTCGCCACGAATGACATCAAAGGTGGCAGACTGACCTTCAACTGCAATCGACCTAACGCGACGCCGGTAGTTATCCAATGACTGCGATGGAAGCCGGTCATAGCGCAGCCACAGACGATAACCATCATCCGCCTTAACGCAGCCACAAAAAAGCACAAGAAGCACAAATGAATTCAGCCCGCATCGAAATATCTTGTGTGCTTTTTGTGCCTTTTTGTGGCTAACCTTCTGTGCCTTTTCGTGGCTCACAGTAAACCCTGTTTACGAAGAAACTCTCGAATCGCTGCGTAGCTCTGCACCATTTGTTCACGATTGAAACCGCCGTGCTTACGTCCTTTAATCGTCACGAGCCGATTTGGAACACCGGCTTTCTCCAACGCCGCGTGCAGTCGAACAGCGTGACTGTAAGGCGCGACGTCGTCTAATTCGCCATGGATCGTGATGACTGGAGGCAAACCGGCGCGCACGTAGTTAACTGGAGAAAGCTGTTTCGCGAGTTGTTCCGGATTACTCATACTGCCGAACCACTCACGCGCGTAATTTTTGGCATTGGGACCATCAAGCAAATCCGCGACATCACCGATACCGAACCAGTTAACAATCGCTGCCACTTTGGGCTCCGGCGCCGTTGCCGTGTTCCAACGATCGCCTCCTTCGATCGGACACTGGCGATCGAAAACACTGTTCGCGGGCAACATGCCTGTCAATAAAGAAAGGTGTCCACCCGCCGATGTTCCCGTCAAAACAAATCGCGATGCGTCGAGCGAGTAATCACGAGCGTGATAGGTGATCCAGCGCAGGGCGCAGCGACAGTCCTCGACCGCTGCCGGCGCCGGCGCCTGCCGCGCGGTTCGATACTCAACGTTGATAGCGGCCCAACCGAGCTCCAGGTAGGGCAGCAGATACAGCACGTTTCGTTCTTTCTGTCCGTCAACCCAGCCGCCGCCATGAAAGAGTATCAATGTCGTATTCGGACGACTTCGATTCTTCGGAAGATATAGATCGAGTTTGAGCTCGAAGTTACTTGCCTTCGCATAAGTAACGTTTGGGAAGATGTCGTAATCGACGGGAGCGTAATCGATCCAGCGATCAGTATTCGTCTGCCCATACGAAGGTCCGCACACTACGGAGATTACGCAGATTAAAAAAAGAATCCGCGCAATCTGTGGATAGCTCTTCTTTGTCGTCATGCTGATCAGAAACTGAAACGCATTCCAAAACGCCATTGTCGCGACTGGTTCGGACCCGTAGTCGCAGTAATGAAACCGAAGCTGGCGTTATTGACGTCAGCCTGCGGATTGGCAAAGTTTGCGTGGTTCGTCGCGTTGAGCGCCTCCGCCCTGAACTGCAACTTAACGCTCTCCGAGAACGTGAACGTGCGGTAGATGCTCAAGTCGGTCTCGAAGAAACCGGGACCACGCAGATTATTCCGGCCCGCAGATCCAAAGCGCGCGCCATTCTCCTCGCTCCACGCGCAGTTTGACGAGCAACTTACACCCTGAATCGTTTTGCCGACCACGGTGTTATCAAACCAGGGTCCGGCAGCACCGCCCCGCTGCGCGGCAGTTCCGATTCCGCCAAGAATCACGATTACGGGGTTCAGTTGATTCGGGACCTGACCGCTTCCCGTATTTGTCGTGCTCGACGAAGAGTTCTGGATTACGTAAAACGGCAGACCACTCATCCAGCTCAAAACGCCGCTCACCTGGAAGCCGCCGAAAACTCTGCTTGACCAACCATCATGCGCCAATCTTTGGCCCTTCCCGAAAGGCAGATCATAGACGCCGTACATCTGTAAGTTGTGCGTTCGGTCGTAGCCCGCAGGTCCGCGGTTCCGCTCCTTCTCAGGCAGGTACTGAATCCTCGGACCACCATCGTTGTCTGCATAGTTGATCGCCTTAGACCACGTATACGCCGTTCCAAACAGCGAACTAGCCCAGCGGCGCGTGAACAGCGCCTGAAGACCATCATACGTTGTAGTGCCATAAGGTTGGATTGAATTGATGTCTCCCTGCAATCCGAACCTGACGTTGAGCGGCCGGCCCGCAACTCCAGTTCCCGGCGCCGCAGCGTTGATGTTTATGAACCCCATCTGATCGACTGCGCGTGTGCCCACGTAACCGACCTGGCCAACGAACTTCCCGGGCAGTTCGCGTTCGATGATGAAGTTGAAAGAATGAATCTCCTTCCGCATCGGCGTCTTCGGGAACGTCGTAGTGCCCGCGTTCGATGGCAGGGAGATAATACCTTGAGTGAGATCCGGTGGTGTACTGGCATTGATCAATCCCTGCCGAAGAGTGGTGACCGGGATGAAAGTTGCTGTATTGGAGAGCCCGTTATTGAAGTTAATCGCAGGCATTGACCAGATGTTGGCGATCGGGAACGCATTCCTGACATCCTGGAACGGCCGCGGGTCAGCGGATTGGCCATAACCTCCGCGCAGCACGGTCTTGTCGTTCCAGCGAAATGCGATTCCTACGCGCGGCAGGAACTGACCCGTTCCTGATTCGGCGCCGCTGTTGAATGGAACGCTGCCCAGTCCACCCGTGAAGACCTTGCCGGTGTCAGGATCGAAACGGTTGATACCGGTGTGATCTTTACGCGGGACACCAAAAAACTCCCAGCGCAGACCATAGGTGAGGGTCACGCGGCGACCGATTTGCCAGTGATCGCGTGCGTAAAGTGCATACTGTTTCCACCAAACCGAGTTCGGGTTGCGAAGTTGGTCCACCTTGCCTGCTTGCGTCGGCGAACCGAGCAGGAAGTCGGCCCAACTATGAAATAACTGGCTTTCCGCAATGCTGCCTGCGTTCCCTTGCAGTCTCGTCGCGTTGCCGCTAAAGCCGAACGTTCCGCGCACTGTCTGGAAGGTTCCGCCCTGCGGTTGGAAGTGGTTGAGCTGGGGATTGAGATAGTCGGCTCCGAACCTGAACGAGTGCGTGCCCTTGAGCCACGAGAGATTCGCCGCACCGACATACTGGTTATCGCGGAAGAGGAACGGGTTGCCGGTGTTGTCGTTGCCGATGTTGGACCACCCACCGTTGATCTGAAACGCCGGCACACCGCCTTGCAGGTGATCGGGACCGTTCGTGCCGGGAATGCGCAACACGTCCAGACCGAAGTTCGAGTTGATATCGAAGCCTTCCGCGCCCAGTCGCTGGCGGGTATACCCGATGTTCGCGTCCAAAACTACTGACGGGTTGAACGTGTAAGTGCCGCCGATTCCAAACACGTTAATTAAGCCGGGAGCTGTCCCCAGTTGTCCGCCATTCAAAGCAGGACCACTCACTTCACCAAAGATCGGCGGATCGACGATCAGCGTAGGCGAGCGACTGTAACGGCCGAACAACGTAAGCCTCCCGCCGTCGTAATTGATCTTCGTGTCCATGTTCGTGCGGTTGAACTCGCCTACACCGGCAGTAGCAAAATTGTTTGTGAAGCCGGACTGGTTCGGCAGCGGCAAGCGCCTCATGATCTCGATTGCGGCGATGTCGATCCTATTTGCCGGAACAGTGTTATTGGCGAAAGGGGTGCGCAGAGCCGGGTTCGAGTTTGAAGCCGGATCGTAGACGGTGATGCCGGTGCCGGTGAAGTTCACGTTGCCGTTCGCGTCAGGACGCAGGCTCGCCGGCGCAACACTCGCTGTCGCTCCGGCTGCATTCCGCTGTGTGGTCCGCTCGAGATCGGTGAAAAAGAAAAGTTTGTTTTTGCCGCTCCAAATCGATGGCCCACCCTCGCCGAAACGCGGCAGGATAATCGGGCCACTGAAGGCATAGCCGAACTGTGCCAGTATGTCCTTCGGAGTCTTTGCCTGGTTCGTAGGTTGAAAGAACCGGCGCGACCGGAAACGGCTGTTCGTGTCATAACCCCACGCGGCGCCGTGGAAGTCGTTACCGCCGCTTTTTATACTCACGTTGATTGCGGCGCCGCCCGCGAGTCCCTGTTCCGCATCGAATGCGTTCGTGACGACGTTCACTTCCTGAATCGCTTCCGCTGGCGGCACGTATACGGTGTTTGTCGGCAGCCAGGGATAGATAACGCTCGCGCCATCAATCCGGGTGTTGTTCTGCAAACGCGAAACGCCGTTGACGTTGTAGGAGATTGATCGCTGCGGGTTCCCGGCGGCGGAGTTTTCCTCGCCGCTACCGTTGCCGGCGAAGCCCTGGCTCCTCGAGGTGCCCGGAATCAGTTGCAGGATGCTTTGGTAGTTTCGACCCACACTACCAAACAGCGGCAGGTTATTGATCTCTCGCGTAGACTGCGTGACGTTCACGTCCGCACGATCGGTCTGGAGCATCGCTTCCTGACCGGCGGTGATGAGCACCGTCTCCTCTAATCCTCCGATCTCTAATTGAGCATCGAAACGAACGGTTTTGTTCGCTTCAATGCGTATGTCTTCCTTGAGCGTTGTTTTGAATGACGATCGGGAAATCGCGACTTTGTAGAGGCCCCCTTGCAGATCGGAAAACGAATACGCGCCACGATCATCCGTGGTAACGGTAGTTACGTCTCCAGTGGCCACGTTGGTGATGTCTACCTTCGCGCCGGCAACGGCAGCGCCGTTCGGATCCGTGACGTTTCCGACGAGAGCGCCGTAAAGGACTTGCGCTCGCGTGGCGGCGGGCACAAGCAGGACTAATAAAACCAACAGCGCGAGGTAGCCAGGATGTGCGTCGTGTTTGGTTCTCTTTGCAAAGGCTGTGAAGGTAAACATGACTCTCTCTCTCCTCTTCGGGTTTGACGTGCTTACCGGAACCCAGGCCTGACTTGGATCCGGTCAGTACCAATTACGGATCTGCCCAATTAGTTCGCGACCACAACAAAATAGGTAAAAGAGAAAAGCCCCTACGCTATCGCCGGGGCTCCGAAGTGTTTCAGTAAAACCAGCGCGATCGTGCCGCGTAAGCGCGGCTGAGTTATTGGATCACTCGGCACAATCTGTGTCTCTGCACGCGTGAACGAGTGCCGGCGTACCGTGTCTTTAATGATGGGTCCCACCTCGTTCCAGGCCCGAGTTACCTCGCCGACAATGACGATCATGTCCGGCGCCAGGCCCGATACGAGGGGAGCGATTCCCAATCCGAGATACTTCGCCATCTGCTGCAAAGCGTCCACCGCTTTGCCGTCACCTTGCACGGCAAGCCGCAACAGGTGATCGAAGTCGATTGTTTTGTCGATAGTGGCGGAACGGCGCCCCCGGCTCGAGCCGGCTTGCGAGTAATAGCGAATCGCAGCCGAGTTGGAGGCATACATTTCCCAACAGCCGCGGTTACCGCAGCTGCATTCGAGCCCATCTGGAACAAGAGCAGCGTGGCCGAATTCACCGGCGGTACCGGTCGAACCGTGGACCAACTGATGATTGAGTATCAGGCCGCAGCCGATACCTTCGGAGACCGTGACGATCACCAGATTGCGAAGACCTTCGGCTCGACGCCCAAAACAGATTTCGGAAAGTGCGCACGAATTTGCGGCATTTTCCAGCTCGACCGGCAGCCGAGTGGCTTTTTCCAGCGGCGTTTTTAGATCGAAGTCTCTCCAGCCGAGATTTGGGGCGAAGACCAGTTGCTGGGTTGCCGTATTAACGCGACCGGGGAGGCTCACGCCGATGCCTTCACAGGTCAATTCGGGGCGCGCGTTCATGAGCTTACGAACACGTGGAACCAGCTCGGCCAAAAACTGCTTTGGCTGTTGAGGAGTGGGCAATGAATCCTGTGCGAGGAAGTTAGCATCGAGATCCGCGAGGGCAAGCGTAGTGGTAACCGGCCGCACGTTAATTCCGATAATTCCTACACGCTCTTTGTTCAAATGAAGAAACGTGGGACGGCGACCTCTTGCTGTATGCCCGTTTGCGCCTTCGGTGATCCATCTCTCCCTGATTAGCTGCTCAGCGATCACGGACACAGTGCTCCGTTGCAATCCTGAATGGCGCGCAAGGTCGGCGCGAGAGATCGGCTGATGGGTTCGGATCAAATTGAGAACGATGCGCCGGTTGATATCGCGCGCCGTTTCGCTGGTAGCGACCTGAAAATTAGAGAGATCGATTCTTCGCACAGGGGGCGCCCTTCGTAACTGCAACGCAGCTCGCGCTATCCTTCTCTTTCTCGTGTCCAGTTATTGGCGATTTAATTCGTGGCGCGAACTAATACCACGCGGTGGGAATCAAGTCAATAAAAAACCGGACTGACCCTCCCAGAGGGAAACGTCGCCGCAATTAGCCCTTTAACCTTCTTTGAAATGTTTTGTTGTCTTTCTTCATTAACCAGTGATGAGTGAAAAAGGGAGAACGTCTGACGTGAATCAACCAGGAGCGCAACAAGAACCGTTGCCTTCCAATCGCTCAACTGGACTCGGCAATGATGAGTTGGCGAAGCACTATACCCAGCACCTATGGTCAATTGTTAATAGGACAAATACTTCATTGATTGCGTGGGCGACCGCCATGCTGTTGATTCTGGTCGGATCACTCATACCGCTGGCCGTCAAAGTAAGTACCTTAAATAAAATAAAACATCA